>WNFB01003425.1_pt1 | contig 21117 bp, 15 predicted proteins | sample 5400501 | NCBI WGS metagenome assembly WNFB01 (sample SAMN13153341, study PRJNA577476) | soil metagenome | isolation source: 200 cm saprolite under Douglas fir tree site 2 hole 1 | place: USA:California | collected 2015-04-18 | reverse complement strand
TGTCTGGCTCGGACGAGGATTGGGGGCGGGGGCACCCGTGCTCTCCCGCGTGCCCAACATACGGCCAAGGCTGGAGGCACGGCAAGCGCCTTCCCTGCACCTTAATCAGCGCAGCGTGCGGAGGGTCGGCGTGGCACCGGGCGTCCAGTCGACCATGAGGGTATCACCGGCCGCGACTGCGACCGTTCCGGTCGCCTCGACGGTCCCCATCGGCGTGAGCTGGAGCGCTTGATCCAGATAGTACAGATGGAGCACGATCGTGTAGGCCCGGATGCCGGGCTCGAGCGCCGGCAGCGTGAGTCTCGCCGCGGCGGCGCGGATATTGGACACTACCCCGACGGGCACCCGATCGATCCACAGTTGGGCCTCACACCCGTAGACCGAGACCGGATTCGCGGGCGCCATGACGGTCACCGGCGTCGAGGCGGGAACGGTCGCGGGAGGAAGGATGGCGGCGCAAGCGGCACTGCGCGCCGCTCGCTCGCTGCCGCTCGGGTGGAGATCGTCGAAGCGGAACTCCCCGATGAGGGTGAAGAAACGGATCGCAGCCTCGACATCCGCCGGAGCGGTGGACGCCAATCGCTGGGCCGCGTAGCAGTCCGCCTCCAGCTCCTGCGCCCGGCGTGCCGTGGAGAAGCCCGGGTCCCCGGCCCCGAGCGCACCGCCGGTGTGACCGCCGACGATGTGCCCGTACTCGTGCGCTAGGAAGAACCGGCCGAGGTCGGGGCCGACCTGGGCCAGGAGCGTGGGGCTGTAATAGATCGTAGGCCGTCCCCGCTCGAGCACGGTCACGGCGACGTCCCGCAGGGTGTCGTTGGGAAAGACTCTGACGTCCGGGAGGAGGGGCGGCGCAAGTTGTTGGGCCGCCGCCGGAGCGCGGAGCAGGCTCACCAGCACCAGCGCGCGTCCGAGCGGCGGCACCGCCATCGGCGCGCTAACTCTTCGGCTTCATGCTGTCCGTGGCCACCTTCGGCTTCACGACCGCTTTGGTAGAGTCGGCCGCCTTCACGGCGGCCTTCTTGGGTTTCGCCGCCATCGCCGCGGCGGAGTCCTTCATTGCGGCCTTGGCCGCGGCCGTGTCCGTCTTCGCCGGCGCCTGCGCGAAGACGGCGGGAGCCGTTGCGAGCAACGCTGCCAAGGCGATCGAGGGCGCTTTCAGATACATGGTGTCTCCGGTGCTGAGGGTTGTCCCGCGGGAGCCTGCAACTACCGCTGGGTGTTGCCGCAGGTGCTCAGGCCAGCGCGCCCGACTGTGTGCGAAGGAACCGCTCGGCGGCTTGCGTCAGGTGCTGGAGCCGGCTTTCGGGCAGGGCGGGATATCGTAGGCGCAGATAGTCGAGCGTATCGGTGACCCACGCGCGTTGCCGCTCCGGCTCCGCGTCCACGATCCGGCTCTTGAGCAGGTGGCTGAAGAGCTCGTCCCGTGCTTCCTCGTAGAGCCGCGACGCTTGGTCCGATCGCTTGCTTTGATGCTTCATATCGGCAGACCTCCCCTGCTGGAGCGCTCGGCCGAGCGGCATCGAGCGGCTTCCTCGAGGCAGCGTCGACCCGCGCGTCCAGAGGGCAAGCGACGTTCCATTCGCCCCCCGTTGACGATGGACCGGCCCGCAGAGACCTAACGCGATGTCCGATAGCGAGATGGACTACGAGTATCGGTTGCGGACCCGAGTTCAGGGGCCCCTCAAAAGCACAGGATCGTCGGGCCGCCTGTCGCGGCCGACGATCCTGGCTCCCAATCTTGTAGCCGCCTGTGCGGCGGCGGTTGGCGCCTACTGCTTGTTGGGCTCCTTGTAGGGCTCCCGATTGTTGGGCTCCCGAGACTTCGGCGGTGCCTTTTCCGCCGGTGCCTTGGACTGCTGCTTCGGAGCCATCGTCTCCTTGCCGCTGGCCCGCGCCTGTTGGTAACGCTGCTGCAAATCCTGATGCTCGGCTTCCTGCCGCTGCGAAAGCGCAGCCGGGGATTCACCGGCCGGCGGCCGCGCGAACTCCTGCCGGTGGCGCGCCTCCAGGTTCGCCCGCTCCGCCTGGTATGACCGGTCCAGCGTCGAGGCGGGGGGTTGGGGCGCCGGACCCTGAGCTTGGACCGGCCGTGGCGGTTGAATCGGGAGCGGGGGCCCGGCTGCCTGACCCGGCGGTGCCGGCCGCGGGGCCGGACCGGTCGCCGCCGGAGCCGGACCCTGATCCTGGCCCGCCCGTCGGCTTTCAGCCGTCGGCGGGGGTGCGGCCGCCTGACCCGGGGCCGGTGCCGGCCGCGGAGCCGGACTGGTCGCCGCCGGGGGCGCCCCTGGGGCGGCTCCCGGCGCGCGGGGAGCAAACGTGGCCGGCTTCGGAGTGACCGAAACCGTGGGCCGCGCCGGCGTCAGCGTCCGCCCGCCTGGTCCCGCCACCGCCGCCGAACGGACCGGCGGTCCGGCGTTGCCGGGGCCCCCGGCCGGGCGCAGCGTGGAGAGCTCCGCCCGGGTGAGCGGGCGGCCGCCGGTAGCCTCGAGCTGGCGCTGCTGGATCGCGAAGGGCACCGGAGCCGGCGGCGGGGTGTGGCTTGCTACCGCCACGCGGGTGGCGAGCGCCGGCGGTGGTAGCGGGGCCCTGCGCCCCGGCACGCCGCCACCGAGGCTCGCGGTCGTGGGTACGAGCGGTGCCGCAGGCCCGACGACCCGGGCGGTCGCGAGCTCCCGCGCCGGGACCTCTACGACAGCGTGGCGCACCGGTTGCGCGCTCACGAAGACGCGCGTCGGCACGGCGGTGACGGCGCCCACCACCTCGCGGTTGCGGTAGTTCACGTTCGTCACGTTCACGTTCGTCACGTTGTTGATGATCGTCACGTTGGTGACGTTGGTGACGTTGATCCTCCGGCGGTAATCGATATCAGTCGCGTAGGCCGGGTAATACACCTCTTCCGGGGCGAGCGGGAACCAGCCGACGCCGCCGCCCGACCCGAAGGCGGCGGTCACCTGCCACGACGGACCACCCACGAAGACCACGAGCGCCGGCGCGTACACCGGCTCCGCGATGACCCGGCCGGGGCACCAGCCCCAGCGGTCGTGGACGAACGCCCATCGGCCGTAGTGGTAGGGCGCGAAACCCCACGGCTCCTCGTCCACCCAGGTCCAGCCCCAGCGACCGACCCAGACCCAGTGCCCCTGTCGGTAGGGGGCCCAACCAACCTCGACGGTCGTCGGGTACCAAATCGGTCCGTAGTTGGCATCCGAGTCCCACCGGCCATAGGGGTCGAGGTCCTCTACTCCGGGCATGTCCTCGGAGACGTAGCGCAGCGAGGCGGTTGCCCGCACGGCCCGCGCGTCGCGATCCAACGCCCAGCGGTCGAAGTCGTCGGGCGAGCCGGCGTCAGTGAGATCGTATGTCAGGCTGTTGTCGCCGCGAATGGTGGCGACTTGCCGCGCCTGCACCGGGAACGTCGAGCCCGCGGCGGTCACCTCGGCCTCGCCGGACCAGACCGTGATCGTGGTCGTCTGGCCGTCGGGCGAGACCGAGACCCGGTACTCGCCGGCCCTGGTCAGCGCCAACGCCGCATTGGGCGTGTCGATCTCGTAGTCCCGGTCAGACCCGAGGACCCTCACGCGCTCGTTGAGCGTGCCCTGCGGAACGCGAACCTGGAACCAGGAGTCGTCGAGCCGCACGACGTCCACCTCGGTCTGACTCGCGAGTCGGACCGCGGTGGAGCCGACGTCGATTTCGGCCCGGGCCGAGTTGTCGGTCCAGATCCGGTCACTGGTGCTGACCGGACGGTTGGGCTCCGCGACAGTCCAGCTGTCGGCGCTGGCCGCCAGGAACGATACCGGTCCGTCGATATAGCCGACACGGCCCACGCGGGCCGGCGGGTTTTCGGTGTAGCTCTGGGGTGGCTGCGGCACTGGACCCTGGGGGTATTGCGATCCCGCACACCCGCTCGCCACGCTTATGGTCAAGCCGATCACTGCCACGATCAGCCAGAATGTCGGCCTCATTGGAGGCATATAGCATCTCCTTCGTGGGATGACATGCCCTTCCTGACTTCGTCCGATCCGGGTGACACCGCCCTCGGGATCCCTGCGTAGGGTCGATGGTCCGACCCTGCCGCCTTCTCCCGAGGGGACGCATCCATGGCTGCACCGCTAACCCTGCTGGTGAACGGCCGGCCCCACACGGTCAACGTCTCCGGCGACACCCCGCTCCTCTGGGTCCTGCGCGATGCCCTCGGTCTTACGGGAACCAAATATGGCTGTGGGATCGGCGCCTGCGGTGCCTGTACGGTCCACCTTGACGGCCGGCCGGTCCGAGCCTGTGCCATACCCGTCTCCACCATCGGGGCGAAGCCGATTACGACGATAGAAGGCCTCTCGCCGGACGGCGGCCACCCGGTCCAGCGGGCCTGGATTGCAGAGCACGTGCCGCAATGCGGCTATTGCCAATCCGGGCAGATAATGTCGGCCGTGGCGTTGCTTACGCGGAACCCCGTTCCTACCGACGCCGAGATCGACGCCGCAATGGCCGGGAACATTTGTCGCTGTGGGACTTACCGGCGCATCCGAGCGGCCATTCACCGGGCCGCCGCCCGCCCCGCCTGATGTATTCTTCCCGGTCGTTCGTCGGTCCCGGTCTCCCCAACCGCCCGCGCAGCGTCGGCTTCACTCCGTGATTCAATAGCCTGGAGCTTACAGCATGAGCCATCCGGTTCCGACCTCGGTCGACTTCGCCCCGCACTACCGCTGGGGCGTTGGCTGCGACGGGTGGCATCTCGTGCAGGCCGCGGGCCTGAGCGTCATCCAGGAGCGAATGCCGCCGGCGACGTCCGAGGCACGCCACCGGCATTCGGTCGCGCGGCAGTTCTTTTACGTGCTGCAGGGGGAGTTGGACCTCGAGCTGGCGGGAGTGCGGCACCGGCTGGGGCCGCGCACGGGACTGGAGGTGCCGCCGGCGACGCCGCATCAGGCGGCGAACCGGAGCGGGGCCGAAGTTCAGTTCCTGGTGATCTCGCAGCCGCCGAGCCACGGTGACCGTCTTCCGGCGGAGCCGCTTGACGGGATGGCGGCCGGCTAGACGACGGCCCGGCTCGGGGCCCTCAGGAGGGCGTCGAGCCCCTTCGCCGGCATGGCCGGCGCAAAGTAGTGGCCCTGGCCCAGGTCGCACCCCAGCTCGACCAGCGCCGCCCGTTGCTCGGCCAGCTCCACACCTTCCGCGATCGTCCGCAGCTTGAGCGTGTCGCCGAGCCCTACGATCGCGCGCGCCAACGCCGAATGTTCCGGCCCCGCGCCCACGTCGTCCACGAACGGCTTCGCGATCTTGAGGATGTCGATCGGGAAACGCCGCAAGTACCCCAGCGACGAATACCCGGTGCCGAAGTCATCGATGGCCAGCTGCACCCCCAGCGCCTTGAGCTCCAGCAGCCGCTCCAGCGCAGCGTCGGTCTGTTGCATCAGCACGCTCTCGGTGATCTCGAGGACCACCGCTCCTGCGTCCACCCCCGAGGCCAGGAGAGCCTGCCGGGTCGCGGCCACCAGGTCCGCCTCGAGGAGCTGACGGCCGGAGATGTTGACCGAGACCGAGAGCCCGAGCCCGGGGTGCTCGGCGCGCCAGCGCGCCGCCTGTCCGCAGGCCTCGCGCAGCACCCAGGTGCCCAGCGCAATGATCAGGCCGGTCTCCTCGGCGAGCGGGATGAAATGCTCCGGCAGGAGAAGCCCGTGGCGGGGGTGATCCCACCGCACCAGTGCCTCCGCTCCCCGGACGGCGCCGGTCCTGAGACACACGATCGGCTGGTAGTGCAGGACCAGATCCTCGCCGTCGATCGCGCTCCGGAGCGCGGTCTCCAGCTCGAGCCGCTCGCGGATGTCGGTGTACATGTGGGGCTGGTAGGTCGCGAAGCGGCCCTTGCCGCGGCGTTTGGCTGTATACATCGCGACGTCGGCGTTGCGGAGGAGATCGTCGGCGGTCTCACCGCCGGTCGTGGCGGCCACGCCGATGCTCGCGTTGACCTGCACCTCACCCCCGCCGAGCGTGAACGGCTGGGCCATTGCCGCGGACAGCCGCTCGAGCATGGCCGCGTGCCCGTCCGGTCCCGGAGAATCTTCGACCAGGATGGCGAACTCGTCGCCGCCCAGCCGGGCGACCGTGTCGGTCGCGCGGGCGCAGGAGCGGAACCGCTCCGCCGCCGCGATCAACAGCCGGTCGCCGTCGGCATGGCCCAGGCTGTCGTTCACCCTCTTGAAGTCGTCGAGGTCGAGGAATAGGACCGTGATCGCATGCCCGTGGCGGCGCGCGAGGGCGAGCGCGTGGCTCACCCGGTCGCGGAACAGCGCCCGGTTTGCGAGTCCCGTGAGCGGGTCGTGGAAGGCCTGGTGCGTGAGCTGGCGCTCGAGCCGCTTGCGCTCGCTCACGTCGCGGGTGTTGAGCACGATGCCGCGGACCGCCGGCTCGTCCAGCAGATTGGTGGCGATCACCTCGGCGTGGAGTATCGCGCCGTCGGGCTGGCGGAAGCGCCACTCGACCGGCGGGGTCACGCCCGGAAACTGGCCCGTGTCGCGGCAGAAGGCGCGGGCCCGGTCGTGCTCGTCGGGGTGCAGGAGATCGAAGAGGGTGCGCTCGGCCAGCGCGGACGGCTCGTAGCCCAGCACCCGGGAGACCGAGGGGCTCACGAAGCGGATGGCGCCGTCGGGCCGGATCACGATGATCACGTCGGAGGAGTGCTGCACCAACGAGCGGAAGCGGACCTCGTTCTGGCGGGCCGCCGTCTCCGCCAACAACCGAGCGTTCTCCCGGACGGCGAGCACCTGCCGCACCACGACGAGCCCGGTGATCAGCACCGCGCCCACCGCGAGCCCGCTCACCGGATCGGTCCAGGGATTGAGCACGACGGCCAGGAGCAGGCCGTACGTGGCGACCAGCGCCACGTAGGGCAGGGGACTCATCGGGTGGGGCCGGGGGCGCTGCTCGCCGGCCGCGGTGACCGCCGGGACGGGGTGGCGATAGTAGAACTCCGCACTCGCGATGAGCAGCAGATACGTGAGCAGGTAGACCGCGTCGGTCCAGCCCGCGCTCCGCTCGTTGGTCTGGAGCAGCACCAGGTCGAAGGTCAGGTCGGCGATGATGCTCACCGCCACGCCGGCCAGCAGCAGACGGAAGGCCCGCCGGTTGCCGTCGAGCGGGCCGCGCAGCAGCACGGTGGTCATGCCGAGCAGCACGAGCAGGCTCACGAGCGGATACGCGAACGCGAGGACGGTCGCCGCGAGGGCGCCGCGTTCGGCCTGCCACGTTGGGCGGACCGTGAAGTACCAGATCATCACGCCGCCGCCGAGGAGCACCATCGCGGCGTCGAGCGCGAACTTCCACCGCTCGAGCCGGGTGCGTCGGGCGAGCGGGAAGGAGAGAAGGGCAGCGAGAATGAGGAGGCTGTCGCCCAGGTAGAACGGGTCGGCCCACGAGATCGGAGGGTTGGTTCCCAGGGCGGTGAGGTAGTAGACCGAGACGGCATTGCCGATCAATACCGAGAGGCAGCCAATGGCGAGCAGCTGGAGGGCAGTGCGTACCCCGGGGTCGAGGACCGCGTTTCGCGAGGCCCGGGCGTTGAGAACGACGCAGACCGCGTTGAGCGGCATGAACCCGATGTTCCCGAACAGGTCCCGGAATTGGGGGCTGCCCAGGCCGCTCCGCTCCCACCACAGGTAAGCGATTGCGTAGCCAGCGGTTGCGGCAGTGACCCAACCCGGCCAAAGCGGCAGCTTGCGGCCTCCCTCGCCGCCTTCGACCGACCGGGTAACATTGTGCAACTGGGGCGTCACGCCACCTGCGCTTTTCGGGGGGACAGGTGCGACACAGGCAATCCTGATGCCCAGGACGTTGACAGGCTCCATTGCGCGACTGAAGTTTCGGCCCGCCAACCGGTCCCGTGGCTCCCTCTCCCCATGTGAATGGCTCGAGACTCATCGGCGGAACGATCTTCGGGGGCGCCCGCGATGGGCGCGGCGGTACGCTACGTCTCGGGACTGTTGCTGCTGGCGGCCGTCTATTACGGTGCGGCCCGGTTCGGCCTCCGGTACGCGTCGGTCGGCCAGAGCGTCTCCCTCATCTGGCCGCCGACCGGCATCGCCTTCGCGACCCTCACCGTCCTTGGCTATCGCTACTGGCCCGGCGTCGCCGCCGGGGCGTTTCTCGCGAACGCCGCCACACCCATTCCTCTGGCCGCCGCCGCCGGGATCGCGCTCGGCAACACGCTCGAGGCCGTGTGCGCGACCTACGTCCTGCGGCGCGCGGCGCGCGGGGCGCCTGATCTCGATCATCTCGCGGACGTCCAGGCGCTGGTGCTGGTCGCCGCCCCGATTGGGGCCCTCGTGAGCGCCGCCATCGGTGTGGGGAGCCTCGTCACGACCGGCGCGCTCCCCACCGCCGCCGCGCAGGGCGCCGCTGGCGTCTGGTGGGCCGGCGACCTGCTGGGCGCGCTTGTGGTGGCACCGGTTCTCCTCGCCTGGGCCAAGCGGCCTCCCGTTCCCGACACCGCAGCCCGCGTTCTCGAGATCACCGGGCTCTGCCTCGCCACCGCACTCGCCGCCGAGCTGGTGCTGGGCCAGTTGTTCCGCCAGCCGATCCTCCGGCGGATCGACTACCCCTACCTCCTGTTTCCCTTCGTCATCTGGGGGGCGCTCCGCTTTGGGGCCCGTGGCGCATCGCTGCTCACCCTGACGGTGGCGATCGTCGCGGTCTGGCATACAGTGGAAGGGGGCGGACCCTTCATCGCGGCGAGCGCGCCGGAGACGCTGATCGCGGTCGCGGTGTACCTGGCGGCGGCGGCGACGACCGGTCTCGTGCTGGCGGCCGCGGTGCAGCGAGAGCGAGGCCAGGCCACGACCACGATCCGCCAAAGTGAGGAGCGGCTCCGCCTTGCGCTCGATTCCGCGCGCATGGGGATCTGGTTCTGGTCGGTGGACACCAACGTGCTCGTGTGGGACGACCGACTCCGGCAACTCTATGGTCTGCGCGCGGACGAGCGCATCTCTGGCTACGACGAGTTCCTGCGGCGGGTGCACCCGGACGATCGGGACCTCGTGTCCGAGGCGGTTCGGCGCGCGCTGCAAGAGGGCGGCAGTCTGGACTATGAGTTCCGGATTCAGCTGCCCGACGGCAGCGTCCGCTGGATCACGGATCAGGGGCAGGTGGGCCGGGACGCGAGCGGCCGTCCGATCTATATGACCGGCGTCTGCATGGACACCACCGTGCGCCGGCAGACCGAGGAGGGCCTGCGCCAGGCACACCGGATGGAATCGGTCGGCCGGCTGGCGGGCGGTGTCGCCCACGAGGCGAACAACCAGATGACGGTAGTGCTCGGGGCGGCGCGGCTGATCCTCGACCGGCCCGACCTGCCCGAGCCGATCCGGGCGGACGTCGAGTACATCCGGAAGGCGGCCGACCGCACCGCCGCCGTCACCGCCCAACTGCTGGCGTTCAGCCGGCGGCAGCTCCTCAAGCCGGAGATCCTCGAGCTCGACGGCGTCGTCTCCGCCTGGGAACCGGTGCTGCGCCGAGTCATGGACGAGGATTGCGAGGTCATCCTGCGTCTCGGCGCCGAGGGTGGCCGGATCAAGGCGGATCCGGGCCAGCTCGAGCAGGTGCTGCTCAACCTGGCACTCAACGCGCGGGACGCGATGCCGGCCGGCGGAAGCCTGACGCTCGAGACGGCGCGGGTCGAATTCACTCCGGCCTATGCCCGGCTCAAGACCGGCATCCCCATCCGGCCCGGGTGGTATGCGATGCTCGCGGTGAGCGACACGGGCCACGGCATGAACGCGGCGACCGCGAGTCACATCTTCGAGCCGTTCTTCACGACGAAGGAAACGGGTCGGGGCACCGGCCTCGGGCTCTCGACCGTGTACGGAATCGTGAAGCAGTCGGACGGATACGTCTGGGCGTACAGCGAGCCCCAGCAGGGATCCACGTTCAAGGTGTACCTGCCGCTCACGGACGATGTGGCCGCGGCCATCGAGGAACCGGTCCTGGAGACGCCTCGAGCGACCGGCGAGCGGGTCCTGCTGGTCGAAGACGAGGCCCGCGTGCGAGAGATCGCTCGGCGGGCGCTGGAGGACGCGGGTTATCGGGTCATGGAGGCCGGGAACGGCCGAGAGGCGCTGGAGCTGATGGGTCGCTCACCGGAACCCCTCGCTCTGGTGCTGACCGACGTCGTGCTGCCCGGCATGAGCGGCCCTGACCTGGCCCGACGCGTGACCGAGGTGGCGCCGGGGACGCCCGTGCTTCTCACGTCGGGATATCCTGATCGGGAGATCGACCGGCGGGGCCTCCTGACCGAGGGGGCCGCCTTCATCCAGAAGCCGTTCACGCCGGAAGCCCTCGTCCGGATGGTGCGCCAGACCATCGCGGGCGCCCATCGCGCGCCCAGGGGCGAGGGCTAGGTGGTCTGGACCAGCTTCTTCCGGAGGGTCTGTGCCCGGTCGAGGTGGCGCCGGATGACCGGCGTCATCAGGTCGATGAAGCTGCGGATGTCCCCGCTCGGCGTGGATCGGCGGGCCTGCTCGGCGAAATCCCTCACGGTCTGGTGCGTGACGATTTCCTTCTGGATGTAGATCCGGTCGAACTCCGGCCCCTTGGGCGTGGCGCGGAGCGCGATCATCTCGTCCTCGGCCGCGGGGGCGAGCGGGTCGCTCGCAGGCAGCCGTGGCGTGATGCTCAGCCGCTTCCCCAGGAGATCGCCTTCCAGTCGCAGGGCGTGGTGTTCGGCCATCATCAGCGCAGCGAACGCCTTGACGTCGGGATCGGTCGCCTTTTCGTCGGCGAGCGCGGCAGCGATGCTGTCCGACTGGCTGGCTTCGTTGATCATGGCCAGGATCCCGGCGTCGGTGAACGCAGGGGAGCTCTCGACGAAGCCGGCCGTCGCGCTGAGGGCGCCGGTGTCGGCCAGGGACTGCTGCCGCATGGCGGCGCTGCGGCCGCGGTCCGAACAGGCGCCGAGGGCGAGCGGCAGCGCCAGTGCCAGCCACATGCCCCTATGTCCAGAGTAGCGCTTCGTCATGCACCCCCCTGGCGGAGTCCGGCCACAAGTTCGTTCCAGACTAGACAGGCAGTTGGCGGGCGGGGGTGACGGCGCGCTCACGCCGACGCGTCCGCGGGCTCCGGCCGCCGGCGCGAGCCGGGCCTGCGCATTGGAGCCGACCCGGCCGGCACGCCCGACATCGCCAACTGCACCCGGAGCGCCGGCGTGATCCGCTTGCGCACGAGCGCCTGCGCGAGCTCGGCGGACCGAGCCTCGGCGTCGGCGGCAAGCGGTCGCAGCTCGCCGGCCACGAGCGCCAGCACCGGAACCCCGTCTTCGTAGAGCACGCGGTTGGGTGCCAGGGCCGGGATCCGCTCGCCCGGGGTGATGATACCCGTGAAGTTGAGCGGGTCCGCCCCGCTCAGGCCGATCAGGCGGCCGGTGCCCGGCTCGCGCCGCACGGCCCGAAGCTGGCCCACGGCCTCGGGCAGCGCGAACTGCTCACCCGCCATCCCGGCGACGAAGCGGCCGCCTCGGATCTCGCCCCGCGCCTCGAGCCGGCGATACACCGACAGCAGGTCGCGCCAGAGCGGAACGTTGGTCTCCCGCTCGAGCAGACGCCGGAAGATGACGCCGTAGCGGCGGAGCAGCGTCCGGGCCCGCTGCTCGAGAGCCGCGGCCTGCAGGGCCCCGCCCCCGTCCGCCAGCAGCGCCCAGCGTCCCGCGCTCTCGATCCCGAAGGGCACGGTCCGGTGCCGGCGCGTGGCATGCGCGAGCGGCTTCCGCTTGGCCGAAGGCGTGATCAGCGCCCTCAGTCCGGCGAAGCCGTCTGACGTCACCCGGCCCGTCGCGGCCAGCTCGCCGAGCGCCTGCTCCACCTGGGTCGCGAGCAGGCCGGACCCGCTCACCAGCTCGTGGAAGAACGAGGCGCCCCGCGCGCCCAGGACCTCGAGGACGCGGCGCGCATACTCCGAGAGCGCGTCCCCACCGACGGCCGGACGATCGGCGAGCGGGACCCCGTGCTCTCGCAGGAACAGCGCGATCGGCGTCGACCGAACGGGACCACCCGCCCGTCTTCGAACATCTCCCTCCGCGAGTCCCCGAGGGTCCGCCGACAGCCGGCCCCAGCCCACCCTTCCGGTGAGACAGAGCGTGTCGAGCAGCGCCGGGTCGTACGCCTCGCAGCGGACGGAGAGCACGTCGGCCTCCCACGCTCCCGCAGGGACCTCGAACCCGTCGAGCTGCTCCAGCACGGCCGCCAGGCCATCCAGGCCGGCGGTCCTCACGGCCGGATCCACCCGCTGCCACGCGAACAGGAACCGCATGAAGTCCGCGCCGCTCACCGGCTCGATTTCGGCGCGGAGCCGGTTGAGCGTGTAGCGATGGATCCGTGCGAGCAGGCGTCGGTCGCACCATTCGACCGCACCAGTCGCTCCCGCGGGGGTGAAGCGCCCGCGCAGGACCACACCCTCGCCCTCGAGCGCGGCGAGCGCCGCTTGCGCGTCGTCGCCGGTCATCCCCAGCGGCGCGGCCAGGTCCGCGGTGGTGGCGGGACCCAGGATGCCGAGCCGGCCGCGCAGCAGCTCCTTGAGATCGAGAGCGCCCGGCCGCACCTCGTCGAGCCGCTCGGCCGCTACCCAGAGGGCTGGGCGCGAGCCACTGAGCGTCACCGCTCGCGCGCGCCCCCCGCTCACGAGCGCGTCGAACCACTCGCGCCACGCGACGCCGTCGCGTCCGACCTCGCCCTCGGTCTCCGTGAGGAAGCCAGACGTGAGCAGGGCGTCGTGCAGCTCGTCGGGGCTCCGGACATCGGGCCAGGCCTCGTCCCTCACGCGCTCGGTCGCGGCCGGGTCGAGCGCGCCCAGATCATCGGCGGAGGAGGGCTCGAGGCTGCGACGGGCGTAGACCGCCTGCGTCCGGCGCTCCTCCAGGGGCGCGTCGTCCAGGAAGGCGTAGGGGCGCGCGTTCAGGATCTCGTGCGCGAGCGGCGAAGGCTCGGGCAGGTCCCGGGCGACGCATCGGATCTCGCCGGCGTCAATCCGGCGCAGCACGGCCAAGAGCCCGTCCAGGTCCATCACCTCGCGCAGGCAGTCGTCGATGGTCTGGCGGACGAGCGGGTGCTCGGGGATCTCACGATCGCCGGCGATGTTCTCCAGGCAGGCTGCCGCATCGGGGAACGCGGCGGCGAGGAGATCGTCCGCCTCCATCCGCTGGAGTGGAGGCGGAACCTTGCGGCCGCCGCGGTTGCGGGGGATGGCGAGGGCGATGGTCGCGTTCCAGCGCCAGCGGGTGCCGAACATGGGCGCGTCCAGGAGCGCCTGGATCAGGATGTCCCGCACCGTCTGGGGGTGGAGGAACCTGAAGACGGTCTCGAGCGGGAAGGAATGCTGCGGGCCCAGCGAGAGCAGGAGCGCGTCCTCGGTGGCGGCGGCCTGGAGCTCGAAGTTGAACTGGCGGCAGAAGCGCTTGCGGAGCGCGAGGCCCCAGGCCCGGTTCACCCGGCTGCCGAAGGGCGAGTGGATCACGAGCTGCATGCCGCCCGACTCGTCGAAGAACCGCTCGGCCACCAGCGTTTCCTGCGTCGGGAGCGTGCCGAGGAGCCGGCGTGCCTCGGCGAGGTAGTCCACCAACTGGCTCGCGGCCACGGACGCGCCAGCGGATTCACCGAGGAGACCCGCGACCCAGCGAACGGTGCCGCTCCGGTCGGCGAGCCGGATGTCGAGCTCCGCGCGCAGGTCCGAGACGGCCACCGAGAGCTCGGCGCTCCGCGCGGGAGCCTCACCCAGCCAGAAGGGAAGGCCGGGTGGTTGGCCGCGGGCGTCTTCCACGCGCACCACGCCTCGGTGCCGAGGAACGTGCCGTCGGGCTCGAGCACGACCCGATAGTCGGCCGTGTCGGGTATGGCGCCGCCCGACGTGATGGCCAGGAGCCGCGCGCCCCGGCGCCCGCGCACTCTGCCGTTCACCCCGTCATGGTGGATCAGCGCGGCCCGGCGCCCGCGCCGCGTGGCAAAGCCCGAGGCGAGCATCTGCACCACGCTGTCGAATTCCGCGCGGCCGAGATGGCGGTAGGGATACGTCCGCCGAACCAGCTCGAACAGGCCCTCGACCGGCCAATCCTCGCACGCGGTCTCGGCGACGATCTGCTGCGCCACCACGTCCAGGGGTTGCTCCCGCACGATCAGCCGGTCCAGCGTTCCTTGCCCTACCGCGCGGAGCAGGGCGGTGGACTCGACCAACTCGTCTCGGGAGAGCGGGAAGAGACGTCCCTTGGGCGTGCCCGCGACGGTGTGCCCCGCCCGCCCGACCCGCTGCAGGAAGGTCGAGATCCGCCGGGGAGAGCCGAGCTGGCAGACCAGATCCACGTGGCCGATGTCGATCCCCAGTTCCAGCGAGGCGGTCGCGACGAGGGCGCGGAGCTTCCCGCCCTTGAGTCGCTCCTCCGCATCGAGCCGGGTCTCCTTAGCCAGGCTGCCGTGATGCGCGGTCACCACGTCTTCCCCCACCCGCTCCGCCAGGTGCCGGGCCACACGCTCGGCCAGCCGGCGGGTGTTCACGAACACCAGCGTGGTCCGGTGGGCCCGGATCAGCTCCGCCAGCCGATCGTAGATCTCGGTCCAGACCTCGCCCGCCATGACCGCCTCCAGCGGAGACTTCGGCAGCTCGAGCGCGAGGTCGAGGTGTCTTCGGTGTCCTTCGTCGATGATGGCGGGAGGTGAACGGTGGACCGTCCCCACCAGCCAGCTCGCGGCCTGCTCGATCGGCTCCACAGTAGCCGACAGGCCAATGCGCTGGACCGGCTGCCGGGCAACATGGGCCAACCGTTCGAGGCTGAGCGCGAGATGGGCTCCGCGCCGGCTTTCGATCACGGCGTGGATCTCGTCCACTATCACCGTGCGCACGCTGCGCAGCATCTCCCGGCTGCGCTCGGCCGTGAGCAGCAGGTAGAGCGACTCGGGCGTGGTGACGAGGATGTGGGGCGGGGACTTGAGCATGGCCGCGCGCTCGGCGGCGGGAGTGTCGCCCGAGCGGACGGCGGCGGTGAGTCGGGGAGCCCCGAACCCCATCTCCTCGGCGAGGCGGCGGATCTCGCGCCGCGGCTCGGCTAGGTTCCGGTGCACGTCGGTGCTCAACGCCTTGAGCGGGGAGACGTAGACGACCCGCGTCTCCTCGGACAGCGTGCCGGCCAGGCTCTCGCCCAGCAGGTCGTCCAGGGCAATAAGAAACGCGGCGAGCGTCTTGCCTGAGCCGGTGGGAGCGGCGATCAGGGTGTCGCGGCCCGCGCGGATCGCCTCCCAGCCCCGCTGCTGGGCCGGGGTCGGACGGCCCAGCCGCTCGGCGAACCAGCGCTCGATGACCGGATGAAAACCACGGAGTGACATGGCTCGAAATATACCCTCCCAGGGAGAGAGCCTCCGCGCATGATCCCGAGCCGGTCCACTTGCCGTGCCCGCGGTCACCGACGCCTGCCGCGTCGCTCGGCAGGTTTTGAGGGAGACTCGACACCGAGGAGGCCCCATGACGGTCAAACGGCGATCCGCCAAAGCGGCAAAGAAGCGCAAGTACGGGCCGGCCGCGACGCGCCTCGTCAAGGAGGAGCTCGCCCGGCAGAAGCGGGGCACTCTGAGGAGTGGAAAGAAGGGGCGGGGCGGGAAGGTGAAGAGCCGCAAGCAGGCGATCGCGATCGCGCTGTCGGAGGCTCGCAAGGCGGGGGCCAAGGTGCCACGGAGGAAGGGGGCGTAGCCCCAACCTACGCCCGGCGCCTGGGGCTGTTTTCCGGTACCATGGCCGTCATCGGGGGGATCATTGGCGGCGGGATCTTCCGGACTCCCGCAACGGTCGCGGAGCGGGTAGGCACCCCGGCCCTCACTCTTGCCGTCTGGGCGGTAGGCGGGGTGATCGCCCTGATCGGCGCGCTCTGTTTCGCCGAGCTGGGGCAGCGGCGTCCGCGGGCGGGCGGCGGGTACGTCTACCTGCGGGAGACCTGGGGGCCGCTCACGGCCTTTCTGTACGGCTGGGCCCTGCTCCTCGTGATCGCCACCGGGGCGATGGCCGCGGTGGCCGTGACGTTCGCCGGCTACGCGCTCGCGCTGGCGGGGCTTCCCGACCGGCTCACCGTGCCGCTCGCGATCGCCGCCATCGTCGCTCTGAGCGGCATCAACTGGCTCGGCGTGCGACCGGGGGCGCTCACCCAGAACGTCCTCACACTACTCAAGCTCGGCGCGCTGGCGGTCCTGATCGTGGTCGGGCTCGCGGCGGCCGTGCCGGCCGGCGCAGCCGCACCGGTGCCATATCCGGCCGCCGCGGGAGCGTGGGCCGTCGGGAGCCTCGGCGCCGCGCTGGTCCCGGTCGTCTTCACCTACGGCGGCTGGCAGCAGACGAACTTCCTGGCCGAGGAGATCATCGAGCCGGAGAAAAACCTTCCGCGGGCGCTGGTGTTCGGGGTCGCGGTGGTGGTCGCGGTTTACTTGCTGGCGAACCTGGCCTACCTGCGGGTCCTGGGTGCCGGAGGGCTCGCCGCGAGCACGGCGCCGGCCGCCGACACGATGGAGAGGCTCGTCGGCCCTGCGGGCCGCACGCTCATTGCCGGCGGCATCGCGGTCTCGGCGCTTGGATTCCTGAATCTGGTGATCCTGGTGACCCCGCGGGTGCTGCAGGCGATGGCGGCCGACGGGCTCTTCTTTCCCCGCCTGGCGAAGTTGCACCCGGTGCATCGCACGCCCACCGCTGCGATCGCGTTCCTGGCCGCATGGGCCGTCGCGCTCACGCTCTCGGGGACGTTCGGGCAACTCGTGGACTACGTCACGTTCGCGGACTGGATCTTCTTCGGGCTCACCGCGGCTGGCCTTTTCATCTATCGCTCCCGCGACCCCGCCGGTCCAGGAGGCGCCGGGTTCCGGGTTCCGGGCTATCCCTGGACGCCGGCGCTGTTCGTCGCGGCCGCGTTCTATGTGGTCGTGAGCTCGGTGCTGGCCAACCTGAGGAATGCAGCGGTGGGTGGGTTGCTCCTGGGACTCGGGGTACCGGTCTACCGGTACTGGAACGGGCGCTCCCGGCGCCGTCCGGCTTAGGCCGGAAGAGGGCGCACTACCCCGGCCATCCGCGGGGGCGGGCCTCGGCCAGCAGGATCAGGGTGCGGGTAGCGGTCGCCGCGTCCAGCGTCGCCGGGAGCTCGAGCCGGGGCGGCTCGTCGGGTGGGGCACCGTTCTCCCGGGTAGCGGCCTCGGACGCCGCGAGCGCCTGTGCCAGACCCGGCGGAATCGCCACGCCGTCCTCAGCCGCCCTGAGTACCAGCTGCTCCACGGGAGACTCGTCCCCCTCGTCCGTGGAGTCCGTCGTCGTGGCCGCCTCCACCAGCACAAAGCCGACTGCGGGTACCCAGATCGGGCCTGCCGACAACCCCGACAGCAGCGCGGGCGTGAGCGGAAGGCTTTCGCCCCGCAGGGTGATCACGCCGAACCCCCGCTCGCCGAGCCGCCGGCGAGCGTGGAGGAGGGCGGCGTAGTTCCAGGGCAAGGTAGCAGCGCGGGCCTGGGCCACGGCGGCCTCCAACATGCCGCGGACGGCGTGGACGAGACCGTCGTTCCCCACGGAGCGGCGATCACGCATGCTCCCCTCCCGGCTATGGTCATTCGATAGGTGAACGTCACGCCCGTTTCCCGACTTGTCAACCAATGAGTGACGCAGCCTAGGGCTTCGGGGGTGATTGGCTGGGCGCCGGTACGGTCGAGTCCGGTTTGAGCGGTGGCTTCTTCACCGGGGTGGTCGGATCGGCCCGCGGCGCTCGGTCGATCTCGTTCGGCTTCCGAGCCCGACAGGCTCCCAGCGCTGCCAGGCAGGCGAACGTCGCTGCACGCAGCGCCCGGCGTCTACTGTTCATCCGCGAGCTGGCGATTCCGGGCATAGCATTGGGCTCCGAGTCTTGTGTGAGAAGGGTGGGGAACGGGCGGGCTTTGTGAGCCGGCTCACTCCCGGTCCCGCGACCTGCCTGTAACTTCGCACGGCGCGGCTCGCGCCGCCGGGGTAGCGAATGACTCCGGCCGGGCTATTCTTCGCAAGCGTCCGCCATGTTCCGCGCCCCCAGGGCCTTGGAGCAGGCAAGCAGTGCCGTCTGCCCGGCTCCGGCCCGGCATACGCGTTGCAGGCAAAGCGCCAGTCCATCCTGGTCCACCATCGTCACCCCGCGCGTGATCTAAGGCGTCGTCGAGGCACCATCAGGTCCCAGGGGCCTGGCTCGCATCTCCCCGAGCCGGCCGCGCGCGCTTCCCGTCGGAGTCACAGCCATGGTCACTTTTCTCAAGAGTCTCCGCCGCCCCGAGGCCGAATCGGCGACCGCTGCGGGCCAGCGCGAGCGCTCGGTCGCTCGCGAGTACGCCGCGCTCGAAGCGCTCGTCGTTCGCGCCGAGAAGGCCGCCGAGCAGCTCCGCGCGGTGGAAGCGATCTCCGAGACCGCCGCGGCGCTCGAGGCAATGCAGGAGCGGTTCGCCGCGGTCGAGAGCCGCCTCTCCGGGCTGGAGCAGGTGGGTGACCGGTTCGCGGGCGTGGAGGAGCAGGCCGACCGCGCCACCAAGGCGCAGGCCCGGACCGACGTGCAGCTGGCCCATGCCGCCGAAGGGGTCGAGCGGCTCCAGAGCCAGCTCGGCGCCGTGGGCGACAAAGTGGACGCCGCGCTGGTCCTCCGGAGCGAGCTGGAACAGTTCCTGAGCCTCGAAGGGCCGATGACCGCGCTCCGGACCGAGGCCGACACCCTCCGGACCCAGCTCGTGGACCTGGCCGACAACGTCGCCCGCATGCGGGGCCAGCACGACGACGCGCTCCGCGCTCACCGCCATACGCTCACCCGGCTGGAAGGCTTCGACCAGGAGCACCAGGCGGCGTCCGGCAAGTTGGAGGAGCTCGAGCGCCGGGTGCAGGGCGCCGAGCGCTCGCTCGAGCCGGTGGGTCAGGCGGCGGAGTCGATTCCGGGGCTGCAGCATCAGCTCGCCGTGCTCAAGACGCTCGCTGAACAGGTCGCCCACAAGACCTCGGCGCTGGAGCAGCAGCGGGAGGCCGTGGACCGGGCCGCCACTCAGATCTCCCAGCTCACGCGGCTCGACCGCGAGCTCGACGTGTGGGTCCGGCGCCAGGAGGAGCAGATCCGCCGCTTCGCGGCCGTGGAAGCCAAGCTGTCGGAGGTGCAGGCGCTCCAGACCAAGGTGCTCGCGCGGACGGAAGAGCTGCAGGCGTCGCAGAAGACGGTGGACGAGGGCCAGCAGGCGGCCCGGCAGGCGCTGGTCGATCTCCGGGAGCAGATGCGGAACAGCAGCGAGAGCTTCGAGCTGGAGAACCGGGGCCTGCACGCGGTGAGCGAACGGGTGGCGGATCTCCGCACCGCCGTCAAGGACTGTGAGGCGAGGTTCGCGGTGCTGGACGGGGCCAGCCAGGGCGCCACCGCGGTCCAGGCCCAGGTGCGGGCCCTTTCGGAGCAGGCCACCGACCTCTCCGGCGAGCTGACCCGGCTTTCGGAGGAGGCCCGGCGGATCGGGTCGATCCGGGAGGAGGCGGACCGCCTCGATGCGACCGCCCAGAGTGTGGCGACCGGCATGCAGCGAATCCGCGAGCTGGAGCCCGAGGTGGGCGAGGTGACGCGGCAGCTGACCGCCTTGCGAGGCACCCGTGAGCTGCTGGCGGACGGGCTGGAACAGATGCGGCTCGCGTCGGGCGAGATGTCCCGGTTGCGCGAGAGTCACGGAGAGGTCCAGGCCTGGCTCGCGAACGCGGACGTGTGGACCCGGAAGGTGCAGGGGCAGGTGAAGGACCTGAGCGCTCTGGAGCCGGTGGTGGAGCGCATCCGCGGAGATCTGGAGCAGGTGAAGGGCGCCATGGTCGGGATCGAGGCCCGGCGGGCGCTGGTCGACGAAGTCCACCAGCGGCTGGACGGGCTCGGCAACGCGGCCGAAGGGCTGATGGAGCGCACCGAGGTCCTTCAGGCCCGCATGGACAACGCGGAAAACCGCTTCGCCAAGCTCGCGCGGCAGGCGGACGATGCACAGAGGGTCGCTGAGACCATGGCCGGCGTCGTGAGCGCGGTGAGCGATGCGGAGTCGCGGATCGGGCTGGTGGGCGATTCGGCGCAGGCACTCGAGGCCCGCACTGGTCAGCTGGACGAGATGGAAGAGCGGATCCGCCTGCTGGGCCAGGAGCTGGAGCAGCGGCAGGGCGCGCTCGACCGGGCAACGGAGCACCTGGCGCGCGCGTCCGCCGCACGTCAGGAGGCGGCCGAAGCCGCGCACCGACTGGAGGAGGTGTCGCGCAGCATCTCGGCTGGGCTCGACACGGCCGAGCAGCGGAGCGGTGGTCTCGATCGGTTGGCGGGGGAGCTGGAGTCCCGCGCCACCGCGCTCAAGCCGATCGACCGGCAGCTCACCCGGTTCGAGGAGCTGCTCGGCACCTGGGAGGCCGCGCAGGCGGAGGCGGCCCGCGCGCTGGAGCAGACGCTGGCCCGCCAGGGCGCCGTGGAGGCGCTCGAGGCCCAGGTCAAGCACATCTTCTCCCTGGCCGAGCGCGCCGTGCAGGACATGCAGGCCATCGGCGCCGCGCGGCGGGAGGTCGAAGACACCCGGGCGCTGCTGGAGGAGACCCAGACTCAATTCCGCGCAGCCGAGGGCGCGCTCCAGGGCTTCGAGGCGCGGCGGCGGCAGCTGGAGCGCACCGAGCAGCGGCTGGCCCGGGCGGAGGCGCTTGCCATCGACGTCCGCGCGACGGTCGAGACGCTCCAAGCGCAGCGCGCGGTGGTGGACCACGTGATCGAACGGGCCGGCGCCCTCGGGTTCCAGATGAAGCAGGCTGAGGCGCTCATCGATGCGCTGCGCCGAGAGCGCACGCTCGCAGCGGACGTCAAAGCGGCGGTGGCGTCGGTGCTGGAGGAAGACGAGGAGATCGAGGGCGACGCGACGGCCTGACGGCTTAAGGGACGCCCTCCAGCAGCCAGAGGTCGCCGCCCTTCGGGGCGGCACGGTCGAACAGGACCCATTTCCCGTCCGGCGACCAGACCGGATAGTCGATGCGGATGTCGGGGTCGGGAAACGCGAAGACTTGGTACGACGGCTGTCCGTTCACCGGGTGCACCCACAGCGTCTTGTGGCCCCGTACGTCCAGAATGAGCGATTG
>WNFB01001309.1_pt1 | contig 21121 bp, 17 predicted proteins | sample 5400501 | NCBI WGS metagenome assembly WNFB01 (sample SAMN13153341, study PRJNA577476) | soil metagenome | isolation source: 200 cm saprolite under Douglas fir tree site 2 hole 1 | place: USA:California | collected 2015-04-18 | reverse complement strand
AGGCATGCAGACTGAGTTTCCCACCCATGGTGCCCCCGACGTAGGTCAGCCCGTATTTGGCATGCCTGACCAGCGTGCCCCGCTTGAGTCCCAGGGAGAGCGTCCCTCCATAGGGCGCGCGTTTCCCGCCTTTGGCTGCTTCGAGTCGGTGTAATTGGCGGCGGTGCCACTGCAAGGGCGTCACGCACAACAGGCGCGTCTCGTCCGGGGCTGTATGCCCTCCTACCCGCGAGTAGGCCAGGCACCAGGCATCGACACAATGTGCACTCCACACCTCTGCCATTTTCTTGCCCGTTTTCTTGAGGCCAAGCTGGTCTCGCAGCTGCTTGGTTTCCCATCCCTGTTTCGTCTGCACAGGGGCAAGCGTCGCCAACTCGGCATAGAACCACTGTTTGCCCACTTCCAGGGGCGAAAAACTCCGGTCCCACCGCCGCTTTCCTGTCGTCTGGGCCTTGATGTCTTCGACTACAAAGCCAGCGATCGGATACAGGGACACGAGCCAGCGGCAGAGCCGCAGTTTCCACTGCCATCTCGCCTTGGTGGATGGAGGCAGCTTCTTGGTGTTGCGCAAGCGATTGGCATGCGGCTGACGACAGGGTGTCGTGCGAGTGCGGCGAGTTCGGCGCATCTGGCGGCGCATCTTGACGGCCTCTTTGATCCAAGTGACGGCGTCAGCCTGGATATTGAGATAGGTATGGGCGGCAGAGACCACACTGTAGCCTTCTTTTTGACTACCGGGGTCAATGCCTACGGCGATCGGTTGCACCTCTCGCGCCGATGGGTCCACATTGAGCCGGACGCAGAAGACGCCCTGCTTCCAGAACGGAGTCGCCTTGCCACTCTGGACCCAGCGTCGAGCTCTGGCCGGGGTGGTGGGCATCAAGGGCTGTTGGTTCTTATCAACAACGGGTACAAACATGTGCGCTAAGCCTCCTTGCGGAGTGTCTACATTCCCTTCGCTGCTGACCAGCAGAGCGGATACAAACTAGGGAGGCATTCGTATCGTCTTGCGGGCTGCCACGCCCAGCTGGTTCAGGTCCCTTCGAGTGCCCTGTTGCCAGAGCTTGAGCAAGCTAGTTTCGCGCTTTCCCTCGTGAGTCTTTCGCTGGCGAGGCGTACTAGCCCACAAGCCCGCTCCTTTCAAGGGAGCGGGTACTTGACACACCGGCACGTGTTCTTACTTGAGTGAGGACATTGCCGATGCGATTATATCATCTTGTTTCATGAGGGACAAACAAATGGGACTTGTGGGTATCTCTTACTATACTACATAGCACGTGGCTGGTAGGCGAACGCATATGGCAACAAGTCTGCAATGGTGAAGTCACGGATATCGCCATCAATGTAAATGACGGCATATGGAGCGAGATCAGCCATCCATTGGCGGCAGGCACCGCAAGGTGTACGGTCAGAAAGGGGAGCTCCTTGTGGAGCATCGATACATGCGACTGCGATCTGGGTAATCGGCCCTGCGCCATCCGAAACCGCGGTAGCCAGCGCGGAACGCTCTGCACATAATGTCAGGCCATAACTTGATATTTCGATGTTCACTCCAACGTAGGTTTTGCCGCCAGCTACCACGGCAGCGCCTACCCGAAAGTGGGAGTATGGACAGTGAGCTCGCTGCGCAACGTCGCGAGCTAAATTTAACAGTTCTTCGCGTGGAATCATACTACTCTCCTCGAGTCAGCTGTTCAGAGGCTTTTCTTCATACACCAAATTGTACCATGATGTTACTGCCTATCATTCATCGCGTTAAAAGCAGTAAGAACGGCTTTACTAAATATAGGACCTGTCTAGGTCGAGGAATACATTGTAATTTGGAAAGCAGGTCTTTTTAGGAGGAAACACGAGTGAAAATCATGGTGGCGGACGATGACCGCGACATGGTTGATATGCTGAGCTACTGGCTCAAAGGGCATGGATACGATGTCATTCGCGCATTTGATGGTGAACAAGCTATCAAACGTTGGCGAGAAACATTGCCGGACCTCGTCATTCTAGATGTGCAAATGCCAAAGCTGGATGGTTTCGAGGTATGTCGCCAAATGCGGAGCGAAACCAATTCAATGGTCTTAATTCTGACCGCACATGACCGTGAAGATGACGAAATACGTGGATTGGAGATGGGAGCTGACGATTATCTGCGGAAACCATTTAGCCCGAGACAGCTACTTGCCCGCATCAAGGCTATTATGCGTCGTTCAAGCGGTTCGAAAGGTTCCTCTAGCTCATCGGCAATAACTGTCGGGCCAGTGACGTTGGATGCGATGCGCCACGAGGTAACCCGCGCTGGTACGAAAGTACGACTGACTCCCACGGAGAGCCGCCTGCTCCACTTGCTTATTACCCACACGGGGCAGGTACTGACAACCGACATGATTATAGAGCGGGTCTGGGGATATGACGAGGCAGGCGACTCTGGTTTGGTGAAGACGCACATTCGCCATCTACGCCAGAAAGTTGAACCGGATGCCAACACTCCGCAATATATTATGACAGTGCCAGGTGTAGGGTATACCTTTACAGCGCCTGTAACTATAGAGCCATAAGATTCAGAGCTTAAGCCGAAGCATACAAGGGCGGGGCAAACCAGGGCGTGGGTAAGCCCCGTCTTTGTATGCTTTTTTTCTTAACCGATTTCCCTCATTCTTAACCATACCACAACATGCTCTGCATGATTTCCGTAATATTTCCATACTATAATCACCTTCATAATCCATTTTCTCACTAAGAAGCCAAAGGCAGGCAAACATATGAAACATAAAGGAAGAGGGGCATCGATCCCAGCACTAACCTATATCGAAAGTCCGGCACCTGATCTATGCACTTGTCCTCCACTCTCAGCATTGCATGAGATGCTCTGGCACGATCATACACAGGAAGGCGCGGAAGATTACGAGCAGTTGACGCGAGTGACACCTGCTACATTTGGAATGAATAGTCATGTGCGAGCTTTATTAAACGATTACTTTCCACGTTCCAGTCCTTTAAGCATATTGCTACTGCACATTTCACAGTTAGAGCATATTCATATTGCGCCAAAATCAGCAATATTACACAAAAGGAAACGCTATCATGCACCTGCCTACCTACTTGAGCAGATACTTGTAAATGTGCGCCGCACTATCAGGAGCAGTGATCGCATAGTGGTGCACGGAGGTACAGGAGTTGCCATGATTTTACCTGATGTTGATCAAGCGGGGGCGTACAATATATTAGAGAGAGTGTATTATAATATTAATCTTCTCCAGCCGGAAACTGTTGTGCCGCCATTGAAACGCGAGACCGATATTATGATGGGAATCGGCTCTTATCCCAAACCAGGAGCTTCATTAGAAGACCTGCTTTACCATACAGGCTTTATAGCACACCGGTTAACTCTACGCCCGGCTGTAACGTCACAATTGCGTAGTACCAGTCTACCAGAACTAATACCGCTTAACCGGCAGCGGGATGATGAGGATAAATTCCTGGTTGCTGCACGAACCAGGGGGATTCCATTTATGCAATTACCTACACGGCTACCAACCCGTTTGAAACAGCTTATTTCATACGACCTGGCGATTGAATTACATTGTGCACCTGTTGGTCGCGATCACAATCGGCTTACTGTCGCTATGACTCATCCCACCGATGCACGTGCAATTGATCGCTTGAGAGAGACGACCTGTATGACCATTTTTCCAGTGGCATGCGAAGCAAAAGCGCTCGACGAACTTCTCGCTAATGGTTGGTAATGAATATCTAACCAAGGATGGGCTAAATTTAACCAAATCATAACTCATCCTCAACATAAAAGCGTATCAACATTGGTTACTATAACATGCGATGAGACAAATTTTTGTAGCGTCTGATACAATTTCCGGTACTTGTTTTTACTTTCAAGTGCGTCCAACTAGTATCCCGAGGAGAGAACACATGGTTATGCAAGTGATCCAGGATGATGTCCTTCTAACGTTCAAAGAGGCAATGAGCTACCTGCGGGTCAGTCGCTCTACTCTCTATCGTCTTATGTGGTCTGGACAACTTACTGGCCATAAAGTAGGCAGCACCTGGCGATTCTACCGTGATGACCTTCGTGCTTGCGTAGGTAGCGAGACACCGATGACAAATCTGCATTCCACAATTGCCGTTGGCTAGCCAACCTCTCTTTTGCGCACGCCAGATAACTCTGTGTATGCATATGTTTTCATCTGGATATCGGAACATCCAGCGAGCATAGGCATTAAGTTAAGAATAAGCCCATCAGCATCCGTAGGGGCGGGTGCGGTGCGGCGTGCTCTCTCCCTGACACTTTGTAGTCGTGGTTGAGAAGGCATCGGAGAGTATAGAGGCACGCACAAGCTCTCCCACCCCAGGGCGACCGCAAGGGTCCCCACCCCGCTCCACACCGCCCCCGCCCTTACTATGAGGACGGAAAGATCGTGACTCGCCGCGGATCATAGTAAGGGCGGGGGCGGTGTGGAGCGGGGTGGGGACCCTTGCGGTCGCCCTGGGGGATGAAATGTGTCAGGGAGGGAGCCCCGCCCCTATGCGAGCCCTGACCACTTGAATGCATATGGGTCTGGAATTACGCAGACCTATGTGCCCGTTCAGAACCTATCAATATACGTTATCTTCCAGCTTCCTCCTACTTTTTGGACTGTGAGCAGAACTGGATATGAAGCCCTCGCGCGAGTAACATCTACAGTAAATCTCCACTGAGATAAATCCGGTCCAGAATCGGGATTTGAGCGAAATGTTGGCGTTCCTACGACGAAGGAAAGCAGCGATCCATCTTGTGCATCGCTTGCCTGCACCTTGTCAATAAAGTCATTTTGCGTTACCCCACTGATTTGCAGATCACTGTAGGCGTTCATATAGCTCTGCCTTTGAATATGCTGGAAGTAGTCATTCACGACATTGATTGAGCCAGATTCCTGTTGGAAGGTCGTATTGAAAAGTTGGTAAAAAGCCCAGGAACACAATCCACAACTGACGAGGAGAGCGACAGCGAATATCGAAACGATAATCCAGACCCACTTATGTGATCTCTTTACCGGCGGCTGCATTCCAGGTAGTTGAGCAGGCGGGAAAGGAGGAGTTGGCAAACCTGCTGGATAGAGTTGCTCTTGAGGCCTGGCTGGGTTGAATGTAAGAGGCGCATTTGCACCTGGTTGTAATGGTAAAGGGGGACGTGCAAAGGGAGACTGTACATCTGACATGTTCTGATAAAAAGAAGGCGGAGGTGGATAAACCAACCCCTGCAGGATAGCTTCCTCCGAAGGTTGGCTGGGCGTGTCATCTCCAGGGCTTTGGGATGTAACTTGCGGAGAAAGTGGAGCATCTTGAAGCTGAGAGTTCTCAGCCGGGAACTCGTAGAGGGGTGACGATGCCTGCTCTACTTCATTTTCGTTTCTCGTATTCTCATGCCCCGTTTCTCCTGCCGGCTGCTGACTAGAGGACTGCATACGCGCAAAGCTCCTTACGTTCCATTCAGCCTTCTGAATTGTATGTTAGCCGCATAGCGGCATTGGAGGCTGCATTTCAGTTCTTGTCTATACTTCGAGCTAATTGACCGTGCCCATAGAGTATATAGGTTTGTGTAGAGTATATAGGTTTGTGCCAAGAGGTGCAAGAGAGCCGGGCGACCGCGAGGGTCGCCCCTACATTTCAGGGGTTTCGAGCGAGATATGTAGGGCGACCCTCGCGGCCGCCCGGATCATTCACAGGCCCTGGCTAATCTATTCCCAGTAATGTCATTACACAGGAAGGTCGTCAAGAAGTTTTACTCTGAAATAGCTTAATAATAGCTTTTTGTCTTACATTGTAGGCATGAAAGTACTACATTTGTGAATTGTTTATTGTAATTGAGTATTTTCACGTGTTATACTTCCTTCATATTAATATCATCTGTGATGTTAATATCACCTGCGATGCCAGGTGAAATCTAAAGGATGAGGTAGTGTAATGGCAGTAAACAGCACTGTTCACGTCAATGAAAGTGGTTTGCCGCTTAATGCGATCGAATGGCTAGAGAGACATCATCGCAGTAAAGCACCTGAACGCGAACAGATGATTCGGGATATCCGGTTCGAACGCGGCAGCAAGGTAGTTGATGCCGGTTGTGGCCCAGGTTTATGGGTTCCTCTGTTGGCTCGCGCCATTGGCTTGCAGGGACATATTCTGGGAGTGGATATTTCTCCTGAGGCTTTGATTACCGCGCACCGGCGTAGTCAAGGCAAGTGGTATCAAGGGCTTGTACAGTACAAGCATAGCTCATTGGAGCAGTTGCCGGTAGCTTTTAGAAGTGTAGATATCATATTTAGCGCCAATGTCAGTCAGTATCTTGCCGATCCTGTTACGACGTTTGCTGCCATGAGTCGCTACCTTGTTCGTGGAGGACGGCTTGCAATTAAAGATATCGATTTCGGCACGATGCGATTTCACAACATTGATACGGGGTTGCAGGCACGTATTTTCCGGGCGCGTGAGCGTTGGGAGAGACAGCGGGTAGATGCTGGTTATCCTTTTGAGGACAGTTGGATTGGCTCGAAGCTTGCAGGCTATCTACAGGCCGCGGGCTACGAGGAGGTCCAGGAGAAAAGCTACCGCATTGTGCGGCGATATTCGCTATCTCAAGATTTCCGCTTCTATCTTCAAGGTATTGCTGACTGGTTTGTGTGCGAGGGTGCACCGTTACTTGGTGAAGAAGATCCCATACACTGGTTAGAGTGTTTTGAAGACGGCGAGCAGTGTGTTCTTGATAAGGATACCTTCATGAGCGAAGAGACCGAATACGTAGTAACCGGGGTATGGAACAAGCCATATTCTACTTCAATAAGATTTTTCGATATGTGCGTTAAGGCAGTCGAAGAGGTTCTGGTGTAGCCTCCAGGAAAAGAAAAACGGCCCTCGTTGCAGGGCAAAACGCCCCCATACATCTCTTGTATGGGGGCGTCCTTTTCTTTATGATTTACTATTCAGGACTGCTCGCCGCCTGCGGCGGCTCACTCGGGTTTTGCGTGGGTGCGGGCGGTGCCGCCTGCGGCGGCACCGCCCGCACCCACGCAAAACCCCTGGCGAACTGCCGTAGGCAGTGAGGAGTCAAGCAGAGGGGAGACCTGCATAGGTACCTTTATGATTTGAACAAGATAAAGGGATACGAGGGATACGGCATCCTGCTCAATTGAGAACTGCGTATCTCGCTTTGATGAGAGCCATTGAGAGAAAGACACGGTCTACATATATTTATTCATTTTTTGATGCTTTAGGAGATTTTATTCAGGGCATCAGCAATTAATGCAATGGCCGCATCACCTACAATTGATTGCAGCTCGGTATGGAGTTGTCCCATATTTTCCATGCGGGCGGTAATAAATTCGTGTTGCGACGTTCCGTAAGCAAGGCCGGTGAGACCTCGTTGAGCTGCTTCATATTCTGCGCTTATCTGCGAGAGTATTTTTGCCACTTCGCTTCCGTGTTTCTCAGTTCTAAGCATGGCTCCCCTCTCCTTTCTGCTATCGACTGATGGAAAAATAAACTGATTGAGCTAAGCGATAACAGACAAACATGAGATGTCAACACAATGTTCTTAACTTGTTTTAAACAAGTTTCTCAAAAAAATTCACATCATTAGTATGCACGATAAAACACGTTCTTGTCTAGTCTTTAGATGCCCTTTTCTTTACATTTTGCCTTTATTATGCAGTAATCGGGTATTTCTTATGTTTGTGCATCTATTTTAAATACATATAAGTGTAGCGGAATCACTCTTTAGCTTAGAAAATAGAGGTTATATTAGGGATCACGTTTTGCAGAAAAGAAATGAGCAGGCAGATAGTACTTTTTGGGGTGCTATTTTTTTATTGAGGACTGGCGACCCTGTTAGTTGCGCAAGGGTTTGCCGGTCATCAAAAAGGATTGTATACGATCTTGCGACTTTTCCATGCCACAGAGACTGAGGAATGCTTCTCGTTCGAGATCAAGCACTTGCTGTTCTGTAATCGGTGCGATGGGTGAACATTCGCCGCCTGTTACAACACGAGCAAGGTGGCGGGCAATCACAGCGTCATGCTCACTGATCTTGCCTGTGATGAGCAGGTTTTCAATTTGCTGTTCCAGTACCAGGCGAGCCCCTGGTCCTGGCAAAAGCAGCATAGGAGGCTGCGGTGGTTGCCATTTACCAGCCTCGCGCGCCCCGGCTAAGCGAACAGCATCGGCCTTTGCATCGCGCAGCAGCAGGTCACGATTGACGGTAATTGAATCGCTCTTACGTAAGAAACGTAGCTCTTGTGCTTCTGCTGCGCTGGTGGAGACGGTGGCAAACGCGATGGTTTCGAAGGCGCGGCGAGAAGGGGTAAATGGTCCGCCAGTCTTAGCGGCTTTCTGATCCTCTACGGTTGCCCCGAGGCGTACCAGGAATTCCTTACAGCCGCCGCCAGCAGGTATCAACCCAAGTCCTACCTCAACAAGGCCAATGTATGATTCTGCGTGAGCGCGAACATGCGTGGCGTGCAAGATGATCTCGCAGCCGCCACCCAAAGCATGACCAGAGGGGGCAGCAATGACGGGAATGGGACTGTACTTGAGCATCAATTGAGCCTGCTGAAGGTCGTTAAGTGCGTTCTCCAGCAATTTCCATTCGCCCGACTTAGCTGCCATAAGCACCAGCATGACGTTGGCGCCTGCGGAAAAGACTGCGGCATCATTGTTAATGACAATGGCACGGAATTGCTCCTGGCCTGCCTCAACAGCGTAACGCATCATTTCGATGATGCCCTCGTCGATGGAGTTCATCTTGGTATGGAACTCGATGCAGGCCACACCATCACCGAGGTCGATCAATGAGGCTGATCCATTGTCGCGCATTACCTTATTTGAAGCCTTTGCTGCTGCCAGTGAAATGGCACCCTCTGGCTTTGGAACAGATTTGTAGCTACTCGAATGGAAATCAAAAAACTGGCGGTCTGCTGGAGTACCGGTATAGAAAGTGCCCTGTCCTTCATACTTTACGCGTTGTACCAACGCGGGCAATTCTTGAGGATCGGGGCGCTCTTGCAGCACTTTTTGCAATACTACAGGATGTTGCAGAAGCACATCCCATGCTTCGAAGCTGCCCATGTCGAAATTGAAGCCCCAGCGCATGGCCTCATCAACGGCAACGATGCTATCGGCAATCTCTGGAGCGCGATTGGCAGCATAGATCAGTGAGTCTGCCGTCGTCTCCCTCGCTAACACTCCAGCGCGATCGTCTGCCACGAGGATCGTGAGCATGCGCTGCACGGGATCATCGATGTTACGAGCGGCACCAATTGACGGGAAACGAACTTTCTGCTGAGGCTCATACTCCAGAGTCTTTAGATTCAGCTCCAGGATTGTAGATTCGCCGCCGGGATTCTTGATACGTTTGTAGAAGCCCTGCCCGCTTTTCTCGCCCAGCCAGCCTCGACGGACCATCTCACGCACAACTTCTGGCATACGGAAGGTTTCGCGCTGTTCATCGTTGGGCGCATTTTCATACAGGTTATCGGCAACGTGTACCAGCGTGTCGAGTCCTGAGATATCAGCAGTGCGAAAAACAGCAGATTTGGGACGGCCCATATTCGGACCCAGAATGGTATCCACTTCGCCGACCGTATAGCCCTCGTTCAGCGCCCGGTGAAGAGTTGACATGAAGCCGTAAACGCCAATGCGATTGGCAATAAAGTTGGGCGTATCTTTACACAGCACCACTCCTTTGCCAAGCACCTCGGTAGAGAAGTGTTGAATGAACTGCAACACTTCTGGTGCAGTATCAACGCCGGGAACAAGTTCTAGCAAGCGCATGTAGCGCACCGGGTTGAAAAAGTGGGTGATTAAGAAATTACGTTGAAACGCTTCACTGCGCCCCTCTGTGAGCAGGTGAGCAGGCAAACCAGAGGTATTGGAAGTGACGATGGTGCCGGGAGCCAATACCTGCTCGACTCTGGCATACAGTGAATGTTTGATGTCTAAACGCTCTACTACGGCCTCGATAATCCAATCCACGCTGGAAAGCTCGCCAAGGTCGTCTTCGATGTTGCCAATGGTGACGAGCTTAGCAGCCTTCTTGTTATAAAAAGCTGCGGGGCGCGCACTCATAGCCTTCTCTAATCCTGTACGGGCCACTTTATCGCGGTCCTGACCAGCACCGGGAGGCACGATATCAAGCAGCAAGCTGGGGATGCCGGCGTTTGCGAGATGAGCAGCAATGGCAGCTCCCATCACGCCTGCGCCCAGTACTGCTGCCTTACGAATCTGGTACGGCATGGCTACGACATCCTTTCGATAATCGTTGCCACGCCCTGACCCCCGCCGACACAGAGAGTGGCAATACCGAACGTCTTGTCCTGGGTCTGCAAGTCGTTAATCAGAGTGGCGATGAGACGCGCACCACTACAACCTAAGGGATGGCCAAGGGCAATTGCGCCGCCATGAGGATTGAGTTTCTCTTCATCAATACCCATTACCTTGACTACTGAGAGGGTCTGCGCGGCAAAGGCTTCGTTGATCTCGATAATATCAATATCACTCAACTGCATACCTGCACGCTGAAGAGCCTTTCTCATGGCTGGAACAGGACCGATGCCCATGCTATCGGGACGAACACCTGCTACAGCCATCGTAATTACTTTCGCTAATGGTTTGATACCGAGGTCGCCTGCCTTTTCGGCAGACATCAGCACAGCAGCGGCCGCACCATCGTTCAGCGGGCTGGAATTGCCAGCAGTGACCGTCCCACCTATAATGAAGGCGGGTTCGAGGCTGGCTAATTTCTCCAACGAGGTATCACGGCGCGGACCTTCATCGATTTCCATCAGCCTGCCGTCGGGCAAAGGTACAGGGACGATCTCGCGCTTGAAAATGCCATTATCGGTGGCAGCTATGGCTCGCTGGTGACTGCGCAGCGCGAAGGCGTCTTGCGCCTCACGGCTGATGTTATACTCGCGAGCAAGGTTCTCCGCGGTTATACCCATAGGGATATAGCTGGAGTAGCCATATTCCAGTTCGGATGGTGGATAAGGCGAGTTTGTTTTTTCGCCTTCACGAGGTTTGACGAGACGTGGGTTGAAGCTGGGATTAAAGCCGCCCATAGGTACACGAGACATGTTCTCGATACCACCAGCTACGAAGACATCGCCCATGCCCAGCATGATATTCTGGGCAGCCCAGCCATATTAACGGCCTGCAGACTGGAAGCGCAGAAACGATTGACAGTGACGCCAGCTGCCGTCTCCGGCAGACCTGCAAGCGCACCGACTATGCGTGCCAGGTTCATACCCTGCTCACCTTCGGGGAAGGCGCAGCCGAGGATAATATCTTCGATAAGGGATCGATCAAGCTGTGGTATACGGTCTACGGCGGCTTTGACTGCGATGGCGGCAAGATCATCGGCGCGTACATCTTTGAGTACGCCCTTGTTCGCACGCCCGATTGGTGTGCGCAATGCGCTAACTATGACTGCTTCTGGCATATATTAATTCTCCTTTAAGCGAAACTGGCCGATAAATCGGCGCTGGGCACGATAAATCGGCCCCTACGGGGGCCCGGGTGAATGTGTTAAAGAGCATAATCGGGTCCCTACAGGGGATATCCTTGTTTTTCGACTACGGTTGCGGCGAGTTCGCGCTGTAAGGCGACACCGTTCAGGAGGTAGTCACCGAGGTAGGCACGTACGCGAGCAAGCTCTTTTTCAACCTGGTCTTCGTTCATGTTGGTCATAATCATTTGATCGAGGTTCAAGCGGATGCGAGAGAATGCTAACCATGTCGCAAGTTGTGCTAGCTTCACGTGCGTTGCGCTGTTCTCATCGCCCCTGCGTATAGCCTGGGTGGCCCGAGCCAGCGCGCTATCGATGGCATACAAGTCAATTAACAAGTTTGCCAGGTAGTCGATGAATTCCTGCTCCTGCTCGATGGCCTGCATGTACTTCATAGCAATGCGCATTGCCGCGTAGATTGTCACATCCTTGGCACGCTCCAGGGCATTGACGGCCTGGCGCAATTCAGTGGGAATAGCCTCGCCGGCAAAGTCAGGAGCCTGGCCCGATTTGACACGTGCCTCAATTGTGGGGAAGCGAGCCATCAGGTCAAGCTTGCCAGCCAGTACGCGCCGGAACAAGGTACCCGATGCAACCAGGCGGTTAATCTCGTTCGTTCCTTCGTAGATGCGCTGGATACGGGCATCGCGATAAGCCTTTTCAATTGGATACTCCTGCATGAAGCCGTATCCGCCGAAAATCTGCACACCCTCGTCAACGGCAAAAGCCAACACTTCGCTGCCATGCACCTTGGCAATAGAGTCTTCAACAGCATACTCTTCGATGGCGCGGAAAGCAGCCTCGGTGTTTTCGCCAGCACTGCGGCGGGCCTGCTCGATATTGGCGGCAGTACGGAAAACTTCACTTTCAGCGGCATAGGTCTCGGCAGCAATACGTGCCAGCTTCTTTTGAATCAAACCGAATTCATGCAGGAATTTGCCAAAGGCTTTACGCTCGGTGGTATACGCAGCGGCAAGGCCCAGTGCCGAACGCGAACCACCTACAGCACCTGCACCCAGTTTCAAACGCCCAATATTGAGGATATTGAAAGCAATCTTGTAGCCTTTGTGAATTTCTCCCAACAGGTTTTCTACCGGAACTTTAGCATTTTCAAAGTAGACTTGACGGGTAGAAGAGCCTTTAATACCCATCTTTCGCTCTTCTGCGCCAGTCGAAATTCCTGGCCAACTGGTCTCGACGATGAAGGCTGACGGTCTCTCATTGCCGATACGCGCAAACACGATCATTACGTCAGCGAAGCCTGCATTGGAGATCCATTGCTTTGTGCCGTTCAGGATGTAATATTTCCCATCTTCAGAAAGCTCCGCACGGGTGCTTAAGCCCATTGCATCTGAGCCAACGCCCGGTTCGGTCAAGGCATAAGCAGCGATCCATTCTCCTGAAGCCAGTTTTGGCAAATAGAATTGTTTCTGCGCCTCGGTTCCATAGAAGACGATGGGCAACGTTCCAATGGTCGTATGTGCACCGATGGCAGTGCTAAATGAGCCTTCTCGTAACTGTGAGCCTACCAGGGCGCTAGTTAAGAGACCGAGTTCCGCGCCGCCGTAAGCCTCCGGGACATCGATGCTTAAGAGACCTTGCTCGCCCGCCTTCTTCAACAGGCCGGGCACCAGGCCGGGTTCCTGGTGATCGATGGCCTCTATATGTGGCAATACTTCGCGCTGCACAAAGGTGGCGGCCGATTCTTCAATCCAACGCTGTTCTTCGCTGCGCTGCTCCAACGTAAAAATTTTGTCGGCACTTTCACTGACGGGTGTGGTGAGAAATGCTGTTCCTGTCTCCGTAGGTTTAATGGTTGTTGACATGCTTCGATTTTTCTCCTTCTGTAAGGGCCGGATCTACGATTTTTTGATTGTATCCCTGAGTTCCCGTTTCAACACTTTGCCTACGAGCGTCTTTGGGAGACTCTCACGGAACTCTACGATTCTAGGCACTTTGTAGGGTGTTAATTCCTTCTTGCAATACGCGATAATATCCTCGCGAGTATCTTCTGATGGCTCAAAGCCTGGTTTCAAGACGATGACGGCGGCTACCGTTTCGCCTCGATACTCATCAGGAATTCCTAACACCGCTGCTTCCTGTATGGCAGGGTGATGGAGCAGTACTTCTTCAACTTCACGCGGATAGACGTTAAAGCCGCTGGCTATAATCATGTCCTTGGAACGATCAATGACATAAAAGTAGCCGTCCTTATCCATTTTCCCTATGTCGCCCGTGCGCATCCAGCCACTAAAGAAAATGGAAGCCGTCTCGTCTTGACGCTTCCAGTAGCCCTGCATAATATTTGGGCCTTTCACCAGAATCTCGCCCTCCTCGCCAATGGGTGCAGGTGCCAAAGTCTTTTGATCCAGGATCATCGAATCTACACCTGGTAGAGGTAGACCGACGCTCCCCTCACGAATATCACCATTCAACGGATTGCAATGCGTCACAGGAGCAGCCTCGCTCAGGCCATAGCCCTCAACCAGTTTGCCGCCAGTAGCAGCCTCCCAGTCCTTACGTACTTTGGCAGGCAAAGCTGAGGCCCCACTGATACAATATTTGATCGAGCGCAGTTCTTTGGCATGCTTGCCCATTTCGCGCATTATGGCAACATACATCGTGGGGATACCGGGGAGTTCTGTGGGATGATAACGCCGAATAGTCTTTACTACTTCTTTGACCTTAAATTGCGGCAAAAGTATCATGGTCGAGGCTGAGAGAATCGAGAGGTTCATACAAACGGTCATCCCATACGAATGGAAGAAAGGAGCCACGCACAGAGTGACCTCTTCGGCATCACGCGCCCGGGGAATCCAGCTCCGTGTCTGTAGTGTATTGGCCAGGAGATTACGATGTGCCAGCATGGCGCCTTTAGAAAGTCCTGTCGTACCACCGGTATATTGGAGGACGGCAAGGTCATCACCGGATGTTTGCACGGGTAGATTGAACACTTCTATGCCGCTCTTCGCATGCGATTGGATCATGCTACCCATGGTGAGCAGCATCTTATCCTGTTGCAATTCCTTCTCGGTCAGAGGAGGCTGTGGATGATGAGCACGTCGTTGAGTCAGGGGATAGAGCCTTTGTAACATTGGAGGCAGAAAATCGGCAGCGCTTGTAATAATGATGCGTTCCAACCTGGTGTCTGCACGCACAGCACGCACAACCGGGTAGAATATATCGAGCATCACTGCCATACGCGCTCCGGAATCAGCGAGTTGGTGCTGCATCTCACGCTCAGTATAGAGTGGATTGGTAGGTACGATAACTGCGCCAGCTCGCAACGCGCCATAATAGGCGATGGGATACTGCGGAATATTTGGCAGAGCAATAGCAACCCGGTCACCTTTTTTTATACCCAGGCGTTGTAAACCGGTGGCAAAGCGATTAGCCAGGGAAGAAAACTGGGCATAACTTAGTTTCGTTCCGTAGTAGATGAAAGCAGTATGACCTGGATAGCGACTGACTGCTTGATCCAGCAGCCAGGTAAGGGGGTGATCTGGAACCTTGAGTTGGGTAGGCACTCCCTGCTCATAGTGAAGTATCCATGGCCTGGCAAAATCGACGGGAGGGTTTTGTTCCGATTGAGGATCATTGATTATTGATGGGTCGGACATTTCAAAATAGCTCCTCTCTGAGCTACAGCAAGAGCAACAGCCAAAAACTACCTTCGCACTCAAATTATAAAGTGCTATTACTTAGAATAACATGTTGCCAGCTAACAAAATTTCATGCATAATGAGCATATAGCTAACAAGTGGATCAAAAGATCGGGTGAAGAGAGGGTGTAATTATGAAGATGACTGTAAGCAACTTATCTGATTTTGCACAACTGGTAACCAGATTCCGGCAGCGACGGGGCATGTCACAGGGACAACTTGCGCAGGCCACCAGGCTCTCACGTACTTACATTTATCATTTGGAGTCTGGAATGCGCAGCAACCCATCCCCGCACGTCGCTCAGGGTATCGCACGCGCGCTCGAACTTCAAGGGGAGGAGAGACGGCTTCTCTACACGGCCTTTTCGATCCTGACAGGCCAATATATAGACGATGAGCAACCTGCTAGCGAATTGCTTGACTTTGGCGAACTGGCGGAATTGCTTGTCCATAACACCTCCTATCCAGCACATTCGCTCGATCGACTCTGGTTTCTGCGTTCCTGGAACAAGGCAGCGATTACGCTTTTTGAGTTACAGGAAGAGATAGCGGGAAATGAGAAGCGCCATCTACTTGAATTGGTATTTGATGCGCGGCTGCGGCGTCATTTTCATGGTTGGGAGAGCCTGGCCAAACGGCTGGTGAGCGACTTCCAGTATAATACGCGCACTATTACTCACTTACCGGAGTATAAGGTGTTATGGAAGCATTTACGTGAGTTGCCGGAGTTCCGGCGCATTGCGTCCACGACCTATCCAGAGGGGAAGCCAGCTCCTTCATTTACTTTCCAGGTACAACATAGTGTACTTGGCCGTTTAACACTGCGCACTGCAACGACGGTTTTCACGGGTATAAATAACTATTCAATGGTGAGCTATGTGCCCGGGGATCAGCAGACGTTAGAGATTTATCGGAAGTACAGGTGGCAGCCAGGATAATGCGATTGGCGAGGTGATATACTTTTACTGGAGGACCTGGTGAATCTTCTAACCTTCAGTGCAGAAAAGCGTATATAAGACGAAGAAAATCTTTAAAGAAGAGCGGCTTTCATAACTCACAATACATGTATGATTAGAAAAGAAAATATCCTACCAGCAAGGAGATTTTGATGGATGCCAGATTTTACAACAGCGAAGAAATAGATATTGCGCGACTTGCCAATGATTTAGAGAACATGTACCGCATACAGGGCTACGAAGTTCAGCAGATTGGCAACAAAGATCAGATGATGGTGCAGTTGAAGAAGGGTGGCGATCTCGTAGCACTGATCGGGCTGCAAGCTGCGCTTAGCGTGATCATCCAGCGCACTGCTGGTGGTACGGCAGCGATGATCGGTCAGCAAAAATGGTTGGACAAGGCGGCGGTTGGCGCTGTTGGCCTGGTCGCTGCGCCCGTGCTCTGGCCGCTGATGATTACAGCAGGCGCAGGGGCGATACGGCAGGCAAGCCTTGGTAACCAGGTATTAAATGTTGTGGATGGACTGGTACGGCAACAGTACCCTAATGTGAGGGTAGGACCCGTTCCGGTACAAATCGTACCGCAGATTCAACAACAATGGGCGCCGCCACCATTTTCATCGCCAACACCGGTCTATGTGCCATCGACACCACAGTATGTGCCATCTTCACAGAATGTCACAGCCACATCCCCTGCCCCACAAAGGAGCAAATTACGCTGCCCAACTTGCAATACACCATACGAGGAGGGAGATACATTTTGTAGCGGTTGCGGCCGCTCATTAGCGCCACAAAAGGCACTCTGCCCGAATTGTAAAGCTGAGATCAAACCTGGTGTAGCTTTCTGTCCAAAGTGCGGCGCATCCACTTTTCAGACACTGCCGCCTACACAGGCAGCGATTCCGCCAACGCCGCCGCCGACGCCGACTTATACACCGCCTACCCCAAAGCAGCCAGCGCCACAACCACAACCGTATGTGCCACCTGTGCCGCAAGAACCACCGGTAATGCCGAAGCCATCGGTAACCCTGATTCCCTCTGCGCCTAAGCAGGGGGCGCCTGCTGCGCCGAAGGAGCCGCCAAGGCCGCCAACGCCGGTATACACCCCGCCAGCGCAGCCTCCCACTGTGCAGACAGCGGTGTCACCGACATCACAGACGATACCTGCGCGTAAGCCGATTCTGGCAAAACCAGGCAGTCAGCCAGTTTCTAACCCGGCAGCACCCTGGGGCAAACTGATATACGGTGACGGTAAGGAGGTACAGCTTAGCGGCGAGCGGGTGCTGGTAGGTCGCAGCGATCACGATATCGGTGGCATCAATCCAGAGGTTGACCTGAGCGCCATGGAGGGAGCGGATACAACGTCGCGGATCCATGCTACTTTTGAGCATGTTGGTAGTACCTATACAGTCACCGATCTGAACAGTACAAACTCCACGCGCATCAATGGCAAGCGCTTAGAGCCAGATAAGGCTACACCGATCAATGATGGCGATAAGCTCTCCTTCGGGAGGGTATCGTGTACGTTTAAGAAGGTATAACTGCGGATGGAGACTGATATTACAAAGCCGGAACAGGTAGAACTTGACGCAGAACGGCAACGGAAAGCTAAGGAATACGCTCGTATACGCCGCCGCCTCTCGTTTGTGAGCATAGGGATTGGCTTAGCAGGCATTTTGATTTTCCTTTTCACTAACCTGGGTATATGGCTGAGAGACCAGTTACAAGTACTGAGCTGGCAACCTATTGCGGGGTGGTTTCCCTGGCAGATACTGGTTTACTTCCTGATCTTGATACTTGGCTACGAGATCATTACAGCGCCTATTGGATACTACAGCGGTTTTATATTGCCGCATCGCTATGGACTCTCGACGATGACGCTGAAAGGCTGGCTTGGTGATCTTTTCAAGGGGTTGGTGCTCGGCCTGGTACTGGAATCCCTTGCTATTGAACTGGTGTATGTGCTGCTGGCATCTCAACCAGAAACATGGTGGCTCTGGGTAGCGTTGGTATTGCTTTTCTTCTCGGTGGTGATGGCAAATCTCGCGCCAGTGCTTATTCTTCCGCTCTTCTACAAATTCACTGCCCTACCCGAGGGGGATCTGACAAAGCGACTACTCGCACTTGCGGAACGCGCCCATACGCGTGTGCGGGGTGTTTTTACAATGCAGATGAGCAGCAAAACGACTGCGGCTAACGCTGCATTGATGGGATTAGGCAATACTCGCCGTATTGTGCTTGGCGATACTATGCTGGATCGCTACACGCCCGATGAGATTGAGGTTGTGCTGGCACATGAGTTGGGGCATCACGTGCACCATGATATCTGGAAGCTGATTGTCAGTCAATCGATCCTGACGCTGGGAGGGTTATACCTGGTTAACGTGATGCTACACTGGGCAGTTGAGACGCAACACTTCTACCTGGGATTGGCCGATGCGGCTACCATACCACTGGTGCTGGCGCTGATCGGTGCATTTGGATTGATTGTCATGCCCATCAGCAATGGCTACAGCCGGGTGATAGAGTACCAGGCCGACGAGTACGCGTTACAGACTACGCAGATGGTTGGGCCGTTCAAAAGTGCGATGACAAGGCTGGCAAATCAGAACCTGGCTGATGCCGAGCCATCGCCCATCATTGAATTTCTCTTCCACGATCATCCGTCGATTCACAAACGGTTGCAGCACGCGGATGAATTTGCGGGCCGAGGGAGGGCTTGAGGGTTTGTAGATCGAGATGGCTGTGTTGTGCTGGGCCGGACGGCGTCCGGCCCAGCACAACACAGCCATCTCGATCTTTTTTATAAGGGCGGGAGGCCCTACCCATCACCGATGCGAGACGAGATAAATCGTCTCTACGCTTTTAGAGATTGCATGAGGGCGGCTAGTTTTGGGCCGGCTTCGTCGGGTGAGCCGCTGGGCATGCCTAGCACCGGCTCATCGACGCCTGCTGCGACCCATTGGTCGAGTTTGGTTACGATTTCTTGCGGTGTACCTATGATGGTGGTGGCATCAAGGAGTTCGGGTGTAACGGCTTCTAGGGCACTTTTCATCCCTTGCTTCCAGCCCTCTTGAACAAGCTCGACTTCTGCGCCGTAACCGTGGCGCGTGAGCATTTGCGCATAAAAGACACCCATCCTGCCGATGTAGTAGGCAAGAGGGGATGCAGCGGCCAAACGAGCAGAAGCACGCTCTTCTTCGGTTGCGTTTTCGTTGAGGATGACGCTGGTGATATAAGGGGCGATCATAGCGCTATGGGGGGGACGGCCAGCTATTCGCGCACCTTCGTCGAGCTGCTCGCGCAGTTCTCCCCATTTATTGCCGGGCCAGTAAACAGGTAGCACGCCATCGGCGATTTCGCCTGACTGCACCACGTTTTTTGGACCCATTGCCGCGATATAGATGGGGATGTCTGCACGCGGAGGGGTGAAGCGCAGTTTGAAGCCGCGTTCGAGATTAAACATTTCGCCGTGATAGACCAGTTTTTCGCCGCGCAGGATCATTCTGATGATCTCGACGTATTCACGCGTTCGTCGCACTGGTTTTTGGTAAGGCACACCATGCCAGTGTTCGATTACGTTAGCTCCCGATGGACCCAGGCCGAGGATGATGCGCCCACCCGAGCGTTCATCGAGCGTGGCAACGGTGCTGGCGATTAATGCAGGGGTACGCGAGTAAATATTGGCGATGCCGGCGCCGATCTTGATGCGCTTCGTGGCGCGTACAAGGTCGGCCATGGAGGTGAAGAGTTCATAGCCCCAGGACTCGCCGAGCCAGATCGAGTCGTAACCCAGTTCGTCGGCAATTTTGACCTTTTCCACTACCTGGTCCCAGGCGGCGGGGAAATTCGGTGAATCGGCCATCAGGCCAATGCGGTTGCTGTATGCTCTTGTCATGCCTTGACCTATCCTTCTGTGAGTTTGTGTAATTACCGCAAAGAAGTTCTGCTATCTATGGTGCTGATATTATACACTAAGGCAAGGAGGCCTGAACTTCATAAAAAGGCCTATGTGGCTCGCTGATGATGTTTACCAGCGCTCGCAATGACGAATCCAGATGTGGTCAGGGTTTGTCCCAAGCCCCCGCTCCCTCTTTGACCAACAGCGCCAGGTTGGTCCCAAGCCGCTTCAATCCTGGTGATCTACTCCTTCCCGTGGTAGTTTTCGTGTACAGGCCACAGAGGCCAGAATGGTTAAAACGTACGCTTAAGCGCTCTAGCGGAAGGTGAAATGCTCAAAGTGGATGTGAATGGGCGGCACACCGAGCTTTCGCAGTGAGTGCTGGAAACTCTCCGTCATCCCACTGGGACCGCACATGTAGACATCCTTGGCGACGATGGTACCACCACCGCAGGTCTCGACGATGTGTTCCATGGTGAGGGACCCGTCGCGCTGGGAGTAGATGATATGAGGCCGGAAGGAGGGGTGCTGTGTGGCCGCCGTCCTGATCTCGTCGAGGAACAGCGCCTCGTCTTCGCTACGCATGGTGTAGTACAGGTCGATGTCGAACTCCATCTGTTGCTCTGTGGGGAACCCGCGTATCCAGCTCCGAAACGGAGTGATCCCGATGCCGCCAGCGATCCACACCTGCTCACGGGTGCCGTTCCGGTAATCGAACAGACCAAACGCAATACTCACGATTGCCGGTGCCCCCGGTTGGAGGGTGTCGCTCAGGTGCTGGGTATAATCGCCCAGCGCCTCGATCGAGAGGCGAAGATCGCGTTCCTGGGGGGCACTGCTGACGCTGAAGGGGTGCCGTTCCCATTCGGCGCTCCCACCGAAGTGCACGAAAACGAACTGCCCCGCTACAAACTGCAAGGGTCGGGCCGTGGGAGCAAGGATGATCTCGAGCGCTCTCGGGTCCAGCCGATTGATCGCCTTCACCGCATAGTCGTACTGCCACCGCCGCGAGAAGAAGCGGAGAAACAGCTCCCGGTACACGTATGCTGCGGTCCCGACC
>WNFB01001308.1_pt1 | contig 21126 bp, 17 predicted proteins | sample 5400501 | NCBI WGS metagenome assembly WNFB01 (sample SAMN13153341, study PRJNA577476) | soil metagenome | isolation source: 200 cm saprolite under Douglas fir tree site 2 hole 1 | place: USA:California | collected 2015-04-18 | reverse complement strand
CGACCCCCAGGCCGAGTCCCGGGTCGCGGTCGCGGCGGCGGTAGCGACGGCCGACGAGCTCGATGTCAGCAGCGCAGCCCTTACCGGCCCCGCGGCCGACGTCCTCGCTGCCCAGGCCATGATGGCGAGGGACCCGGTCCTCGGTGACCGCATCACGGCGCTGACCGCCGAGGGCAAGGCGGCGGCAGTCGCCGTCGCCCAGGCTTTCAACGAATTCCGCGAGCAGCTTGCCGCCGCAGGACCCTACATGGCGGAGCGCGCCGCTGACCTCGAGGACATCCGCAACCGGGCAGTGGCTCGCCTGCTCGGCGTGCCGATGCCGGGCGTCCCCGACCCGGGATACCCCTTCGTCCTGCTGGCCGGTGACCTTGCCCCTGCGGACACGGTCAGCCTCGACCCGACCCACGTGCTTGCCATCGTCACCGAGCACGGGGGCCCGACCAGCCACACCGCCATCATCTCGAAGTCACTCGGCCTCCCGGCGGTGGTCGGCTGTGCGGGCATCCGAGGGCTGCCCGCCGGGACCACGGTCATGGTGGACGGGGCTGAGGGCCTGGTCGTCGTGGACCCCGACGAGGCCCTGGTCGGCCAGCGCCTTGCGCGTCTGGCGGCGCGCCGGTCGGCCATCACTGGGGTGTCCGGTCCAGGCCGGACGGCGGACGGCACGGCCGTGCAGCTCCTCATCAACCTCGGCCGGGAGCGCAACCTTGGCGTGGTTGCCGCAGCCGACGCCGAGGGGGTCGGCCTCTACCGCACCGAGTTCCTGTTCCTCGAGCGCCACGACGCCCCGAGCGTCGAGGAGCAGCGGGTGGCCTACGCCGAGGTCTTCCATACGTTCGCTGGCCGCAAGGTCGTGGTCCGGACGCTCGATGCCGGGGCCGACAAGCCGCTCGGGTTCGTCACCCAGCCCGACGAGCCAAACCCTGCCCTCGGCGTCCGGGGCCTGCGCACGTCCCGGCTGTTCCCAGACCTGCTGGACGGCCAGCTCCGGGCGATCGCGCGGGCTGCAGCCGGGAGCGGGGCCGACGTCTGGGTGATGGCGCCCATGGTCTCGACCGCGGCGGAGGCGGCGGGGTTCGCTGCGCAGGCCCACTCCCACGGCCTGCCGGTCGCTGGCGCGATGGTCGAGGTGCCGGCGGCCGCCCTGCAGGCTCCCGCGGTCGCCGCCGCGTGCGACTTCCTCAGCCTGGGCACGAACGATCTTGCCCAGTACACCTTCGCTGCCGACCGCATGGCCGGCGAGCTGGCAGAGCTGCTGGACCCCTGGCAGCCTGCGCTCCTTGAGCTCATCCGCATCACCGCCCACGCCGGCCGTGCCACGGGGCGACCGGTGGGGGTCTGCGGGGAAGCCGCCTCGGACCCGCTCCTCGCCCTGGTCCTGGTGGGCTTCGGCGTGACGAGCCTGTCCATGGCCCCCACCAGCCTGCCGGAGGTGCGCCTCGCGCTCAGCCAGCACAGCCTTGCCGAATGCCAGGCCCTCGCCGCGATGGCCCTTCGTGCCCCCGACGGCCGCGCGGGCCGGGAGGCGGTGCGGGCGGCCAGCACGAAGGTGTGAGGGTGCGCGGGGCACCGTCGCTCAGGCGGGGTGTCTCCCTGGTCAGGGTCAGGCGGCGCGCCAGCACGTCGTCGGCCACCTCGAAGATCGAGCGCTCGGTTGCGAAGGCGTAGGCACGAGAAATGTCGGTGGGTGGCTCAGCGGGTCCGGGTTGAGCGCTGCCCGACCTTACAAGGGACCAGGCTGAATCCTATGCCCTCCCGGGCTGGCTGGCCAGGGTGGACGCGGGCACGGGGTCGCGACTTCTCCCCGACTTGTAATAATTCACCCAAGGGGTATCATCGAGGCAGGCCCACGACGGGTACGTCCTGCCCCGGATCTCCGGCAGGTCCGTTGAGGCGCACCCCGGCCCCCGGTGAGGCATCGAACCCGTTCTCGTTGAGATCGCGCGCGGAGGCATCGAAAGCACCCCAGGCACGCCCCACCTTGACATCCACCTTGACAGCAAAGGAGGAACGATGGCCGTCCAATCGCAGCACCCTGTCCCCACGGTCACCCCGACGCTCGGTGCTTGCATCGCAGGCCCGGCCGCGCCCCCTCGACGCCCGGGGAGGTTCTGATGCCTTTCGACATCGCCGCAGCCGCCACACTCGGGCTCTGCGCACTCTTCGGCGCCGGTTATGTGTTCAAGGCTATCGACCGCCGGTATCGCAACGGCGGCCGATGACCACGTATCCTGCGGCCGACCACGGTTGCGGCGGGCAGTACCGGATCTGTCATCGGACCCATAGCCGCTGCCCGCGTCAATGGCGCGTCGCTCCGGCACTGGGAGTAGGATTGGCGCTGCTGCCCTGATCTGACCTGGGCTGGTCAACTCGGACCCCGTCGACGCCCCCTAGTTCCGCCCTGACTGGAGGCGAGCCGTGCCAGGAGCCTGGGATCGGTCCAGTACCGTCACCCGTGGGTCCCCCCACGGATGCGTGCCGAGCCTCGGGTGTCGCGGGTTGGCCTCATTGCAGCCTCCCGACCGGTAGGGGAGTGGAACAAGATCGCTTCTCCCGCATTCTCTCTGCGCTCGCGCAGCGAGGTCCCCTCGATCTATCCACGTACCCCGAGCGCGTCTGCGCGGTGGCGGTGGGCCTGCTCGGGATGACTGGCGCCGGGCTCATCCTCATGACCAATGGCCAGGCCGGGGCCGTCTGGGCATCCGACGAGGCCGTCAACAAGATCGAGGAGGCGCAACTCACCCTCGGCGAGGGACCTGGTGTGGATGCATTCGTCCTGGGGTCTCCCGTCCTGGAGCCCGACCTGGCCCGCTTTTCGCCTCGATGGCTGTTCTTTCGCCGTGCGGCCCTTGCCCTGGGGGTGCGGGCGCTGTTCTCGCTGCCGCTCCAGGTGGGCGTCATCCGCATCGGCGTCCTCAATCTCTACCGGCTCGAGCCTGGCTTCCTCAGCGACGACGAACTGGCCGACGCTCTGATCCTCGCCGACGTGGCCACGCAGGACCTGCTCGACCTCCAGGCCATGGGGAACATGCCCTGGACCGGGGCCGATGGCGTGGGCCAGCGAGCCAAGGTGCATCAGGCCACGGGGATGGTCGCGGCTCAGCTCAGTTCCACGATGGGAGATGCGCTGGCCCGCCTGCGGGCCCACGCATTCTCCACCGGTGCCAACATTTTCGACGTGGCAGAAGATGTTGTATCCCGCCGCCTTCGGTTCGAGTAGATTGAATGCTGCCAGCGTGGGGGGCCAGGTGCCGTGTCCTCCGACTCCTCCCACAAGCGGATGGTGCGTCCATTACCCACGACGTATTGTCGTTTAGGCGAAAATGAGGGATCATGGGACATGATGGGGAATTAGAGTCCCTAGCCTTGAATGGAGGGTCCCCAACGATGGGTGAGGAACGGCGGCTGGCCAAGACCCTTGTCGAGCTGGCGGACACGTTGGTCGCCGACTTCGATATCGTCGACTTCCTGCACACGCTGGCCCAGCGCTGCGTGGAGCTCATCGACGCCGCGGAGGCGGGCCTCATGCTCGCCGACCAGCGGGGGGGCTTGCGGATGGTGGCGTCCTCCAGCGAGCGGGCACGGCTGCTGGAGCTCTTCGAGATCCAGAACGAGCAGGGTCCGTGCCTGGACTGCTTCAAGACCGGTCAGCCCGTTAGCGAAGAAGATCTCGAAGCCCACCCGGACCGCTGGCCTCTGTTTGCGGCGGAGGCGAAGACGGCCGGCTTTCGATCGGTCCATGCGCTGCCCATGCGCTGCCGCAGCCAGGTGATCGGCGCCCTCAACCTCTTCCGCACCGAGTCGGGGCCACTCGACGACGCCGCCGTTCACACCGGCCAGGCGATGGCGGACATCGCCACCATCGGCATCCTGCAGGAGCGGGCGGTCCGGGAGGCTCGGGTGCTCGCCGAACAGCTCCAATCGGCGCTGAACAGCCGGGTGGTGATCGAGCAGGCCAAGGGCGTGCTGGCCGAGCGTGCGAGCGTCAACGTGGACGACGCGTTCCAGATGCTGCGCACCTACGCACGGAACAACAACCGCCGCCTGCACGAAGTGGCGGAGGACGTCATCGGCGGCGCCATCAGCACGAACGCGCTGACCAAGGTCCCGCCGCCATCTCGCCAGCCCAAGAAGGGCTGAACCGGCGGCCGCCCGGCGGCTACAGAGCGCGGGTGGCCGAGTGCTGGGTCGTGACGGTCTTTGTGTGGTGAGGGCTCATATGCAGCCCTGGACGCACAAAGAAGCTCCGGAGCCTCATCTGAACGGCTGCGTAGTGGTCGGCCGCGGAAGTACGTTGATGTGAGTTCAGGGCACGGATGCCCCAAAGCCCGGCGCCAGCGCCGGGAGAGCCACGGGATCCATCAACGTATCTGCCGACCACGAACGAAGAGTGGCACTCCGGATGTCCGCTATCCTCGGGGGCGTAGCGGAAGGGGGTCACGCGGGAATGGTCGTCACGTCTGGAGCGGGCGAGAGACACTAGCCCTCCGGACCGCGATTCGCATGACGATCGAGGCCTTCGCCGAGCACCTCGGCGTCGCGGGTCGCATCGCCAAATGGGAGGCCCAGGGTCAGAAGATTGTTCCAACCCCAGGGATTCAGAAGGTGTTGGACGCCTCGCTGGAGCGCTTTCGCGGTAACTGCGCCGTGCTGCTTCGAAAGCCCGAAGACGCGATCCCAGTTCTAGAGTGGCGCGGAACGCCAGTCCCGATCTTGTAGGCCCGTACGGAGCAGTGCACGCCGATTTGGCCGCCGCATACAGCCAGCGCGACGAGGTAGAGCGCGCCTGCACTCTTCTCGATGACGTATTGGTCACGGCGCATACGGCACGGATGCCCGAACAAGCAGCGCGCGTGCAGCGGATACGCAACGTCTACCTGAGCCAATGGGCGGACACGGCGGCGGTGCGCCAGCTCGACCACCACCTGTCGCAGTTCGAGATCGGTGCGTGAACTACATTGACGAACTCGCCCAAGCGATCCGGGCGCGGGTAGACCCTGGCCGCCACCTACCCAAGACCGACACCCAGCGTCTTTTCCGGATGTACGCGGTGCTGGCGCTCGTCAAGGGTACCGGCGTGACTGCCAAGGACGTTCACGACGCCTGGGCGGCCTGGGAGTGCGATCGGAAGCCTCAAGCTCCATCTATCATGCCTTTCGTGCAACTCACCGCAGAGACCCAACGCCTCGATGAACCCTTCGTAGCTGCCATCCATGCAGCCGTGCGCGAGTGTCCCACGCTGTTGAAATAGTTCGCCCCGAATCTGGTCTCTTCGCAGTGCGGCACCGTTTGCACTCCTGCAAAAGGCGGGTTTGATACGGCAGGGGGCGAAGATCGTCAGATCAGAGAGCCGTGGGATCCATCAACGTATCTGCAAATAGGACCACTTAGGGCCCAGGAGGGGTTGCAGGGTCACCGGGCGCAGGCGCCATGGGGGCAGGCTCGGCGGTGGCCCGGACCCGCACCACGAGATCCCGGTCGCCATGACCCCGGACGATCACGCTGCCGGCCGGGCGTTGCCCTGCGGTCGGCTCGGCGGGAAGGGCGACGTGCACCGTCACGGCACGGGACTCGCCCGGGCCGAGCCGGAACTCCACCGGCGCCGTCGCCAGCCCGAAGCCGTCCAGGGCCGAGACGTCGCAACGCAGGGCAGCGGCGTCGGGGAGGCTGTTCTCGACGAGGAGCCGTGTGCTTGCGGTGGTGCCGGCGATCCCTCGGACCTCGACGGTGATTGCATCAGGCTGGCCGCTGGCCCCCTCGGCGCCTCCGTGCTCCGGCCGTCTGACCAGCTGGTCGGACAGTGCGTCGATCGATCCGTCCGCCACCCCGAGGATGTCGGTGACCAGCTCAGCGTTGAGCTCGGCCATGTCCGCGAGGTAGTCGGGCAACCTGCGCCGGAGGAACTCCTGGGCGCTGACCTGGACGTCCTCGGGCTTGAGGCTCCCGGCCCGGACCTCCTCGAGCAGGACCGCGTACAGCCGCCCCGCCCATGTCTGCTGCTCGGTGACCCACGCCCCGAAGAGCTGGTACCACCCGGCCCACTCGGTCGCGTTGGCCCCGTCCGGCGGGGAGGGGACGGCGGAGGGCCGCCCGGCGGCGGCGATCCGGCCGGGGGGAAGCAGGCCGCTCAGATAGTCGTCCCGGTAGCGGGAGACGAGGCGCAGCGACCGGGAGAGGAAGCGCGTGTAGATCTCCACGAGGCGGCGGTAGGCCTCCGGGCCGTATTCCTGGCCGAAGCGCGGCAGCTCCGTGCCCAGCAGCCCGGGTGGGAACCCGGGGCCGGCAACGGCGGCGAGGAGGCGCTGCAGGTTCGCCGTCGAGGCCGTGGAGCGTTCAACTGTCTCGTTGACCAGGTTCTGGAGCCGCTGGATCCAGTCAGGCGACTCACCCTCCGGGGTCATCGGATCGCCGCCGGCTCCTTCAGCAGCAACACGAGCACGAGCATCCGGCGTGGTAGCTGCCGCAGCCCCTGGGCAGCGCGGCGATGGCGACCACGATGGGCCGGATCAGGCAGCCGCCGACGCGGATCGTGATGTAGCCGACCTCGCACTCGTCCACGTCGGCGAGGGTCGCCCGCGTCTCGGCCACCATGCTCAGCACACCGGGTGACTCGAACGACCTCTCCGTGGCGACTCTCGTCGGGGCGGTGTGGCTCGGCGGGCTGGGCTGCGTAGGGACCGGTTCCTGGCACGCGATCTGCACGACGAGCTCCAGCGTGGCCGTGCTGCACGGCTCGATCGTAAGCGGGCCCGCCGGGCGGAGGAGCGCCCGCCAGGGGAGCGTCCGGCCCCCCCGGGAGCGGATCTCGCTCACCTCCAGCGTCACGTTCTCGCGGACTTTCCGCGTCTCGTTCTCGATCTCGATCGGCACGACGCGCAACTCGCCGCAGCGACCGTAGACGACGATGTCCGCGTCACCGATGCAGCACTCGCAGCACTCGTCGTCGTCGCAGTCCTCGTGCTCGCAGCCGCAGTCGTGGTCGTGGCGGCGGTGGTGCTCGTGGTGATGACCGTGACCGACGTGGCGGCCCCGCCGGCCCTGTTGCGGCACAGCCGGGCCCGTCCACGGCTGGGCAGGCGCGTACGCCGGCGACGCCGCCGCCATGGCGTCCGACATCGTCTGGACCCGCTGGTAGAGATCCTGGAGGGCCCGGTCGTAGCCCTGGCGGAACGAGTCCAGATAGCCGGGCAGGTCCATCATCTCCATCCGCCCGTTCTGGTGCGACCATCCCCAGTACATCGGCGGCGTGGCGGACGTGGAGGCGGCGGTGCTGCCGGGCCGGCTCTGGCGGTGCGTCCTCGTTCCGTTCATGACACGTCTCCTCGCTCTCGTGCTGGGTCAGGTCAGGAGGTCGATGGTGAAGCGCTCGGTCGCGATCCGTGGCAGGACCCGGTACTGGGTGTTGGCCGTCAGTGCCGCCGGTGTGGTGATCTTGAAGTCCACAGAGGCCCATCCTCCAGGGACGATCGTCGGCGTGCTGTTCGTGAACGTCGCCGCCCCGCCCGACGTCAGTCCCAACGCCGGCTCGACCACCACCGCGCCGCCCGCCCCGACCGCAAGCACGCGCGGGCCGGTCTTCATCTCGAGGACGGGTTCGTCGCCGATCTGGCCGACCACGATGTCGACGTTGCCCTTGTTGACGACGACGATGCTGCCCGGGATCGTCTTCGATGCCTTGACGCCGGTGAAGACCTGGCCCGGTGGGACCAGCATGGGCGCCACGGTGGTCGTCACGAGCACCGACGCCGCAACCGACTGGTTACCGGCCGACGTGGTGAGGTCGAGCGTGCCAGCGTAGATTGCCGGCGCGGTGAGCGGCTGCAGCCCCATGTTGATGACGAGGCGGCGAACGGAGCTGGCGGGGACCACGGCATCGGCGGGCAGGCCGATGGGGCCGCTCTCGACGCCGGTGGGGAAGGTGACCGACAGGATGGCGTCGCTGACTTTGATGTCCCCGCCACTCGGGTTGGAGACCCACACTTCTCCCCGGAGTTTGTCGCCTTCGCCGATGAGGAGGAGAGGGGTGGTCCCCAGTACGTCGAGCGGGGGCACGACCGGCCGCTACTCGTCGTCGGGGTCGAGCACGCGGACCCGGATCCCCCGGCTTGTGCCGAGTTCCGTGGGCCGCTTGGCGTGCCTGTGCTCGATGCGTTCGGTCCGCTCGACCACCTGGGGGTGGTGAGGGCTGCCGATCAGCTGCTCGGACTCCCCCTGGTAGGTGACCCCCATGAGCTCGACGCCGAAGAGCGTGTAGCCGACGTGGTGGTGGTACGGCTGGCACACCCGGGTCTCGGGAAGCGGCGCAAGCCTGAGGGTCTGGCAGCTGTCGATCGCCACCGGCTTCAGGTCGATGTTCTCGTTGAGCGTCACCGGCTTGAGGTCGATGTTCTCGTTGAGGGTGATCGGTTTGATCTCGAGTGGCTTCAGGTCGATGTTCTCGTTCAGCGTCACCGGCTTGAGCTCGATGGGCTTGAGGTCGATGTTCTCGTTGATCGTCAGGGGCTTGAGCTCGAGCGGCTTCACCTCGATCGGCTTGATGTCGAGGGTAAGGGTCTCCTTGATGTTGTCGAGGCCCTCCAGCTTCAGGTTGACGTTGCTCGTCACGGAGGCGCTGCTGCTGCTGCCACCGCTGTCGAACCATGAGGTCGGATCGAACAAGCTGAAACCCATTTCCCGCTACCTTTCCTCCGGTAGGGCCATCGGTTGGGAGCCTAAGGCTTGGGCGCCTGAGGTTGTGCGCCTGCTGTGGGCCGAGTCTAGCGAAGTGCGACCTGGTTCACTCGCGACGGGGGGTTTCATGTGGAGCTCGGCCGTCCAGTCGTCACCGGCGGCGGCGACCGCCGCGAGATACCCGGTCGGGGCGCAGAGGCGACGTGCGTGCACACCGGGCGGCCACCGGCCCCCGTAGCGGCACGCGGTGGCCTTGCTCGCAGCTTCGAGGGCGACGAACTCCTCCAGGGACGCCACGCCGATCCCCGCCAGGGCCCTGGTCGGGAGGAGGGCCGGGACCTCCTCGATGTCGATGCCCACCGGCCGTTCGTCGCTGATCGCGAGGGCCACCCATGCCCCGCTGTGGGACCAGCTGACGTTGATCGTCACCCCCTGGACGGCCGGGATGCCTCCACCGGTGAGGGGCACGCGATCGGGGGTCAGGCCGAGGCGGCGACCGACCGCATGCCGGGCCGCCACCCGGGCGGTCACCGCGCGGTCCCGGTCGGCGGCGAAGCCCAGCGAGGCGATCCGTGAGCGTTCCTCGGTGCCGAGCATGGCGACCTTGGCGGCATCGCCCGCGGCCCCCACCTCGACGGGGACGAGCCAGACGTCGATGACGCTCATCGAGGCAGCCTCGAGCGCAGGATCCGGTACTCCCAGGCCCCCGAAGCCATCTGCTCGTACACGGGGGAGCCGGGGATGGCAAGGAAGTTGTCGATGACGGCGCTCTGCTCGCCGAAGGCCTTGGTCCGGTTGTTGGCCACCTCGTCGCAGGAGGCGAGCACGTTGGCGGTGATCTCCCGGTTGTCCACGACCGTGAAGCCCAGCTGGGCGAGCAGGGCCTGGACCTCCATCCATCGCTGCCCGGCCAGCAGGTCGGTGTGCAGGAACCAGCCCCCTGGGCGGAGCACCCGCCGGACCTCCGAAAGGAACGCTCGCATGTCGGGATAGGTGTGCGAGGACTCGACGTTGGTGACGGCATCGAACGTGGCGTCGTCGAAGGGTAGGTGCTCCGCGTCGCCCACCTCGAAACGCACCGCCGCGTGGCGGTGGGCCTTGCGGCAGAAGGCGATGGCCTCCGGCGAGAGGTCCACGCCCACCGGCTCCGCCCCGAACCGCTCGGCGAGCAGGGCGACCGTGCCGCCGCGGCCGCAGCCCACGTCGAGGACCCGCTTTGCCGTGAGGTCGGTCGCACCCATCAGCTCGAAGGCCAGCCGGATCGAGCTCGGGTTGAACACCCCGTCCGGCACCGCGAAGGCAGCCTCGTCCCCGTCGCCGGCTCGCAGGCTCAGGTAGCCGTAGTTGAGGAAGAACGATGCCTCGCCCATGCCCGTTCGCTCCAGCCGCCGGGTCATGTCGTCGTAGAATTCCCGGTAGCTCGCCTTGGCGGCGACACCGGGACCGTCGCCCTCCAGGGCGGGAACGTCGGCGGCGGGGCCGAGGTTGGTCGGCGGCCGAGGGTTCATTGGAGGGTTCATTGGAGGGTTCATTGGTAACGACGGCGTTTCCTCGACGCCACCGGAGGTCTGCGCCCGCTCCACCAGCGGGGCGAGCTCGGACAGGGTGGGCGCCTTGAAGAGCTGCAGCACCGGCATCTCGATCTGGAAGCGATCCCGGATCTCCGAGGCCACCTGGACCGCCAGCAGCGAGTGGCCGCCGAGGTCGAAGAAGCGGTCGTGCACGCCGACGGCGTCCAACCCGAGCTGGGAGGCCCAGATCTCGGCAAGTTCCCGCTCGACCCCGGTGCGGGGTTCGATGAAAGGGGTCGCCAGGTTGGGCCGGGGATGGCGCTTGCCGGTGGCCCCTCCTGCCTTGGCGTGGCGGACCCAGGCATCCAACCGGGCACCGAGGTCGTTGGCCGCCACCACGACGCAGGCGGGCAGCGGGGCGGCGAGCATCCGCAGGAGGACCTCCTGGCCCTCGGGAGGCTGGATGACGGTCTTCACCGCGGTCATCTGCGCTTCACCGGCGTTGTCCCAGGCATCCCAGCCGATGCTCAACCAGTCGCCGGTGCTCCCCAGCGCGGCCTGCTGCATGGCGATGGTGTCGAGCACGGCATTGGCTCCCGCGTAGGTGGCGAGGGCGAGACCGCCCAGCACGCTGGAGATCGACGAGTGCACCACCCAGCGCTTCGGCTCCCGGCCGCGCATCGCTGCGATCAGGTGCAGCAGGCCGGTGATCTTGGGCGACGTCTGCAGCGCCACGACCGCCGGTGTGGTCTCGGCGATAGGTTTGAAGGCAGCGGGGCTGACGTTGGCGGCGCCGTGGACGACGAGGTCGATGGCTCCGAAGCGGGCGACGGCGGCATCGACCGCGGCGGACACGTCCGCGGCGTCCCCCACGTCGGCCGGCACGACGAGGACCTCGTCCCGCCGGGATCGCATAGCCTGCAGCCGGCGCAGGACACCCCGAAGGCCGGCCTCGGTCGTGTCCCGCTGGACGAGGTCGTCCCACCGCTCGGGGTCCGGGAGGCCGGTGCGGCTGGTGAGGACCAGCCGGGCACCGAGCCGTTCGAAGAGTGCCTCGGCAAGGATGAGACCCATGTGGCCGAGGCCGCCGGTGATCAGCACGACGGGGCGCTCCGGGAGCCCGGTCGGCCCGTCCGCTCCGGTGATGGTCACCGGCTCCTGGCGCTGGGTGTAGCGGCGCCCGCCCCGCAGAGCCACGTCGGGCTCGGCCGCACCGGCGGCCAGCTCGGCGAGGAGCAGGCCGGCGACACTGGGGTCGGCATCGACGTCGACGTGCGCACAGCGGAGCCCGGGGTGCTCTTGCGGCAGCACTTTCGCCGCCCCGATGCCGAATGAGCGAGGAGGGTCGAGCGGGTCCCTGCCGAGGACGATGGCCGTGCCGCGGGCAACGAGCAGCATGGGCAGCGGGCGCATGGTGGGATGCGATCCGAGGGCGAGCGCCAGCCGCAGCGGGGTCAGGAACGTCACGAGCGAGGCCTCGTCGAGGTCCGTGGTCCCGGGAGGCTCCGCCCCCCAGCAGTCGATGACGCCCGCGAGGCGGTTGTCGGCCCGGCAGATCTGCTCGGCCAGTTGGCGCAGGGCCTCGGTGCCGCCGGGGTCACGGGGGTCGAGCAGGAACTCGTCCTCGGCGGTTCGTTTGAAGGCATCGCCCCGCCGGACGACGACCGGCACGGCACCCGCCTCTCGAAGCCTCGCCACCACGCCCGCGCCGAGCCCGGTCGCCTCGTCGAAGACGAGGATGCGGGCGCCCGCGAGGGGGGGTGCGGCTCCGGTGGCGGGCGGAGCCTCCGACCATGTGGGCACGGAGAACCAGTCCGCCGGGTCCCGGGGCTCCGGTGGTGCCGCGCCCTCGGGCCGCACCGGCACGCCGATCCAGTAGCTCTCACGCTCGAAGGGGTAGGTGGGCAGGCTGACCCGGCGGCGCCGCTCGGTGGTGTGGAATCCCGCCCAGTCGACCGGCACCCCCTTCTCCCAGAGCCGGCCGAGCGCGCCGAGGGTCACCTCGTGGTCGGTCCGCTGCTCCTCGGCCCCGGGCAGGGTGTTGAGGGTGCACGGCGGCCGGTTCCCGTTCCCGGCGAGCTGCGATGCGAAGGTCGTCAGCGTCCGGCCCGGCCCCACCTCGAGGTAAACCGCGTCCCTGCCCGCAGGCTTGGTGGTCTCGATCAGAGAACGCAGCCCCTCGCCGAAGCGCACGGTCGAGCGCAGCTGGCGGCTCCAGTACTCGGGACGCATCGGTTGGCCGTCCGCCCATTCGCCAGTCAGCGTCGCCACGTAGGGGATCGTGGGAGCCGAGAGCTTGACCCGTCCGACGATGGCTTCGAACTCCTCGAGGATCGGATCCATCATCGGCGAGTGGAAGGCGTGGGAGGTGTGCAGGCGCCGAACCGGCACCGACGTCGCCGCCAGGGCGGCCTCGACCCTGTCGATGGCCGGGGCCGGTCCCGACAGGACGCAGAACGCAGGGCCGTTGACCGCGGCGAGGCTGACCTCGTGGTCGACGAACGCCGAGACCAACGCCGCAGGGGCCATGACCGCCAGCATCGACCCGGCTGGGAGGGCCGAGATGAGGGCCCCCCGGCGGGCCAGCAGCATGAGCGCGTCGTCGAGGCCCATGACCCCGGCCAGCACCGCCGCCACATACTCGCCGATGCTGTGGCCGATCATCGCCGAAGGCTCGACGCCCCAGGAGGCCAAGAGCTGCGCGAGGGCATACTCGACGACGAACAGGGCCGGCTGCGCCAGCGCCGTGTCCCGCAGCTGCGCCGCGGCGGCCTCCCCGCGCTCGCCGGGGAACAGGGCCTCCCGAAGGTCGAGGCCGAGGTCCGCCTCGAGCACCGCCGCGCAGTAGTCGATCCGGTCGCGCACCACCGGCTCGCCGGCGTAGAGGCCGGCCGCCATGCCCGGGTACTGCGAACCCTGCCCCGGGAACATGAAAACCACCGGCGGGACGGCACCCGACTCGGTGGCTTCCAGCCGGCCGGGCTCGGCCATCACCTCGACCACCCGTGCCCGGTCGCGGGCGTCGACGACGAGGCTGCGCCGGTGCCGGAACCCCCGCCGCCCCACGTGGAGGGTGAACGCCACGTCGGCCAGGTCGAGCTCGGGATGGCGGCCGAGGTGCCGGGCCAGGTTGAGCGTCGCCTCGTCGAGGGCCGCCTCACTGCGGGCCGACAGCACGAGGATCTGGTGGGGACGGCGCTGCATCGGGGCCGGCTGCGCCGGGGCCTCCTGGAGCACCGCGTGGGCATTGGTCCCGCCGACGCCGAACGAGCTCACGGCCGCGCGCCGGGAGTGGCCGTTGCGCTCCCACGGCTGCAGCTTCGTCGTGACGTAGAAGGGGCTCGATGCGAAGTCGATGGCGGGGTTCGGCGCCTGGTAGTGCACGGTGGGGGGGATGGCGCCGTGCTCGAGGGTGAGCACCGTCTTGATGAGGCCGGCGATGCCGGACGCGCACGACAGGTGGCCGAAGTTGGACTTCACGGAGCCGATGCCGCAGAAGCCCCGCCGGTCGGTGTGGGCCCGGAAGACCTCAGTGAGGGCCGAGAGCTCGATGGGGTCCCCGAGAATCGTGCCCGTGCCGTGCGCCTCGACGTAGCCGATGCTGTCGGGGGAGACCCCCGCCGTCGCGTAGGCGTCGCCGACGGCGGCGACCTGGCCCCGGAAGCCGGGGGCCGTGTACCCGATCTTGTCGCTCCCGTCGTTGTTCAGCCCCACCCCGAGGATCACCGCCCTGACGGTGTCGCCGTCGGCCAGCGCGTCCTCGAGCCGCTTCAGCACGACGAGGCCGACCCCGCTGCCCACGATCGTCCCCTGCGCTTTGGCGTCGAACGGCCGGCAGTGCCCGTCGGGGGAGAGGATCGATCCGGCGACGTAGAAGTAGCCCCCTCGCTGCGGGACCCGGACGGTCACGCCACCGGCGAGCGCCATGTCGCACCGGCCCGCCTGCAGGCTCTCGCAGGCCAGCGCCACGGCCACGAGCGAGGTCGAGCACGTGGTCTGCACGCACACGCTCGGCCCCCGCAGGTCGAGCCGGTAGGACACCTGGGTGCAGAGGTGGTCCTTGTCGTTGGTGACCATGAGCTGCATCCCGTCGATGTAGCCGAGGGCCTCGATGTTTTGGTACAGCTGGTACAGATAGGTGCTGAGCTCGCAGCCTCCGAAGACGCCGATGGAGCCGGGGAAGGCCGCCGGGTCGTAACCGGCGTCCTCCAGCGCCTCCCACGCGGTCTCCATGAACAGGCGGTGCTGGGGGTCCGTGAGCGACGCGTCGCGTGCCGAGAAGCCGAAGAACCCGGCATCGAAGCGGTCGACGTCGCCGAGGAGGGGAGATGCATTGACATAGCCGGGAAGTCTGGCGATGTGGTCGGGAACACCGGCGGCCCGGATCTCCTCGGGGCCGAGGGAGCTGATGGACTCCACGCCCTCGGCCAGGTTCTGCCAGAAGCTGTCGAGGTCCTCGGCTCCGGGGAACCTGCCCCGCATGCCGATGATCGCTATGGGTTCGGCCCGTGCGGCGGTCCGTGCGCCGGGGGGCGGTGCCGTCATGACGGCACGGGTTCGACCGGGGCGAAGGCCGGCGCGGCGCGGATCCGCAGGGGCACCTCCAGCAAGGTCTGCGTCGGGCTCAGGATGTGGAACGTACCGCCGTACAGCGGCCCCGGCTCGTACGATCCCTCCGTGAGCCGGATGGACAGGGCCACCGTCTTCTCCTCCCCGGGTTCGAGATCGAATCGCTCGGGAGCGATGGTTGCCTCTGGCTCGAACGCAGGCCCGACGCCGTCGAAGCGGCGGACGTCGGTGACGACGCACCGCACCGACGTCGCGCGTGCCGCGGTGTTCGACACCGCCAGCCGCACCGGTTGCGTGCTGCCCAGCGGGCCGGCCACGTCGAGGGCCGCCCCGGCCGCCCCGGGGATCCGGTTGGCCGGCGCCAGCACCTCGGTGAGGTACTGCTCACCGTAGTCGCCCTGCAGTTCGTCGAGGCCACCCAGCAGGTCGAGGTACAGCCCGACCAACTTGCTGACGCTGGCCGGCAGGTGTTGCTGGTGGAATCCCGCCGACGCCGCCTCGGCCTGGACGGCGGCCACCTCGCCGGCGGCCACCTTGTCCATCACCAGCCGCACCATCTCGGTGACCCCGGCATTCTCCGACGCGGCGTAGTCGGTGAGCCGCTGGAACCAGTCGGCCCAGTCGCCAGGGTCGAAGTCCGGCGGGGTCGTGACCGGCGGGGGGACGGCCCCGGGCACGACGGTCTCCACGAGGTCGTACGAGTAGGTCGTCCCCGTCTGCACCAGGCCCGTGAGGAACCGCATGCTCAGCGCCGCCAGGCTGTTGGCGTAGGGGATGCCGTGGGCCAGGACGAAGCCAGCCCGATGGTCGTCGAGCGCGGTCGGGGCCAGCTCACGGGCGGCGACGCGGATCATGACCTCCTGGTAGAGGTCCTGGGTCCGCTTGGAGCGGGCGGCGAGACGGCCCAGGTAGTCCTGGTACCGCGCCTCCCATTCCGCTGCCTGCCCTTCCGCCATGAGACGAAGCTCTCCGTGTGCCCACTGCCGCCAGGGTGTGCCACGAACTTCGGGCCGATCGCCCCATGCAACCTACCGTCTGGAGGCCGCGACGGACAAGGGGTCCCGCGACGTCGCCGGTGGGCCCTACCTCGTCGCTCAGCGTCAGTGAGCGACGAGCTTCGTGTTGATCGCTCCTTGCTCAAACAAGGGGTGCCAGCACCCTTCCGGGAGTCTCCTACTAACCCCCCTAGCGCCTGGTATCGGTCGAACCTAGATTTATGTGCTATTAGCCAAAGACGGCTACTAGTCCTAAAGGTGATGGACCGGAATCGGAGGGGGAGATGCCGGAAACGGGTGGCAAGAATGGTACGCAGCACAGCCTAGAGATTTCACTCGATGTCTCACAGATCAGCGGTGAGGCTGAAGCGCAGGAGTTGCGGGTCGCCGCCCGCGCCCAAGACGGTTCGCTGACGGCGAAGACGGTCCGGGCCGAGCCCGGCCGGCACGTCGTGGTCGAGCTCCGATTCGCTGAACATCCCGGCCCGCTCCAGGTGCTGGTTGGGCCGGCGACCGCTTCCGAGTCTGACCTGGTCAATCTCCAGACGATCAGCGTGAATGTGTCCGGTCGCCAATGGGAGGAAGGAACCAAGCTCTCGATCAGCCCCATTGTCATCACGCCGTACTACTGGTGGTGGTGGCTTGAGTGGTGCCGCACGTTCGTCATCCGCGGCAAGGTTGTCTGCGCCGACGGCAGCCCCGTGCCCGGCGCCACCGTCTGCGCCTACGACGTTGACTGGTGGTTCTGGTGGACCAGCACGGAGCAGATCGGCTGTGCCACCACGGGAGCCGACGGCACGTTCAAGATGGAGTTCACCTGGTGCTGCGGGTGGTGGCCGTGGTGGTGGTGGCGTGAGCGGGTCTGGGAGATCAACCCCGACCTGATCTCGAAGGTCAGCGCCACCCTCGAACAGGACCCCCGCATCAGGCTCGGCCGGGCCAGCGCGCAGCCGAGCCTCGCCGTGTTCAGCGACCTGCTGGGTCCAGCCACCCCCATCCGCGGGCAGTTGGTCCCAGCCGACACCGAACGGCTCGAGAAGCTCCGCAAGACCCTCGTGACCAAATTCCCGAGCTCCTCTGAGCTCACGGCGCTGCGAGTGTGGCCGTGGTGGCCGTGGTGGCCGTGGTGGGACTGCAACCCCGACGTGATCTTCAAGGTCACCCAGGACTGCACAGCTCCCGGAACGGTGCTCCTCCAGGAGGGGGTCGACCACGTCCGGTTCAACGTCGGGGTGGACACGACAGTCACGCTGACCGCCAACGAACTTGCGTGCTGCCGGCGGCAGTGCCCGACGCAGCCCTGCACCGAGGGCGAGTGCCTCGACATCTCCGATATCTGCACGGTGCCGATCGATGAGGTCGGCGGCAACGCAGGGACGAGTGGTCCTGTCGGGTACGCCTACCCAGGCGCCGGCGACCGTGCTTTTGGCGGCCAGGTCGATATCTACGAGGCCAACATCGTGACCGGCATCGACTACTACGAGGTCCAGTACCTCAGCGCCTCCGGCTGGGCCAGCCTGCCCCCTGGCGCCGCGATGAATTTCTCCCGGAAGTGGGAGCAGCCGCCGCTTGCTCCAGGAGATCCCTGGTCGTCGGCTTGGGTGCCATTCCCATTCGTGAACCGGGTGGTCGCCGGGAGCTCGGCATCCGTCAGCGTCGTCGAGACGCGGGAGCATTACGAAACGACGACCGGGTTCGGGTTGCCCAAGTTCTGGACTGTCTACGAATGGCTTGTCATCCCCATCGACTCGTCGAAATTCACCGACGGCACGTATGAGTTTCGGGTGGTCGGATGGCGGGACGCGGGCGGCGGACAAGTTTCAGGCCCGGCCGTCATCCCGGGTGGGACCTACACTCTGCAGGGCGGCGAGGTCCTTCCGGTCTGCGGCAACCCAACGCTTACCAATAGCGTGGTGCTCGCCTTCAACAACCGTCTTGAGCCCGATCCTGGGGCGATCCTGCCCTGTGGAGCCGGCTCAACCCACGTCTGTGTCACCGAGCCGAACACCAACATCATCTCCGTCAAGGTGGACGGCAAGACTGTGGCGGAGTGCGGCACCGTCGACACGGCGGGCGCCGTCCTCGAGGTGGAGTTCCTGGCAGAGGATCTGAGTGGCAACCTAGCCTCCTACTCGTTGACGGCAGTGTACGGGTCCAGCCACGCTGTCGACCTGCTCGCCCTGCGTAGCCAACCGGGCGGCTCGCTGACCCTGGTCTCCGGTGACGCCGTCGGCCCGACGTACGCCGAGGCCCTGGCCGAAGGAGTTCCGGCCCCGGTCTGGAGGGGCGGGAGAATGAAACTCACGGTGGACGCCGCCAAGGCCTTTCCGGTGCCATGCTGTTACGACCTGGAGCTCACGGCGTTGTCCCGCACGATCGTCAGTTGTCATGTCGACGACTACGTCTACTGGAACCGCAGCGACTTCACCGTCGGCGTGGGGGTTTGCCCACCGCCGCGCAGGCTCCAAGTGGCCGAGCTCCCTGCAGTCGGCGCGACGTCCTGAGTTGGGCGACCAGACCCCGGACACCACAGCTGGCGAGCGCGTACTTCGGTTCGCGCTCGCCAGCCTGGCGGTGTGGCGGCTGACCCACCTGCTGGCCGCGGAGGACGGGCCAGCCGGCGTGATCGCCAAACTGCGGCGCCAGGCGGGAGGCGGCCTACTCGGAGAGCTGATGGACTGCTTCGACTGCTTGAGCTTGTGGGTGGCGGCAGGGTTTGTTCCCTTCGTTGCCCGACGACCAGCCGACCGGGCGGTGGCCTGGCTGGCGCTCTCGGGCGTTGCCTGTGCGCTGCAGCGGATCACGGGGTCAGACAACGAACAAGAACTGGACCTGATGGTCGAGAGAGGGGGAGGACATGGGATGTTGCGGGAATAAGCGAGCGGCGGCGAGCGCCGCCGCTCGGGGGCAGGGCGGGTCGGGATCCCTCAGCCGGGCGGCACCGACCGCGATGACCGCCGGGCGACCGGCGGACGTGGTTGTGCGTTACATCGGCGGAGGGCCGGTACGGGTGCGCGGGACGGCGAGCGGGCGCGTGTACCATTCGTCGCCGGCCGCTCCCCTGCTGCAAATCGATGGCCGCGACGCCGCTCCACTGGTTCGTACCGGTCTATTCCAGCCCTAGCGTGAGCTAGTGTTGCGAGGGATCCGACGAAACGGAGAACCTAACTGACACCGCCGAAGTCGGTTGTCGCCCACGCCAGCGAATGGTGGCCTCGCACACCAGCCCGGCCGGCCGCCTCTCCTGAGAGACGGTGTCGACCAGGAAGGCATCGGCTCGTGCTCAATGCAAAGTGACACCGGGTTGAGGGGCTACCGGGGCAACGTGAGCAGCGTTGAGAGCACGCGGTCATCGAACGCTCTCACTGCCTTCGTGGCTTCCATGGGCATGAGCTGGACCCGCATGTGGCGAAGCGCGATCAGACTCGTGGTATCTCCGAACTGCGTAGCCATCGTGAAGGCGTCGGCACCTCGGTCGCAGGCCTGCTCGACGTCGCCCGTCTGGCAATGGGCCTCGGCCAACTTGCTCAGCGTATAGACCCGCCTCTTGGTGGGAGTCGGGCCCAGATGCTCAAGTCCCTCCGAGAGTGCCGGTACGGCCATGGCGGGAAGCTTCAGGCACAGGGCTGCAAATCCTCGTTGACGGGTGACCTCGTCGTGATCCATGGGAAACCCCCAGGGCCAGGTTGCTTCACTCGGCCCGTCCGTTTTGCCAAGCGATTCCTCCGCCTGCATGAGAGCGCCCGACATTGCGGCCTCATCCTGGGCGCTGGCGTAGGCGGTTGCCTCACGGGCAGCGATGTACGTGTGAGCCGCTGGTGGCGCATTGCGGGGGAGCAAGCACCTGGCCTGCTGAATCAGCCTGACGGCCTCGGCTCCGCTCCCCGTCCCCCAGACCGCCCACTCGCTCATGGAGCATGCCACGAACGCCTGGCGTTGAGTGTCCTGAGACCGCTCGGCGTAGCTCCGGGCCTCCTGGTAATGCCGTTGTACTGCGCCCGGGTCCCACTGGTCCTCCGCCAACCAGGCTGCAAGCAGCGCAGTGTCGGTTGCCGCTGCCGCGAGCCTCGCCTGGTCCTTCTCCGAACTGGCGGCCGTGAGGAGCCGGGAGATGAGCCGCAGGTGACCGAGCACCGGCCCCCGCAAGTCCTCGTTGGGAGTGGTCGACCAGAGCCGGTGATAGCTCCTTGCGGCCGTCGCGGCCGCCTCGATCGCCTCGCCGTCCACCGGCATTGTGGAGGCAGACGCTGGCAGGCGCCCCAGCGTGGAAGTAAGGACCCCTGCCGTTGCGGCGCGGGCCATGAGACGAAGGAGCTCGCGGCGTTCCATGTCCTCATCAAGTGTCCCACATGGAGGCTCGCCCCAGGGGGTGTCGATCGACGCCAGAAACCGCAGCTCCTGACGGTACCTGCGCTGCTTCCGGGCTGCGGCGGCTACCTCCTCGAAGGGAAGACCGAGGGCTGCTGCCAGCCAGCGTAGGGCGTCTGGTTGGGGAATGCGCCCTCGCTCGTACCCCAGGATGGACTGGCGAGTGGCCCCGGAGAATGTGCCTTCCTGCTGCGCGGCCACGTGCATCCCACGAGCGACGCCGTTCAAAGACAGCCCCTGGCGTTGCCGAGCCCCCGAGATGAGGTGTGCGAAAGGAATTTGTTTCACTGATCGATCTAGTATCCCAAACCTGTCGCCAATGACGGCCTGGTCGAATCCTACAGCACCCTTCGTTCCTGCACTGTTGTCAGATTGTTGTCATTTCAGAGTTTCTCCACCTCCAGATGTTCCCCGCCTGCTACTCCCTCGAAGGCGTCAGTGGCCGGTCTTACACCAACTTCAAGAACGTCCGGTCATACCATGACAAGCGGGCAAGTCCGACGGTGGGTTTGGCGACGGCCACTGAAGGACCCGGACGTCCCGAAGTGCTGACGCCGTCCTTGCAGTGTGCACCGGAAAGAACCCTAACGTGTTCTACGAACTCGGACTCTCGGATGGCCTGCACGAGGCGATCCTTGTGGCGGAAGACAAAGACGACCTTCCCTTCGATGTGGCACACCTTCGGACGATCTTCTACGGCGGAGATGGCCCCCCCAACGACAGAGCCTCGTTGAGGGCGCGGGTGGGGCAGACTCTTCCGGAGACGCGGGCCGACGCCAAGCGAGCAGGAGTCCCCCTTGCCGATCATCGGGTCAGAGCGGTCGTCAACGCCCGAGTCAGCGTGTCGGGCGGCAACCGCCTGCTGGAGGTGGTGAACGAGGGGGATTTTGCCCATCCTTGAAGTTCATGGGAGCTCAAGGACCCAGTGTCGGCCTGGGTGTTCGCCAACTCCGAGCTTCCCTCGTATCCCGTCCACCGGCTGGATCCGAGCGACATCGCGACGGCGCCTGTGA
>WNFB01001306.1_pt1 | contig 21134 bp, 18 predicted proteins | sample 5400501 | NCBI WGS metagenome assembly WNFB01 (sample SAMN13153341, study PRJNA577476) | soil metagenome | isolation source: 200 cm saprolite under Douglas fir tree site 2 hole 1 | place: USA:California | collected 2015-04-18 | reverse complement strand
TGCTCGGCGTATTGATCCGACGGAACTTCATCATTGTGCTGATGTCTGTCGAGGTCATGTTGAACGCGGCGAACATTAACCTCGTAGCCTTCTCCCATTACCTGGAATCCATGGCGGGCCAACTGGTGGCCCTCTTCATCATCGCCATTGCTGCCGGGGAAGCGGCGATCGGGCTGGCCATCATCATCGTCGTGTTCCGTGGAAAGATCTCCACGAACGTGGACGAGATGAACCTCTTAAAGTGGTAACGTGACCGATCTACTCATAAAGCTCATTCCGCTGTTTCCCTTGCTGGCCGTGATCCTGAATGGGTTTGCGGGGAGGCGGTATTCCCACGATGTCGCGCACCGGCTTGCCTGGGGATCGGTGGGGTTGTCATTTCTCTGCACGGTCGGCGTGTTTGCCGACATTCTGCGGACCGGCACGCCCCATGAAGTCATCGCCTATCAATGGATCTTCGGCGGCGACCTCACCATCAATCTAGCCTATCTCGTCGATCCTCTCACGTGCATCATGCTGCTCGTCATCACGGGAGTCGGGCTCCTGATCCACGTCTATTCCGTCGGCTACATGCATGGGGAGGACGGATTCACGCGATTCTTCACCTACATGAACCTCTTCATGGTCTCCATGTTGCTCCTCGTCATGGGGAACAACTATGTGGTGCTCTTCATTGGCTGGGAAGGGGTGGGACTCTGTTCCTATCTGTTGATCGGCTACTACTATGACAAGGTCTCCGCTGCGAAGGCCGCCTCGAAAGCCTTTGTGGTGAACCGCATCGGCGACGCGGGTTTCCTTCTGGCCATCTTCCTCATCTTCATCAATTTCAAGACGCTCGACTATACGAAGGTCTTTGCCCAGGTCAGCCAGCTCTCGCCGGAAATGGCCACAGCGATTGCGCTCTGCCTGCTTGTCGGAGCAGTCGGCAAATCAGCCCAACTGCCCCTCTACACCTGGCTCCCGGATGCGATGGAAGGTCCGACACCCGTCAGCGCGCTCATCCATGCGGCAACGATGGTGACGGCGGGGGTTTACATGATCGTGCGGAACCATGCCATTTTTGATTTATCGCCGACGGCCATGACGATCGTCGGCGTTATCGGCGGGCTCACAGCCTTGTTTGCCGCCACCATCGGCCTCGTGCAAACGGACATCAAGCGCGTCTTGGCCTATTCGACGGTGAGCCAGCTCGGTTACATGTTTCTCGGGTGCGGGATCGGGGCCTATACGGCTGCCATGTTTCACCTCATGACCCATGCCTTCTTCAAGGCCCTCTTGTTCCTCACCGCCGGATCGGTCATCCACGCGCTCTCGGGCGAGCAAGACATTCGAAAGATGGGCGGCCTCAGCTCGAAAATCCCATGGACCTATCGACTGTTTCTGATTGGCACGATCGCCATTGCTGGCATTCCGCCGTTGGCAGGCTTCTGGAGCAAAGATGAAATCCTGGCCCATGCCTTTACGCATCACCACTATCTGCTGTACGCCATGGCTGCCATCGGCGCGCTATTGACCTCCTTCTACATGTTCCGCCTGATCTATCTGACCTTTTATGGCACGTCTCGCATGGACCATCATACGGAGGAACATGTACATGAGTCCCCGATGGTGATGGTCGGTCCGTTAATGGCGTTAGGTGTTCTGTCCATTCTCGGTGGATTCCTGGGGTTTCCCCCCGAACATGGCTGGCTCCATCAATTCCTTGCACCGGTCGCGGGCACGGGAGGGGAGCATGACGTGAGCACTGGACTCGTGCTCATGCTCATGATGATTGCCACAGGGATTGCGTTGCTGGGCTGGGGCCTCGCGCACTATTTTTATAGCGTGAATCTCTCGGCGCCGGATCGCCTGGCCACAAAGTTTCAGGCGGCCTACAGGATCTTGCTCAACAAGTATTACGTCGATGAGCTCTATGACCTGTTATGGGTGGAGCCGACCAAGCAGTTAGGGCTTCTGCTCGATTGGTTCGACCGCACCGTGATCGATGGCCTCGTGCGCGCCGTCGCACACTTGGCTGAATGGGTCGCGGCCGGTTCGACTTGGACGGAGAAGCACGTGATCTACGGCGGCATCAACGTGGTCGGATACGGCAACCATCTTGCCGCCCGCCAGTGGCGGCAACTGCAGAGCGGGATGGTGCATCATTATGCCGCCATCATTGTGGCAGGGCTATTCCTGCTGGCGGTCATCATTCAGCTCATCATGCAACTATAAAACACTGTGATGTTAGAAGAACTGGCATCAACTTTTCCGATTCTCACCTGTATTCTTTTTCTTCCCGTCATCGGGGCCGCCATCCTGTGGCTGTTCGACGACGAAGACATGGTCCGGACCTCCGCCTTGACGATTGCGCTCTTGGAATTGACCCTCTCCGTATTCGTGCTCTTACGATTCATTCCCGAATCGGCCGCCATGCAGTTTTCCGAACACGTGCCGTGGATTCCCGCACTCGGGGTCAGCTACCACCTCGCGGTTGACGGGATCAGTGTCCTCTTCGTTGGGCTCACGGCATTCCTCACGGTCCTGATCGTCATCTATAGCTGGGACACCGTCCGCCATCAAATGAAGCTCTACATGATGGCGCTCCTCGCCCTCGAAACGACCACGATGGGAGTCTTCCTCTCCATCGACTTGATCCTCTTCTTCGTCTTTTGGGAACTCATGCTCATCCCCAGTTACTTTTTGATCAAACTCTGGGGCGGTGGAGCGGAACGGCACTACGCAGCACTGAAATTCGTGCTCTATACCTTGCTTGGTAGCGTCTTTATGTTGGTGGGCATCGCCCTCTTGGACATCAATTATCACCAGTGGGCGACGCTGCGCCATATGGAGCCGACCTACTCGTTTGACTTATTGGAACTGCTCTCCGTCCCGATCCCGCTCAGCCAACAAATCCTCATTTTCTGGCTGTTGTTCCTCGGCTTCGCGTTCAAGGCCCCGGTGTTCCCCTTCCACACCTGGCTCCCAGACGCCCTCCTCGAAGGCCCGATCGGCATGGCGGTGGTACTGGCTGGGCTGAAGCTCGGGACATTCGGCTTCATCCGGTTTAGCATTCCGTTGCTCCCAGACGCATCGAAAAGTCAGACCGTCGGCACGGTCCTCATGGCACTGGGATTGGCGGCGATTCTCTATGGGGCCATCATGGCGCTGATCCAGCAAGATTTTCGCCGTCTCCTCGCGTTCAGCAGCATCAGCCACCTCGGGTTCGTGGTGATCGGCCTGTTCGCCCTGAACTATCAGGGGCTCCAAGGCAGCCTGCTCACCATGATCAACTTAGGATTCAGTACGGCGGGTTTGTTCTTTATCGCGGGCTTTCTCTACTCACGGCAGCAGAACACCCAACTGGGCTCATTCGGCGGCATGGCCAAACAGACCCCCTTGCTCGCAAGCTTTTTCTTGTTCATCGGGCTGGCATCGATCGGCTTGCCGGGCACCAATGGCTTCGTCGGTGAATTCCTCATCCTCTTGGGAACCTTCAGGGCCAATTGGCTGTACGGTGGGATCGCGGTCACCGGCGTCATCTTCGGCGCGGCATATTTTCTCTGGTACTACGAGCGGTCGATGCTGGGACCGCTCGGCAAGGCCGTCAAGGACTCCATCAGTGATCTGCATCCCCGCGAAGTGCTTATCGTGACGGCCTTGTCGGTGATGATCCTCTGGATTGGCCTCTATCCCGCTCCTTTCCTAAGAATGATGAACGGATCGGTGCAGGCGTTGGTGGATCGACTGGATCGGGGGACCGTGGCGGCGATCGAGTCCAAACAGCCGGTAAGGGTGGACTAGTTGTATGGGTGACTACGCACTGCTCTATATCCTGTTTGCTCCCTTCGTGGGAGCCATCGCGTTGATCTTCGTCTCCAACCGGCAAGCGATGCTCGTGCGAGGGATAGCGGCGGGAGCAGCCCTTGTCTCCCTGCTCGCCTCACTCTACCTGTTCTTCGCCTACGATCACGTGAAGGGGGGATTCCAATTTGTCCAGCGATTCGAATGGTCTCGCCAGCTGGGCATCTCGCTCCACCTCGGGGTAGATGGGATCGGGACCCCGCTGGTGCTGGCTTCGGCCATCTTGTTGTTCGCAGGAATTTTCGTCTCCTGGCACATCAAGGATCGGACGAAAGAATTCTATATCTGGCTGCTCATCCTCGCTGCCGCCACGATCGGCGTCTTCATGTCGTTGGACCTGTTCTTTCTCTTCTTCTTCTACGAATTGTCCGTAATCCCCATGTATCTCCTGTTGGGCATGTGGGGAAGCCACACGAAAAAGTACAACGAGATGACGGATCCGGAAGGCCTCAAACAGCGGGATTCGGTCGGGTTCATCTTCAACTTCTCATCCAACAGTAAAGAATACGCCGCCATGAAACTGGTGCTCTTCCTCTCGGCCTTTGCCGTCGTAGCGCTGATGGGCATCTTGCTGATCTACAAATACTCGGGGCTCAATACCTTCGACATTCTGGTCCTGCGTGAACAGGCCAAGTTGATGAATATCCCGGTCTTGGGCACGACGCTGGACAAGATCATTTGGCTACTGATCTTCGTCGGCTTTGCCTCGATCGCTCCGCTTTGGCCGCTGCACTCCTGGTCTCCTGTGGGCCACGCAGCCGCGCCGGCCGCCACGAGCATGTTGCACGCGGGTGTGCTGATGAAGCTCGGCCATTTTTCCATCATCCGGGTGGCCTTTGAGATTCTTCCGGAGACCACCAGAGAACTCATGCCCATCGCGGCCGTGCTCTGCATGTTCAATATCGTGTATGGCGGGTTCGTGGCGTTCTACGCCAAAGATACAAAGTACGTCATCGGGTATTCCAGTTCGAGTCACATGGGCTATGTCTTCTTAGGCATGGCCGCCTTGGACTACATCAGCTTGACCGGCGCGGTGATGTATATGTTCGCCCACGCCATGGCCACGGGCATGCTCTTCGCCATGGCCGGGTGGGTGTACGATCAGACGCACAGCCGCGACATTCCCTCGCTCGGAGGGCTCTCGAATCGCATGCCGTTCATCTCCGGCTGTTTCGTGGTTGCGTGCATGGCCTCGATCGGCGTGCCCGGCACCGTGAACTTCATCGCCGAAGTCATGATCATCGTCGGCAGTTGGAACAAGTATCCGTTCCAAGTCATCGTGGCCGTGGTCGGCATCGTCTTGACCTTGGCCTACTTGTTCAAGATGATGCGCGGGCTCTTCTACGGACCCATGGACCAGAAGTACAGTCACGCGCACGACGCAGTCGCCGTGGCTGATCGTCTTCCGCTCTTGATCATGATCACCGTCAGCATCGGGTTCTTTTTCTTCCCCATGCACCTCTATCATGTGGTGCGGTCGGGCGTCGATCCCTTGATCGCGAAGATCACCCGCGTCGTGCCGGTGGCGGCGCTCGATCGTGAATCGTTACACGTGAAACGTGAAACGACGAGTCCGCCGGGGACGCCTGATGCCCCGCTTTTGACGAACACCCCCTCACCCCTCATCCCTCACCCGTTGCGAGGGCTCGAATGACCTTCGCGCTCACGATGTCTCCCTCCGATCTCCTGCTGCTGTTACCGGAGATCCTGCTCACATCCTGGTTATGTCTCATCCTGATCATCGATTTCTCGTTCCCTCGGCTGCCCAACGAACAATTAGCCTATTTCAGCATCGCCGGGCTCGTCGCCACCCTCGGCTGCCTGGCCTGGTTCGATATCACCGGCATCACCGGGACCCTCTTCGCGAACATGTTCGCCCTCGACCGGATGGCCCTGTTCTTCAAAATGTTCATCGTTGGATCGACGATTCTTGTCATTCTGGCCTCAATCGATTACATCTATCGATTCAAGTTCTTCCGCGGAGAATATTATTTCCTGATCATGATGTCGGCCCTCGGAATGATGTTTATGGCTTCCGCGAACGACCTGCTGTCGGTCTTCGTCGCCCTGGAATTTTCCACCATCGGCTTCTATGTCCTCGTTGCGTATCTCCGCGAGGACATGGCCTCGAACGAAGCGGGCATCAAGTTTTTCATCCTGGGCATCTTTGCCGCAGGCCTCCTCGCCTATGGCATCAGCTTGGTCTACGGAGAAACAGGCAAACTGGTGTTTTCCGATATGAAGGCCGCACAGGCCACACCAGGATTGGCCATTGGCTTCCTGCTGATTTTCGGCGCATTAGGATTCAAAATCGGCGCCGTGCCCTTCCACTCGTGGATTCCAGACACCTATCATGGATCGCCGACACCAGTGACGGCGTTCCTCTCGATCGCACCCAAGGCAGCGGCCTTTGCCATCCTCCTGAGAATGTTCCTCGTCGCTTTGGCGACCTTTAAGCCGGTCTGGGTCCTGCTGATTGTCGCTGTGTCCATCTTGTCCATGACCTACGGCAACATCGTGGCCATCGCCCAAAAAAACATGAAACGACTCTTGGCCTATTCCGGTATCGCCCAGATCGGCAACGTGCTGATCGGTCTTGCGACCGGTACAAAGATGGGCAGCGACGCGATGCTGTTCTACCTCCTGACCTATCTTTTCGCCAATCTCGGCGCCTTCGCCATTATCATCGCCGTGAGCGAAGCCATCGGCAGTGAGGAAATCGATGACTACAGCGGTCTGGGCCGCCGGTCGCCCTTTCTTGCCTTTTCAATGCTCATTTTCCTCTTGTCGCTGGCCGGGGTGCCCCCGCTGGCCGGCTTCATCGGCAAGCTGTACATCTTCGTCGCGGCCATGAAGGAAGGGCTCTACGCGCTCATTACCGTGGGGCTCATCAACATCGTCATTTCCCTGTACTACTACCTCATCGTCGTGAAGAAGATGTACATTACCGAACCCCGCGACTCGTCACCCCTCAAGGTCTCGGGCCCGATCAAAGTGGTGCTCTACGTCTGTCTCGCCGGCACCCTCACAATCGGCATCTATCCGCAACCCTTCACCGACTGGGTTGTCTCGGCCATCTTGACGTTTTCAAACTTGGCTGATCCAACCGTATCCCTTCCCGTTCCCTCTACCGCCCTCCCCTTCGGTGGCTAAGTCTACCGGAGACGGTTCCCCAGCGTCCCATGAGCAGTCTGCTAAAATATTTCTTGCAGGGTCTTCTGGAGGAGGGTACAGTTTCCAAGACATTGGCTTACATCCCCACGCCCGCGCCCGCTTGAACCATGGAATCCGTCACGCAGGAACGTCCAGCCACGCCAGCACCGGTTCGATCGGAACCGGTTCCTGACAGCAGTCCGGCACCGATTCCCAAGATCGGAGGGCTCAGGGAGTGGTTCACCCATTGGTCGATCGAGCGACGCGTCCTTGCGGGGTTTGGGCTCGTCTTTGCCGGCATTGTGGTCATCAGTGCCGTCTCCTACCGCAACACTGCCGTCTTGATCGAGAACAGCCGGCTCGATACCAAGAGCCACGAATTGGTACAGCTGCTCGGCTCAGTCGGAGAGGCCCTCGACGCCGCTGAAAGTGGCCATCGGCGCTATCTCGTCACCGGCGACGAGTCGTACCTCACATCCTACCGGACCGTCGTCGAACGAATGCCCGAATACCTTCGGTATCTCAGAGGGCTGACGAGCGAGGAAGCTGAACAACAGGCCCGGGTGGCGACACTCGAACAGCTCATCGGCAGCCAATTGGGAGCAGAAGCGGGAGCCATCGCCCAGCGTGAGCGGCATGGCTATGAAGCCGTCCGCCATCTTGCACTCTCAGGAGCGGCAAAGAGCGAGCTCGAGGGGATCCATCGCCTGATGACGGAACTCGACTCGGCCGAACAACGAGTACTGCATGCCCGCGTGGTGCAATCCGCTGGAAGCACGAGAAATACGATCGCCTTGCTCGGACTCGGTGCTCTCCTGCAATTGGTCCTCTTGGCCTCTGTATACTTTTTGATCCATCACGATGTCACCGAGCGACGCCGCGTGGCCATGGAGTTGCAGAGCCGGGGCGAAATGCTCCAGGCCGCCAATAAAGAATTAGAAGCGTTCAGCTATTCCGTGTCGCATGACCTGCGCGCCCCTCTTCGTCATATCGACGGTTATGCGGCCCTATTGTCCAAGGCGGCTGGTGAGGCGCTCAGCGACAAAGCGCGCCGCTATCTGCAGACGATTTCAGACTCCGCGAAGCAGATGGGGCAACTGATCGACGACCTGCTCGTCTTTTCCCGTATGGGTCGCCAGGACATGCTCCGCACGACGGTCAACTTGGATCAACTCGTCAAGACCGTCCTTCACGATTTACGTCTTGACTTGCAAGGGCGGACAATCTCCTGGACAATGCACCCATTACCTAATGTTTCGGGCGATCCGGCGATGTTGCGCCAAGTCTTCTTGAATCTGATCTCCAATGCGCTGAAATTTACAGCGACCAGGCCGGAGGCCAAGATCGAGATCGGCGCCGTCAGGCGGAACTCAGGTGAAGTCGAGGTGTTCGTGCGTGATAATGGGGTAGGATTCGACATGCAGTATGTAAACAAGTTATTCGGCGTCTTTCAGCGCCTCCATCGGAACGACGAGTTTGAAGGCACCGGAATCGGTCTCGCCAACGTACGTCGGATCATCCATCGGCACGGTGGACGGACCTGGGCCGAAGGGGCACCGGACCAAGGGGCTACCTTCTATTTTTCGCTCCCACTCGCGAGGTCTCTCAGATGACCACTGTCAAGCCCATCCTGCTCGCGGAAGATAACCCGCGTGACGCCGAGCTTGCGCTGGCCGCCATGGAAGAACATCACATCGCCGACAAAGTGGTGGTCTGCCACGACGGAGCTGAAGTCCTCGACTACCTCTATTGCCGCGGAATCTTTGCCACCAGGCAGCAGGGTAATCCCGTGGTCGTGTTCCTGGATCTCAAGATGCCCAAAGTCGACGGGTTCGAGGTCTTGAGAACGATTAAGAACGACGTGAACCTGAAACCGATTCCCGTCGTCATGCTCACGTCCTCGCGCGAAGAGCGCGATTTGGCCCAAAGCTATGCGTTGGGCGCCAACGCCTACGTGGTGAAGCCGGTTGAGTTTCACCAATTCATCACGGCCGTGAAAGAACTTGGTGTTTTTTGGGGCGTGATCAACGAACCGCCACCCGAAGGCTCTGACCCAATCGATAGTCTCCTTAGAAAGGACCTGTGAAAACCCCGCTCCGCCTACTCCACCTCGAGGACGATCCGGTCGACGCGGAACTCATTACGGCCACCCTGATGGAGGGCAACATCCCTTGTCAGTCGCAACTCGTCGACACACGTCAGGCATTTGTGGCGGCCCTCAAAGAAGGCCGGATGGATCTCATCCTGGCGGACTATTCGATCCCGGGTTTCGACGGCATGACGGCACTTATTTTGGCACGTCAGCACTGTCCTGACGTGCCCTTTCTCTTCGTCTCGGCCACCATCGGAGAGGAACTGGCCATCGACGCCATGCATCAAGGCGCTACGGACTATGTGCTCAAGCAACGGCTCGGACGGCTGGTGCCCTCGGTCCAGCGCGCCTTACGTGAACTGGATGAGCGCGCCGAACGGGAACGGGCGGAAGAGGCCCTTAGGCAGAGCGAGAAACAGTTTCGGCAGTCCCAGAAGATGGAAGCGGTTGGCCGGTTGGCCGGAGGGATCGCGCATGACTTCAATAATCTCCTGACCGTCATCATGGGGTACAGCCAAGTCCTCTTGACGGAACTCGGCCCTCAACACCCCCTTCGTGGAAAGATCGAAGAAACACTGAAGGCCGGCGAAAGGGCCGCGACGCTGATCCGACAACTGCTCACATTCAGCAGAAAACAATCGCTGGACCCGAAAATTCTGTCGCTCAACACCGCTGTCACGAGTCTGGAAAGTTTGCTGCGCCGCCTCATCGGCGAGGACATCCAGCTCGTCAGTAAACTCGATCCGACGAACGGGCGGCTGCGCGCCGACCAAGCCCAGCTTGAACAGGTGCTGGTCAATCTCGTCGTCAACGCGCGGGATGCCATGCCGAAGGGCGGAACGCTCACGATCGAAACGGCCCAGGTCGAACTGACCCGCAGTCCGGTCTACCACCTCACCCCGCTGCCGCCAGGTCCCTATGTCCGGTTGGCCGTCAGCGATACCGGCTGTGGCATGGACCGCATGACACAATCCCATATCTTTGAACCATTCTTCACCACGAAGGGGGAGGGGAAGGGCAGCGGTCTTGGCCTCTCCACGGTGTTTGGGATTGTCACCCAATGCGGCGGTGCCATCGACGTCACCAGCCGAGTGGGCCATGGCACGCGCTTCGATCTGTATTTCCCGAGCGTCGAGTCCGACATCCTCACCACCGTGCCAACCCAGCCCCTGGGACAGCCTCAGAGAGGTACGGAAACGATTCTCTTGGTGGAAGATGAGCCAAGCGTACGTACGCTCGTGCGAGACGAGCTGCGGAAACTGGGCTACCAGGTCGTAGAAGCCAAGAACGGGGTCGAAGCCTGCTTGTTGGCGACACAACAAGCAGGATCGTTACAGCTTCTCTTGACCGACGTCGTCATGCCGGGCATGGGCGGACGGGAACTGGCACAGCATCTCTCCGTCATCAAGCCGGATTTACGAACCCTGTTCATATCGGGGTATATGGATGACGTCGGCATCATGGCCGGACAAGAAGAGGGCACGAGCAGTTTCTTGCAAAAGCCCTTCACTCCTGAGGTGCTCGCCCGCGCAGTCCGCAATCTGCTCGATGCCAGCACGCCATCAGACAGGACCAGCGCCTCCCCAGCGACAGCCCAGCCAAACCCACGCTGACTATGCGTGGTTCGCATCGCAGCCGTTGCCCTTCTTCCTCGAATGATTTGACGCTCCGTATCGGCCCTCTCTATACTCGATCCAGAGACACTATGGTACGGGACAACAGCTTCCACTGGTCTCTCCCTTTCACCCCTGTCGCCCGGTTTCTCCTGGGTATCATCTTCGTCATGTTCAGCGGACCCTCAACGACGACGGCTCAGACCCTCACAGGGGATCAACTCGGAGACGGATTATCCATTTCCGTCTGGAATCCTCACACGCAATGCCCAGACGTCGCGCCGTTGGTCGCCGTCGAGATCGATCCCGATCGCTATCGTTTTACCGTACACTACTACCAGCAAGACGGTTTCTCAGACCCGCTCGATATTCGCCAATGGCAAGAACGAACCGGCCACGATCTGGTATTCAATGCCGGGCTCTTCCGTGAGAATTATGCGTACCTCGGGCTGCTCTATGGAAACGGTCAATCGCTGGGGAGCAAGCGGCACGCCACCTGGCTGGGGCTGTTTGTGGCAGAACCGGCGGAGGATCATTCACGACGAGCGCGGGTTTTGGACTTGACCTTTGACACCTTTGACGAACAGCACGTTCCCTATCGAGAAGTTGCGCAATCGCTCATGCTCCTCGACCGGACAGGAAAAATCCGTGTCCGCCAAACCGGGAAACGCGCGCATCAGACCCTCGTCGCAGAACAAAGCAATGGGCATCTCCTGGTCCTCAAGACCACGGAAGTGGTGTCACTCCATGTCCTTGGGGAATGCCTGCGGGACGCCTTTCCCTCCCTACACCAGGTCATGGCCATGGATGGAGGATCCTCTTCCGACGTCGCCGTCAGCCCCTCGCTCCGACAAGCCACGTCTGAGAGGGCCGGTTTACACACCTGGATACCCCTGTTAGAAGGCAGCACCACAACCCACGTCGGACTTCCAGCCGTGATCGGGATCAGCCTGCGCCGGAAGCAAGCCGATGCCAAGACCGTAGACAGGTGAGCTCGTCGAGATGTGCGTCGAACTAACGGCGCCCCGATTCAACCGGAAAACCGGCCGCGAGCCAGGCATTCATGCTGCCGGTGACGTTGTAGACATGACGGTAACCCAAATCGGCCAGCGTTTCTGCCGCAATGTTGCTGCGATGGCCGGACTGGCAATAGACAACCAGATGGTCGTCCAACTGGGCCCCGATGTCCCGATGCCGAGCCTGAATTTCCCTGAAGTCGATGTTTAGATCGGTTCCGGGAATGAATCCTGTCGCATGCTCTTCCGCAGATCGGACATCGATCAAGATGAAACCCTTTTGTGGCATTGAGGGCGCCTTGGTCAACCCGGCACGCAGCTGCTGGACTGTGAGCAAGTAGGAATGGTGGGCTGACACGCCACTGATCGAGATCGCAGACAGCAGAAACAGACTGACAACGGTGATGACCATGCGCCTGGTCATGGTTGGCCTCCTTTCAACAAACAGGGCAGTGAATCGTCCGACCGGGATCACTCTCATGAGTATGATAGGGACCGCATGAAGATCTGGTCAAGCCTCGCCGCCCTCTTCTTCATCGCCTTGACCGGTTGTGCCGAAGGGGCAAAATTGGTTCAGGAAAGGGAAAACGGAGGGGTTGTCGCCTATCCCTTCAAGGGGGAGCAGGGATCGATGCTCTCATCGTTTCGGCAAGACGCCCTCGCCCTCATGAAGGAGAAATGCGGCGGACCCTATACCATCGTGCGGGAAGAGGAAGCCAAGGGCAGAACCCGGATGGTCAGCCCGGTAGAAGGCGCGCAGGAAATCGTGCAGGAGCGTCGGTGGGGCATTCAGTTTCAATGCAAATAAAAGCTGCGGAGAGGATATCGGATCCTAGGGCGTTCCAACCTGCTGTCGCCTCAGATCGTCGATCGTCAGAAGACTGATCAGCGACACCCCTTCCTGTTCGACGCGTGCGCGCCCATCTTGTTCTTTTCGATCCACGATCACAAGCGCCTGACTCACCACAAGGCCGGCCTGTCGAGCCGCTGCAATCGCTTTCAGCAGGGCCCCACCGCTCGTCAACACATCGTCTACAATCAATGCGCGATCTCCCGAGCGCACGGCTCCTTCAATCAGCTTCCCCAATCCATGGTCCTTCGCTTGCTTCCGCACCACGAAGGTCCGCCAATCCCGGCGTGGAGTTGCTTCGTAGCAATAGTCCGAGATGGTCGTTGCAATAGAGATCGCGCCGATTTCAAGCCCTCCAAGGCAGTCGACCGTCACCCCAGCCAATGCATCATGCGCCAGATGCCCCACGAGCCGGCGCGACCCAGGATAGGCCATGAGCGATCGACAATCGACATAGAAGGGACTGGTCTGACCGGACGCCAGCGTGAATCCTTTGATCGGGTCCCACTTGAACGACTGCGTGTCATGAAATGCGCGCGCGAGGTCGTCTCGTATTGTCATGATCGATTGTCTGCGAGAGCGGCAGAAGGATGAATCCCTCGCTGCAGGGCTACTACGTATAAAAACAGATATTTCATTGACCTTGTTCTCCCTTTCACGCTACGGTCAAATGACCCTATCAGCACGAATCTTGCTCGAAATAGCGCCGCTAGCAAGACCCTCGCATCGCTGGTGGGCAAGTGGTGGCTGGTCGTCTTGGCGGTTCTGTCTTTTCGACGTCCGGAGGAGGCTGGCCCTCGACCGAATCCGTCTTCGTGCGGGGTTCCGAGGAAGGATTCGGGTGGATCGCGCAGCTGGACCAGACCCACGCGAGACTCATGGCAAGATCCACTTCGACAAGCCTGCGACCTCATTGCGAAATATTGATCCGCTGCACACCTCGATTATCTTGGCATAGCTTGATGGCAAAGTGAAGCGACAACCGATGAACCAGATATCTCATCCTGATCATCGAAGAACCGGCTGGAAGGTACCTGTTCTGTTGTCGATGTGGGACTGACAGGAAGCGAGGACTATGAGAGAGTATTCGTGTTATGGAGTTTGAAAGGAATGCGCGAGGAGCCCTTTAATTAGACGGTTCGGTCTGTTCCTCATCTCTACCAACTGAATGAATTTGCGCGAAACGGCTGTGGCGTGATATCGATTCCCTCAAGCCAATATCACCACTCTTTAAGGACAGGCATCAGGTTGTTCCCAGGGCTTGCTGCACCGCTGCCATGAGCTTGTCTTGATCCACGGGCTTTTGAAGGAACGCGACTGCGCCGGCCTCGATGGTGCGGGCTTCCGCCACCAGTGGGTCCTCAGCGGTGACAATGATGACCGGGATGCCACCCAGGGAGGTATTGGCTTTGAATCTCTCCAGAACCATCAAGCCATTCCCGCCGGGAAGACCCAAATCAAGCAAGATCGCATCCGGCCGCTCCTTCAGCGCCACGGACATCGCCTGGAGCGCATCGGCTGCAAAGACGGTGTGATAGTGATGGGCTTTCAACCGAGCGCTGAGTACCAGTCGGGTGTCCGCATGGTCATCTATGATCAGGATTGTCTTTTTATCCATCCGAATGCCTCACTTCCTTATGCGTCATCGGCGAGCGTGTCATGAGCGAGCGTTGCATGTTCAGCCATCAGGCGCGGGCGCACCAACTCGAATTCGCTCACGAGCTGCGCGAGCAGGGCCCCGGCCTGGGTGAGGTCCTTGGCTTTCCCGAGTGCCTGGAGCTCGACACAGAGCTGGCGCATTCTCCGTACGCCCAGGTTGCCGCTGGAACCATTCAACTCGTGGGCCACTCTTGCCAAAGCCCCTGCATCACCCTGCTGGAGCGCGTCCTGTAAGGCTGCCAGACGGTTGGGAGCGTCTTCCAAAAAATGCGTGATCAGTGTGGACAGGAGGCCACAGGAAATATCAAGTTGGCGCAAATCGGCCAACACCGCGGAATCCACACAATCCTGAACCGATTCTTGTTTTTCCGACGACACCGGTTCCTTCTGTTCATCAGGTGTTGACCGGCCCGGAATCCATCTGGCGAGCATCGCCTCGAGGTGCTCCAGCTTCACCGGCTTGGCGAGATAATCGTCCATGCCTGCAACCAGACATTTCTCACGGTCCCCTTGCATGGCGTTCGCGGTCATGGCGATGATGGGGAGTCGTCGGCTTGCCTGTTCCCCTTCGCGCTTCCGAATCATCGCCGTCGCCTCCAATCCATCCATCTCGGGCATTTGGCAATCCATCAATACCAACGCGTAACTGACTCGAAAGACCGCTTCGACCGCTTCTAGCCCGTTGGCCACGACATCGGCCCGGTGGCCGAGCTTTTCCAGCTGACACACCGCGACTTTCTGGTTCACGATATTGTCTTCTGCCACGAGGATGCGGGCGCGCGCCGCCGCCGCGGCTTCCTTGAGGACGTGGCGGGTCACCAACACATCGTCGGGCCGACTCGCGGCCCCAACCTCCAGCGGGTCAATGGCTGATTTCGCAGGCAAGTCCACAATCATTGTCAGACAGTCGTATAAGTGTGAGCGATGCACGGGCTTGGTCAGGTACGCTGAGATCCCCGCCTGTTTCGCCTTTTCGGCCTGCCCTCGAAGACCGATCGAGGTCAGCAGGACAAGGCGGGTCGCCGCCAGGACGGGATCGGCTGTGATCGCGTGTCCCAACTCCAGTCCGTCCATGCGAGGCATCTGCAAATCGAGGATCGCCAAATCGAAGGGCTCTCCCCGGGTCGCGGCATCTTTCAGCAGCGCGAGGGCTTGGTACCCGTCCGAGGCAGTGGCGCTCTGGAGGCCCCACTGAGAAGCGTATTGTTCCAGAATACGCCGGTTGGTGGCATTGTCATCCACAATGCACAACCGCCGCCCTTGGAGGGACCCTCTCGGTAGTGGTGTCGCGTGAACCTCTGCCGGTTGTTTGGTCAGCCACACCGTAAACCGGAAGGTGCTTCCTTGACCGAGAACACTCTCTATTCCGATCTGACCCCCCATCTGTTCAACGAGCTGTTTGCAAATGGCGAGGCCCAGCCCAGTGCCGCCGAACTTCCGCGTGGTCGAGGTATCCACCTGGGAAAAAGGCTTGAACAGAATAGCCTGTGCCTCGGGGGCAATGCCGATGCCCGTATCGGTCACGGCAAATTCGATCAGGGCGCGGTCGGCAGTCTCCTCGCCCCGAGTCACGTGAATCATCACCTCGCCCTGTTGGGTAAACTTGAGCGCATTGCCGGTGAGATTGACGAGGATTTGACGCAAGCGGCCGGGGTCGCCCCGCAGAGCAGTGGGCACCTCAGCGTGCAGGAGGCAACCCAATTCCAGACCCTTACGCTGCGCCGGTTCGGCAAAGAGGTCCAATGCCTCTTCGACCGTCGTCCGAAGGTCAAAATCGATCGTTTCCAACGTCAACCGGCCGGCCTCGATCTTCGAGAAGTCAAGGATGTCGTTGATGATGTCGAGCAGGGCTTCACTGGACCGCCGCACAGTATCAGCGTAGTCACGTTGTTCAAGAGTCAGATGCGTTTCGAGCAAGAGTCCGGTCATCCCCATGATGCCGTTCATGGGGGTACGAATTTCATGGCTCATGACCGCGAGGAAGGCGGACTTGGCTTGCGTGGCTGCCTGAGCCTGGGCCAACGCAATGTCGAGGTTTCGGTTTTTCTGCTCAAGCTCCTCCGCGTAGGTGTGGACTTTGGCCTCCGCCCGTTTCCGTTCAATGAACTGACCGATCTGGCTGCCGACGGTGACGAATACCTGCAGCAGATCATCATCAGGGGAGCGGATCTCATGACTGAAGAATTCCATCACCCCCAGTACCTTTTCGTTGATCCTGACGGGAAAAGCGAAGGCGCTGTGGAGATTCGCCTGTGCGGCGAACGGAGCGCGGGGAAAGTTGGCGTCCTGCATCACATCTAGGACCCAGGCTGGTTTGCCGTCCGCCCAGACCCGTCCCGGCAGGCCGAGGCCACGCGTGAAGACGCTCTGCCTGGTCACCCGTGAGAACTCCACCGCTTCCACTGAAGGCTGGTGCCAGATCTCCGCGCAACTGAGGACGGCCGGGTGCTCGTTCTCGTTCACGAACCACAGCGTGCCAAGATCCCAACGGGAGAGATCGGAGATGGTGCAAAGCATCTTCGGTATCGCGTCTGTGAGAGTTTCCGACTCGGCAAGCACCCGGGTCAGACTGTGCTGCATGGCCGACCGCTCTTCCGCCCGTTTCCGCACCGTGATATCCCGGACGAACGCGCTGAACGTGTAGGCCCCCTCCTGCACCAAGGCCGGCGAGATCGCCAGTTCTATCGGAAACTCGCGCCCGTCCCGGTGGCAGGCCGTGATCTCGATCAGTTTGTTCAGCACCGGTCCTTCGCCGGTTGCGAGGAAATGACGCAACCCGCGTTCATGGGCTTCCCGGTGTTGTGCAGGGACGATGGTGGCGGAGAGGAGTCGCCCGATGGCCTCTTGCCGGGGCCAACCGAACATCTGTTCGGCTTGGACGTTCCAGTTGGTGATGACCCCAGCGGCATTCATCCCGATGAAGGCATCGAGCGCCATCTCGACGATGTCCCGCGTGTGTGCCTCGCTCGCGCGCAGCCACACTTCGGCTTCCATAGCGTGCGCACGCTCCTGCTGCGCGAGCAGATATTCCCTCCGCACGCGTTTCACGGTCCACAGCAAGAGTCCAAAAGTTGGAACCACCACGGCGCCGCCCGCCAGGCCAAGGTTCCAGAGGAATTCTCGGATCGGCGCCAGGACATCGCGCCGATCCTTGCGCACCAGCACCGTCCAATGCATACCCTCAAAATCGCGAAGGCCTTGGGTCCTGGCATAGCCGGTGATGACCTGCACGTGGCGACGCATGTGCTCCTCCTCGACGTAACCGGACAGGGACCGTTCGCTTAACCGTGCCGACGGTAGGCCGAGTTGTTTGAGATTGACGTTGCCCTTATGCGAGAGATCCGAATCAATGAAGGCAACCCCCTTGTTAGTCAGGAACTGGTACTCCATCGCTCCTATAAATCCCTCCTGCGCCCGGAAAGACAGAAGGGTCTGAGTCAGGAGGTTTTCCAGGGCTGGAATTCCTACCCGCGTCGTCACGACCCCAAGGAACTGCCCATGCAGTCCGGTGATGGGAGCCGTAAAGGCAATTGAGTCCTCACCGCCAACAGCTGAGTATGGCTCCACATCCCCCACATGGACCGCTTGCCCGTTACGCACGGCCTGAAACCAGGATTCAGCTCCGTAGCCGCGCCCGACCGTGACCGGGTCGGTGGCGACCACGACCTGTCCGCGCGCGTTCGTGACGCCGATCCACAAGTAATCCGGGTACGATGTCTTCATCCAGGCGAGATACGACGAATGAAACTCCCGATTGTCTGGCTGCGCGCTAAAGGCCCGTGCAATCATCTGCACATCGCCATACCGTTCAAACAGAACTCGGTCCACTTTGTCCGAGACTTCGGCGGCTGTAAGGGCCAGGGTTTCGCCTACTGTGGCAACCATGCGGGTTTCGATGTAGTGGAGCGTGGTTGCACCGATGGCCAGCGTGGCGACCGTGATCACGATGATGAGGACCGGGAGCCAGGAATACGGGCGGGAAGCCGTTGCTTCAGACATGGTCATTCATCCTTTCCACCTCGTTACTGCGCCGCATCAGCCAAGATCAGGGTTTCTACAAGTATGCTCTTGGCCGCCGTGACCGTCCACATTTTTGCCTTCTTGTGCAGGATATCCGATAAGCCTGTTGCACGGTATTGGGACATTTCTGACTTTTACGCTGGCGTTGAGAAAGGGCTTATCGGGGTTTGTCCTACTTATGCAGCGGGTGGGCTGATGGAGTCAGCGGGGCTTGCGGGGAAAGACGCATTGCAACCTGAGCGACTCGAAGGAAAGGTACTCCAAAAGCTTGGCCAGCCTTCTACGCAGGCTCATGAACAGGCAGTTCTACATGGAGATTGGGCCATGGACGCATGAAAGGCTATGGTTCTCTGTGACTGTGGCTGAGCTGGAACGCGTTCTATCATCATCAGTGCAATATCTCCCGAACTTTACGCAGAAGGGTTTCCGGGCTGAAGGGTTTATGAACAAAGACGATACCTGGGTAGAATCCGCAGTGACTGAGGATCGCCTCATTCGGATAGCCTGACATGTAGAGCACCCTCGTCCGTTCCCGCAGGGTGACCAGGTGGTCGGCCACTTCTTGCCCGTTCATCCCCGGCATGAACATATCGGTCACCAGTAAGTGGATCGGGCCGGGATACTCCTGTGCAATCTTCAAACAAGCGTTTCCGTCCTTGGCTTCTAAGATGGTATAGCCGCCGCTCCGGAGAATCTTCTTGGCTACCTCCCGGAGCAGATCTTCATGGTCCACCAGCAAAATAGTTGGTGGCCTTTGCCGGTCTTCAGCGGGGAAAGGGGCTGATTCGGCCCGCTGGACGACTTGCTTCATTTCGAGGCTGTGTTGTTGCGTGATATTCATCGCTGAGGACTCCCGGCGATCTCTCTATTCGCCAGTGATTGGTCAACCCGAAGCGAATGTCGCCTTCTGGCAAACGGGATCACAGGTGGCAAGACTCCCAACTGCCTGATCATTCCTCTGAGAATGTCCACCAGTTGATCAGTCTCGAATGCTTTGTCCAGACACAGCTCTACTCCAGTCGGGCAGCAGGCGAGTCGGTATTCGGGCGTAGCGTAATTCGTCAGCATGATGACGACGGGCGCCGGTTGCATACGCGCGACCTCTCGTAAGACCTCGATGCCGCTCCCGCCGGATAGCTGGATGTCCAGAATTATCACGTCCGGCTGAAACGCCACGATATATTCCGTGGCTCGACGTGTGTCTTCCGCGTAGCCCACGATCTCCGCACCGCGCAGTTCGGATACCATCTTGACCAGTCGCTCCCGCACCACAGGGGAATCCTCGACCAGAAAGATCTTCATTGGTCTGCTCCTCACCTTGCACGCCTGGCCTGTCCGGACATTGTTCATAGGTCTTGTCGAATCCTCTGCAGAAAGTCTATGGCATGCGACCTTCCTTGAAAGCAGGAAGGAGTCTGATTGTGCTGTGAGACCTCGACCAGGTTAAGTATCGGTGTCCATCTGACACCAGAAGGAAGCTACTGGCTATGGAACTCTGGGGAGCCGTCAACGCTTGATAGGCTTGGCTCACCGAATCGACCTGTGATACCTGCATGGAAGAGGGAGCCTCCCATTTGCCTTCGGCGGTTTCTTGCTTTTCCGGCACGAGGACCATCCGCAGGCGGGCCTGATTCGCTGCAGCCACCCTGTGCGGGATTCCACCGACGGGCCCGATGAGGCCGTCCGGTGTGACGGAGTGTGACCTGTTCCCCTTAGTCGAATCCGACCTGTCTATGAGGGTCGGGCCGAAAGGAAGACGAGGCAAGAACATGTTCGGTTTGACAGCCACAGACGATCCTCTTCCCTCCCCATGTATCGATTGTTGCAACATAATGCCCCGCTTAGGGTAGGAACAAAAAGAAGGGAATGAGACAGTTGAGGTCAGGCGCGGTTTCGCCTTTTGCTTGCCGCTTGGGCTCTCACCTGGTAGCTTTTCAGCAATGGTTTGTACGGCTACCTACAGGATCCGCTCAGGATCAGCGTTCCTATCGCTAACGTGAGTGATCGTGAATCGCTACGCCAGAGAAGCAGGTCTGCATCGCCGCCGGAATTTTACATGCGACCACTCGACAGCTGCTTTTCCCCTATGCCTTTCGCCTCGATCATCGCGACCAGCGCCGGGGACCTCGTGGCCCTTTAGGGCCACTCGCTGCGCAGTCATGCCATCCTTATAGGGAAGTCGCAACGGAGGCGCCTAGCTCGTCGAGTACTGTATCAAGGAGAGTCGTCCCATGGAGAAACGAAAGTGCCCGCGGTTTCCCGTCATGTTGCCTGCCGTGTTCTTCGGCGAACGGGTGGGCGGCGGCTTGGTGGTCGATGTGTCCTTGGAAGGATGCCGCATCCGGAGCGCGGTGCCAATGCATCAAGGAGACTATGTACGGATCCGTATCGATCTCATCGGAGAAACCCTGACCGGGGACCTTGCAGTCGTCCGCTGGTCGAGGGAGGGAGAGTTCGGTGTGGAATTGATTCGATTGGCGTCGGATCAACAAGCTCGACTGCGTGGATTCCTCAATCTGTTCAGCAGTACCCCTGTAGGTGAATCCACCACATCTGCCACTGATTGTCAGTGAGCCCCTGCACCGTAGGGTGTGGCCATCAATTACGTAGCGGGAATGCACGGTATCGCGAGAGAGTTCCTGTGAGTGCAGGAACGCATCCAGCCGTCGCGAGCGAGCGAGTCATCCAACGCGACGGACGATGTGGTCACGTTTCAGCGCCAAGGACCCCGTTCGTCAGGGAATCATGACCCACAACCCGAACACGAAGCCAGGTGGACCTTGAGGAATAAGGCGGGCCTTGGGACCGCGCGCAGCGGCAGGCTAGGCGCAACGACCGGCGGTTTCGTAAACCGCAGGTCGTCCGTTCAATCCGGATCGCCGGCTCCA
>WNFB01002796.1_pt1 | contig 21137 bp, 24 predicted proteins | sample 5400501 | NCBI WGS metagenome assembly WNFB01 (sample SAMN13153341, study PRJNA577476) | soil metagenome | isolation source: 200 cm saprolite under Douglas fir tree site 2 hole 1 | place: USA:California | collected 2015-04-18 | reverse complement strand
GACGTGGCATCTGGAAATTTGAGCAGAAGGGGCCATGGGTCAACATCACCTATGATTGGAAAATTCGTGCCGAAAAGCCAATGCTACGCTATTTCTCTTTCCTGGTCAAACCTATCTTCGCAGCCAACCACCGCTGGGCGATGGCGAAAGGGGAGGAGAGCCTGCGACTCGAACTGGCGCGCCGTCATGCGGCAACAGCAGAGCAACGTGCTCTTATTCCCGCACCACCTCAGCCGACGACAAGTTCTATATTTCCACTTCTCCTTGGCACAACGGCAGTCGTTGGCGCACTGGGAGGTCTCTTCTATTTATTCCAGAGGTCGCTAAAAGAATAACGTATTGCATGGTCCTGCTTCTCCTGGTTGATTGTATACCACCTGATCATTAGTCACGTGTAGATAGTGGGTATCAGGTTATCCAAATAGCATAGAGAGGTAGATCATGAAAAGTACACCAGGCCTACAAGCACCAACTGCTACAACTATGGCGGGCGGTGAGAACCGGAAAGTTGCTCATCGGCGGCATATCATAGGGGTAATCCTTTGGAGTATTGGCTTCATAGTGCTGATAGTGGCATCTGTGATAGTTCATTCTCACCCCGGTCCCTGGCCTTTCGATCTGCAAACTACCATCTTTGTGCAGCATCAACATCTCTGGCCGTGGGTACAGGCTTGCCTCACCTTTGTAGATGTGTTTAATGATCCTATTCCTTCGGTCATAGCATTGGCGGTATGGTTAATCGGCCTGTCTCTCTTTCGTTGGTTTCCACAAGCCATCTTCGTTGCATGTGGAACAGGCATAGCAGACCTTGTCGATGGCCTGATCAGCACTCTTGTTGCGCGACCGCGTCCAAAATCTCCGCTCATCCATGTCTATATACCTGAGCCGTTTCACAGTTTCCCTTCTGGTCATACGGAGCACTGTGTTGTCTACTATGGCTTCCTGCTGTATCTTAGCTTCACTAAACCTGTACGCCAGTGGCGTTATCATTGGCTCTTACTCCCCCTTCAGATCTTTGCCGTTTTGAACATTCTCTTGATTGGCTATGCGCGTGTACTGGCGGGTTCACATTGGATCACCGATGCCCTTGCAGGTTACCTCTCCGGCGCGCTCATGCTGTTCCTCCTCATCTTCCTCTATCGCTGGACGACAGATAAACTGACTCGTCATCGTGCTAAGAAACAGCAAGAGCGCTCTGCCCATGCATATGAAGCCGGATGATAGATGATTTGCTCGAGGAGTGTGAATACATCGGGCTGTGCTATGCGTGTTAGTAGTAGTTTAGTACCCTCGAGGTTCGAGGTAAGCCAAAGATAGGCAAATAGGTATCCAGAGGAGGTTATACGTTTATGATCACATTTACACAACTGGTCGTTTGGATCATCATTGCCGCATTAGTCGGCTTTGTCGGCGAACTGATCGCCCGTCGACGTGCACCAGATGGCATCATTGGCGCTATCATTCTGGGGTTTCTTGCCATACTCTTGGTTGTTGGCATCTTGCACTTCCACATTGCTGGTGAACCATTCCTGGCTGGTGTGCCATTAATCAGTTCCATCATTGTAGCAGCCATTCTCGTTTTCATCTGGAGTGGCTTTTTCTACCATCGTTACTATCATCCCTATGCCTCACGTTACTACTATCGACGTGGAACTTACGCCCGGCGTCCGCGCCGCTATCGCTGGTTCTAGGTTGTCACTTCGATCAGGCTAGCTGGAGAGGATAGGGTCGGTGCTCAGCACCATCTGCACTCCCTGCCGTTCCATTGCGGCAAGCTCGGTTTCGGCCAGTGCGTCGAAGTCGATGGTGGGATGCTTGACGGAACTTGTGCAGTCCCTGAGGAAATGCAACCTCTTGAGCAGGTCAGGTTGGTTGCCGAAACGGCCAATGAGTTGCCGTTCGGTTTCTAACACACAATGAGACTTGGCCTCACCGGCAATGTAGACTTTATCGTGCTTCATGACGGCATCAAGTAATGTCACATTCAAGCCACTTTCGGGATCTTCAGGGTCTGGTACTTCAGCGCCAAAGATGCCGTAGTATTCGGTGCGGATCGTTCGGCCTTTGACGACATAAGTTGGCTGTATCTGTCTTGCTGCACTGTGCCAGGCGATGGCTTCACTGATGGGCGCAACCAGCATATGACCAAGAGTCCCTTCCATGGTGTGGTAGGGCCAGATCATCAGGTCCTTCTTCGCCTGTTGCTGCAGCAAATGCACGTACCTGGTGGACCACTCGGGTTGAATCACCGGTACCCATTTCATGCTGGTCACATCCTCCACAGTAATCACAGTGAACGGTTGCGGGTGCTCCCCTGTCTTAGGGTCTTTCCACCAGGAGCTGTAAAAAATCTGAAAGGGCAGATGTGTATCCAGCGATGCGTACACGCTGCTTATTCTGTGTGCATTCGTATAGAACCATCCGAGAAGACGCGCTACGTCATCCTGTGAGCCAGGGACATACAGTGTGCCGGTGGGATCAACGAAGTCGTGCTGGTAGTCAACGAGCACAAGGGCTATTTTCTCGCGGTCCTCATGCGCTGCACTAAAACCGGCTTTTCGTCCCGCTTCTGTAAACTCCTGGATACGAGCCGGATAGGGACCCTTGTAGGCATCCTGAACACTGAAGAGTGCAGGTGTAGTGGATGGATTGATCATCTGATCCTCCTTATACAAGCAGTATACAGCTTCAGAGGATCAAGATCAACTCGTCTCTGCATCCTTTCTCGCCGGTTAACCGTGATAGGTGTATTGATAGCTGCTGGTGAGAGGCGAGTGGTTCAGAGAGAACAAACTCGTCATTACGATTACTCATGCATTCTTATGCACCTCACAGTGGAAGCACGCTATCGCCGCGTTGGTGGAGGCTGATTCTCAATAGTCAAAAGGAGGACGTTCGTGTCGATGATAAAAGACCTTAGTCACCTATGCCTATCGGGTATCTTTATTCGTAACGGTGCTCAAGCTTTTTTGAGTCCTGGGCCGCGGGTCAATATGGTGGCTAATGCTGGCATTCCGCAACCAAACCTTGCTGTGGAGTTGAACGGTGCAGTGATGGTGATTGGTGGTGTTTTACTTGCCCTGGGGATTGCACCTAGACTGGCTGCGGCTATCCTGATAGCATGCTTGATACCGACTACGTTTGTGGGCCATGCTTTTTGGAAGGAAGAGAACGAGGCCGCTCGCAATAACCATCAAACCCAGTTTGCGAAGAATCTTGGATTGATCGGTGGGCTGCTCATGGTACTCCTCGAGGGATAAGTGGCAGCCCAAGCCTGCTTGAGGTACAATTACCTGAGCAGGCTTGATTGTTGTCCACACGGTAGTGGAACGAGAGAAAAGGAAAGAGCATTCGTGAGCGAGCAGGAGCAAAATAAGGTTGCGATGGTGATTATCGCCCATCCAGATGATGCAGAGTTTGGCTGTGGCGGTACCATCGCCTTGTGGGCGCGTGAAGGTTGGGATGTGTACTATGTAGTGTGTACCGACGGCGCCGGCGGTGGTCCCGACGATGCCACCGATGTCGGTTTAGAGGCGCAACGCAAAGGTGCAGAAACCCGTAAGCGTGAGCAGCGAGCAGCAGGCGAAATACTGGGCATCAAAGATATCGTCTTTCTCGATTATCCTGACGGTAAGCTAGAGCCGACGATTGAACTGCGACGAGACCTGGTGCGTGTGCTGCGGCGCTATCGTCCCGCACGGGTGATTTGTCCATCCCCAGAGCGAATCTGGGCACCTGTTCTCATGATCCGGCGTTACCATCCAGATCATCTTGCCGTTGGAGTGGCAAGCCTGGCGGCGATTTATCCCGCTTCGCAAAACCCCTGGGCCTTTCCTGAACTCATGGATGAGGGTTTGCGGCCCCACAAAGTGTCCGAAATCTACATCATGGGAGCTCCTGTTGCGAACTATGCAGTTGATATCTCAGCCACTATTCAGCAAAAGCTCGCAGCACTGCGCGCTCATACAAGCCAGATCGGCAACATCGCCGACGAGATGCAGCAGCGCATTCTCAAGGGCAACGCCGAACAAGGGGCAAAGTATGGTATGTCCTACGCTGAGGAGTTTCACCGTGCAGAAAACGTGTGAAGCCCTGGTTAATGTAGCCCCATATGCTTGGACAACAGGAACGCACTGAAATCGGCCACACTCGCCACATCTCCTTCGTCGAGCATATTGACGATTTTTTTGACGGCCAGACGGCGCGGTTGACCCGGAGTTGCAGGTAACACAAAACCAATGGCATTGGTCATCTGCGGCTCGCGCTCGCCGCGAATCTCTTCTGCCATGAACTCCAACAGGTCGGCCACATCCAGATCCAGTGCGCTTGCCAGGCTCTCTAGAACCTTAGCGGAAGGATATTTCTGCCCTCGCTCGATCTCACCAACATAAATCTCGGAGAGACCCGCCTTATCACCCAACTCCTTTATCGTTAGATGGCGGTCCTGGCGTTCTCGCCGGATGACTCGCCCGATAATTTCCTGTAAATCTGCCATTCTCATCCCCTTTCCTATGCTTACGGCATAGTCTAATCAGAATACATGCTATCAGCATAAGTTATCTCTATTAATATAGGCTATCAGCATGTTATATTCAAGTGGAGAAGTCAATTTGAATCTCCGTTACCCGAAAGAACAGAGACGCGACAATCTTGACAGCTTGAAATCAAAGGAGGAAATGTGTTCACAACATCATTATACACAAACAACCTTTTGTCAGAGCAACCGGACGTCCGTCGTCCGCTATCGGTGCCGATGGTGTACGAGCGTGTGCCTATGGAACCGGCACATTGGGAATATCATGTGCTTACCATCGATGCTCGTGAGGAGGCCCTGCCGGATGTGGCCCGCTTGAATGAGTTAGGTCGTGAAGGCTGGCTCATGATTGGGGTGTTGGACCAGGGAGCGACCGGCAGAAGTTCGCTGGTTCACTACTACTTTGTACGACAACAAACGAAGTGAGGATTGCTATGTCATCAAGTCTTGTTGTGCCGACCGTGATTGAAACGACGGGGCGCGGTGAACGTGCCTATGACATTTTTTCGCGTCTATTGCGGGAACGTATCATCATGATCAATAGTCCGATTGAGGAGGGAATGGCCGGCCTGGTCGTGGCGCAGTTGCTGTTTCTGGCATCGGAGAGCAGTGAGCGTGAAATCAATATATATATCAGTTCGCCGGGCGGCTCGGTGGCTGCTGGATTGGGCATTTATGATACCATGCGTCACCTGCCATGTCCGGTAGCTACAACCTGTGTGGGGTATGCGGCCAGTTTTGGTACAATCTTACTGATGGCGGGCGATCATGGACGACGTCGTGCTCTACCGCATGCTCGCATTCACATCCACCAGCCGTGGGTGCAAAGTGGCATTGGCGGGCAGGTCACGGACATTGATATCCATGCACGTGAGCTTCTACATACTCGTGATATGCTCAACGAGATTATCCAGTATCATACCGGGCAACCTCTCGAACGCATCAAGCACGATACGGAGCGAGACTTCTTCATGAGTGCGCAGAAGGCTGTTGAGTATGGCATTGTCGACGAGGTACTGACGCTGTCTGAGAAGTAATCACAAGGTTTGGACGGCAGACGATGGGCTACAGGCCATTGTGATTGACGGACCTGGGAAAGAGATTAGTACCGGTCGATCCTCACAGAGTCCAAATCGAACCACTGTGGCCCACTCGCCAAAGTGCCGAAGCGCAACACGCCGCGTGGCGTTGCAACAGCATACTGGTTATCAAGCCAGGCAACAAAACCCAGGGGGCGCGTCGGCGGCTGTGGCGCCCGCAGTACCAGCTCACCATCGACCCAGAAGAGCGCCTCGCTATAGTTCCATTCCAATACATAGCTGTGCCAGGTGGTAATATCGATGGTGAGCAGTGCCTCGTGAGCTCCACTCAGCCGTTGCATCCAGCGTGCCGCCGGTTGAGTCTCCCCCGTTAAAGCTGCCCATGCGGCTGATAGAGCCATTGGACCTGTAGCGGCCAACGCTCCCAGGCGCATACTGTGAACCACCTGTGCCTTCCAACCCCAGCCGGGAACAGTGGGGACGAGTGCCATATTGGATGGTGGTGAAGCGTAAAAGAACCACACGGCCTCGGGCAGCATGAGAATATCGCCGCGAATAGAGAAGGGATAATTCCAGAAGCCGAAGCCTGCTGTGCCGCGCAATATACCCGTGCTTTCGCTTGTGCTGTTCTGAGTCGCTGCTGGTAGTGATGAGCGAGCGCGTACCTCCATGCGCAGTGGAGGTCTCCAGGGAAAAGCGGACCTGGCCCGTCCGCTGTAATCGTCGATTTGTGCGTCGGTGTATTGTCCCTGGCTTGCTGATGCGAACGCCATACGGAGCGTCGAATTGGTGATTTGGAGCGAACCTCTACCAATGCAAGTTTGGGTCCATCGCGGGTCGGGTTGAGTGAAATCATCAAACATAGAAGCTTTTTGCATATTGGTCATCCGTCAGTTTCGGAGGATAGTTGAATGAACTCTTCTTCCAACTGTTGCCACACTAACATTTCTGCCTCGACATTGCTGATAGGCTGCCCCATATTCGCGGCCTGCCTCATCGCCTGAGCAATGCGTTGCCGGAAATTGGCGAAATGCGCTTTTTGCACTTCGTGGGAAGGCATGATATGTAATTGAATGTCGTCCGGCTCATAGAAGTCTTCGGCATCGAATGCCAAAGCCATCAAGTCTGCATAATGCTGGATCAATGTGAGCCGCGACTGCGCGAGAAAATAGTTGGTTTGCGTGCTAGAGACGATGAGACAGCCTGCTATGCGACCCACGTACAGAATGGGATACACCGCTGCGCTTAGTTCGCCTTCGATCTGGTGAGCGGGCAGCAGCGTGTCTTCCTCTTCGAGGTTCTGGATGGCAGCAGGGTGGGAAGATGTAGCGGCGTATCCGGCCAGGGACTCCGCTCCGAGGAACATGGCCTTCTGTTCCAGGTTCCCAGCCCAGGGGGAGGTTCCCCATCCTATACTTTCTCGTAGACTACGAACCTTCTGACTCTGCCTGGGTGGCATAAAGCGTGCTACAGTGATAGCCATTCCCACGCGGTCTGGGTCGAGTTGCCCTAATGCCTGCTCCAGAATAAGGTTACCCATTGACCAGAACCGTAGTGCTCTGGCTGTAACTGATCGAGATGCGAAGATACGGGCATAAAAGGCAGGTGGAATCTCTTTCGAGGTATCATCCTTCTCCTCGCCGGTGAATTCCGGGAATTCGTCACTGATCAGGTCCAGAAGCATCTCTTGATGTCGGGGCAAAGCATTGTGCAAGCGACGAAGGTTCTGCGGACGTGGGTCTGATTGTTTATTCGCCCAACGGTCCAGGGTAATGGTGTTTATGCTCAATTCTTCGGCGATACGTTGCTTCTCAAGCGGGTCGCTGATGATCTTGCCTAGCAAATCACGCCATGTTCGTAATTCGTGCATATCAATCTTGATGCCGATGTAGCTTCTAATTTCCCCTGGCCTCGCGGGCCAGAGTTGCCGTGAGGGAACCCAGTACGGCAAGAATTAAAATGATGCTTGATGCCGGGCTTAGCGGCTTCAGTGCGCTGACAAAGTTGATCAGCGCCAGCACAATCACGGCAATACTAATGCCGACGAGGATAATCATGTCGCCCACGAGAAAATTGTAGATGGCCTTGATTACGTTCATAAGCGGACCTCTTCCTGCTCCTGCGTGGTAGCGTGCGCATTTGCCAGGGCCAATTGCCGTCGTTTACTCTCTCTGAGCCAGAGCACAAGCAGAAAGGATGCGGCGAGATAGAGGGCTATCAAAATGAGGATGAATGCATCGGCTAGCGGCCACTCGATTTTGAAACCCTCACCGGCCCAGAACGTGCCGAAGGATGTGAGCATGATACCGACAAGAAACTTTAACGTATTCTCCGGTATGTGTTTGAGTGGTGCTCGTACCAGTGCCCCCAGGAAGATGACCAGTATACCGGCGACGGTTGCCCCAATTGCAGCAGAACTGATGCCACAGGTTCTGTCACACACGCTGGTGACGGCGTTGCTACTGCCAAAGGTAATGACGATAAAAGCGACTTCCAGTCCTTCCAGGAGCACAGCTTTGTAGGATAGAACGATACCGTAGGGGTCGAAGCGTGGTGCGATGATTTCCCCTCGCGCACGTAGTTCTGCGATTTTCTCCTCGTAGATGGCCTCTTCATCGTGCAGGGCCTTGAGTCCACTGTAGCGGAGAATGGCCTTTTTCAGCCACTTGAGGCCGAAGAGAATCAAGATGATGCCGACTACGAGGCGTAGAATGCCAATTGGGACATATTGAACCAGTGCTACTCCTAGAGTGGCGACGATCAACGCCAGTGTAGCTGCGGCAGCAAGAGCGCCTGCCAGCGAGCTGCGCCAGTTGATCGTGACTCCAACCACCAGTACGATAGTAAACGCCTCGACGAATTCAACCGCAGAAGCTAGAAATGAAGCTAAAACAACCGCCCATTGTGAGCCTAGAATAGCAGCCCATTGCATGCGATACTTCTCCTGTAATGTCAAACAGCAATTCGATACATATTGTATCACATGGATTGGTTGCTCTTTGTCAAGCCTTGGTAGCGACGATCTGTAACCATGTGCGGGGTACTTCTGTTAAGCCGAGTTCTTCTCCTGCTTGATAGACGGCAGCTTCTAGTGCTGCTGCTCCCAATGCCAGTGGTACGCCTGGCAGAGCCCCTTCAATGAAGAGCCAGTACTGCCCCAGATCTTTCCAGGCTTCAACTGAAATTGGGGCACTTTCCTGGCTAGTTTCTACCTCGCTGAAACCACTTTGCTTGAGCAGGTTGATATATTCTTCGGGGGTAAGCCACTGCATTGCCATCGCTTTCTCATCGCGTGATAAGCGTATTTCGGGGTGTTCCTTGCGCAACCAACCCACAGCGCGCCGGGTCCATTGGCGGTAGAACCGCTCCGTTCCTGGGACATAGGTGCCGTCAAAGAAGGCGCTATTGCAAGCAAAAATGCCTCGCGAGGCAAGAACGCTGGCTATTTGGCGGAATGCCGCCAGTTTGTCGGGGACGAGGTGGATGGCGTTGCAGAAGAAAACCGCATCAGCGTTGTGAATAAGGCCTGGCAGATCGGCGGTCTCGCCCTGGATGAAATCGGCTTTCACTCCTACCGCCGTCGCCTCCATACCTCTTTGGGCACGGCGTAGAGCCTCTGCTGAGGGATCAACGCCAATAATATGTGTCGAGCGTCCCAGGCAAGTCATCTCTTCGGCGATCAGTCGCGTGATAGCGCCGGTGCCACAGGCCATATCTACGATGGTCAGTGTGGTATTGGCGGGTCGTGTTGCGAATGATGCAAGCGCATGTCGAACGAATGAACGATTGACATCCCTGTAAAACGTATGCGCTGCGAATGGCTCAAAGGTAAATTGGTTGGTCTCCTCTGTTTCAGTCATGCTCATGGCAATAGCCTCCTTCGTCGTTAATAGCTCTCATAACTTAGAGGAAAGCAAGGCCCAAATTGTTTCACCGTTTAGATGTGCATGACCATTCCGCCGTCAACGCCGAGGATTTGTCCCGTGATGTAGCCTGCCTCTGGCGAGCAGAGGAAACCGATTGCTGCGGCGATGTCCTCGGCGCTGCCGAAACGGCCCATCGGCGTGGAGTCGAGCATAAACTTGCGCTGTTGCTCGGAAAGGGTGGAGGTCAACTCTGTGAGAACGAAGCCTGGGGCGACTGCATTAGCTGTAATGTTGCGGCTGGCCATCTCACGAGCCGTACTGAGCGTCAGGGCAAGAATACCCGCCTTGGACGCACCGTAGTTCGCCTGCCCTGCCGGCCCTACAAGACCTGCTGGTGAGGCGACATTGACGATGCGCCCCCAGCGTGCTCGCATCATGTGGCGCAATGCCGCTTTCGTACAGAGGAATGCTGAAATCAGGTTGGTGTTGATCACATGTTCGAAGTCGGCAAGTGACATCTGTAATATGAGTTTATCGCGTGTGGTTCCCGCGTTGTTTACAAGTATGGCTACCGGGCCAAGTGCCTGATTCGTCTCGGCAAAGAGACGGGTTACCTCTTCTTCCTGGCTCACATCGGCCTGGACTGCGATACAGCGTCTCCCAAGTCCCTCGATAGAGGCTCGTGTCTCGGCAGCCGCGTTGGCATTACTACGAAAGTTAATTACGATATCAGCCCCGGCTTGCGCCAGCCGCTGTGCTGTTGCGCGGCCAATACCCTGACTGCTTCCGGTTACTAATGCGACCTTACCTGTTAGTGGCAAATGCTGTTCATCGCTCATGGCTTGCTCTCCTTAAAGGTTCCTCTCTGCCCCGTTCCGTTCAGCCCTTTGCTGTCAGTATAGCACATTAGGAATGCGCAAGCCGGTTTCCTCTTGGGAAAGCCAAATAAATCAGAGACGCGAGCAATGGAATACCGAACGTTGCAATGCATACCGCTACGTACGAGGTGACGTAGTGTGGGAGAATCCAGGCGATGCTGACATAGTAGTAGCTCAGGAAGGCCGAAGCGGAAAAGGTTAATGCCAGGACGAAGAGGGCGCATCCTGGACGGTCGTGCTCTTCGGGCAGACACACAGCAGCCAGACCTACCAGCCCCGTCACGTACCAGGAGAGGAACCAGGGTGTTACCAGCAAGAAAGTTGCCAGACAAGCAAGTGCAGCCAGCACGACTGTGCGCGTGGTCGGCAGCCGTCGCAACCACATAGCTCCTATCCCCATGGTCAGCGCAATCACGATGATGGTAATCGCATTCCATGCACTTCGACTGTTGAAGGGCGCAAGAAACATCGGTAAGCCGTGTGCGCTATTCCAGACGCTCATTGCGGCAAGGATGGAGTTGAATTGATAATGCGCGGTTGGCTGTGAGGAAAAACTGGCCACAATGTCGCGCAGGCTGTGACCGAGCCAGAATGGGGCATATCCGATGAGTGCAATGCTGATGCTGATCGTGCTTGCGAAGAGGGCTATTGACAGGGCAGCGCGCCATCGGCCTGCCCTGTCCCGCTTGCCTGTTCCTGCAGTCGAAGCTGTCGTGTCGTAGGTGTTCCAGAACAGCTTCAGGATGAAGAAAACGATAATGGGGATGGCGGTCAATTTGACGAGTGCAGCCAGGGTAAAGGCCACTAGCGCTGGGACCGCATCTCGCAGGCGGGTCGCACTGCTGTGCTCCGCTCGTACACTGAACAGCAGGCCGAGTAGGATGAAGGTGAGCATGAATACATCATTGTGTCCGCCCAGGCTGCTCTCGAACAAGACGAGCGGGTTCCAGGCGTAGAGGAGGGTACCCAGGGCGATGGTGCGGGCGGAACGTCCCATCGTGCGTAAGGTGGTCATGACCAGCCAGATATTGAGCAAGTGCGCAGCGAAGGTACAGATACGAAAGGCGATCAGGTACCCCAGACGGTCAGAACCGGAGACCAGTCCTACCACAGCGCTGATCACGGTCCATACAGGTCCATAGATGGAGACGGTTTCTTTCCAGTGAACCAGGTGATAGGTGGGGTCTTGTGGGTAGGCCGATGGGGAGACCACATAGGGATTGACATGATGCACGCTCAATAGGCGACCATAGTTGGCATAGGAGTAGACATCATCTGAGAACGTAGCCGGGGTGAAAAGGTAGAGGCAGCCGCTCACCAGGATGGTGAGCCAGATCAGGCAAAGTACGAACGTGTAGTCGTCTTGGGTTCCTCGTTGCAGGAGAAAGGCACATAGTCCAGAGATAGTGAAGGCGAACAGCATCAGCAGCAAGAATTCCAGGTAGCTGGTCTGCTGTTGTGAGACGTAATGGTTTGCCGCCATGCCAAGGTCGGCAGGAAGGTGCAGCCAACCGGCTGCCTTGAGGATGGCATTGCTGATCCACAGACCGGTCTGGATTCCAACCATTTTGTAGAGGGGAGCAATCGTTGTCAGGATGCACATGACATAGGCAATAGCACAGCATACGAGCGCGCCTTTCCATGCTATGGCTACCTTCTGATGTGCAGGTATGGACCCTGACGTCTTGGCGGAGGCGGTGGGCTGAGTTGTCTCTACAAGTACAGCTTTTTTCATTACATGATCTTATTCCCTTTTAAGCTGCTCGATGTACGTATTGGAAGCCACAATAACCGTCTTTCTATTCTGTATACGTTTATCTGTGCGTCAAAGTCAATTCCGATTATGCATCTGGTGATTGATCAATCGTCACCTGTGCGCTGCCTGGTCGAACAAGAATCCCCCGCATTCGATGCGGGGGAGTGTTAGTCCGTGGCCCAACAGCTCAAGCTGTTGGGCCACAAATTCGCTTTGAGCGTGTTATGTGCACGGGACTGGGTATTGCTGAACTGGTTAATCTCGTTTTGTTGCTCCTTTGCCGCTATGTTTTCGCCTGGGAGGGGCTGTATCAGATTCTTCAGTACCTTTACTTTCTTCTCTATCTACTAGAAGATCTGCTACCTTTGGATCGAGCAGGCTATCACCTGATGTTAGTGATGACAAAGGAGCCGGTTCAGTCATCTGTTGGGTTAACGATGTCATATCAGGCAGGAGTGTTTCAGAAGACATCTCAGGTTGCCTGTCCGACACAACAGAAGGAGTTGATGGTTCCGTTTTCGCTAGTTCAGCAGGTGTTAATTCATCGATCATCGGCGTAGCTGAAGAATCTGGCTGGTCCTGATCTGCTGGTGCAACAGCTTCAATTGCAGGTGTGGCAGAAGAATCTGGCCGGTCCTGATCTGCTGGTGCAACAGCTTCAGTCGCAGGTGCGGCAGAAGGTTCAGCCGGGTGTTGGATGGACGATGTCGTGTCAGGTGTGAGTGATGAAGAGAGCGCCTCTGGTTGCGCATCCGGGGACTCTGCCGGAGCTGATGTTTCTTGCGCTGCAGTGGCCGTGGGTGCCTGAGCGGGAACAGGTATAGGCGTGATGAGTAACGAGGGTATGACAGGACTGACAGCTTTTATACTTGGTGAGGTCATATCGATTTCGCTATGAACCATCTGTAGACTTGCGGAGGTGGCATCGATCTCAGCGTCAAGAAGTGTAGTACTATCGTAGATGGCAGAGTGAATCTGCTGCGTTGTGAGGTTGCGAACTCCATGCAAGTTAGCTCCTGTCAAAACAGCATTATGGAGATCAGCAACCATCAGATTAGCACCCGTGAGTGTTGTATCGTGTAAGTCAGCGCCAGATAGGTCAGCGCCAGATAAGTCAGCATTGGATAGGTCAGCGCCGGATAAGTTGGCTCCGGACAAGTTCGTCATGAAAAGAGTTGCGTCCACCAGTTGTGCCTTGCGCAGGTCGGCGTGCCCAAGATAGCTATGAGACAGGTCAAATTTACGCAGATCAGCCTGAAATAACATTGTCGGTCGCCAATTGATGATGGTAGGTCGGCTCTGACCGTGCGCGTCGGTGATCAATGGAGTGTCTTCAATGCGCGGGATGCAAGCCAGTTCGTGCTCTAAGCGCAACTTTGTGGCTGCCGCCTGATAATCTTGTGCCAACGTCTCTAACCGTGTGACGTCTGTTGTCTCCCACTTTCGCTGTGCCTCTTGTACCTCTTTGAATTCTGCCGTGAATCGTGTTTCCAGGTCGGTGATGCGTCTCTCCTGCTGTATCGCCCACGTACGCAGGTGACTTTGTTGGGCGCGTTCCCACGCCTCTTGTTGAGCTGCTGTTTTCGCGATGTGGCGGTTTTGAATCACCAGAGCTAATGTCGCTACGATGATAGCCACCAGAGCAATGATCAGTGCAAGTATTGACATATGCTTGTCTCTTTCTGTCCTACAATATAGTGGTTAATAGGTATGAAAGGGTATCATGGAAGGAAAGTATATATGATAAATGCACAATATTCAACTGTGTTGGGAGCAATGCAAACGTCAGGGCAATCGCATCTAATTAACCCCAGCCAGAACACGCTGGAGATAAGTGTTATCCCAACCTGCCTTGAGACGTTTTGTATGGATGCCTACGTGGGACGAGTGTTCCTGGCGCAACAGATTGAGGCTAATGTGACGTAACACGGCCAGATTTTCGTCAGCATGTCCTTGTCGTACGCGTGATTCGTCTTCACGAAACGCTAGATCAAGAACCCAATGAACACTGTTTTCAATTCCCCAATGACTTCGGACCGCGTAGGCAAAGGTTTTCACCGAGGAGAAACTGAGCAGGAAGTAGCGGGTTTCCCTGGTGATTTCTTGATCGATGCGCCGTTGGGCTCGGACCATCCCAATCCCTCGCAAGCCTTTCCACCTCTTCTCGGGATCGAGGTACTCCAAAATCGCAGGATCACTGATGGTCCAGTACTCCCTGATTTCCAAACGTCCATGCGCTTTTTCGACTGTGCGATCCGACTCGCACTCGACGGTGGCAAATGCCTCTTTCTCCTCCAGAGTAAAGGTCGCTTTCACCTCCTCATAGAGGTTTCCCTGATTGTCGCTTCCGTGCCAGGGCATAATCGCCTTCTTGCTCAATAATCTGTTCCGCAATTTTGGTTTGCGTCCCCATCGCATCGATAGTGACAATACAGCCTCCCAGTGCTAACTGCCGCAGGAGGAGCGCAATAGCAGTGATCTCGTTCGACTTCTCCTCCGTCGCCAGTTGAGCCAAGACCAGGCGGTTCTCTGCGGCCCACGCACTCACCAAATGAAGTGCCTTCTTGCCTGCTTCCTGATCATGAGTGCGTCGACTCGTCTTCCCATCGATGGCGATGACCCCTTTGATGGTGGTGCTGATCCCCTGCACCCATTGGAGAAAACTCGCTTCAAACTGTTTGGGATCGATGAGGGCAAAGACTCGTCCAAAGGTGTCATGGGAGGGGATCCCGTTGGGCAACTTCAGCAGATCGGTGAGCCAGGCTTCCTTCGCTTTCCCAAATTCTTCGATCCCTACCCATCCGTCCGCTCCACAGATCACTCCACAAATCGCTATGATGATGATATCCCGCAATCGATGCTGCTTGGTTCGTTCGATACGTGGGTCCTCCACCTGAGCAAAAATCGTTTCAAGGTCTCGCAGTTCTCTTTCTTCCATCCCACCGTCTCCGTCTTTTTAGACCTCCCGTGAACGGGAATGGGTCTTCCCGTGCCGGACAAATAATCTTGCTGGTCCGCTATCAATACGTTGCGGCAAGATGCAGTATGCTTGGTTACGAGAATTCCAGATCAATCTATGCAAATTACTGTACCTTGTTCTGACTAGTTTGTCAAGACATCTAGACCACTATACAGAATTATGATAAAATTCCAGCTTCGTAGTTGCTTTGGCGAAAATCAATGAGCATCTTTGCGGGCTCGCCTGAATCCCGAACGTCGTCATAGCATATGATGAATTCAGACACTTCGAGACTGTACAAGGCTTGACTGGGGCGAATAGGGGCTTGCTTCTAGGCTCCGCTCACTTCTTCGAGTGCAGCTTGCAATGCTTGCTGCTCCCAGGAACCTGGATAGAGGACGCCATTGATAAAGAACGTCGGCGTTTCGCGCACACCGCTGCGTAAGCCGCTTTGAAGATCCTCTTCGATACGGCTAAATCCAAACCCGTGATTTCTGTGGAATGCAAGAATCGGTCAAGCGGGCTCGAGCATCACCTCGTCGATATAACACCAGGCCCAGTCCTCTCCAGGCTCGAAGGACTGAACGATCGGATGGTTGATGGCGTGGAAATGCTTGGTGGCGTGCTTGTTCTTCGACGAGTCGCAGCAGCCAACGTGCCCACACGTTAGACAGAGGCGCAGATGCACCCAGCTATCTCCGATTTTCAAACAGTCCTCGCATCCATTGGCGCTCGGTGTGACCTCACGTATCTGATCAAGATGTGTACATATCTGTGCCATATTCTATTCCCTTCTTAGGTATTGACGTAACTATCAGCTAAGGATACTATAGCATAGCATAGCATGCTCTTCTCTGGTAAGTAGGTACCTTGAGGTGCCCAAGAGAGATTAATGGAATGACCCTGGAAGAACAGATTGGTCAAGTGCTGATGGTTGGCTTCTCGGGAAGTACTCCTTCACAGGAAATTATCGACCTGATTCAGCGCTTTCATATCGGGAACATTCTCCTATTTTCGCGCAATGTTCGCGATGCTCAGCAGGTTCTTGAACTTACTCAAAGTTTGCAGGCGATAGCGAAGGATAGCGGACAGCCTTATCCGTTGCTCATTGCCATTGACCAGGAAAATGGCATCGTGCAGCGACTTGGGGAGGCCGTGACCATATTTCCAGGCAACATGGCCTTGGGTGCTATTGGTTCAGAAGAGGTTGCGTACAAGGTAGCGCTGGCGACCGGACGTGAACTCAAAGCGCTTGGTATCAATATGAACCTGGCTCCGGTGGTTGATGTTAATAATAACCCGGCTAACCCGGTTATCGGCGTGCGTTCGTTTGGCGAAGATCCGCAACAGGTTGCTCGTCTCGGTGCCGCGATGGTTAAAGGATATCGTGCAGCAGGGGTACTCTCCTGTTTAAAACATTTTCCCGGTCACGGTGATACCGAAGTAGACTCGCACCTGGCGCTGCCCACAATTCCCTATACTCTTGAACGGCTCGAAGCGCTGGAACTGGTGCCTTTCAGAAGAGGTATCGAGGCAGGGGCTGAGAGCGTGATGATAGCCCATATCTCCTTCCCTGCTCTGACCAGGCAAGCTATGTCGCCCGCCACTCTATCACCGGCCATCGTACAAGGTTTGCTCCGCGAGCAACTCGGCTTCAACAGTGTAATTCTCTCTGATTGCTTGGAGATGAAGGCTATCTCAGAAACGTTCGGCACAGAACGTGCTGCGGTGATGGCGCTACAGGCTGGTATTGACCTGGTACTGGTGTCTCACCACTACACGCGACAGCGAGGAAGTATTGAGGCAATACAGGTGGCAGTGCAGACACACGAACTTTCCCCGCAAGCGGTTCAACAAGCAGCGGGACGAGTGCTGAGGCTCAAAGCCCAATATCTCTCCTGGAATGAATTACCGGGTTCAGAGGCACGGGCGGAGGCAAGCTCTCCATCCCTTCCCTGCTCCACTCCCGCCCCTACGGCGTGCATCGGATGCGAGGCTCACGTACAACTACAGCGCCAGGCATATGAGCTATCCACCACCCTGGTACGAAACGAAGACGCGCTCCTACCTCTGAACCTGGACTCAGGGCAGCGCATCGTAGTACTCTCTCCTCAGAGAAATACCATGACGATGGTGGAAGATCGATATTACTCAGATGTTATGCTTGAGGAGATCATAAAGCGCTATCATACTCCTGTGAGGGTTCTGTCTATTGCTCCAGGTACAATGGAAAGCGCTTGCGGGGAATTATCACAAACAACCAGTGAATCAGATATTTTCGTTATAGTGACAGTGAATGCACACCTTGATGAGGGACAGGCGAAACTTGTAGGATACCTTATATCGTCAGGTCGGAGCGTCGTTGGAATAGCTGTGCGTAATCCATACGATCTACTGGCATTTCCACAGCTTCGCACCTACCTTGTCACCTATGAATATACCCGGCCAGCCCTGGTCGCTGCTGTACGCGTACTTTTCGGTGAGAGACAGGCAGAGGGGTATTTACCTGTTAGTCTGCATCCTCGGGTTCCTCCCAGGAATGATTGAAACCCAGCGTCGACTGCTCATCGCTCCGCTCTCCGGTGGAGTTCGGTCACGAACTTGTAACGATCACCTCGATAGAGCGATTTAACGTGTTCAAAAGCTCGACCGTTTTGTTCATAGGTCACGCGGTGCATGAGGAGGAGTGGCGACCCGGGCGCGACATGCAGTAACATGGCCTCGTATGGTGGAGCAAGTATCGGCTCAAGACTCTGCGTTGCATGATCCAGCTGGATACCCCAGCGCTCTGTTAACACCTTATACAAGGATTGATTTTCCAAATCTTCCTGGCGCAGACCTGGGCAGATAGACGCTACCAGCGACGTTGTTTCCAGGGCCATAGGTTCTTCATCCGCCAGCCGCAGCCGTACACATTCAAAGACTGCATCTTCTGCACTCAACCCCAGCGTCTTACGAATGGCAGGGTCGGGCACCATCTCTTTGAAGGAGATGATACGACTGCCTGCCTTCATGCCGCGCTGTGCCATGTCTTCTGTAAAGCTTGTCAGGCTGTTTAATGCCTGTTCAAGCTTCGGGGGAGCAACAAACGTGCCAATGCCCTTGCGACGAACCAGAATGCCTTCGTTGACTAACTCTGAAATAGCCTGCCGGATAGTCATACGGCTGACTTGATAGGTTTCGACTAGTTCTCGCTCCGGCGGCAAGGCATCGTCAACCGTATATTCGCCTGCGGATATCTGTTCTCGCAGTTGGCTCATAATTTGATAATACATAGGGATAGGACTATTCTTGTCTATCCAGGGCGGAGGCACGGACGGACGCAAGGCACCCTGCCTGGGGGGCAGGTATACGTCCCTACCGCCCCTACGCTCGCCATGGTTCAATACCATGTGCTATATTCCTTTCTTCCCTAATTTCTGGCGTATATCATGACACGTTTTTATCTAGAAGTCTAGATATCTATTGCTCAGTGAACATGTTGAATGAGTTGAACAGGATATCTAGTGGTCTAGACATCTTGACAAAACACTTAAGAACAGTATATACTATTCGCATGTATTGTTTCAAGTATTTTTGGCAAATCGCTATCGCATTAGTAAAGGAGAATTTGCGATGAGTCTTGCTAACACGCCGTCCCGTGCCACGGCTTCTACAGTAACTGGCCCCAGCGCTGGCGACCGCGTACTGGGGGCACTGCAGAGCGTTGGACGCTCACTCATGCTTCCGATTGCTGTGCTGCCCGCGGCAGCGTTGCTCTTGCGCTTTGGTCAGTCAGATCTTTTGAACCTCCCCTGGATGGCTGCCGCTGGGAACGCCCTCTTCGCCAACCTGTCGATGATCTTCGCCGTCGGTATCGCCATAGGGCTTACCGGTGGGGAAGGTGCTGCGGCGCTCGCCGGTCTCGTCGGATTTTTAGTATTTACTGGAGTCTTCAACACAATCATCCCACAAGTGGGTGGGAAGCCTGACCCGAATATCACCATGGGTGTGCTCTCGGGTATCCTCATGGGCTTGGTCGCAGCCGGCCTCTACCGGCGTTTCTACGACATCCGACTACCAGATTACCTCGCCTTCTTTGGTGGGAAACGTTTCGTCCCCATCATCACCGCCTTGGCCGCGCTCATACTTGGGGCTATTTTCGGCTTAATCTGGCCTCCGATCCAGCAGGTGGAATATGCACTAGGTACGGGGATCGTGGCACTCGGACCCCTCGGTACGGGCATCTATGGGTTCTTGAACCGCCTGCTTATCCCTCTCGGCCTGCACCATGTGCTCAACTCCTACGTCTGGTTCCAGCTCGGTACCTATCATGGGCCGCAGGGGGTCGTAAATGGCGATCTAACCCGCTACTTCGCAGGCGATCCCACGGCAGGGAATTTCATGGCTGGTTTCTTCCCCATAATGATGTTCGGCTTGCCCGCGGCATGCCTGGCTATGATCCGCCACGCAAACTTCCCCAAGGTTGCCGCCGGCATCCTGCTCTCGGCGGCGCTCACCTCGTTCCTGACAGGAGTCACCGAACCGATTGAGTTCGCCTTTCTCTTCGTCGCTCCTCTTCTCTATCTCGTTCACGCCATCCTGACGGGTACCTCGCTGGCGATATGCACTATCCTCGGCGTCAGGATAGGCTTTGGCTTCTCCGCGGGCCTCACCGACTACCTGATCAACTTCAGTAAGGCGAATACGCACAATGCCTGGTTGGTCATCGTCATTGGGCTCGTCTATGCCGTCCTGTACTACTTCATCTTCAGCTTCTTCATTACCCGCTTCAACCTGGGAACCCCAGGCCGCGGTGAAGCCTCGACTGGCCTGGCTGCTGACTGGATCTTGCCCGAGAGCCAGCGTGGACCCAGGCCCGCGAAGAAGACAACTGCGACGGAAACTCCGGTAACAGAAGACCGCGACGATGTACTGGCCAGGGAGGTGCTCGCAGCTCTCGGAGGCAAAGCCAACGTGCAGAGCGTGGAGGGTTGCATCACGCGGCTCCGGCTCTTTGTCAACGACCCGAGCCAGATCGATGAGCCACGTCTCAAGAGCCTGGGTGCCTCCGGTGTGATCAAACAGGGCAAGATCGCGCAGGTCGTGATGGGGACGCAATCTGACCGTATCGCCAGCCGCATGAAGCGCATGATGAAAGAGAGCAGCACAGACGATGCTGTTGAACCAGCTAGCGAATAGATAGAGGAACCATGGCAGAGATACACGTGCTTGCGCCGCTTGACGGCACGGTCGTCGATCTGGAAAGCGTCCCTGACGAGGTGTTCGCGCAGAAAATGGCGGGCGATGGCGTTGCTATCGCCCCGTCGGGACAGTTGGCCGTAGCCCCGGTGACCGGTGATCTCGTCAAACTGTTTCCTGGAGGCCACGCCTTTGGCATCGCCATGAACGGTGGCGTTGAGCTGATCGTGCATATTGGGCTCGATACGGTCGAACTCAAAGGCGAAGGGTTCGAGAACATCGCTACCGAGGGCCAGGTGGTCAAGGCCGGAACCCCTATCGTCCGTTTTGACCGTGCAACCATTGAGCGTGCAGGCAAGGTGATGCTCAGCCCGGTCGTTTCCAGCGGAGCCGGAACTATCGTGCGTCGTGCCAGCGGGATGGTGCGGGCCGGGCGTGACGTTCTCTTTGTCCTGGAAGTATAATCTACATGTTCACGCATGAGTACAGGGCGGGGGCAAGCCCCGCCCCTATCATATACAGGAGGGCGTCCCATTCGTGTATGGTAGGGGCGATCCTTGCGGTCGCCCTGGCGCGAGGAGCAAAGTATAATGGATATAGCAATGGAACGTACGGTCATCCTTGGGAGCAAGTCGGGACTGCATGCACGGCCGGCTGCTGTCTTTGTACAGCACGCAAAGGGATTTCAGAGCCAGATCACGCTGTCCAAATTTAAAGATTCTTGCGAGAAGACGGTCAATGCAAAGTCCATCCTCTCGGTCCTTTCTCTTGGGGCTGAGCAAGGCGACCAGGTCGTTCTTAAAGCTAATGGTGAAGATGCTGAACTTGCCGCCGATAAACTGGCGTCATTACTAGAGGAAGATCTGGGTTGACATCCTCCCCACGGCTAAAGCTGGGGGACTCCCACCCTCGCGGGTGAGCTT
>WNFB01001696.1_pt1 | contig 21137 bp, 18 predicted proteins | sample 5400501 | NCBI WGS metagenome assembly WNFB01 (sample SAMN13153341, study PRJNA577476) | soil metagenome | isolation source: 200 cm saprolite under Douglas fir tree site 2 hole 1 | place: USA:California | collected 2015-04-18 | reverse complement strand
GGGCGTGGCACGACCCCGGGGCGCGGCATGACACCGCCGGGCCGGTCATCGAGCTACGGCCCGGCATCCCGTGGGCAGGCGGCATCGACCGTGCGGCCTGGCGCCGAGCTTGGCGGCAGGCGGGCACCGTCCCGCCGTCAGCCTGGCCTGACCCGCTGGGTCTCCCGGAACTCCGCGTCGCCCTCGCCGCGCACCTGCGGCGCAGCCGCGCCATGCACTGTGACCCCGGCCAGATCCTGGTGACCCGTGGCGTGACGAGCGGCCTCGGCCTGCTCGCCGCCGCGCTGCTCCGGCCGGGCGACAGGGTCGGGGTCGAAGAGCCCGGGTATCCGGCGGCCCGCGCGGTCTTCGCCGCCCACGGCGCCCGGGTGGTGCCCTGCAGGGCAGACGAGCACGGCTTGGTTACCAGCAAGCTACCGGCTGACCTGCGCATGGTCTACACGACGCCAGCGCACCAGTACCCGCTCGGCGGGCGGCTGCCAGTCCCGCGCAGGCAATCGCTGATCGCCTGGGCTCGGGCGACGGGGGCGCTCATTGTCGAGGATGACTATGACAGCGAGTTCAGGTACGACGTAGCGCCGCTGCCGGCCCTGTTCGGCCTGGAACCTGACGCCGTGGTCCACCTCGGAACCACGACGAAGACGCTGACCCCGGCCATGGGCGTCGGCTGGCTGGTTGCCCGGGGCGATCTCGCCGAGGTGGTCGCCCGCGCCAAGCAGGACATCGGCGACCGGACGCCGGAGGCAGCTCAGCACGCGCTGCTCGCCCTGCTGCGCAGCGGGGATCTTGACCGGCATGTGCGGCGAATGCGCCGCGAGTACGCGCGGCGCCGGTCGGAGATCGTCGCGGCACTGGGAGACCTGCCCGCACCAGCCCGGCTGCTGGGCGACACGGCGGGACTGCACGTGGTCCTGGAGCTGCCAGCAGGCACAGCCGGCCAGGTAGCCGCAACGGCCTGGCGGCACGGAGTCGCCGTCACGACAATTGCGCGGTACTTTGCCGGGCCGCCGTCCGCAGACGGCCTGGTACTCGGCTATGGCGGAGCATCATTGAGCCAGGTCAGCCGGGCCTGCCGGATCCTCAGGCAGATCGTGGCAATGCCCAGGGACCGGGCGGCAGGCCAGCGGGACCTGGCCGTCAGCCGACCCGGCTGAGCGAACCGGCGGCGGGCACGGGACCCTCGAAGATGTCGTCAAGGTCTGCCAGGCCGGTCCTCTTCCCCAGCTGCCGCTCGTCCTGCTCCCGGTCTCGCCCGCCGCGGTCCTGGTCGCCCAGCTCTTGACCGCTACGCTCCCGCTGACTCCGCTCCAGTTCCCGCTGACTCCACTCCCGCTCCCGTTCGCTCCGCTCCAGCTCCAGCTCCCGCTCCCGCTCGCTCCGCTCCAGTTCCCGTTCGCTCCGCTCCCGTTCCCGCTGACTCCGCTCCCGGTCGCTCCGCTCCCGCACGCTCCGCTCCCGGTCGCTCCCCTCCGGCACGGTGTGCGTGCCTGACGACTGGATGCCGATGACCGATGCCGATTCCGTGCCGGTCAGCCGTTCGATGTCGATCTCGCCTGGTCCGGCGGCCAGCCAGCCGGGAACCTGCGATGCGCCGAAATGACCGCCGCTGGCCCAGAGCCTGCGACTCCTGCGGCCAGCGTGCCCGTGCGGATACGCCGCCGGCCGGCCCGCGGGCCAGCGCCGGGGGATGCCCCACGAGTCGAGCCAGGCCATGATGTCTCGCAGGCCGGCCATCGGGCCCGCGGTGAACGGATCCCACGCGAACGCCACGACGCAGATCTGGACGCAGAACCGCCCCTCGGAGTTCACCCCGGCGACGCCGTCTGTCCCGGGCTCCGCAGCTCCGGCCTTTGCCCCGCGGTCGTGCCCCCCGCGGTCCTGCCTCCCGCGGTCCTGCGCCCGCCGGTCCTGCGCCCCGCGGTCCTGCGCCCGGCGGTCCTGCGCCCGGCGGTCCTGCGCCCCGCGGTCCTCCGGCCGGCGGCCCTCCCCGCCGCGGTCCCTCGCGCCGGAGTCGGCTGCCCGGCCGAGGGCGGGCTGTGTCAGGCCCTCCGGCCCGCCGAGTCCGCACCCGGCCCGCAGGATCGAGATCATCTGGATGATCTCCCCGCTCAGCGGATTCCAGCTCAGATGGCAAGCCCGGCCGAGATCGCTCAGGCGCTCCGCCGCCGATCTGGCCGATACGACGGCCGGGTCGGCGCCCAGCGCCTGCCAGACTGCGCGGGGAGCGCCGCCCTTGAGATGCCCGCCGTCGGCTGCCGCCCGCAGATGCCCGACTCCCGGCATCCATGCATCACTCACTGCACTCCCTCCTCAGCAAGGGTCTAGACCACCTGGCTGGCTATTCCCCTTACTTGCCTACGTCAGGGCAGCGCATTAGTCCAGACCTGGGCGAGATGTATGCATTGAGCCGCCCGCTGTGGGCCCGGCGGCGGGGAGGCGGATCATTGACCCCAGGCGAACGAGAATCAGGCTGGCGAGGTGGGAATGACGAAGGACTTCAGCGTCCCGGGAATCGACGATGGCGCTCGGCTAGCCCGGTGGATCAGCCACGACGGCTGCGTAAAAACTGTTGGTGATCTTGTCGGCATCGAGCTGATCGCGGGTGGTCGGTCTAACCTGACCTACCGGCTGGATTTCGCCCCCGGGGCCCGGCTGGTGCTCCGCCGGGCTCCGCTCGGTCACGTGCTGCCCACCGCACATGACATGGCCAGGGAGTACCGCGTTCTGACGGCGTTGGGCAGCACCGCGATCCCCGTTCCCGTCCCGGTCGCGTTCTGCTCGGATCCGGAGGTAATCGGCGCGCCGTTCTACCTGATGGAGTACGTGGACGGCCTGGTGCTGCGCACCCGCGAGGACGGCGAACAGGTGACGGAGGCGCAGGCGCGCCGGCTATCGGAACGGCTTGCCGAGATGCTGGCCGCCATCCACGGCGTGGACCTGCCGGCCGCGGGCCTCAGCGGGTTCGGCCGGCCCGACGGCTACCTGGCCCGCCAGCTAGCCCGCTGGCAGCGGCAGTGGGAACTGTCGGCGACGCGCGAGATGCCCGGCTACGGCCGGCTGGTCGAGAGGCTCACGGCGGGACTGCCCGACACCGGCGACGCCGCTTTGGTGCACGGCGACTTCCGCCTCGACAACATGCTGGTCGTCCTCGGCGACCGGCCGGACATCGCGGCCGTGGTCGACTGGGAGATGTCCACGCTCGGCGACCCGCTCGCCGACCTCGGGCTGACCCTCATGTACTGGGCGGATGCCGACGATGAGGACTGGCGGATGATCAATGTGGGGGCGGCGGTAACGTCCCTGCCCGGATTCTTCACCCGGGCCGAGCTAGCCAGCCGGTACGCGGAGCTGACCGGCCGGGACATCTCCGGCATCGGCTACTACATGGCGTTCGGCTGCTTCAAGCTGGCCGTCGTGCTGGAAGGCATTCATGCCAGGTACCTGCAGCACAAGACCGTCGGCGAGGGCTTCGAGCGGGAGGGCCAGGCGGTGCCGCTGCTGATCGACCGGGCGCACCAGATGCTGGATTCCGATCCGCTCGCTGGCCCGCCGGCCAAGGGCTAGGGCGCGGCAACCGCGAAGAGGCCAGCGCGAAGAAGCACAGGCCAGGAGGATCGAAGAAAGATTGTGTGAGGCCCGGCGCCCCGCTCTCGCCGGGCCTCACAAAGATGACGCGCATCTCGGACAGCAGGTTCACACAAATTTCTATCGAACATTTGCCACGGCAAGGATCAGTCTCCGGCCAGGCGCCGCCAGCCATTTTCAGTTACGCAGCCGCCCTGCTCAGCCGCCCCGGTCAGCCGGACCCCCGGTCAGCTGGCGAGATCGCGGCCGACGGCGGCGAAGAAGATCTTGTTGATCTCGGCCGGGTCGGTGATCGGGAAGGCGGCCCCGCCGGTCGCCTTAGCGAGCCGCTGGATGGCGGCGAAGTGGCTGGACTGCCCGAACACGTTAAAGATCAGTGCGACGCGGCGGTTCGGGCCGCTGATCGCGCGGAGTTTCCTGAGCAGCTTGCTGGCGGAGATGTCCCCGAGCGTGAGGTTCGTGCCGCCCGTCATGATCAGTACCGAGTTGGCCTCCTTCGGCTGATAGGTGGCGACCATGTACCGGTAGGCGGCGAGGATGGTGTCGTCCATGCTCGCGGTCCTGCCAGGTCTGGGCCGCGTGGTCTGGTTGAGCTGCTGGATCTGCTGACGGCGGCTGATCAGCCCTATCTCGGCGGACAGCGGGCCGACGGGCACGAGCTTCTTGTACGGCTTGTTGCCGTCGAGATTGCTGGCGAACTCCCACAGGCCCATCTGGGTGCTGTCGGGGAACAGCATGAGCCCTTGGCTGGCGGCCGAGGTCATCTCCTGCGCCCTGGTCGGGCCATTCGGCACCGCTGGCTGGGCCATCGACCCGGAGATGTCGAGCAGCGCGAGCAGGCGGAAGCCGATCCGTACCCTGCTCCACGCTTGCAGCGTGATCTGGGGCATGCCGGGGTTCGCCAGCTCCGTCAGCCGCAGCTGCTGCCTGGCCAGCCCGAACGAGCCGGGTGTCTGATCGGGCACGCCCTTGGCCGACCGGAACCCGTCGAATCGGACCACGTCGGATGCGTACTGCTGGGTCAGTATCTTCCCGAACTCCCGTGCCGCCTGGAGCTGAAGCGGATCGGTGGTGGTCAGCACATAGGGATAGTCAAGCTCCGGGGTTCCATCCGCCGGATAGCGAGCCGCCAGTGGCTGGCCCGGGTGGGCGAGGTCGTATTGCACGACGGATTGCTCGGAGGCCACGGTCACCGGGCGCTCGCCGATGGGCGGCGTGGCGAGGGAAACGAGCGAGGTGAGCGATGCAGGGTTGTCGTACTGCGCGGTCACCTGGGCGCCAAAGACGAACCTGGTGAAGTTTACGCGTGCGGACTGCCCGGTGCCGAGTATCCGTTCCATCTCGATGACGGCAGCCAGGCCCGCGGCGCTCTGCGTGGGATCAGGGAGCTGGACCTGCACGCCGTCGGCGGCCGGTGGCCCGCCGGCCGATTCTGGCAGCAGGAAGTTCCAGCTGATCGAGTTGCCGAAGGTGGGCAGCCTGGCCGCTACCGACTTCGGCATCACGATCATCAGGGGCGACTTGGCCACGCTAATGCCGGTGGGCTGGATGACCTTGGCGCCGAGCGGCAGGCTGCGGGCTATGTCGATCCACAGGCTCGAGTCGGGGATCCACGCATCGATGGCCGGCAGGCCGTGCAGCGGCGTCTTGCCGTCGATCATCGCGGCGGCGGCAGCCGGCTGAGCCTGGTTGACCTGAACCTCTGCGCAGCGTTTGCCGACCATGCGATGCAGCCGGTTGAAGGACTGGGCGACCCGCTGGATGGCGGGACCAATGTCATCGGAGGCCGCGACATTGACCAGGACCGGGTGCCGCCCGCACGAGGTGCTGGCCAGGATCGCCTGCGAGCCGAGGGTGGCCATCACCGCGGCCGCGATCACAATGGCGACGGTAACCAGGGTGCCCGTCCGCACGGGGCGCCCATGACCGCCCCGGGCCGGGCTGCCCCGTCCTGAGTGTCCAGCGCCCACCGCAGACCTCTCCGCCGGCCATGTCTTTCCTGTCACCAGTTCTGGCCGGAATGACTATATCCAAGCAGGGGCCCGCTGATCAGCCGACTTGCCCGTTTTGAGCCGGACACTGCCGTCACGGTGCATTCAGCCCGCCTGGCACGGCGGCGGCCGGGGGCAGGGAAGCCTATGGATGTCACTTCGCTAGGCGCGGGTGCCTTTCAAAGTGACATCCATCGGCTCCGGCGACGTGTGCAGCCGGCTGGCGGGCCGGCCAGACTGGGCAGGTGCCGCCCCTGATCCCGGTCAGCAGCGCGGGGGATCCGCGACTCGCGGACTACGTGAGGCTCACCGACGTCCGGCTGCGCAGGAGCCTGGAGGCCGCGCACGGGCTCTTCGTCGCTGAGGGCGAGAAGGTGATCAGGCGGGCGATCGCGGCCGGCCACCCGGTCCGCTCGCTGCTCGTCACCGAGGACAAGCTGGCCGGCCTGGCAGACCTGGCCGCCGCCTGCCCCGGCCCGGTGTACGTCATCGCCCCGGCTACCGCCGAGGCGCTTACTGGCTACCGGGTGCACCGCGGCGCGCTTGCCTCGATGCAGCGGCGGCCGCTGCCGATAGTTGCCGATCTGGTAGCTGGCGCCCGCCGGCTCGTGGTGCTTGAGGACATCGTGGATCACGCGAATGTGGGCGCGATCTTCCGCTGCGCGGCCGCTCTCGGGATCGATGCGGTGATCCTGGCACCCCGGTGCGCTGATCCGCTCTACCGGCGCGCGGTCAAGGTCTCGATGGGGGCGGTCTTCTCCGTGCCCTACGCCCGGATGGATGACTGGCGGGGCGGCCTTGACTTGCTGCGGGCGGCGGGCTTCCGCGTGCTGGCGCTGACGCCCGCCGCGGAGGCCGTGCCTATCGAGCAGGCGCCGGCCGGCGGCAAGATTGCCCTGCTGCTCGGGACGGAGGGGGACGGCCTGTCGGCCCGCTGGCTGGGTGCCGCGGACGCGCGGGTCCGGATCCCGATGAGCGGGGGAGTGGACTCGCTGAATGTGGCCTCCGCGGCCGCGATCGCGTTTTACCTGCTCGGCCGGGGAAGCACCGCAGCCAAGAATGGCTCCGAGGCTCAGCCCGGCGGATAGGCGGCGCGGAGCCGCGCTTCTGCGCTGCGCGGGGCGCCAACGTGATCGAGCCCGAGCAGGGCCGCGCCGGCGATCGGCGGTATGCCGGCGATGCGCACTGTCGCCTGCGGGGCCGCCCCGGCCATTCGCTCGGTGATCTTGTCTATGAGCAGCGGGTTGCGGGCGGCCAGCACCCCGCCGCCGAGCACGAGGGGAACGGCCAGGCCAGTCAGGCCCAGGCGGCGGATTGCCGTCAGCGCCATCGCGCAAACCTCGTCGGCCAGCCGGCTAACCAGATCGCGGGCCACCGCATCCCCGCGGAGAGCGGCATCGAAGAGGACGGGCGGCAGCCGGCCTAGGTCCGCCAGCTGGATCTTCCCCTGGTGGATGCCAATGGCCACATCGCTGACCCGGGGGACGCCAAAATAGGCGGGCACCGTTTCGCGAAGCAGGGTGTAAGTCCCGCGGCCGTCCTCGGCGCGGATCGCCCACCACAGTGCGGCCTTGCCGAGGCCGAGCCCGCCGCCCCAGTCGCCCGTGATCTCGCCGAGAGCCAGGAAGCGGGTCGTCTTCCCGTCCGGCGCCAGCCCCACGCAATTGATCCCCGCGCCGCAGGTCACAGCGACGCCCCAGTGCGGCCCACCGCAGTCAACCCCGGCCCGGAGCACCGCGAAGGTGTCGTTGGCCACATGCGTTGTCTCGCTCCAGCCACACGCGGAGAGCATCTCGCCCAGCTGGTGCTCCTCCTCGGGCAGGTCCACATTCGCGACGCAAGCGATCATGTGCCTGGCCACGGCCGGCCCGGCAGCACCGCGGCGACCTGCACCGCCAGCCGCGCGGCTGGCATCACCTGCAGCCGACCAGATCAGCTCGCCGAGGATGAGCACAGTCTGATCCGACAGCTTGTCTGGCACGCCCGGGCCGCGGGCCGCAGCGAGCAGCGTGCCGTCGCCGGCCACCAGCGCTACGTCGGTCTTGCTGCTGCCGCCGTCGATCGCCAGCACCGCCGGCAGGCCGTCGCTCACCGGCCCGCGGCCCAGGGCAGGTAGTCCCTGTTCTCCGCGATCAGCCGGTCGGCGAGCTGCCCGGCCAGGTCGAACTGGCCGACCAGCGGATGCGCGAGCAGCGCGGCAGCTACCCGGTGCCGGCCGCCCCGGAGCGCAGCGTCCAGCGCCAGTTCCTCATATGCGAAGACGTGCGCGACCAGTCCGCGCATCAGCGGGGCGAGCGGGGCGACCGGGGCCGGCTCGGCGCCGCCGGCGCCGATCTCGGCCGGCACCTCGATCACCGCGTCGTCGGGCAGGAACGGCAGCGTGCCGGCGTTCCGCACGTTGACGACCTGCGTGTCCTTCGTGTCACCGACCAGCGAGGCGAGCAGCGCCACCGCCGCTTCCGAGTAGAACGCGCCGCCGCGCTCGCCGAGCAGTTCCGGCTTACGGTCGAGCGCGGGGTCCGCGTACATCTCTAGCAGCCGCCGCTCAAGCTCGGCAACCTCCTGCGCCCGGGTCGGCCGGCCACGCTCTTCCGCCACGACGGCGTCATGCGCATAGAAATAGCGCAGGTAGTACGACGGCACTGCGCCAATTTCATGGATTACGGAGACTGGCAGGCCGGTGTGGCCCGCTATCTGCTCGCCGTGGGCGGCAATAACGGCGGGCAGCCGGTCGGTGCCGTCCACCACGGCGGCTCGCTCCCAGGTCAGGTGATTAAGCCCGACATGGTCCAGCAGCACGTGCGCCGGCGGGACGTCGAGCAGCGCGGCGAACTCCCGCTGGAAGCCGATCGCGACATTGCACAACCCGATAGCCCGGTGCCCGGCGTCAAGCAGTGCCCGGGTGACGATCCCGACCGGGTTGGTGAAGTCGATGATCCATGCGCCTTCGGCAGCACGTCGGCGGGCCCGTTCAGCGATATCAAGGACTACCGGGACGGTACGGAGTGCCTTCGCGAACCCGCCCGCCCCGGTGGTTTCCTGGCCGATGCAGCCGTACTCCAGCGGCCAGGTCTCGTCGCGGTGGCGGGCGGCCTGGCCGCCGATCCGCAGCTGGAGCAGGACCGCTCCGGCGCCGTCCAGGGCGCTGTCAAGGGCGGCGGTCCAGCGGACGGCAGCCGGGTGCCCGTGAGCGCGCATGATCCGGGCCGAGACCGGGCCGACAACGGACAGCCTGCCCTCGTCCGGGTCGGCCAGCACGAGCTCGGTGACCTTGACGTCGCCGGCCAGCCGGGCGATCCCGTCGACGAGCTCGGGGGTATAGGTGGACCCGCCGCCGACGACTGCGAGCTTCATCCGAACGCCCTGATCTCCGCGCCGGACTGGGCGACATGGCAGGCGGCGGCGTGACGGGGCAGCAGCTCCCTGAGTTCCGGCGTGACGTGGTGACACTCGTCGATCGCCAGCGGGCACCGCCAGCGGAACCGGCAGCCTGGCGTGGGATCGATCACCTTGGGCGGCTCACCGCGGTCGGTCTCCGCCCCCACGGCCAGCGGCGCGCGCGGGTCGGGAACCGCGGAGAGCAGCAGCTGAGTGTAGGGGTGCCTGGGGTGGGCGAGGACGTCCTCGGTCGGGCCGGTCTCCGCGATCTGCCCCGCGTACATGACGATCAGCCGGTCGGCGACGTAGCGAGCACTGGCGATGTCGTGGGTGATGTACAGGATCGACACGCCCTGGGAGTCGCGCAGGCCGGCCATCAGGTTGAGCAGCCCGATCCGGATGGAGACGTCCAGCATGGAGACGGGCTCGTCGGCCAGGATCAGCTTCGGCCGCATCGCCAGCGCCTGCGCGAACCCCACCCGCTGCCGCTGCCCGCCGCTCAGCTCGTGCGGGAAGCGCTGCAGCACGTCGGCGGCCGGGGTCAGGCCGACCGCCTCGAAAACGCGCTCCGCCTCCTCAGCTCGCTGCGGGCTGCCCAGCTCGGGCCGGTGCAGCTTGAGGCTGCGCATTACCCCGTGCGAAACCCGGAATACCGGGTTGATCGAGGCGAACGGGTCCTGGAAGACCATCGGCACGTCGCTCCGGTAACGCAGCAGGTCAGCACGGGAGCGGAAGCTTGACAGCGGCCTGCCCTGGTAATAGATCTCGCCGCCGGTCGGCTTGTAGAGCCGGGCGAGCAGCCGGGCGAGCGTGCTCTTGCCGCTGCCGCTCTCCCCGGCGAGGGCGACGATCTGCCGTTCGCCGATGGAGAAGCTGACCTCGTCGACGGCGTGCAGGGTCCGCCGGGACAGCGCGCCGCCAATCTTGAAGTGCTTGGTCAAGTGCTCGGTCCGCAGCAGCGGCGCCGCCGGTTGCTGGCCGTCAGCCAGCGCCGCCGGGTCAGTCACGGCCGGCACCGCCCTCGGCGTGCAGGAAGCAGCGGACCAGCGTGCCGTCCACGCGGTACAGCTCGGGGTACTCCTCCGTGCACCGGGCCATAACCTTCGGGCAGCGCGCCGCGAACCGGCAGCCGACCGGGATCCTGGCGAGATCCGGCGGGCTGCCCGGGATGCCGGTCAGCGGCACCCGCGGGCCCCTGATCGACGGGAACGCGTCAAGCAGGCCGATGCTGTACGGGTGCAGCGGTGAGTCGAACACCCGGCGGGTCGCGCCGAGCTCGGCCACCTGGCCTGCATACATGACCATCAGCCGGTCAGAGAAGTGGCTGACCAGTGACATGTCGTGGGTGACGAAGATGACGGCGAAGCCCAGCTCCTCCTGCAGCTCCTTGATCTGGACCATCAGCGAGCGCTGCGCCACGACGTCCAGCGCGGAGGTGGGCTCGTCCATGATCACAAGCTCGGGAGTGAACAGCATGGCCATCGCGATCATGGAGCGCTGCCGCATCCCCCCGGACAGCTGGTGCGGGTAGCTCTTCAGGTGCAACGGGTCGATGCCGACCATGCGCAGCACTTCGGCGGACCGGCCGGCGATCTCCGCCTTGCCGGTCACGCCGTGCGCCCGCATGGCGTCGGAGAACTGGGCCCCGATGGACTTGACCGGGTTGAGCGCGTTCATCGCGCTCTGCATGACGACCGACAGGTCCTTCCACCGGACCATGGCCAGCTGCTTGTCGGTGAGTCCCACCATGTCGCGGCCCTTGAAGATGACACTGCCGCCGGTGATCGCGGCCGGTGGCATCAGGAGCTTGGCGATGGCGAACAGCAGCGTGGACTTGCCGCAGCCGGATTCCCCCACGATGCCGATGAACTCGCCCGGGTCCAGGTCGAAGCTGACCTGGTCCACCGCGAGCACGGTTCCGCGGTCCATGGCGTACTCGACCGACAGGTCGCGGACCTGCAGCACGGCGCCAGCGGAATGGCCGGGTACCGCGGGGAAGAGGACGCCGTTACCCGGGGCGCTTGACACGGTTCCCCCGCATGCTCCGGACCGGCCGCAAGGCCGGGTTGCCGATCTCGTCGAACGCATAGTTGAGCAGCGCGAACGCCGCGCCAAGGGAGACGATGCACAGACCAGGCACGATGATCCACAAGGGCGCGACCTGGAATGCCTCGTTGTTCTGCGCCCAGTACAGCATCGTTCCCCAGCTGGTCACGCTCGGGTCGCCGAGCCCGATGAACTGCAGGCTGGAGGAGAACAGCACCGCATACAGGGCGTTGGTCAGGAAGCTGGCCACGATCAGTGACGTCATCGTGGGGATGATCTCCACGACGATGATGTAGAGCGAGCGCTCCCCGCGCACCCGCGCCGCCTCGAGGAAGTCCCGGTTGCGCAGGGACAGCGCCTGGGCGCGAAGCTGCCGCGCCGTGTAGGACCATCCGGTCGCGGTGATGACCGCGATCATCACCAGAGTGCCCGCGCCGTGCAGGTAGCTGCCGATCACGATGAGCAGCGGGAACAGCGGGATGACGAGCAGCACGTCGGTAATGACGCTGAGCCCTCCGTCCCAGACCCCGCCGAGGTAGGCGGAGGCGACGCCGATCAGCATCGCGATGACCGTGGCGCCGACCCCGACCCCGAACGCGATCAGGAGCACCGGCCGGGCTCCCCACACCACCTGGGCGAACATGTCCTGGCCGAGAGCCGTGGTGCCCAGCAGGTGATGCAGGGACAGGCCCATGAACCGACGGTAGGTCTCGGCGTTCGGGTCATCGTGCGCGATGACCCCAGGGAACAGCCCGACCAGGATGAAGAACACCAGCAGCACCATGCCGGCGGTTGCCTTGCGGTTGGACGTAATGGCCCGGGCCATCCGGCGCAGCGCCCGGGCGCCGGCTATCCCGCCTCGGCCCGCCAGCGGCAACCCGGTCGGCAGGCCGCCCGCCCCTGGAATGACCAGGGGGGTCAGCTGGCCGGGCTCGGTGCCGCTGCCTGGCTCGCCGGGCCCGCGGGGTGCTCGGAGCATCGCCATCGCTACTTCGCCCCCCTGGTCCTCGGGTCGAGCACAGCGGTCGCGATGTCCGAGAGCAGGATCGCCACCAGCACGGCCACTGAGATCAGCAGGAACAGGGCCTGCATCAGGGGGTAGTCCAGGTTGTTGACGGCCTGCAGCAGCATGTAGCCGACGCCCTGGTAGTTGAAGACCACCTCGATCAGGATCGCGCCGCCGACCACGAATCCCAGCGACATGGCGAAGCCGGTGAGGTTGGGCAGGATCGCGTTCCGCGCTGCGTAGTCGAGCATTATGCGGTACCCGGGCAGGCCCTTGGCGCGGGCCATGCGCACGTAGTCCTCCGCCAGCGTGGTGATCATGGTATTGCGCATGGTGAGGATCCAGGTGCCGATGGTGGTGATCAGCAGCGTGAAGGCGGGCAGGATGGCGTGCTCAGCGACGTTGCCGATGAACGACGGCGTGAACCCCGGCGTCAGCGTGTAGTTGTAGCTGAAGAAGTACGGCAGCCACTTCAGCTTCACGCCGAACACCAGGATCAGCACGAGGCCGAGCCAGAAGTAGGGAATCACCGTCATGATCACGAACAGCGGCGGCATGATGCTGTCCAGCCGCCCGCCGCGCCGCCAGGCGGCCACAATGCCGATGCCGGTACCCAGCACGAAGGCCAAGACCGTGGTGACTCCGACCAGGCCGAGCGTCCACGGGATCGCGTCGAGCACGATACGCCCGACCGATGCCCCGGGCTGGGTGGTCAGCGAGGACCCGAACTTGAAAGTCGCGACATTGCCCAGGTAGCTGAAGTACTGCGACACCAGGCTCTGGTGCGAGCCGACGCCGAACTGCGCCTCGAGCACCTTGACCGCCTGGGGACTGATCCCGCCCCTGAACTTCCCGATCACCGCCAGGGCCGGGTTGCCCGGCATCATCCGCGGCAGCAGGAAGTTGAGCGTGAGCGCCACCCACAGGGTCAGCACGAAGAAGCCCAGGCGGCGCAGCACGAACCTCATGCTCTCCTCCTGATGCTCATCGCTTGTTCTCCCAACGCTCGCTCATGCGGGACGGGCCCGCAAGAGGCCGGCCAGCCGGGCGCTCCGGCGGCGTCTGCCCGTGCAACCGGGTGTTCCGTGCAGCCGGGTGTTCCGTCCGGCGGCCGCTCGGGCCCCCCGCGCGTGCGGGGTGCCCCAACGGCGGTTCCCGTTCGCCGCTACTTCTTCGGCACCAGGCGCAGCATCACCTGGGCCCAGTCCGGGTAGTTGTACGCGGCCGGCTGCGCGTACGGGTTGCCCGGGGTAGGCCAGCCGCTGAAGCTGCCCGTGTCGTACTGGAACCAGTCGACCGACTCGGTGATCGGGATGACCGGCACTTGCCTGAGCATGACCGCCTGCAGCTGGTTCACGATCGAATGCTGCGTGGCCACATTCGTCGTCGCCGGGTACTCGTTGATCAGCTTGTCGACCGCCGGGTTGCTGTACCGCTCGAAGTTGGACCCGGCGGCGGTGCCGATCGCTGCTGAGTTGGGCCCGTAGAGCCACTGCCGCAGCTCGAAGTACGGACCCGGCCCGCCGGTTTCGCTGCCGTAGCCGAGCTGGTACTTGCCGGCGTAGAGGTCGCTCTGGTAGGTGGTCGCGGCCAGATTCTGCGGCGTTACCTGGATCCCGACTGCCTTGAGGCTCTGCTGGATGGTCTGCACCGCTGCCACCCAGTCGGAGAACCCGCCGTTGTTGATGATGGTGAAGGACAGCTTCTGCCCGCCCTTGGCGAAGATGCCGTCAGAGCCGCGCTTGAAGCCGGCCTTCGCCAGGATGGAGATGGCCTTCTGCGGGTTGTAGGCGTAGTTGTTGCCGAACGAGGCGGCCTGGGAGGTGTCCAGCCAGCTGGAGAACGTCGGGGTGACGATCCCGGCCTGGTTCGAGGCCGGCTCATAGCCGTACTCGCCGATGGTCGACGCCTTCTGCCGGTTGATCGCGTAGGCCATCGCCTGCCGCACTGCGACGTTCTTCAGGATCGGGTTGGTCAGGTTGATGAACAGGCTCACGTTAGCGACCGGCGGGAACCAGTAGTGGTAATTCGGGCTCTTCGACAGATAGAACTGCTTGATGCTGGGGATGAACTGGCTGCCCCACTGGGCCTGGCCGCTGGCCAGGAAGGTGTTGGCCGTGTCGTTGGTCAGGAATGACGGGTAGTTGACCGTGCCGACCTTCGGCAGGCCCGGCTGCCAGTAGTGCGGGTTAGCCGTGTACTTGATGTTCTGCGGGGTGCAGGTCTTGCTGCTCACCGTGAAGGCGCCCGTGCCGACCGGGTTATGGTCCGTGTAGGTCACCGGGTTGGCGACCTTCGACCAGACCTTCTGGGACACGATCCCGACCTGGTCAGCGATGAAGTAGAAGTACGTCACGGCCGGGGCCTTGAATGTCATGACCACCTGGTTCGAGCCCTGCTGGGTGACGCTCGACAGCACCGACCAGACGGAGTTGATGTCCAGGGTCTTGTTCGCCTTCAGCAGGTTGAAGGTGTAGACCACGTCGGCGGCCGTCATCGGCGTGCCGTTGGAGAACTTGACCCCTTTGCGGATGGTGAAGGTCAGCGTCTTGTTGCCATTGCCCCAGGCCCAGCTGGTAGCCAGCCACGGGGTCGCCTTGGCGTTCTGCAGCGTGTTGACGAACACCAGCGGCTCGTAGATGTTCCCGAGCGAGAAGGCGATGTAGGACAGGTTGAACGGGTTGAAGTCACAGGTCCAGGTCCCGCCACTTTCGTTGTCGATGGTCAGCACGCCGCTGGCGGCTGACGCCTTCCCCGGCGTGCTGGCTGGCGTGCTGGTGCCGCAAGCGGCTGCCAGCAGGACGGATGCGATGACGACCCCGATCAGCTTTAGGCGTCTCATTGCCGTAGCCCTTCGATGAAAGTTTCCGCGCATCGGGTGGCGGGGCGGGACTGCCCCGCCGGGTGCGCAGGTACCAAACGGTGCCGGCCGATGGGACATCGGCCCGGGGACATGCAGCGTAACTGTCATGCCGTGCTGTCCAGGGTGACTATGACCTGGCTCGTATTTTCTTGATCCATCTGGTCGGCCGTCCTGAGGCCGTCCCCGTCTCGGCGGCCGAAGGTCGGGGCGCCGCCCGCTGCGGCGGCGTCGACCGCCAGCGCCACGGCGCCGAGCAGGGGAGCGTCGAACGGGAAGCGCGCGACGACAAGTTCGGGCGGGAACGGGACGCCGGCCTGCAGCGCGTGTTCCAGGTACGGCCTGAGCCGCTCCCACGATCGCACCATGCCGCCGCCGACCGATATCCGCACCGGGTTGATGCAGATCGCGAGATTGACAAGGTGGAACGCCAGCTCGGTGACGAAGCTGGCCAGCAGGTCGTCAAGCCCGGGATCGTCCGGGCCAGCCGCGAAGATGTCGGCGGCAGTCATCGGCCGGGCGGGCGGATTCGCGGGTCCGCCGAGCCCTGGGCCGCCCAGCCCTGGGCCGCCGAGCCCTGGGCCGCCGAGCCCGGGGCCGCCGAGCCCGGGGCCGCCGAACCCTGGGCCGCCGAGCCCGGGGCCGCCTGCCTGTCGGGCCAGCCCCAGCCCGCTGACCATGCCCTCGAGGGGTACCCGCTGGTCCAGCGCGCGGCCTACGTCGGAAACGGCCCGGAGGTTGTACCCGATCTCGCCTGCTGCGCCGTTGCCGCCGCCGACGACCTGGCCGCCGATGACGATGGCGGCGGCGAGTCCGGTGCCCAGATTGAGATACACGCCAGGATCGCAGCCGTTCAGCGTGCCCCACTGCAGCTCGGCCGCCGCCGCCGCCTTGGCGTCAGTGGCCATCCGGACCTCCGCGCCTTCGAACGCCGAGCGCAGCTCGCGGCCGAGGGCGATTGACTCCCAGCCGTCGATGGCGGGGGCTAGTTCTACCCGGTCTTCGAAGGGGATGCCGAAGGTGGCCGCTCCGACGGCGGCGAGCTCCTTGCTCGGCGCGGCGGTGGCCAGCAGGTCACGGGCGGCCCGAATGCCCCGCTCGAAGATCGCGTGCGCGCCGTCGTCGCTGACCGGCCCCGGCGCACCGGGCGTGGCGCCGGTGCTGACGGTGGCCGACGCCAGCCGGTTACCCATCAGGTCGCAGACGGCGATGGCGATCTTCGTGCCACCGAAGTCAAACCCGAGTACGACGGGGGAGTTTCCCACGATGACCTGCCAGTTCCGCAAGAACGTCCCAGCGAGCTATCGCCCGAGCATCACGTAAGATAGTTAGGACAGTATCCTAACTATCATGGAAGCAACAGTGCCGTGGCCGAACTGTGACCGGCGCGCCAGTTGCCAGCCTGGAGCCCGCGGCGGCCCGGGCCGCCGCGGCAACTGCGGGCGCCCGCGCCTGGCCGGGCGGCGTCCTACGGCACCCTACCGTCCGGGTGGCGCGGGCGATGCGGCTGGCGCGGCTGACGCGGGTGACGCGGCTGACGCGGGTGATGCGGCTGACGCGGGTGATGCGGGTGATACGGCTGACGCGGGTGATGCGGCTCGGGCGGGTGGTACCGCAGCAGCCCGGCTGCCTTGTCGGCGGCAACGAGGCGCTGCTAGCTTAACGGTCGCCGACAGCGCTGGAGGGTCACTCGGTTGGACATGATTTCGTTCGGCTCGGTGTTCCTGGAGCTTGTCTTCGGGCATGTGCCCGAGCTGCCCCGGCCTGGCGAGGAAGTCTTCACCGACGACTTCGCGATGTCCTGCGGCGGCGCAGTGACGAGCGCCAGCGCGGCCGCACGGGCCGGCGTGCGGGCCGGCCTGTGCACATTCCTTGGCGACGACCTCGGCTCACGCGCCGTGCTTGAGTATTGCGCCAAGGTGGGCGTCGAGCTGTCGCCTTCTGTGCGGGTGCGGGGCAAGTCCGCCGGGATCTCGGTCGTGCTGAACTTCGAGGGCGACCGGGCCTTTGTCACGCACATCCCGCCCCGCCCGGCCGGCGAGCGGCCGCGGATCGACCGCTGGCGCGAAGTGCTGCGCCGGGAGCGACCCGGCTGGTGCTACCTGCATGCCGGCCAGGGGGTGCCAGCCTTCCTGCGCGATGCCAGGGAGCAGGGTGCCAAGGTCGTGCTCGACGTCTCGCTTGGCGACGAGCGGCACCGCGACACCGTCATCGAGTGCGTCCGGCTGGCCGATGTCTTCGTCCCGAACGAAGAGGAGTTGCTGCGCCTGACCGGTGAGCGCACCATCGGGCGGGCAATCGCGGTCGCGGGCGCGTGGGGCACGCCCCTGGTAGTGAAGCGCGGCGCGGCAGGCGCCCTGGTCGCGGGCGCGGACGGGACAACCGAAGTCACGGCGGGCGTCCGGCGGGTGCAGGTCAGGGATCTGACCGGGGCAGGAGACGCCTTTGCCGGGGCGATGATCGCCGCGCTGCTGCACGGGGCTCCGCTCACCGAGGCGGTCGTGGCGGCGAACGCGGCGGGCTCCGAGGCTGTCGGCCGGCTGGGCGCGACCGGTGAGGCTGAGCTGACGGGCATCGGCCTGGCAGGCCTGACGCAGGGCTGGATGTTCCGGGAAGAGATGGTCGCGCCGGCGGCGAAGAAGGCGGCAGCCATGGACCAGGACTCATGAAACTGGCGATCCTCGGCGGCGGCGGCGTCCGGATGCCCGCGTTCGTCCGGGCAGTCCTGGCCAGCCGGGCCGGCACCTTTGACGAGATCTGCCTCTTCGAGCCGGACAGCAGGCGCCGGGACACCATCTGCAGGCTCGCCGCCGAGCTCGCGGTCGCGCTCGGCCACCCCGACGTGGTCAGGATCTCGCCGGACGCCGCCGAGGCGTTCACCGGAGCGGACTATGTGTTCTCCGCGATCCGCGTCGGCGGCGACCGCGGGCGCGTCATCGACGAGGAGGTCGCGCTCCGGCGCGGCATAGTGGGCCAGGAAACGACCGGGCCTGGCGGGTGCGCGATGGCGCTGCGCACGATCCCGGTTGTGCTGTCTTACTGCGAGCTGCTCAGCCGCTGCTCGCCGAACGCTGTCCTGATCAACTTCACCAACCCGGCCGGCCTGATCACTCAGGCGATCTCCGCGCAGCGGAAGGTGCGGGCGATCGGGGTTTGCGATACTCCTGGCGGCACGGTCGAGCACCTGGCCGCCTTCCTGGGGGAGGAGAGCGGCGGCGTCTCGGGCTGCTATGCCGGGCTGAACCATCTCGGCTGGGTCTGCTCGCTCCCGGCCGGCGGCAGCGAGCGCATCGGGGAGCTGCTAGCGAGATTTGAGGAGCTGCAGCGCTTCGATCATCGCTTCGCGGCGTTCGACCCCGCACTCGTGCGCAGGGTCGGCGCGATACCCACGGAGTACGTCTACTACTTCTACGACTCCAGGCGCTACCTCGACGGCGTCGCCCGGGCAGGCGTCAGCAGGGGCCAGGACGTGCTGCGGCTGAGCGAGGAACTGCTCGCCGGTCTGGCCAGTGCATTCGCCGACGGCGGCGTGCATGCCGCCTGGTCGGTCTACGACAAGCTGATGGGCGTGCGCCGCGACACCTACATGCGGACCGACATGCAGGGCGACAGCGGGCAGGACGAGGCGCGAACCCGGCGCGAGGCTGCTGGCGCTGCTGACATCGAAGCAGCGCTCGCCGGCGGCTACGAGGGGCTGGCGCTGCGGGTTATCGACGGGCTGGCCGGGCGCGGCGGGCGCGATGTGATCGTTAACACCCGCAACGAGGCCAGCATGAGCTTCCTCGATCCGGACGACATCGTGGAGGTTCCCGCCCGCGTCGGCACTGACGGCCTGAGGCCGCTGGCGGTACCGGAACTCCCGCGATCGGCGCGGGCGCTGGTCACGCAGGTGAAGGAGTATGAGCGCGGCGTCGTCGAGGCCGCGATGACCGGTGATGCCGGAGCGTGGCGCTGTCCCAGCACCCGCTGGTCCCCGGCATCTCCGCGGCCAGGGAGCTGATCAGCGAGTACCAGGAGCGCCACGGCCGGCATCTGGCCTACCTCCGGTAGGGGGTGCCGCGGGCCGGTGCCTGGCCTAGCCTGACTTTCCGACGATCTTGAGGTCTGCGGGGCATTCTTGCTGGTCAGGCAGGGTGCGGTGGCCTGCCTGGGCGTGTGACCTAACTCCGGGGTGCCCACCTGCCCAGTTCGAAGATCTCGTAGAGCTTCTGCTGGTCGCCGGTGAGCTCGGTGGTCATGCGCCGGGCCTTGGGGCGTCCGCCGGCGGAGGGGTAGATCAGGACGGTTTCTTCGATGGCGGCGAGTTGCCCGAGCAGTTCGCGGACTGACAGGTGCAGGCCGGCGCGTTCGGCTTCGCGGCGCATCAGGTGGGCTATCTGCAGGGCGAGCACGCAGGTGAACACGTGCACGCGGATGTTGTGCCCGGTCCAGTGGAACATCGGGGAGAACGACACCACGCGGGGGTCTTGAGCTGCCGGAAGGAGAACTCGGCCTCGGACTGAGACCGGTAGCCGGCGACCACTTCGGTGACGGGCCAGTCGTCATGGTCGGTGATCAGCACGTGCTTGCCGGACAGCTCCTCTTCCAGGGCGGCGCGGGCGGCCTCGTCGATGCCCCAGGCAAGGCGCAGGTCGCGGGGTTCCTCGCCCGCGAGCTGCAGGTGATCACCCGCCGCACCCAGGGTTTCCTGGTGATCGCCTTGATCTCGGCCTCCACCTTGCCGCGGGGCAGTTCCTCGTGGCCGCCGTCAATCCGGCCTGCAGCGCCGACAGCACGGCGCTATTAGCAGATGCGGCGCCCTCCCGGCAGGCTGATTAACTGAGGTGGGGTTCTGACGATATGTAGGCAGCTAGGATGCCTTCGCTGCGGCATCGAGACTGTACGCCGCTCTTCCATGTCGGGATTCCGCCGCCAGCGTTAGCCACAATTGCTGGCCGGGAGGCATACATGCGAGACGATCAGTTCAGCCAGTCGCTTGAGATGCTCGATAACGGCTGTCTTCCTGATTCGGCAGTCGATGCCGAGGACGTGCTGTTGATGTTGGCTCAGCACTACGCGTATGTCTTTCCCAGTGATTCCACGCTGGCAATGCTCGCCGGGCTAGGACCACTAGTTGAGATCGGCGCCGGCACGGGATACTGGGCACACAGGCTGCGCTCGATCGGCGTGGATATTGTCGCCTTCGACCAGGCGCCCCTCGACGGGGAGCGTACCAACAGGTACCACTCGCGTACCCGGCCATGGACCCACGTCGAGCAGGGCGATCAGACCGTGTTGTCCGGTTACGCTGACCGTGGCCTGTTTCTGTGCTGGCCGCCATTGTTCTCGTCGCTGGGTGACTGCCTGACGTACTACTGCGGGGACACCGTCGCATACATCGGGGACGGAGGTTATCGCACCGCCAGGCTGGACCGCCTGCACGAAGCCTTCACGAAGGTTGCCACGGCGCCTGTCAGGGCACTCGATCCCTACCCTGGGGTCCGGCCCCAGCTCACGATCTGGAAACGAACGCCAGGATGAATGTGATCAATTCAGTGGGGCCGCGACCAGCTGAATGAACTCGGCCAGCGTCGGTGCCTCGTACAACCTGGTAACGTCGGCGTGGATGCCTGCCGCCCGCAGCCTGACGATGGCCTGCATCGCGCTCAGTGAATCTCCGCACGCACTGAAGAAGTTCGCTGCCCCGGACAGGCCTGACATGCCCAGAACCGCCTCCCAGAGACCCCTGACCAGCGCAGCATCAGATTCCTCACTGGAGACGCTGCCCGCCTCGGCACCATCAACGATGCCAGTTATCGGCGTCCCTTCCGCTGATTCAGCGGCAGCGCGAGAGCAGCCCGATCTACTTTGCCGTTGGCCGTCAGTGGAATGCTGTCCACGACCACGATTCCCGCCGACCACCTTGAGCTATATATGCGGCAGCCCTGGATCGGATACAGCGGCACTTTGTACTAAACGGGCAAGGTTGACCCGACCAAGCTCTTCATCGCGGCATGCCAAGGCTACGTCGGCGGGCATCACGACCTCAACGTCGTTCGTCTTCGCGCTGCGCGCTGTGGGCGCTCCACGTTGACCTCGCTCCTGCGCCGACGTTCACTGGCAGCTATCCGGGATAGGACCCAGTACCCCCTAGGAACTTGAGGTTCCATGATCTCCAAAAGTTTGGTTTTGCGGACGGTTATGCCGTGGCTGGGCCGGGCTGGATGCCCAGGTGGCTGAACAGGGTGGCGATGTCGGTTCGGAGGTGTTCGTAGTCCTGGTCGATGGGGGT
>WNFB01001304.1_pt1 | contig 21141 bp, 23 predicted proteins | sample 5400501 | NCBI WGS metagenome assembly WNFB01 (sample SAMN13153341, study PRJNA577476) | soil metagenome | isolation source: 200 cm saprolite under Douglas fir tree site 2 hole 1 | place: USA:California | collected 2015-04-18 | reverse complement strand
TTCCGCTCAAACCGTATCATTATGCCACAGCGAAACGGGCGCCTGCAGGTGGGTCCGGACGGTCGGGAGGAGATGGTGCCGAAGGGGGGACTCGAACCCCCACGGGTTGCCCCACACGCCCCTCAAACGTGCGCGTCTGCCAGTTCCGCCACTTCGGCGCGAGACGAGAGCGGAGTATAACGCGCCTACCGGCGCGCGGCAATTCGCCCGACGCTCTGCCGCAGCCGCGGATCGAGCGCGTCGCGGATCCCCTCGCCGAGGAGGTTGTAGGACAGCACGGTGACGAGGATCGCGAGCCCGGGGTAGACGGAGAGCCACCAGCCGATCTCGATCGCGTCCTTGCCCTCGTTCAGGATGTTGCCCCACGACGCGTGGGGCGGCTGGACGCCGAGGCCGAGGAAGGACAGGCCCGACTCCGTCAGGATCGCGGCCGGGATGCCGAGCGTCATCGCGACGAGCACGGGCGCCATGGCGTTCGGCAGGATGTGGCGCCAGATGACCCGGAAGCCGCTCGCGCCGACCGCCTGCGACCAGAGGACGAACTCGCGCTCCTTCAGCGCGAGAAACTCGGCGCGCACGAGGCGCGCGACCCCCATCCAGCCCGTGAGCCCGATGACCGCCATGATCGTCCAGATGGACGGGCGCAGGAAGGCGAGGACCGCGAGCAGCAGGAAGAAGCGCGGGAACACGAGCATGAGGTCCACGAGCCGCATGATGGCCCCGTCCACGACGCCGCCGTTGTAGCCGGCGGCGGCGCCCAGCATGGTGCCGATCAGCGACGCGATGCCGACGGAGACGAAGCCCACGGCGAGCGACACGCGCGCGCCGTAGAGCATCCGCGAGAGCACGTCACGGCCGAGCAGGTCGGTGCCGAGCGGGTGGATCTGCGACGGGGCGTCGAGGATCTTCTTCACGTCGGGCCGGTTGGCGTCCCACGGCGCGATCGCGGGCGCCAGGATCGCGAGCGCGGCGAGCAGGGCCACGACCACCCCGCCGACCAGCGCCAGGCGGTTGCGGCGGAACGCCTTCCAGAACGCCCTCACGCGCTCACCGTCGACCCCGGCGCGCGCCCACGCGGATCCGCGGATCGACGAGGCTGTAGGTGAGGTCGGCGAGGAGGTTGGCGCCCAGCGTGAGGGTCGAGACGATGACGAGGTTGCCCATGATCACCGGGTAGTCGCGCTCGAACACCGCCTGGACCATGAGCTGGCCCATCCCGGGGATCGCGAAGATGGACTCCACGATCACGCTGCCGCCGATGAGCCCCGGCAGCGACAGGCCCAGCACGGTCACGATCGGGAGCATCGCGTTCCGGAGCGCGTGCTTGCCGATCACGACGCGCTCCGGGAGCCCCTTGGCGCGCGCCGACTGCACGTAGTCCTGCCGGATGACCTCGAGCATGGACTGGCGCATGTAGCGGGAGAAGCCGGCGAGCCCGCCGAAGGTGGCGACGACGATCGGCAGGAGGAGGTGGCCCGCGAAGTCCCACTGCTGGCGCCAGAACGACAGGTACTCCCAGTTGAGCGAGCGCAGGCCCGAGATGGGCAGCCACCCGAGCTGCACGCCGAAGAGGATCATGAGGAGCAGCGCGAGCCAGAAGTCGGGCGTCGCGAAGCCGACGAAGACGAAGACCGTGGTGACCTTGTCGAACAGCGAGTACTGGCGCGTCGCCGAGAGGACGCCGATCGGGACGGCGAACGCGATGATGATCAGCATCTCGATGATGTTGAGGAGCAGCGTGATCGGGAGCCGCTCGCCGATCTTCTGGAGGACGGGCCGCGCGTCGGGCGAGAACGACCGGCCGAAGTCGAGCCGGGCGAGCCGGCCGAGCCAGGTCCAGTACTGGACGTGGAGCGGCTTGTCGAGCCCGTACTCCTTCTCCAGCATCTGCCACAGCTCCTTCTGCGACTCGGCGCTCAGCTCGCCCGTCACCACCTCGCCGGGGCGACCCGGCGCCAGGTGGATCACGACGAAGGAGACGAAGGTGATGCCGATCAGGAGGGGGAACGCCAGGAGGAGACGCCGGAGCGCGTACCGGAACATGCCGCGTTATTCTATCGTACCCGCGCGGTCACCCCGCCGTGTAGCGCTGCAGGTGCTTCGGCACATACCACTCGTTGAAGTTGTACCGGATCCCGTTCGGCGCCGGCACGATGCCACGGACGCGCGAGGAGACGACGGGCAGCGCGTCGCGGAAGTAGAGGAACACGATCGGCTGGTCCTCGGCGAGGATCGCCTGGAGCCGGTCGTAGTACGTCTTGCGCTCCGCCTGCCGGCACGACCGCCGCCCCTGCTCGAGCAACGCGTCCACCTCGGGGTTCGTGTAGGAGATGTGGTTGAGCTCGTCCGGCCCGGTCTTCGACGAGTGCCAGATCTCGTACTGGTCGGGGTCGAGCCCGATGCCCCAGCCGAGGATGATCGCGTCGAACCGGCGCTTCTTGATGTACTCCTTGAGGAAGGACGCCCACTCGATCACACGGATGTCCACGTGGATGCCGAGGTCTTTCAGCGAGGCCTGGACGATCTCCGCGACCTTCTTGCGCTCGTCGTTCCCCTGGTTCGTCAGGAGCTCGAACGCGAACGGCTGGCCGTGCGTGTCCACGAGCACGCCGTCGTCGTTCGCCTTCCACCCCGCCTCCGCGAGCAGCGCGCGCGCCTTCGCCATGTCGTGCGGGTAACGCTTGACGTTCGGGTTGTGGGCCCACGTCCCGGGCTTGTAGGGGCCCGTGGCGTCGCGCCCGAGGCCGAGCAGCACGCCGTCGATCAGCTCCTGCTTGTCGATGGCGTGCGCGATCGCCTGCCGCACGCGCCGGTCGGCGAAGCGCGGGTCCTTCAGGTTGAAGCCGAGATAGGTATAGGCGTTCGCCGGGTACTCGTACTTGTGGTACGCCTTGCGGAAGGCGGGGTACTCGGTCTGGCGCTTGAACTGCAGCGCGGTGAGCCCCGCCGCGTCGACGCCCTTGGCCTTCAGCTCGAGGAAGATCGTCGCCTGGCTCGGGATGATGCGGTACACGACGCGCGAGATGTACGGCTGGCCCTCGAAGTAGTCGGGGTTGGCGACGAGCACCACCTTCTCGCCGGGCTTCCACTCGCGGAACCGGTACGCGCCCGTGCCGACCGGGCTCGTGCGGTTCTGGGGCGCCTCGCGGAGCTTGCCCTCGCGCACGTACGGCTCGAGCAGGTGCCGGGGCAGCATCCAGATCCCCCAGCTCTGCAGGGCCTTCGCGTAGGGCTGCTTGTAGCGGACGTGCACGGTGTACGGGGCCGGCGCCTCGACGGACTCGACCGCCTTGAAGTCCTCGCGGTACGCGGTCGGCGTCTTGGGGTTGATCATCGTCTCGTACGTGAAGATGACGTCCGCGGCGGTGAAGGGCCGGCCGTCGTGCCAGCGCGCGTTCCGGCGCAGGCCAAAGGTGAGGTCGAGGCAGTCCTTGCTGAACTTCCACGACTCCGCGAGCTCGCCCACGAGGTTGAGGTCGCGATCGCGCGTCACGAGGCCGCTGTAGATCAGCGAGCCGACCTCGAACGACGCGCTGTCGGTCAGCACGTTCGGGATCAGGCCCGAGATGTTGCCGGTCAGCGCCTCGATGAAGGTGTCGCCGTGGGCGGGCGTGTCGCCCGGGCGGCCGACGCCCTGGTCGACGGCGCTGTCGGCCTCGCCGCCGCACGCCGCGACGGCGAGGGCGACCGCGAGCGCCAGGGCTGGGACGGCGGCGGCCGGTCTCACGCTCAGCGCGGCGCTACGGGCGGCGCGGGCGCCGCGGGGGCCGGCGCGGCCGGGGCCGGGACGCTCGGCGCCGGGGCGGCCGGCGCGGACGGGGCCTCGCGCACGACCGAGCCCCCGCGCTCGCCGCCCATCAGGGCGAGGCTGAACGAGGTCAGCGTGAAGACGATCGCGATCACGGTCGTGATCTTCCCGAGGATCGTCGGCGTCCCCATCGAGCCGAAGACCGCCTGCGTGCCGGCGCCGCCGAACGCGGAGCCGATGTCGGCGCCCTTGCCCGCCTGGAGGAGCACGATGCCCATGATCGCGAAGCACGCGAGGACGTGGACGACGATCAGCGCGATGTGCATTCCCTCACTCCTTCGACGCCGCGCCGCCGCGCGCCGCCTTCCTGACGATCGTGATGAACGTCGGCGCGCTCAGGCTGGCGCCCCCGACGAGCGCGCCGTCGATCTCGACCTCGGCGACGAGCCCCTCGGCGTTCTCGGCGTTGACGCTGCCGCCGTAGAGGATCCGGGCCGCCTGCGCGATCTCCTTCGACGCGAGCTCGGCGACGAGCCCGCGGAGGTAGCCGTGCACCTCGGCCGCCTGGCCGGCGGTCGCGTTGACACCCGTGCCGATCGCCCAGACGGGCTCGTAGGCGAGGGTGGCCTTGTCGAGCTGGTCCGGCGCCAGGCCGGCGAGCCCGGCGCGGAGCTGGCCCTCGACCGTCGGGAACGTGAGCCCCTGCCGCCGCTCGTCGGCGGTCTCGCCGACGCAGAGCACCGGCGTGAGGCCGTGCGCGAGCGCGCCGCGGACTTTCTTGTTGATCAGCTCGTCGGACTCCCCGATCTCCCGCCGGCGCTCGGAGTGGCCGAGCAGCACGTAGCGGCAGCCGAGCTCCACGAGCATCGGCGGCGCGATCTCGCCCGTGTGGGCGCCCGACGGCTCGTGGTGGCAGGTCTGCGCGCCGAGGAGGATCGGCCCGCCGGCGAGGATCTCCCCGACCGCCGCGAGCGCCGTGAACGGCGGGCAGACGACCACCTGCACGCCGCGCGGGCGCTTGAGGCCCTCGCGGAGCGCGCCGGCGAGCGCCTTCGACTCCGCGACGGTGCCGTTCATCTTCCAGTTGCCGATGACGAGCGGCGTCCTCACGCGGCCTCCGCCAGCGCCTCGACGCCCGGGAGCTTCCGCCCCTCGAGGTACTCGAGGAACGCGCCGCCCGCCGTCGAGACGTAGCCGATGCGGTCGGCCACGCCGGCCTGGGCGACCGCGGCGATCGTGTCGCCGCCGCCGACGACCGAGAACGCGGGCGCCGCGGCCACGGCGCGCGCGACCGCGAGCGTGCCGCCGGCGAACGGCGCCTTCTCGAAGACGCCCATGGGCCCGTTCCACGCGATCGTCCGCGCCGTGCGCAGCTCGGCCGCGAACGCCTCCGCCGTGCGCGGGCCGATGTCGAGGCCCATGAGGTCGGGCGGGATCTCGCGCACGCCGACCGCGCGGCCCGACGGGCTGTCGGGGCCCTCGGCGACGAGCGCGTCCACGGGCAGCCCGACGCGGACGCCGCGCCGCCGCGCCGTCTCGAGCGCGCCGCGCGCCGTCTCGACGCGGCCGGCCTCGACGAGCGAGCGCCCCACCGCGTGGCCCAACGCCTGGAGGAACGTGAAGGCCATGGCGCCGCCGATCAGGAGGGCGTCCACCCGCTCGAGCAGGTGGCCGACGAGCGCGAGCTTGTCCGAGACCTTCGCGCCGCCGAGGATCGCCACGAGCGGCCGGGCCGGCGCCTCGAGGATCCTGCCGAGCGCGTCGAGCTCCCGCCGCATGAGCAGCCCGGCCGCGGCGGGCCGGAGGTGGCGCGTGATCGCGTCGATCGAGGCGTGCGCCCGGTGCGCGGCGGCGAACGCGTCGTTCACGTAGCAGTCGGCGAGCGCGGCGAGCTCGCGGGCGAACGCGTCGTCGTTCTTCTCCTCCCCGGGATGGAACCGGAGGTTCTCCAGGAGCAGGACGTCGCCCGGCGCGAGCGCCCGCGCGCGCGCGGCGGTCTCGGGCCCGACGCAGTCGGGGGCAAGCTCGACCGCCTGGCCCAGGAGCGCCGCGAGGCGCTCGGCGACGGGCCGCAGCGAGTACCGCGGGTCCCGGCCCTTCGGCCGGCCCAGGTGGGAGGCGAGGACGACCGCGGCGCCGGCTTTCAGCGCGTACCGGATCGTGGGAAGCACCGCCCGGAGCCGGGTGTCGTCCGCGACCCCGCCCTCCGCGAGCGGGACGTTGAGGTCGGCGCGGAGGAAGACGCGCTTGCCCGCGAGGTCCAGCTGCTCGAGCGTGAGCTTCGGCAAGCCCGGCCTACAGCGTCTTGCCGATGAACCGGATCAGGTCGCGTACGCGGCTGGAGTACCCCCACTCGTTGTCGTACCAGGCGAGGACCTTGATCAGGTTGCCGTCGACGAGCGCCGTGGACGGCAGGTCCACGATGGACGAGTGCGGGTTGCCGTTGAAGTCGCAGGAGACCAGCTCCTCGTCCGTGGCGTCGAGGATGCCCCGGAGCGGGCCCGCCGCGGCCGCGCGGAAGGCGTCGTTCACCGCGGCGACGGCCGTGGGCTTGGCGAGCTCGGCGACGAGGTCCACCACGGAGACGTTGGCGGTCGGCACGCGGATCGCGATGCCGTCGAGCTTGCCCTTGAGCTTCGGCAGCACGAGGCCCACCGCGGTCGCCGCCCCCGTCGTCGTCGGGATCATGCTCACCGCCGCGGCGCGCGCCCGCCGGAGGTCCTTGTGCGGGAAGTCGTGCACGGGCTGGTCGTTCGTGTACGAGTGCACGGTCGAGGCGAAGCCGCGCTTCACGCCGAACGCATCGTCCAGCACCTTCACCGTCGTGGCCAGGCAGTTCGTGGTGCAGGACGCGTTCGAGATGATCCGGTGTTTCACGGGGTCGTAGGTCTGCTCGTTGACGCCGAGGACGATCGTGGCGTCGGGATCCTTCGCCGGGGCCGTGATGACGACCTTCTTCGCCCCGGCCTGGAGGTGCTTCGACGCGGTCGCGGTGTCGCGGAAGATGCCGGTGGACTCGACGACGACGTCCACCCCGAGCTCCTTCCACGGCAGCGCCGCCGGATCCTTCTGGGCGCAGACGCGGACCTCGCGCCCGTTCACGAAGATCGCCTCGCCCTTCGCCTGCACGTCGGCCGCGAGCGTGCCGTGGACCGAGTCGTGCTTCAGCAGGTGCGCGAGCGTCTTGGCGTCCGCCAGGTCGTTGACGCCGACCACCTCGATGTCGCTCGCCTCGAGGGCGGTGCGGAAGAAGACGCGCCCGATCCGGCCGAATCCGTTGACGCCGACTCGAATGCTCATCGAAGGGCTCCTTGTGGGGGCTGCGGCACGTCAGTACCGGACAGCGTCATCCGATTATACGGTGGCTCAGAGGACGCGGGCAACTGTCAGGAGCCCGATACGGGCCGCGCCGGCGTCGCGGAGCGCCGTCGCGCACTCGCCGAGCGTGGCGCCGGTGGTGAAGACGTCGTCCACGACGAGCACGTGCCGCCCGGCGGCCGCGGCCGACGCGCGGAACGCCCCGCGGACGTTCGCGCGCCGCTCCGCCGCGGCGAGGTCGCTCTGCGGCGGGGTCGCGCGCACCCGGACCGTCCAGCGCGGACGGAGCGGGACGCCGAGGCGCCGCGCCACGCGCTCGGCCAGGAGGCGCGCCTGGTTGAAGCCACGCTCCCGCTCACGCTCCCACCCGAGCGGCACCGGGACGACCGCGGCGATGCCCGGAGGCAGCGCGGGAAGACACTCCTCGACCAGGAGGTCGGCCAGCGGCCGCGCGAGCGCGCGCCGCCCCGCGAACTTGAACGCGTGAAGCGCCTCGCGCAGCGGGCCGGCGTAGCGCGCGGCGCTACGCGCGTAGTCCCACGCGGGCGGCGCCGCGGCGCAGGACGCGCAGCGCGGCGGCCCCGGCGCGCCGCACGCGTCGCAGTAGGGCGGCGCGATGCGCTCGATCGCGTCCCAGCATCCCCCGCAGAGGGGATCGCGCCGGCCGGCGCCCAGGCGGGTCTGGCAGACCGGACAGAGCGCGGGAAAGACGAGGTCCAGGAGGGCGGTGGCGACCGTCTTCACGGGCGGCGACGCTCCCGCTCAGCGGTGCGCGGGGCGCAGCGTGTTCCAGCGGCGGCAGCGCGGGCAGCGGTCTTGCCAGGTCGGCGCCGTGGCGCCGCACGCCGCGCAGCGGTGCGGCCAGTCGAACCCCTGGGCGAGCTGGAGGGCGCGCCGGTACTCGGCGAACGCCTCACGGGTCTCGCCGCGCCGCTCGAACACCGCGCCCAGGAAGGCGTGGACGGCCGGGAGGTCGGGCGCCCGGACCTCGACCTTCTCGAGCTCGTCGGCGGCCTCGTCGAGCATCTCGAGCTCGAAGAAGACGCGCCCGAGCGCGACGGCGAGCGACAGGTCGTCGGGCGCCCGGTCGATCGCCCCGCGGTAGAGCGCGATCATCCGGCTCGGGCGCCCCTCCTCGCGGTAGGCGCGCTCGAGCCGCGCGAGCAGCGGCAGCGCGGGCTGGACCTCCGCGGCCCGCTCCCACGCGCGGACGGCTTCGCGGCGCTCGCCCACCGCCTCGTGGGCGTCGCCGAGCGCCAGGGCCGCGGGCAGGAAGTGGCGGTCGGCGCGCACGGCGTTCCTCAACTGCGGGAGCGCGGCGGCCGCGTTGCCTCGGGCGAGCTCGGCCCGTCCGAGCTCGTAGTAGGCGACCGCGAGCCACTCCGTCTCCGCCGATCGGCCGGCGGCGGCGACGGCCCCCAGGATCCGGTGCTGGAGGTCGAGGAGCTCCGGCCAGCGCCCGGCCTCGGCGGCGAGCTCTCGGAGGCCCCGGAGCGCGCCGACGTGGTTGCGGCGCGCCTGGAGGACCTGCCGGTAGAGCGTGCCCGCCTCCTCAGGCCGGCCGGCGGCCCGCGCCTCGTCCGCGCGCCGGAGCAGCTCCAGCGTCTGCGGGTCGTCGGAGAGGGGCGCGCTCGCCGTCGGGGCGAAGAGCCGCCTGAGACCGAGGCCGACGGACACGAGGGTCCGGAGCGAGGCGAGGAGCGTCATGGCGCGGGCGGGCGGTTCGTGGAGCGCAGGGGGGCGCCGGTCGGGGCCGCGTGCGATCAGCCCGTGGCCATCCGCTCCTCTTGCTCGACCACGCGCTGACAGTCGATGCAGTAGCGGGCGAACGGCAGCGCCTCGAGGCGTTTCTCGGAAATGGGCTCGCTGCAGCGCTCGCAGGAGCCGAAGGCGCCGTCGTCGAGCTTCTGCAGCGCGGAGACGACGTCGCGGAGGAGGCGGCGGTCGCCGTTGCCGAGCTCGAAGAAGAACTCCCTGTTGTAGGCGGTGTTGGCCTGGTCGCCCAGGTCCTTGATCGAGTCGTCCTCCTGATCCTTGCCGTAGATCGCGGTCCGGCCGACCTCGTCCGCCAGCTGGCGCTGCTTCTCGACCAGCCGCTTCTTGAAGTACGCCAGTCGCTCTTTGCGCATCGCGGCCTCCCTCCGCCACGTCTGGCACGCGCTACTCAAGTCATGAACGCTAGCACGCGCCCGGGAGGCGCGCAACACCTTCACGCCCGTTCGGAGCCGCCGGCGAGCGACAGGGTGGGCGCGTCGCCCCAGAGGCGCTCGAGCGCGTAGTAGGCGCGCGTGTCCCCGAGGAACACGTGCATGAGGACGTCGCCGTAGTCGAGGAGGATCCAGCCGCTGGCGGCGACGCCCTCGGCGTGGAGCGGCCGGACGCCCGCGCCCTTGAGCTCGTCGCGGATCGCGTCCGAGATCGCCTCCATGTGGGTCGTCGATTTGGCGCTGCAGAGCAGGAAGTAGTCGGCGATGCTCGAGACGGCGCGGACGTCCAGCACGACCAGGTCGGTCGCCCGCTTGTCGAGCGCCGCGCGCGCGGCGCTCCGCGCCTTCCGCTCGGCCGGCGGCTGCGTCACGCCCCCTCGGTCAGGTAGAGGCGCCGCGCGCGGATGTGGGCGAGGACCGCGTCGGGCACGCGGTAGGCGAGCGACCGCCCCTCGCGGACGCGGCGCCGGAGGTCCGACGCCGAGATCGGCAGCGACGTCGCGCGCACGATCAGGGGCTCCTGCCCGATCTCGCGCACGACCTTCTGCGCCGCCGCGCTGTCGGGATCGAACGCGCTGCCGACGCGCGGGACCACGACGAGCCGGGCCAGTTCGGCAACGCGCCGGGGCTCGCGCCACGTGAGGAGGTCGAGGAAGGTCTCCGAGCCCAGGAGGAGGAAGAGGTCCGCGCGGGGGATGCGGAGCTCCGCGAGCGTGTCCACGGTGTACGAGGGACCGGCGCGGCGCAGCTCGACGTCGGAGACCTCGAACCGCGGGTGGCCCGCCGTCGCGAGCCGGACCATCTCGTAGCGGTCGGCCGCCGGCGCCAGCCGCCCGGGCGGCTTGTGGGGCGGGACCGCGGCGGGCACGAACAGGATCCGGTCGAGGCCGAGCGCCTCGAGGACCTCGTCGGCGAGAAGCAGGTGCCCGTAGTGGATCGGGTTGAACGACCCGCCGAAGACCGCGGTGCCGGCCAAGCCCTAGTCCCGCACCTGACCGTCGCCCAGCACGATGAACTTCGTCGTCGTCAGCTCGCGCGCGCCCACCGGGCCGCGCGCGTGGACCCGCGAGGTCGAGACGCCCATCTCCGCGCCCATGCCGAACTGGCCGCCGTCCACGAGCCGGGTCGAGGCGTTCACGAGCACGGCGGCGGCGTCCACCTCGCGCGTGAAGCGGCGCGCGTGCTCGAGGTCGTTGGTGACGATCGCCTCAGCGAGCCCCGTGCCGTGCCGGCGGATGTGCGCGAGGGCGGCGTCGAGGTCGTCCACGACGCGCACCGCGAGGATCAGGTCCAGATACTCCGTGTCCCAGTCCGCGTCGGTCGCGGGCCGCGCCGCGGGCACGAGCGCCCGCGTCGCCGGGCAGCCGCGGAGCTCGACGCCCGCGTCGGCGAGCCGCCGCGCCGCCAGCGGCAGGAACGCCGGCGCGATCGCGCGGTGGACCAGGAGCGTCTCGAGCGCGTTGCAGACGCTCGGCCGCTGGGCCTTCGCGTTCACCACGATCTGCGCGGCCATCGCGGGGTCGGCCGAGGCGTCGACGAAGACGTGGACGAGGCCCTTGTCGTGCTTGAGCACCGGGACGCGCGAGCGCTCGGCGACCCACCGGACGAAGTCCTCGCCCCCCCGCGGGATGACGAGGTCGAGGAGCCCGTCGAGCTCGAGGAGCGCCGCGACCGCCGCCCGGTCGGTCGTGTCCACGAACTGGATCGCGTCGGCCGGGCCGCCCGCCTTCTCGAGCGCCTTGGCCAGCACGCCGGCGATCAGCGTGTTGGACTCGATCGCCTCGCTGCCGCCGCGCAGCACGACGGCGTTGCCGGCCTTCACGCAGAGCCCGGCGGCGTCGGCCGTGACGTTCGGGCGCGACTCGTAGATGAACGCGATGACGCCCAGCGGGACGCGGACGCGGGAGATCTCGAGGCCGTTCGGCCGGCGCCACGCCTCGACGACCGTCCCCACGGGGTCCGGGAGCGCGGCGATCTCGCGGAGCCCCTGCGCCATCTCCTCGACGCGGGCCTCGCTGAGCGCCAGGCGGTCGAGGAACGCACGCGCGGCGCCGCGGCTCCGGGCGCGCTCGACGTCGCCGCGGTTCGCTTCGAGGAGCGCCGCGGTCTTCTCGACGAGCCCGTGCGCCATCTGGAGGAGCGCGTCGTTCTTGATGCGGGTCGGGCAGAGCGCGAGCGCGCGCGCGGCCTCGCGCGCCGCGCGGGCCTTCCCTTCCACGAGCGCCCGGACGTCCATGGCCATCCCCTAGAGGATTACCAGATTATCGCGGTGGATCACTTCGTCGAAGCTCTTGTAGCCGAGCCGCGCCTCGATCTCGCCGGTCTGGGCGCCCTGGATCTTCCGCAGCTCCTCGGCGTCGAAGTTCACCACGCCGCGCGCGAACTCGCGGCCCCCGGCGCCCTGCACCGCCACCACCTCGCCCGAGGCGAAGTCGCCCTCGACGGCGACGACCCCCGCCGGGAGCAGGCTCTTCTTGTGCCGGGTCAGCGCCGCGAGCGCCCCCGCGTCCACCGTGAGCCGGCCCTGCGGGGGCACCGCGAACGCGATCCAGCGCTTGCGCGCGGCGAGCCGCTCGGCCTTCGGCGCGAAGTACGTCCCGACGGGCTCGCCGGCGAGGATCCGGGCGAGGACGCCGGGCTCGCGGCCGCTCGCGATCACCATCGCGACGCCCGATGCGGCGGCCTTCTTCGCGGCCTGGAGCTTCGTCGCCATGCCGCCGACCGAGACGCCGTCGGCGCGGTCGCGGGCGAGCCGCGCGATCTCGTCGGTGACGGCCTCGACCCGCTCGACCCTGCGGGCGGCGGCGTTGACGGTCGGGTCGTCGCTGTAGAGACCGTCCACGTCGGTGAGGAGCACCAGCAGGTCGGCGTCGATCAGCGAGGCGACGAGCGCGCTCAGGTTGTCGTTGTCGCCGACCTTGATCTCCTCGACGGCGACCGTGTCGTTCTCGTTCACGATCGGGAGCACGTCGAAGCGCAGCAGCGCGAGCAGCGTGTTCTTCGCGTTGAGGTAGCGCGCGCGGTCGCCGATGTCCTGCGCGGTGAGCAGCACCTGGCCCACGTGGATCCCGTGCCGGGCGAACGCCGCCTCGTAGCGCTCCATGAGCGCGGACTGGCCAACCGCGGCGGCCGCCTGCTTCTCGGGGATCGAGCGCGGGCGCTCGGAGAGCCGGAGCCGCGCCATCCCCGTCGCGATGGCGCCCGACGTCACGAGCACGACGCGGCGCCCCTCGCGCGCGGCGGCGATGTCGCGCGCGAGCGCGCCGATGCGCTCGGGCGAGGCGCCGATACCGGGCTCGGTGACGAGTCCGGTGCCGACCTTCACCACGAGCCGGCGGACGCGGGGGAGCTTGCGCTCCTTCACGACACGCGTCCCGCGACGGCCACGGGCCCGGGCGCCGCCAGCGCCGCCGCGATGCCGCGGACCAGGTCGTCCAGACCGGCGCCGGTCGCCGCCGAGATCACGAAGCAGCGCAGGCCCTGCGCGGCGCACTGGCGCTCGAGCCGCTCCCGGCGCGACGCCGCCTCCGGCAGGTCGGCCTTGTTGGCGACGAGGAGCTGCGGCCGCGCGGCGAGCTCGGGCGAGTAGGCGCGGAGCTCCCGGTCGAGCGCCTCCCGGTCGTCCACGGGATCGCGCCCGGTCTGCGGATCGAGGTCGAGCACGTGGAGGAGGAGGCGCGTCCGCTCGGTGTGGCGGAGGAACCGGTGGCCGAGCCCCTTGCCTTCCGCGGCGCCCGGGATGAGCCCGGGCAGGTCCGCGATGACGAACGAACGCTCGGCGTCCACGCGCACGATGCCGAGCGTCGGCTCGAGCGTCGTGAACGGGTAGTCCGCGATCTTCGGCCTCGCCGCCGAGAGGCGCGACACCAGCGTGGACTTGCCCGCGTTCGGAAAGCCGATGACGCCGACGTCGGCGAGGAGCCGGAGCTCCAAGTGGAGCCAGCGCTCGGGCCCGGGCCGGCCGAGGTCGGCGCGGCGCGGGGCCCGGTTCGTCGAGGAGGCGAAGCGCGCGTTGCCGCGCCCGCCGCGCGCGCCCGCGATCGCGAGCACGCGCTGGCCCGGCGCCGCGAGGTCGCCCAGGAGCTCGCCCGTGGCGCGGTCGGTGACGACGGTGCCCGCCGGGACGCGTAGGACCAGGTCGCGGCCGGTGGCGCCGTGACGGTTCGAGCCTTCGCCGTGGGTGCCGCGCTCGGCGTGGTAGTGCCGCCGGTAGTGGAAATCGAGGAGGGTCGTCAGCGCGGGATCGGCCTCGAGCCACACGCTCCCGCCGTCGCCGCCGTCGCCGCCGTCGGGGCCGCCGCGCGGGACGTATTTCTCGCGGCGGAAGCTGACGCAGCCGGCGCCCCCGTCGCCGCCCTTGACGAAGATGTCGATCTCATCGACGAACATGCAATCCCACGCGGGCCCGGGGTCGCCCGCCGGCGGTCACCCGCGGTCGGTCGAGACGCTCACGTACCGCGAGTCTCCACGCCGCGCGAACCGGACGTAGCCGTCCACCTTCGCGAAGAGCGTGTCGTCCGAGCCGAGCCCGACGTTGAGCCCGGGCCGGAACCGCGTCCCGCGCTGGCGCACGAGGATCGAGCCGCCCGTCACGAACTGGCCCGCGAAGCGCTTCACGCCCAGCATCTGAGGGTTCGAATCCCGCCCGTTCCGCGAGCTGCCGACGCCTTTCTTGTGCGCCATGCCCTAGACCTCGATCTTCATGATGCGGACCGTCGTGGCCGCCTGGCGGTGCCCCCGGTGGCGGCGGTAGTTCTTGCGTCGCTTGAACTTCACGATGGACACCTTGCGGCCACGCCCCTGGCGCAGGACCTCGGCGGAGACCCGCGCGCCCTTGAGCGCCGTCGGCTCCGCGATGACCTGGCCGTCGCGCGTGACGAGGAGCACGGAGCGGAACTCGACCGTCGCGCCCCGGTCCCCGGGGAGCTTCTCCACCGAGATGACCTGGCCGGGCGCCACGCGGTACTGCTTGCCGCCGGTTGCGATGACCGCTTCCATAGATCCTGGACCTTCCTAGAAGGGAGTTATGACGAGCACCTATGAGACCACACGGCGCCGCTCCGCGTCAACTCCGGCGGGGTCCGCGAGGCCGATCAGGCGGTCTTCATGTAGTCGGCGAGGCGCTTGCGCACGAAGAGGCGCGAGCGGTGGACACGCGACTTCACCGCCGGCAGGCTGATGCCGAGCGCCTCCGCGATGTCCGGGTTCGACAGGCCCTCGACGTCGTGGAGGACGAGCGCCGTCCGGTAGTCCGGCGGCAGCGTGTCGATCGCCTCCGTGAGGACCTCCCGCAGCTCGCCCTGGAGCGCCCGCTCATCCACGCGATTGGACCAGTCGTCCATCGGCTCGAAGTGGCGGCCGCCCGCGTCGAGCGCGGGCAGCACGTCGTCCAGCGCGACCTCCGCGGCCTTGGTCCGGCGGGAGCGCAGCTTCTGGTAGGCCGCGTTCGCGGCGATGCGGTAGAGCCAGCTCCCGAACGCGGACTCGCCCTTGAAGGTGTGGATCTTGCGCGCCGCGGTCCAGAGCGCGTCCTGCGCCGCCTCCTCCGCGTCCTCGTTGGACCGGGTGATGCGGAGCGCCAGGCGGTAGACGCGATCGCCGAACCTGTCCACGAGATGCTCGGGCGCGGCGGGATCGTCACGGCGGAGCGCCTCCACGAGCCGCGCGTCCTCGTCCACCCGCTGCGCGTCCAGGGGCGTCACGTCCCGGGCTCGTAGAGGGCGAGGTAGCGCTTGAGCTCCTCCACGCACTGCTCCATGACCCCGATGTCCTTCGTCAGCTTCGTCAGGAGGATCGCGCCCTCGAGCGAGGCGACGAGGAAGTGGGCGACCGCGTCGGGCCGGCACGCCTCGCCGACGTCGCCGCGCCGGCGCGCCGCCTCGAGCGCGTCGTGGAGCCGCGCCTGCCACGCGGCGAACACGCGCGCCAGGCGCGTGCGGAAGCCCTCGTGCACGTCGGACAGTTCCGCCACGAGATTGCCGAGCGGACAGCCGCCCACGCAGTTGCGCTGGCGCTGCGCCTCGAGCACCCGGTCGAGGAAGCAGCGGATCTGGGTCAGCGGCCGCGCCGCGGGGTCCGAGAAGCACGGCTCGAGCGTGCGCTCGAGGAACGCGGCGACGATCTGGTCGAGGATCGCGTAGCCGAGGTCTTCCTTGCTCTTGAAGTGGTAGTAGAAGTTCCCCTTGCCGACGCCGCTCTCGCGCAGGATGTCGTCGAGCGTGGTGTGGTTGTAGCCGTGGACGTGGATGAGCCGTGTCGCCGCGGCGAGGATGACCTCGCGCGTGGACCTGCCCTCCTTCGTCTTCGTCCCCTGGTCGCTCGTCGTGGTCGTCGTCATCTGTACCAACCAGTCGGTACATAGAATACAGGCCGTCGGCCGATAGGGCAAGTCGAGAGATCACCGGTGCTATTTCAGCTACTTACGGCTCAGAAGAGCGGCGCGGCGACGCGGAGCGCGGCCATCACGACGGGCTTGGGATAGAGGCCGAGCGCCACTACGCCGGCGACGCAGATGATCAGGGCGAGCGCCAGGGTTCCGGAAAGTCGGACGCGCTCGGGCCGCTCGGGCGGCTCGATGTACATGCGCCGCGCCACGACGAGGTAATAGAAGAGCGCGACGACCGTGAGGACCGCCCCCAGCAGCACGAGCCAGTAGAGCCCGGCCTGCGCCGCCGCCCAGAAGACGTAGAGCTTCGCCCAGAAGCCGGCGACGAACGGGATGCCGCCGAGCGAGAGCAGGAAGATCAGCATCGCCAGCGCGAGCAGGGGCGAGCGCTGCGCGAGCCCGCGGAACGCGGCCGTCGCCTCCGAGCCCTCGGAGCGCGCCACCGCCTCGACCACGAGGAACGCGCCCATGTTCCCGAAGACGTACGCGACGAGGTAGAAGAGCACCATCGCCACGCCCGACGCCGAGGCCGCCGCGAAGCCCACGAGCATGTAGCCGATGTGCGCGATCCCCGAGTACGCGAGCAGGCGCTTCACGTTCTGCTGCGGGAGCGCCATCAGGTTGCCCGCGACGATCGTGAGCGTCGCGAGCCCGGCGGCGACGGGGAGCCACGCGGCGGCGCGCTCGCCCGCGCCCTCGAAGTAGACCCGGAACAGCACCACAAAGCCGGCGGCCTTCGGCGCCACGCTGAGCCAAGCGACGAACGGCGTGCTCGCCGCCTCGTAGGTGTCCGGCACCCACATGTGGAACGGGAACGCGGCGATCTTGAACGCGAAGCCCGCGAACGCCGCGAGCAGGCCGAGCAGGAGGAGCGGGTGGCCGCCCGCCGCCGCGCGCGCCACCCGCGCGAGGTCGGTCGTGCCGGTCGCGCCGTAGACGAACGAGAGCCCGTAGGCCAGCACCGCCGACGACACGCTGCCGACGAGGAAGAACTTCAGCGAGGCCTCGACCGCCTCGTCCTGGCGCTTGAAGAAGCCCGCGAGAACGTAGAGCGGGATGGACATGAGCTCGAACGCGACGAAGAGGAGGATCAGGTCCCGCGCCGACGCGAGCACGAGCATGCCGAGCAGCGACGCCAGGACCAGGAGGTGGTACTCGCCGGCGCGCCGGCCGCGCCCGATCTCCGGCGTCGAGACGGACGCGAGGAGGCCGATGAACGTCGCGCCGAGGAAGAGGCGCTTGGCGAAGAGCGCGAGCCCGTCCTGCACGAACATGCCGCCGAGCGCCGGCCCCGCCGGCTCCGCGAGGAAGCTCGCGAGGGTGAGCGCCAGCACGCCGCCGGTCGCGAGCCAGGAGATCGCCCGCCGGTCGGCGCCGCGATGGACGAGGTTCGCCGCGAAGACGAGCAGCAGCAGGGCGGCGAGGCCGAGCTCCAGCGGGAACACGCGCGCCAGACCGGGCGTCACGGGCCGAGGATCCGTGTGAGGAGCGGCACGGTCGCGGTGTCCACGAGGGCGAGCCCGAGCGCCGGCGCCATCCCGAAGAGGACGAGCACCGCGACCAGGAGGACGAGCGCGACCCACTCGGGCCCGCGCGCGTCCTCGAGGTCGTGGAAGTGTGGCGAGGCCGGGCCCCAGAAGATCTGCTTCGCGACCCGCAGCACGTAGACGGCCGTGAGGAACGTGCCGGCGACCGCCGGGAAGAGCCACCAGCGGTGGCCGGAGCGCCACGCCCCCATGAAGGTCAGGATCTCGGCGATGAAGCCCGCGGTCGCCGGCAGGCCGAGGGAGGAGAGGCCGCCCACCGTGAACGCGGTCGCGATGCCGGGCATGGCCCTGCCGAAGCCGCCCATCCGCCCGATCTCGCGCGAGTGCGCCTTCTCGTAGACGAGCCCGACGAGCGCGAAGAAGAGGCCGGTCATGATCCCGTGGGCGAACATCTGGAAGACCGAGCCGTTGAGCCCGGCCTCCGTCAGCGTGGCGGCCCCGAGCATGACGAGCCCCATGTGCGAGACCGACGAGTACGCGATGACGTACTTGAGGTCGGTCTGCGCCATCGCGGAGAGCGCGCCGTAGACGATGTTGACGCAGGCGATCGTCCCCACGAGCCAGGCGAGCGCCGCCGCCCCCTCGGGCAGGAGCCCCATGCCCAGGCGCACCACGCCGTAGGCTCCGAGCTTCATCAGCACGCCCGCGTGGAGCATCGAGACGGCCGTCGGCGCCGACGCGTGGCCGTCCGGCGACCAGGTGTGCAGCGGCCAGATGCCCGCGAGGATGCCGAAGCCGACGTAGAACGCGAGGAAGACCCAGCGCTGCACGGCCGGCGGGAAGGTGCCGCCCTCGAGCTCGAGGAACGAGAAGGACGAGGCGCCGGCCTGCGCGTACAGCGCCAAGATGCCGACGAGGATGAAGGCGGAGCCGAACAGGAGGTAGAGCGTGAGCTTCATCGCCGCGTACTCCTTCGTCCCCACGCCGGTCTCCCGGTACGCCCATGCAAAAATGCCGCGCGGCCGCACCTCTCCCGTCGAGCCCCAGATGCCGATCAGGAGGTACATCGGCAGCACCGCGAGCTCGTAGAAGAGGAAGAAGACGAAGAGGTCGAGCGAGACGAAGACGCCGAAGACGCCGGTGACGAGCGCGAGCAGGAGCGCGTAGAATTCCTGGCTCCGCACGGCGATCGTCCACGAGGCGAACACGCCCGCGAAGATGATGATCGCCGTCAGCAGGACCAGCAGCAGGCTCATCCCGTCCACGCCGAGCTCGTACGAGATGCCGAGCGGCGGCACGAGCGGGAGCTTCTCGTAGAACTGGAAGCCCGCCGCCTCCCGATCGTACGTGACGTAGATCCAGAGCGACAGGACGGCGGAGATGCCGGTCGTGACCGCGGCGATGAGGCGCACCGCCAGCGGCCGCCGGCGCGCCGTGAACATGATCAGGAGCGCGCCGACGAACGGCGCCCACGTGATCAGCGAAAGCACCGGAACGCCGATCATCATCTCCGCCACCACTGGGCCCAGACGAAGAGCAGCAGCACGCCGAAGGCGACGCCGTAGACGTAGTCCTGCGCCTGGCCGCTCTGCAGGCGCCGGAGGAGGTCGCCGCCGCGCAGCGTCCACGCCGAGAGGAAGTTCAGGACGCCGTCCACCAGGTAGCGGTCCACCCAGCCGACGAGGCGCGAGAAGCCGAGGATGAAGCCGCGGTAGAGCCCGGCGTAGAGCGCGTCGAGGCCGTAGCGGCGGCGCGCGAGGACGTCGAGCGCCGAGAGCGGGAACGTCCCCGCGAGGCGCGCCGGGTCCACCGCGCCGCGCTGGTAGGCCGCCCACGCGAGGAGGATGCCGCCGAGCGCGAGGGCGACGGAGACCGGCGCGAGCCAGCCCGGCCCGTGGTGACCGCCGTCTGCCGCGAGCGCAAAGCGCACCCCCCACCCGACGGTGACCAGCGCGAGGAACCAGAGCGGGCCCCGCATCGTCCACGGCGCCTCGTGCGGGTGACCGGGCGCGCGCGCCCGCCCGAAGAACACGAGGAAGACGACGCGGAACATGTAGAACGCGGTCAGGAACGCCGTGAGCGCGAGCATGAGGAAGGGCCCCCGGAGCTCCGCCTCCCAGACGCCCGCGAGGATCGCCTCCTTCGAGAAGAAGCCGGCGAGCGGCGGCACGCCCGCGAGCGCGAGCGTGCCGACGACGAAGACCACGCCCGTCTGCGGCATCCCGCGGAAGAGGCCGCCCATCCGGAAGATGTCGTTGGTCCCGACCGCGTGGATCACCGCGCCCGCCGCGAGGAAGAGGAGCGCCTTGAACACGCCGTGGGTCAAGAGGTGCAGGACGCTCGCGTCCGCCGCGCCGGCGCCCGCGGCGGCCATCATGTACCCGAGCTGCGAGACCGTCGAGTACGCGAGGACACGCTTGATGTCGCTCTCGACGCACGCCATGCTCGCGGCGAGCAGCGCGGTGAAGGCGCCGACCCAGCCCATGAGCGTGAGGACCTCGGGCGTGAGGGCGAAGAGCGGCTCCGCGCGCGCCACCAGGTAGACCCCCGCCGTCACCATCGTCGCCGCGTGGATCAGCGCGGACACGGGCGTCGGCCCCTCCATCGCGTCGGGGAGCCAGACGTGGAGCGGAAACTGCGCCGACTTGCCGACGGCGCCGAGGTAGATCAGGAACATGATCGTCCCGAGCCCCTCGATCGCGAGCGCGTGCTCCTGCGCCTTCGCGAAAAGCGGCTGGAACTCGAAGGTGCCCGTCGCCGCCCAGAGCATGACGATCCCGATCACGAAGCCGAGGTCGCCGAGCTTGGTGATCCAGAAGGCCTTCACGGCCGCGCGCGCCGCCGACGGCCGCTCGTACCAGTAGCCGATCAGGAGATACGAGCAGAGCCCGACGAGCTCCCAGAACACGAACATCTGGATGAACGAGGGCGCGAGCACGAGCCCGAGCATCGAGAAGGCGAAGAGCGACTGGTACGTGTAGTAGCGGCCGAGGGAGGGCGCCCGCTCGTCGTGCAGGTACCCGAGCGAGTAGACCTGGACGAGGAGGGAGACGAGGGTGACGAGGACGAGCATCGCGGCGGACAAGGGGTCCACGAGGAGGCCGACGGTCGCCATCGGGCCGCCGTCGGCGGGGATCCACGCCCAAGTCTGCACGCCGCCGCGGCCGTCGCTCCAGACCGACAGCGCGGCGACGAACGCCGCGGCCACGGCGAGGATCGAGACGACGCCGGCGACCCGCCCGGCGCGGCGGAGCGGCGCCACCACCGCCAGGAGGAGGAACGCGGCGAAGGGCAGCCCGAGGACGAGCAGCGGCGCGGTCGCGGCGGCGTCCACCGCGTCAGCCCCGGAGGAGGTCGAGGCGGTCGGCGTCCACCGTCCGCCGGGTGCGGAAGATCGCGATCACGATCGCGAGGCCGACGGCCACCTCCGCGACCGTGATCGAGATCGTGAACAGCGTGAACACGAGACCCGCCACGTCCCCGCCGAACCGGGCGAAGGCGACCAGGTTGATGTTCACCGCGTTGAGCATCAGCTCGATGCCGAGGAGGATGCCGATCGCGTTGCGCCGCGTGAGGACGCCGAAGAGGCCGATCGCGAACACGAGCGCCGCGAGCGTGAGGTAGCCGTAGAGGCTCATCAGTCCTCGGTCCGCGCGAAGTAGAGGGCGCCGAGCAGCGCGACGACGAGCAGCACGCCGAGCAGCTCGAGCGCCGCCGCCCAGGGGCCGACCAGCGCCCGCCCGATCGCGGGCATCGTGTCGCCCGGGGGCGCCGGCCGCGCGCCGCCGAGGGGCGCCTGGATGAGGAACCCCGCGACGGCGACGAAGAGCGCCGCGGCGACGATGGCGCCGTTGACGACGTGCCGGCTCGTCTGCGCGATCCGCTCGCCGACGAGCCGCTCTGTCAGCATGATCGCGAACACGACGATGGTCACGACGCCGCCCGCGTAGAGCAGGAGCTGGACGCCGAAGAGGAACGGCGCGTCGAGCAACAGGA
>WNFB01001303.1_pt1 | contig 21145 bp, 23 predicted proteins | sample 5400501 | NCBI WGS metagenome assembly WNFB01 (sample SAMN13153341, study PRJNA577476) | soil metagenome | isolation source: 200 cm saprolite under Douglas fir tree site 2 hole 1 | place: USA:California | collected 2015-04-18 | reverse complement strand
CGAGAATCTTTTCAAAGTGAGGGTCGTCAGTGTAGACCCTGCCACCGGTGTGTGCTATGGCCGTGGCGGCAATAATGGCATCGGCTATGGGCAGGTTTCTATCCTTCAAGATCATTTCGCCAGCATGTCGCGCGATCTCTTCTGAGGGTGGAATGAGCCTGATCCCCGCGTCCTTCGCGCTATCAACTCGTAGTTGAACAGCGTCTAGGCCCACACCGGGGGTCATGGATGAGACAAGTTCGGTCATGGTTATGGTTGACGAGACTAGAAGAGAGGCTCCTGAGCGGCTCTCCGCCACAACCCTCTTCGTCCAGGGAGGAGGCTCTCTGGAATAATGGGCGAAGTAGAATCGCGTGTCGAGGCAGGCCTTCAACGCCATCTCTGCCGGAGCTTGTCGAGCTTTCCGACCATTTCTTTGTACGTGTATTTTCCAGCGTCAACCCCCCACAGGTCCTCCATTCGAGGAATGGGTCTAAGCACCAAGCCCGCTTCGGCATCCAGCACCTCTATCTTCATGCCTTCCTTGATTCCGTACTTCTTTCTTAGCGGGGCTGGTATTGTAACCTGTCCCTTCCTAGTAACAGTAGTAGTTTCCAACACTTACATCCTGGTAGGACATGAGCACGTTCGTATTACTTAAGCTTCCAAGTACAACCTGGAATTATCTCTCTCATTTCTACTATCTTTTTCTGGATCCCGAGAATAGCCAGTCGTTTCTCCAGAACTCCTTCGCAATTCCAAACCAGAACCCTGTCCAAGACCTACTAACCGAGTGTCGAACTAGGAACGAGAAGATTCCGGAAAAAACTCGTAAATAATCAGCTTTCTACAGCAATCTACGCCCCGATCAAAGCATTGATCAGCGATACACCCCCAATACGTCTATAACCAACGAAACACAGTTATCGGTAAGGTGAAAGAAGAGATGCGTAATCCGTTCAGAAGGAAATCCAAGAAAGCAGAACCAGAGACTGCAAAACACGCCTAGATCGATACCGAAAGAGTGCTGGTTGTCCCAAACTGCAGAACTGACTTGGGACGCTGGCTAGGCGACAGAGAAGATCTGGAGAACGACAAGCGCAGAATCGGACTTCTAAAGTCTTACGCTGCCAAACAATTGGAAGCAAATCTTGGGAACCATTCATTTGAGATCCATCGATGGCCGTTACTGAAGCAGCGATCAGAAACTGTTTCAGGAACCACTTGTCGAAATCAGTCTTGTTGTTTTCTTCGGCCGTCATGCGTGATATTGCAGGCTCCACCGTATGGTTAAAGAGAGCCGTGGAAATATGGGTTCACGCCCAACATTGCCTAGCTACAAAGAGAATTTCGTCCGACTACTCTACGCAATAATCTTCGTAGAGTTCATAGTAATCAGCGTCCTTCTCTTCGGGTTCAGTAACGAGTATCTCAACAACGCATACATGCGCACCTGGATAACCGCGAACCTGCCAGTACTCGGAGTTCTCCTACACGGAGAAGTGGACGCACTATTCATCGGAGCCGCGATAGGGGCAATGGTACTTCTCATCCAACGAAGAGTACAAGCGGCAAAATCTCAGGAGGACACGCGACGCAGCGTCAAGCCAGCGACGCCTAGTTACACACCGACTCCAGTGGTCCAAAACCTGACCCTTCAAAGCAACCCAATTCCAAACCACGCGTCCCCGTCGAGAACCCAAGCCCGCGAGGAGCCGCGTCAAGATGATAACATAAACTGAAAAAACGGAAATCCTGACGCACCGAAAAGCCCACTGTCTTGGCTCTTGCGAACCAAGCAGGGCCTGACTCACGCCAATCTCCAAAATAATTCTACCCGAGCACACAAGGCGCCCCTAGGGCACTAGCGCCCCGCAAATTCGAATTCGTGGGTCCCAGCTGAGTTCTTATCAAGATCCAGAGCGCCGATCTTGGCCCATCCGGTCTATACGGTAGACGCTCGAAGGGAAGCGACCCATCTCACCCCAGGTTAGCAACTTTCGTTTTCGACTTGTGGTTACAGCGGCCAATTGTAGGAGTCTCATGGTGCCCAGTGTTCTGAGGTTGCAGTAGTGCAGACTCGAAAGTTCCTGATTCCGATGCTCGCGGTACTACTAGTTGGAGTCGCCATCCCAATATCTGTTCAGAGAGCACATGGAGACGATACCACCGAGACTCTGACCATTACGGGTCTAGCTGCGCGTGGTACCTACGATTCTTATCTCGGAAGCACCGTCGATGCTATACAAGCTGGCAACACTCTAACCTTCAACGTCATCTTCACAGCGAACTCCTACGTTTACCAGCGCAACCTGACTATGGGCGTGAAGTTTGACTGGATGACCAATTTCCAGAACACAACCAGCTACCTTGCGGTTTACGCTGGTCAGACGCTTACAGTTTCGCTTGCCTATACAATCCCGGCTATGACTGGTCAGTACTCGGCTCTGAATCAGCAGCCTCACACTTGGACGCTTGAGCTATGGGACATCGGTACAAGCGCCACTTGGAGCGCAAACACTTACTGCTACGATTACAACTATGCTCCTCCTTATGTTCAACCGATGTGTCGTAGCTTCTCCAGCAATGGGTATCCCTATACGTATCATTCGCTTGCCGTCTACTCGGCCGCCCAGGTCAGCAGCTATAATACGAAGTTACAAGCCAGCGCCATCATTACTTCTCTAAATAGCGTCCTAGGGAGCACCATTTCACCTCCTCCTGGAACGAGCTCTGCGATAGCTTCGTTGGCTCAAGCAAACACTCAGATGTCGCTCGCGAACAACGCATATTCGCTAGGAGACTTCGCTACGGCTCAAACAGATTATCAGAATGCGCTAAACGATGCTAACGCAGCTCAGAGTAGCCTAGCAACCATCGGAGGCGGAACCGACACGGCGACATTCACCAGCATCTGGCTGGACTCGGTAGCAGTCCTGCTCGGTGGGATAGGCGCGATCCTGGTCGGCTTCGCCGGATTCAAGTATCTGCGAGGCAAGACCCGAGCCCTACAAGGCTACGCTCCAACAGCTTCCCCGACAGCTCCAAAGGCCTAATTCCTCCCATACCCCATCTTTAGATCTTCCACTGCCCAAGCTCGTTCTTTAGCTATCGGACTCTGTATCGTATACGATATACCTTATATCCGACCAGCAATCCTAACCAGGAAGGATGCGCCAGTCAAAGTCTCAAGAGGACGATCGCTCTAGCGCGCATGATCGACTCCACAGCGCACCCAAAGGCCTACTACGATACTACATCCTTCACAAGATAGCTCAGAAACCAATACACGGCTACGAGATCATTCAAGACATCGACAGCAAGACCGAAGGCGCCTGGAGACCCGGAGCAGGATCACTCTACCCCATCCTCAAGAAACTCGTATCCGAAGGCCTGATCAAAGCGGAACCAGAACCATCAGAAGAGGCAACAAGACGAGTCTACCACATTACACCAAAAGGCATCGAATCCCTCGCGCACGCCAAAGAAATGTTCGCCAACTTCCAGCAGCGCTTCGGCAGTCTACGACGCCTCTTCATCGAACTCATCGACCCCGAGAACCTGGCCACATTCTTCGTCGACGGATCCAACCGCCAATTCCAGATGGCCCAGGAGATGCTCGAATCCAAACAGAACAAGATCTCACCACCTGATCTAGAGTATATTCTGAAAGAGTACACGCTGAACCTTGAGAGGCAGATGAACTGGGCCAACAGATTCCTGAACAAGTCCAGGCCAAAACTTGCCCCACCAATCCGCCAGAAACCAGTCAAACCGTAACAATCCGGCACTCTTTGATTGTTGATCGTCAAGTGATGCCTAGTTAGAAAACAGCACGTCAAACTAACGTGGAGAGTCTACATCTCCTCGGACTGTACAAAATCGCGAACGGTAACGGGACTCCTATTCGACGCTAGAGCCTGCTCTAGCCGGTACAACCTTGGCTCTGACCCAGAGCGCAAACGAGCATACTGGATTCCTACGTCGACTTGATCTGCTCGTCCTAGCCGGCGCGGTCGTGACATTGTTCCTTGCTCTGGCCAGCGAGCCATGGTGGACCCTGACCGGGACAACGAACTCGAAATTGTTGAGCATTCAGGTCTCTCCCTTCTACTTGCATATCAATGCAATCGGTCTCCCCGCCACCTCGACCTCGGCTGGGACTCTCGGATCCTTCACCCGCATTCTCCTATTCTTCGGCTTTTTGGCCCTAGCATCCGCGAGCGTTCGACCGACTGCGTGGTGGCGAAACCTGGCCGTATACTTTGGCCTCTCTTCCCTCGCCGAGCTCTACCTGAGCTTCCTAATGATGTACTACTGGGCCCAATCAGCATTCGTCATAGCTTATGGATTTGTTCCACCGTACTACGGGACAACATCTCTCCCAGGCAGGATTCTGGGGCTCGACCTCAACTACTACTCGGGACCACTCGTCACCGCGGCGTTTGCCATTCCATTCTACTTGGGCTTTCTAAGTTTCAGTCTAGTCATGGGGCGTGGAATTATCCGGGCCATTCAAGACCGGACCCTCAGAGTTCTAGCCACCCTGTTGCCAGGGGGAGGCATTCACGACGTCTATCTAACCCCACCATACCAACACGTCTGGTTCTCCAGTGGGGACAAGGAATTCAATCCAATGATAACCGATCCAGACAAGCTCAATGACGACGAGCTACTCGTCTCGTTCAAGAAACTCTACGACACGGTCGAGCCTGGAGGAAGCCTATCCATAGTCCTACCCGCCTGGGCAACGACCGTCGGCGACCGATTTCAGAGACTCATGCCAGACACTGGCTTCACTATCGAGGCGGCAGGCGTAATTTACAGAGTCCAAGGCAAACCTGAGACCGAGCTTCGCTTCAGAAAACCTACCCAGACACTCAATGATGAATCCCAAAGAGCGTCTTCTCCACCAGAGGAATTGGTATCGACACCACTGTCTACTCCACCACTCTCTCTCGATGAGGGAACCGCCGAGTCAACCGCTCCTCCTGTCCTTGAGAAAGCGGAGACGCCTTCATGGAAACCCGCGAAGCTGTCAAGATTAGAGAGGAGCATGGTCAAAGCTGCAGTGGACATCATCAACCAGAATCAACACCCCGTCCCGTACCGCGACCTTCTCAACCAGGTCTACATGGATCTGGTTAACAGGAAAGCAGACTTTGATTCAGCCCGGCAAATTGAGACCACACTCTTGAATCATAACGGAAGGGAGATTCTCCTACTCGAAGAAGCCGACGAGGCTAGCGGCAGACCCACCAGGAAATGGTGGTTAGGCGAAGAGAGGCTCGCCCCCGAGAAAAAGAAACGGATTTCAATTATTGGAAGAATTTCGGCTTCTAGGCCCAAAATTCCCTCGGTACGATTTCTTCGGAGGAAATCACAGAAGTCTCGTTACGTCGAAAAAAGGACTGGCGATACGGACTGATGAGCCTCATTTTTCGTCCGTAGCACGTTACTGTGTAGTGTCCACACTAGTAACGCCGGACTTATCGAATTGCCTTTGATTCCCGTGGGGTCTAAGGAATGAAAAAATGAGCAATCTCCGGATAACACTCAGTCGTTTAACGTCGAAGAAGGTCCCAGCTCTCTCGCTTGCCCTAGTCGCGATTGTGGGGATGGCTGTGGGAGTCTTCGCCGCAACCTTGACTGTCGGCACCATAAGCAATCCAGGAGGAGAAAAGGGCCTTCTCCACACAGCAGGCAGCGTCCTTACATTTGCAGACAACGGAATTTCGGTGGTCGCGACTGCCCCGACCGGCAACGCCACGTCAAACTTCCTCACGACTGGCAACAAGAACGCTTTCACCGCAGCAACAACATTCGTGGCTGGTCATTGGGAAGAAGCCATCTTAATTACTGATACCTCTGGGGATACAGCATCGCATACTGTAACTTTCAACATCAGCTCTGGCGCGACTACTCCAACGGGCACAGCCTTCTCATTCTCTCCGTTCACCTACACTGTGGTCGGGATCACGGGCTCGACGACTCCAACAATCACCCTATACATGGACTTGGGCGCTACCAGCATAACGACTCCACTGGACATATACGTCAGCTCGACCTAAGAGTCAACTCCCAAAAACGGGTCGCAACGCCGCGGTCACCGATAACCGCCTAATTTTTTCTACTCTTTCTTTCGATATTGTCCATTTGATACTACTTTCTTGAAGTCTGTTACTGGATCAAAGCTAGCAGGGTTACTCAAATCTCTTAGAAACAGACGGGGTTGAACTCAGCCAAGACAAAGCATGAACAAAGTGAGACGCATCTTCTTTAACTTTGGAAGACGCGTCTCTTGGCTACCACTCGTAAAGATTGTCCTCTCTCTTGGAATTCTCGTTTATGCGGCGAGCATTTCCGCAACAACTACTACTTATCAAGCCGAATTAGGGTCTCTTGTGAAAGTTGCTAACAATCTTCTCGCTACTGACAAAGGCTTCACCCTTGCGGGTGCGGGGTCCTCTGCTACTGGCACGTCCTGTTCCAGTCCAATCATCTTCGGCGGTTCACCCGGCACCGCCAACACTGCAATCACCGCGAGCCACCTAGTCTATGATGTACAAGTCAACTCTACCACCAACGCCTCCCCAACCACCAAGTTCAACGTCACACTTGTCCTAGCCTCAACCACTTACGGGCCGCTCTGCATCCAGACCCCAGCATCTCCAGCGAACGGTCAGACCATCGATTGTAAGTTCGATGTTGGGACAACTCTTCCGTCATCACCCTATTCGTTCAAAGTGACAGTTCAGTGACTTTTCCGCCTAGCATCCCATTTATGAAAAGCACCCAGAATTAGCCCTGATCCGGAATCTGTCACGGTCATTCTGTTCTCGTGAAGCTTCCTTCCTAGAAACCAGCGCATTCTGCAGAACCCGACTCGCGGATTCTGCGCCTAGAACCCCTAGACTCGCTTAGAAAACAGGTTACCTGGGAAATTTCTCCGGCCAAGAATGTCAAAAAAAGTTGCGACTCGCGACACAAAATCACTCTATGGACTTCTTTCTGTGGAACTCTCCTGATCTGTTATCTTTTCTTTTTCGGTTAACTATTGTTTTTCTGTTATCTTTTTCTCGATCCCCCGGGGGGTATGTCAAAACAAAACAAAACCTTCACACTTTACAGAATTCTCACCTGCAAAGAATCACCCGAAACAAGTCCTAATCCGGAATCTGGGCAGGCGATTCTAGATCGCGAGATCTGCACGCTGACCTGTACGCTGAGCTACACGTTAATGAAAACGCTCGATCGGCCGGTTCTGCGCCTAGAATCGCGAGACTTCCCCGGTTCAGCTTCAACTGGCAGAACCCTAGTCAAAAAATCTCAAAAGCAGTTGCTCCTCGCAACACAAGAGTGCTGTTTGGAAGTCTCTGCGGTAGGCAGGAGGAGCCTCCCTCGAACCTTGGAGATAGGAATTCATCGCGTCGCAGATTGTTGGTGTTCTAGCGGGGGGTTTCTGGGCCTTCAACTAGTTTCTGGACTTCTGTCAGTTTGGAGAGTGCTTCGATTCCTAGTGGGGTTGTTTGGAATTTCGACTTGCCCTCGTCGACCACTGTCTCTAGCATTCCGCGTAGCAGGAGTCGTGTGATGTATTTCTCTGCGGCGACGAAGTTGATGTTTGACCGGTAGACGATCTCCGTCTTCGACGCGCGCTTCGCGGCTACGGCTAGAATGTCGCGTATAATGAGTAGGGAATCTCGGGGTTTCGGACTCAACGCCGCTCTAAAGCGTACCTCTTCCATACGAGAGCGGATTTAGTTCTTTCCTACATTTTCAAGCAAATCCCGAAGAATCTTCCCGGTAGAACCTAGGAACCGCCGAGCTGGAGCTGCTTATCCACATAGCCCGTCTTCTCGGTCTTCAGCCACAACCTCGCCCCTCTTCGAAGAATCAGCACCATAGCAGCTAGGTTGGCGATGGAGATGAGTGCTGCGTATGGGTACGTTGCCAGCAGGAGACCCAGATGGGACAGAACGCTCGATCTAGCGGAGGAGACAACTGCAGCAGCCAGCGTCCCCACGTAGACAACGTTCACGGCCACCATAACCAGAAAAAGCGGTAGAAGCGTCTCGAACGGCAGGCCCACCTTGATTACCCCCAAGCCGAGAATAATCCAGGCCACAAAGGTCAACACGGCGAGGATAGGACTCATCATCAACGCCTCCATATCAAGCGTCTTGGCAAGCGACATCGACCTCCACGCATTCCAGTGCTTAACCCCCGTGAGCATGTTCCCACCGGACCATCGGATCCGCTGCTTAAACAAGCTCCCAACCCGGGCCGGCATCTCTTGCCAGCACTCAACCGGCGCAAGCCGCGTAGCAATATGTGCTCTAGCAAACCGGACTGACAATTCTGCATCCTCAACCAGTGACGTTGGATCCCACAATCCAACCTTCTCGAGAGCCGTTCTCCTGAAGAACGTGTTAGACCCCGAAAAGGTGACAAACAATCCCAAAGCATACTTCCCATCATTCGACAATCGATACAGGAAGTTCTCATAAGCGGCAAGCCGCGAGACAATACTCTCCCGGAGGTTCAGCGTCCGATGAAAGCCGTGCACAGCCCCAGTCTCTGGACTGTTGAAATATCTCAGCGCCTTCTTTACAGCCTGCTCCTCCGGAACATCATCCGCATCAAACGTCGCAACGATCTCGCCCGTCGACTCGTGAAACGCATAGTTTAGCGCATCACCCTTCCCGAGACTCGCGTCCCGATGAAACACCTTGATCCATGAATATTTCATAGCATAGCTCTTGCAGATCTCTAGCGTCCGATCCCTCGACTCGTCCTCCACCACCACAACCTCAAGGTTCTCCTTCGGATAGTCCAGTCGGACCAGTGCATCTAACAACCTCCCGACAACCTTCTCTTCATTCTTCACCGGAACAAGCACGGAGACATTCGGGGGATCCCAGTCCTCACCCGGATCCTCACCGAACCCACGCTTCTTGTACCGCCAGACTCCGAGCATAATGATTGGGGTCGCGTAGACGAAGTAAGCCAGGAATAGGATCGTCAGCCCGAAGACAAACCAGTTGGCGACGCTCACTATCCTTTATCCAGCTCGGGTTCCGCGTTCTGGGCGACGCGGCTATTTATCGTCTTAGAAGCGAGCGTTTCTCGCCAAACTCTACGATTAGGTCAGAAAGAATCAGCAATCATCCATCGCTCGAGTTGTAACATCAAATCAAAAAATTCGGCATTGTAGAAATGTCTCCTTCTTGTAGGCAGGGATATTGTCGCGAGATTTGCACGCTTTTCTCCGCTCTTCTACTCGGAAAAGTAGGAACAGAGAGTGGAGTGGTCGCTGAATCTTTTCGCATTTATACTCCATTCACACGTTCAAGCCTTGAAACACACCTGGTGCCCCAGCGATATCCCAGGACCACCCGCAAGTTACTGTGGATATCCACAGGTCTACCAGCCAAGGATTAACCGTTTCTCGTCAATAAGAATGAACGGAGCCCTAGGAACCATACACAACCGGTACCAAACATGGGCAAACTAATGATCTCGCTCAGCGACCAGTCCGAAAACCTCGTACGCAACGAAGTCCAACGTGTATACCACGGCAGAGTCGGAGGCCTCTCAATATTTTTCGAACAAGTACTCCGCGACTACTTCCACGGCAACGGCAAACCAACAAAATCCACCCGGACAAAGAACGGCAAGAACTAGTTCGAAACCACTAGAATCGTTCACGAGCCACGAAAGACTAGCGGTCCTACAGGCCGCACTCTGTCCACTTTCCCTAGCCGCGCGGCACCTGAGGGCTAACTGGCCTAATTCCACGCGCCCTCGCTTCGAGCGAACGGACAAAGCTAGGAAGCTCTTCCACTGATCGAACCTCGGTTCGCGCGAGAGATCTCATTCTGATCCATAATTTCAGATCACTCTTCACTCCCCTCTGAGAGAGCTCCTTGTACAGCCACGTCTCCAACTTCTTCCCCTCTCTATCGAAGTCTGTCAACACAATAGCTTCCTTTGTTCCGTTGAGCCGATCCAGAAATTCGTGGCGGGATTCACCCCTCGCTTTAAGGCAGTGCACCTTCCCCGCCACTCCCAGTCTCCGAAGAGCAGCTTCATCTCGCCGTCCCTCGACGATGATTGGGACCCCGGCCAAGGACAGTGTTCTGAGCTCGTCGATGATTCTCTCTGTCTCCTCCATCTTCCACGCGTAATACTCAGCTCTGGGATTCCGCAGTCGAGCGAGGCTTCGCTGTGGACTTAGACCAGTCACCTATCGTCAGCTCTTCTCTAGTCTCCGCACTTCTTCTAACGGATGTGCATTTCTCTTGAAGTATTCTCTGACAGGTTCTAGCTTCTGGGAGAGGATTCGTGACATGTTCGTCTTCAGGTCTCCCGGATGGATATGTCCTGACGCGTACTGTTTCTCGAGCTCGTCATAAGTGGCCACTTGGACGTCTCCTCCGTACTTCGGATCGCGCTTCAACATGAGTGGCTCGCGGTTTTCGAAGACTAGGATGCGATAGTACTCCAGAATCGGGTTGCCTTCCACCACCTTTGGCGGGCAGAACGCCTGCTGGATCTTCCTCGCGATCACCTCAGGCTCATCATGGATCAGAATGTTATTCTCGGGCTTGCTCTTCGACATTTTCGCAGCTATCACTTGGTTCAACTTAGGGTCCTCATCGAAACTGCCGCTAGGCGCGTTCTGAATACCCGCGAGTCCGACTAGCATAGGTGTGTGGAGGCTGACCGGCTTACCCCAGCCCAGTTTCTCCCCTGCCTCTCTGGCGAGAATGTGGGCCTTACGCTGATCTATCCCAGCACATGCAAGGTCCAGTCTCATCTGGAATATGTCTGCCGCTTGCATGCAAGGGTAGAAGATGGTCGCAGCGTCGTTCTCTTTCGATTGCATGTCCCGTCCCATTATGGGTATCGCCCTCAGGACCCGTTGTGTTGTTGTTGCTCTCGCTATTCTGAGGACCTTCTCCCAGTACTCGGATCTCGCCGCGAGTTCGGATGCCCAGACGTACTCGGCTTTGTTCTCTGGCACTCCAAGGGCTGTGAAACAGTGTTTGTAATACCGGCCTACGGTCCGAATTTTTTCAAGATCGCCCCCGAACTTGTTGTTGATCATAGAATGCCAATCGGCGAGGAATACTATGAAGTGGAATCCCGTCGTGATCAAGTCTTGAATCTTGGAAGCGCAGACGAGACCTTGGCCGATATGCATCATTCCGTGCAGCATACAGCTGCGTTCCGGAGCACTCGAACCCCCAGTAGGCCCGAGGATTCTTCTTCTCCTCCACGAGCTTCTCTAGCTCAGACCTCTGGATTATCTCGACAGTTCCTCTGGTGGCCAGCTCAAGACGCTGCTCTGAGTTCATGTCCGCCTCCGGGAGCAGGGTGTTTCTGTACCTCGGCTAAAAACCTCTAGACTCTTCGACCATTTCGGAACATAGTGCCAGAAGGCGAGTTTCGCGTTGGAACCCTTCCTTACAGAAGAGTTCCTTGTCGCCCGCGACACTAACACCCAAGCCTCACCGTGAAGATCACCGTCTTCTCTCAGCCCGGCTCTCTCGAGGCGGGCGTCTCGCGCTCGCCCTCACCGCAGACAATTCTCCCCCAGCGTATAACCATTCCAGTGAAGATGAGAATCCTGGCTTTTGCCCCGGATGAGAAACCCGTTACATCGCTAGCTCAATGGAAAACTCGAATCTGCCTGGCGATCCTTAAAACTGGAATTCCTGTACCGAAAAACGTCTCAAGAAACGCAATCGAGTGAGGGACCTCATGCGGGGGGGCGCGAAAGTGTCGTTCCCGGAGACCACGAAAAGGCGGTGAAATATCAGGTTCTGAGACGTGACTGAGGCAATGCTCAGTTTACTTGAGGGGAACGTACATGCTTGACCGAGACGCCCCTATCCCTGGTGTTCCATGAACAACCTTCTGGTTCGTGATCGCGAATTCTCCGACAAAATGTCCAATCATCTCGGGCTTGATCTCAATCGCGACAAATTCCTTGCCTGAGTGTAGCTGGAGTGTCAGTCCCAGCATCTCAGGAATGACGATCATATCTCTGACGTGCGACTTTACGGGGGTGGGTTTGCCGCCGTTCTCCTTTCTGGACTGTCGAACGTGTTCCATCAGTATTCGCTGTTCATTGGTGAGGCCTTTGAGGAGCGATCTGCGCTGCCGAGCGGGAAGGAGCTTGATGAACTCGTCCATCGACATCTGCTTCAGTTCGTCAACAGAGTGCCCACGATAAGTAAACTGCCTAGGCACAGCTCTTCACCCGCATCGCACTGTTCGTGAACGTGAGCTGCATGATAAGAAGGTTCCTAAGATCTACCGCGCCGAGCGACGCTTAGCCCGTCCGGTCTGGCGAGCAGCAATGTTGCCAACTTTCCTTCCCGGGGGTGTATCCCGTCCGACGGTTGTAGGTTTGCCCGCGTGTTTGTGTCTTCCTCCACCGTGGGGGTGAGACGCAGCAATCATTGCTTGTCCCTTAACGACCGGCCATTTTCTTCCTCGGGACCTTTGTAGGAACCACTTTGGTCCAGCTTTCAAGAACGGTTTCTCGGTACGTCCTGCCCCCGCGACGACTCCAATCATCGCTCTACACCTATCGTTCAGATGAATGGTTCTACCCGAGGGCATACGAAGTTCAGTTCCGGCCGGCGTGTGAGAGACTACTAGTGCGAAGCTGCCTGAGGACCGAGCTAGAGTGCCCCCGTCTCCAGGACGGAGTTCTATATTGCAAATCATGGTTCCCTCTGGGATTCTCCCCAACGACTTGATATTCCCTGTCTCTGCCGGCGCCTCGCTTCCGATCTCAATGCTCTGTCCGACGTACATCCCCTCAGGAGCAGGAATGTACACATCGTTATTTCTCCCCACGACCAGCCGAGCCAGAGGAGCTCCGCGCGCGACTTCGTGAAGAAGATCTCTAACAAATCCAGTGCTGTGTCCATCCACTGAATTGTAACCCGCAGAGTGGAGTCTTCGATGGGTAGGGGCTCTGAAAATGAAGCCGCCCCTTCCACGTCTCTGCACCAGGATATTCTTTCCCATGCTACGCCAAATCCGCTTACAGTATTCCGAGCTTTACAGCGAGGTCAGATGCTTTTGATTCGGGGCTCAGCTTAACGTAAGCTTTCTTTTTTCCCTCTGGGGTCGTAAGAGTGAAGACTCGAGAGACGTTTACCTCGTAGAGTTCTTCCACCGCCCGTTTCACATCGTTCTTGGTTGCCTTATTGTGGACGATGAAGGTGATCTTGTTTTCCCCTTCGATCAGCTTTACAGTATCTTCCGACATCATCGGGTAGACGATCACAAGTTCGGATTCTAGCCGGGCCATTCGTCCTACCACTTCCTCTCTGCTAGGTTCTTGATGGCTGACTCGCTCCAGATGGTCAGCCTGCCCGGATGCGTACCTGGTGCAAGGGCTTCGACACTAAGGTCTGCAGCTCTAACCACGTCTAAGCCTTCAAAGTTTCTGAGAGCCTTTCTAGCGTTCTTATCTTCACCGACCACGACTAGTGGTCCGACGGCATGAACTCTTGCTCCAGCCTTGATTCTTTTGCTCTTTCGAACTCGCACAATGTCATCCCAGACGCCGATGGATGTGAGAAACCGCTTGGCATCGGAGGCTTTTGAAAGATTCTCTACTTCATTGCTTACGACTAGGGGTAGTGTTCGGTCTTCGTGGAACTTGTGGCCCCGACTCCGCACGACTTGGTCTGATGCAGTCGCGGCGATCGCCGATTTCAAAGCGAGCCGTCTCTCTTTCTGGTTGATTCGTTTAGCGGTTTTCTTTGACGTGACTGGTGGGAACGCCATTCTACCACCCACGGTCCCAGGGGCGAAGGCCGCAGTCCCCGACAAAGGTCCGTGCCCACCGATTCGTGGCACCCTAGATATTCCTCTCCCGACGCCGAAACCCTCGGCAGTTGTTCTCTTTCCAGCCATTACGTTCCGACCCTGTGGTTGGAAAGCGTGGGATTGTTGAGCGATTGCAGCTCTTCGAATGACATCTAGTCTGATGCTCGTCTGAAATACTTGAGGCAGATGGACCTCTCCGGCTGATTTTCCTTCTATGTCGAGAAGATGCGCCATTCTGACTAAGTCAGTTGACATGAAAGTTTACGCTCCCTGTTTCGATGCGAGATTCAGCTGTTCTATCTTAGGGGGTTCTCCCGTCGGGATTCCTCTAGCCGGGTATCTGAGAGCAACTAGTCTCCTGGCCGGCCCCGGAATCGTGCCTCTTAGAACGGTGTATTCCGTCTTGACCGGTCCATATCGAAGGAAACCTCCCTTGGGAGTCACGTCAGCCCCATTGTTTCCCATCTTCAAGATCTGCTTGTTGTGCTCCGTTCTCTGGGCAAATCCCATCTGCCCTGGTCTAGGCACAGAGTACATCACGTAATGCGGGTGCCATGGACCAATCGATCCGACTCCTCTGACAGTTTTCCTTGACTTGTGCTTGAGTTTCTTTACTCCCCATCTCTTAACTGGACCCTGGATTCCTTTGCCTTTGGTAATCGAAATTACATCGACCTCTCCCCCTTCCTTGAAAACCTCTGAAACTTTCACTTCCTTTCCAAGGATCTTCTTTCCAAACTCGAGCTGTTCCTGTACTGTTCCCCCATCAATCTTCACCTCAAACAAGTCAGGTATTTTTCTACCGATCGTAGTGGTTCGTGGCTGGCTAGCAACCACTACCCTTACCTCAGATAGCTTACTCGTTGAGGGCTGTAGTTTCTCCCAGGCCTTGACGTCGTCGAATTTCTCGGGCGTTTTGATTCGCCTTCGGAGATCCTTCGTTTGGTCGTTGGACCATACTTCTCCAAGGGTTCGCAATCCACCGTTCAGTGTTTCGTAGAAACGCAACGCGGTTACCCTGAGCGGAGGCGTCTCGACAACTGTCACAGGGAAAGTCACTTCCTTGCCGTAGTTCAGGGAGCCCTGGCGATTATCAACCAAGGTGACATGAGTTGTTCCCGCTTTGAAACCTGCAAAGCCCAAGAGGCGTGGAGGGCCTTCGTAATCTGGCCAGAAGCGAATTCTAGGGGTCCAGTGACTTGCCCTGCCGCGGGGGAGATAAGCAAGCGATCCTCTTCTAGGAGCGCTGTACTTTCGGTGACCCATCTAGGCCTCCTCCAACACATTCAGTATTGACATCGTCGCAAGGACTGCTTCTTCGGTTCGGACCGTTTCTACTCCCTGATCCGGGATCATATTCAAGTTGAAGTCGACCATCTTGGTAAGGTCGGCTCCTTCTTTGGCAAGAATCTCGGGCACACCCTCTGAAGGCGAGCCGAAGACGACCAGTGGTCGCTGCGAAGATTTCCATCGAAGAGTCAGATCGTCAAGGACCTCGCGTACCCCTTTCCCTCTTCGAGAGGTCGAGATTGTCAAGTCCTGCCTTCTGCTCCCTATCAGCTTACCAAGCGTGAGATTGGTTCGAGTGGTCCTGAATCCCCAATATATAGGTAACCGGGTAAGCTCAACGAGCTCTCCCTGAAGCCGTGGCGATATTCGAACGAGCCTGATAGTCACTCTCTCGAGTAGTCTCAGCTTCGAAGAGACTTCCACAGTCGCTCCGAGGCCCGCGTTTACGATAGACCGAGTTCCCGATTCGGTCACGAGTCCCTCACGAATTTCGCCTATTCGAGGCTCTGCTATGCTGGGATGGCTGGGCAGGCGCAATGGGGGCAAAATTCCGGAAAATTGAAGATCGGGATCTTGCTTGAACAGTGTCTTCCGCAAATACTGGGGTGTTTCCTGGTATGCGAGTAGTTTCTCGAAGAGCCTCCCCTCGTTTTCTGAGTTCCCAGCGTTTTTATCGTCGTAGATCACAACTTCATCGGCTCGGAAGATTGCGAGGGACCGTGCGATTAGGCCTACCCGGCTGGTCTTCTCTCTGAGATGAGGCACGTCCCTCGTAAACGATGCAGGAAGTGCCACTGAGAGTCGTTGAAGCCTTCTCGGAACTTCCATCATAGAGTCACGAGGTTACGACCATAAGATATTAGCCAATCTCGGGAATCGACAGTGTCAGTGAGGAAGACCAAAGATGCCTGTTGATTTGGATGATTTGAAGCTACTTTCGAAGATAGATCGCTCTAACATGATGGGGGCCGTGGATCGGTTTCCCGATATTTTTCTTCGCCCCAGAGATGAATGGGATGTTTCTTTGACGAAAACAAAATCCTCGTTCCAAAGCCTCGTTCTAATGGGGATGGGCGGATCGGCGAGCGCAGCGGACGTAGTTTTGGATTGGCTCAGAGCCGCGGTGCGCATTCCAGCGCTGGTCCATCGCGAGCCGGGATTGCCTGCCTTTGTCAATTCGAGAACGCTTTTCATCGCGCTGAGCTACTCGGGTGAGACCTCAGAGACGCTGGCTGCGTTTCAAGAAGCGAAGAAAAGGGGCAGTTCCCTTCTAGGTATTGGACACGGCGGAGCGCTCGCCTCGCTCTGCGCCCGCTTCAAGGCACCATTCATTCAGGTCGAATCGTCACTAGCTCCAAGAGCTGCGCTTGGCCAAATGATTGTTGCCGCCGCAATTGCCCTTGAGAATGCTAGTCTCGTTCACTCAACCACACGAGAGATATCAGAGGCTGGCCGGGAGCTCGTTAGTCTCAGGCGTCGTTGCTTCATCGGAGCCACTCTAGAAAACAATCCGGCAAAGAGCCTAGCCGAAAGGTTGCTAGGTCATCTGCTAGTATTGTATTCGCTGCAAAGGATGTCTTCGGTTGCTCGCAGGTTCAAGAACCAACTTGCAGAGAACAGCAAGACACTCGCGAAGTACGATCTGTTGCCCGAGGCGGGGCACAACGAGGTTGAAGGTTGGCATGAGAAAGATAACATGTTGCCGGTGATCATTCGAGACGTCCAGGAGAGCGCTTTCGAGCGATCAATCGTTCGTGCGTTCCGCGCTACAATAGGTTCAGCAAGCGGATCTCGGCCGCTGGACGTGCGGGTCGCGGGCAGAGGGAGACTTTCGAGGTTGCTATCTCCAATCCTCCTCCTCGATTACGTGTCCGTGTATCTTGCTATGCTTAGGCGAACTGACCCGACGCCTACTAACTTAATCAACGAATACAAGAACAGATGAGCACCTAGTCTTCAGCCTTGGGTCTACCCCTTCGCGACCCCGATCGGAGTCATGCGGACAACCTTCTTTCCTATTCCAAGTTGGTCACTCACATCGGCGACTCTGTCGACATCCTTGTAGGCTTCAGGTGCTTCCTCTGCAAGGACTTCCATGCTCGCGGCTCTGATGACTATTCCTCGACTTTCTAGTAATTTCTTCAGGTCTGATCCCCGCCATTTTCGTTTAGCAGCCGAACGACTCATGAATCTCCCGGCACCATGGGCGGTAGTCCCAAAACTCAACTCCATCGCCTTGGGTGTGCCTATCAATACCCAGCTGCTAGTTCCCATGCTTCCTGGAATCAGTACTGGTTGTCCGACGTCTCTGTATTGAGCCGGGACGTCTGGATGTTCCGGGGGAAAGGATCGCGTCGCACCCTTTCTATGGACGATGACCTTTGTAGTTTCGCCATCAATCTGATGTGATTCAACTTTCGCGACGTTGTGACAGACATCATAGACGATTCGCATATCCATCGAATCGGCTGATTTGGCGAAAACCTTCTCGAACGCCTGCCGAGCCCAGTGGGTGATCATCTGCCTGTTGACCCAGGCGAAGTTACATGCAGCGGACATGGCGGGGATGTAATCCTCCGCTTCAGGACTCTTGCTTGGACAGGCGGCTAGCTCCCTGTCAGGCAGGTGGATGTTGTATTTTCCTGTCGCTCTTTCCATGACTTTCAAATAGTCGCTACATATTTGGTGTCCATACCCTCTACTTCCGGTATGGATGAGTACGAGGATCTGCCCTTCCTTGTGGATCCCTAGTCGTTGGGCGACGTGCTCGTCGAAGATCCGGTCTGCTCTTTCAATCTCTATGAAGTGGTTGCCGCTTCCGAGACTCCCCAATTGGGGAGCTCCTCGCGATCTTGCACTGTTGGATACCTTTGACGGGTCGGCTGCTTCCATGCAGCCTTCTTCTTCAATTGTCTTCGGATCTTCCGGCCAGGCATATCCTTTGTCAATGGCCCAGTCGAGGCCGTCGGTAACTGCTTTGTCTAGCTCGATTGGGCTAAGCTTGATCTGTCCCCTGCTTCCAAGCCCAGAGGGAACGAAATTGAAGATAGTATCCACAAGCTTCGGAAGGACGGGACGAACCTGGTCCTCAGTGAGGTTAGTTCTAATCAGCCGGACGCCGCAGTTCGAGACAACGAAACCATTCGCGATAAAATTGTGCGCATCAGAGGCCACTGTGAAGTCGTAGACGTCTTCATTGAAGGGTATTTCTTCTACACTTGCGATTTCATCCCAGACCGCACCTGACCTACCAAGCCCTTCAGTTGCAAGTTTTAGGAACGCATTGAACTCCGGAAACTCACGACCAATCCGAAAGCTAGCAATGCTGCGCATCTCGCGCTCCTGAGGATCTGTTCCACCACCTGAGTCTCGAGTGTCCCGAGAAGGAACCTTTTCGGTCGCGTCTCTGCCCGATGTTTCTTGGACTACGGCAATCATTGTGGAGTTTGCCTTCTCTTTGAGAATCTTGCCCTTGAGTCTAAGGTAGTGAACGGCGGCATTTGCCAGGTACGACTTTTGTCTGTTGTATTCGTATCCTATCGTGGACCAGAACCGGATCAGATTGGCGGATTCGTTAGAAACCAAGAGCCTAATTCTAGTCGAGGAGCCGGTGACGCCCGTGTAGCTGTTCTTCTCGACCGAGGTGACTTTGGCCTTGATGCTGAGCTCTTGCAGAAGAGCGGCAACCTGTCCCAGCAGTTTGACGCCAGAATCAGCAAACGCAGCCTTCTTGTTCTGCCCCAGGACGGGCGTGTAAAAGTTAAACCCGTGGCCGGTAATTGTCTTGGGCGAAGATAGGTCTGCTCCAAAGAGAGGGGCCAGAAAAAGTCTCTTCTGCCACTTGGGCAAGGCAAATAGCCATTCTGGGAGGAGGAACGCTTTTGCTGCCTTATTTCCCAAGGGGGAACCCATGGCAACAAGCAGGGCTATGAGACTCCGCGAGCGGGCTCCGAAGCAACACTCCACATGATTGAAGCTATAATCGGCATACGTTGTCCTGATGTTGGATAGACGAGTTCTAGAGTAGATTTTGGATGGCTTGAAACCAAGCCTCTTGACGTCCCGACGAATTTCATTTAGATCTTCGCGCTTTCCGTAGAACCACGCAACATGAGTCTTGGGAGTGAAAGTTAGTGATCCATCGCCCAAAATGAATCCCATGATTTTCAGAAGCAGGGGAAGCTTAGTATTTGTAGAGTTCAGCGGAATGAGCCCCCTCTTTTGCAACTCCTTACATAGAAGATCTCGATTAGCAGGTATAGGTAGTGCTACTATATCTTTCCTGGTCACAAGGGGGAACTCGATTGGCTCATCATATTCAACTCCCGCGAATGGATAGACAGCAACCCTGTTCTTGCCTTTTCGAAGCTTCCCCAGTGGAATCATGCCCTGCTGTGTCAGAAACGGATGATCCTTCGTGGCAAGTAATTCGTTTCCAAGTAATGTCCGAATTCTCAGAATATTGCCGGCAGGTCTACTAAGAAAGTGGACGATCTCGGTTCCAGAAGCCCTCTTACCCTCAACACAACGAATCCTCTTACCCGGCCATAAGTTGGCAAAATCCGATATCCTGCGTCGGCAACCGAGTTCATCAAGTACTAGAGATGAGCCGCTGATGCAATTTATATCGTAGCCGACCCCTCCTGGACTGATGAGTCCTTCGTCATAGTCTGTTGCGGCTACTCCTCCGATTGGGAATCCATATCCTTCGTGCCCGTCTGGCATGGTGATGGCATATTTGTAGATGCCTTTTAGGTGGGTGACGTTGACGCACTGTTGGATTGTCCGGTCGGTGCGCATCTTGGCTAGCAGGTCTTCGTCGGCATAGATTCGTGCTGGGACCTTCATTCCGGGCTGGTAGTCTTGCGGCACTTCCCAAATGTTTTGAGATATCTGCTTAATGGGGATGTCCGTGCTTGATCTGTTCCAGGAGTTCAAGGCTTGGGTGCTCATTCGCCAACCAAATTGTAGAACGACGACCTAGCTATAAGTGTCGTTGGGTCGGTTGGCAAAATAAGCGAAGTCCATTTGCAAATCCGATTACCTAGGCTAGCCAGGTCAAAGATCTAGGATGAATCTGATTCTCGCTTCGATCGCGGTTTCTTGGATTGTCATAAGGTGGTATGTTACTCCTTTTACTTCAGTCCTAGACCCATGTTTCCCCCGGTCATATTTCTCGCCCCTCAACTTTGCGCGAAGCTTGAACGTTGACGGCGCGTCCGACGCGATTCTGATATCGTAGGATGAGAAAACCATTTCTTTGATGTCTAACTCCAATAGCAATTGTTCTAGCCAATTGTATAGGAGTTCTTCCTTATCGTGGCCATCAACTTGAACCGAGTTTTCTACGATTGGTTGAATCGTCTCAAGGTTCAGCATCGTCTCATAGAATCCTTCCGCCGCCTGGGCAAATGCTCTTTCAAGATTTGGGCCCCAAGCTTCAATGTAAGCGTCAGTAGTGTGTTCGAGAAATCTGTGCCCTTCTGCACTTCTATCTTGAATCGACACTTGACTCAAACTAGTTGACTCGCAGGAACCGTTTATTAGGTGAGTTGAGGATGAAATGTTTCTTTGACCTGAATGCGGGTTACCTTGCCGGGATTACGCAATCTATGAGATTGTGTCTCGTGGGCCGAGTGGATTAACCCGTCCGTGTGGGTCCAAAGGCGCAGTTCTCCTTTAGGGGAGCGTTGGCCTTGAGAGCCTGTGGCCCGTTAGGGCCGCGTGGGTTCGAATCCCACTCCCGGCGCCAGAAATACTTGAGCTGACTTAGGAGTGCGTAGGCTGTCTGGAGTTCTAGCATCCCCCGGGGGCCTGGAAAAGAATGTTTTTTTCTATTTCGGAGAATGTAGTTTTACGTCTGTCTCAAACGTTAACCGTATTTCATACTGCATGAGTATGTCCGGGCCTAGACCCTTGCCTTTGCGTGTGGATCAAGGGTCCTAGGAGACGAAGCGATTCAGAGCATTGGATATTGCGGATGAGCAATGATAAGGTTGCGATTCCCGCGAGGCCT
>WNFB01001302.1_pt1 | contig 21150 bp, 21 predicted proteins | sample 5400501 | NCBI WGS metagenome assembly WNFB01 (sample SAMN13153341, study PRJNA577476) | soil metagenome | isolation source: 200 cm saprolite under Douglas fir tree site 2 hole 1 | place: USA:California | collected 2015-04-18 | reverse complement strand
CCGGGAGCATGTCGTCGAGCATGACGCCGACGGCGAGGACATCGTCGTTGCTGTGCGGATAGAACGCCCAGTCCTGATGCCACTCGACCGGCGAGCCGTAATGCGGCTCCTTCAGGTTGATCTTCGAGCCGTGCAGGCGAACGCCGGACGGCCCGAGCAGCTGACCGAGAACGCCCACGAGCTTCGGCAACCGGGCGATCTGCCAGAACAGCGGGTGGTTCTTGTGCGGCGTCTTGATGCGCCGCACGCGCGGCGCTTCCGGCCGGTGTCCCGGCTCGAGATCGTAGACATCGTCATGGGCGCTCACTCGCTCGGCCTTGGCGACGAAGTCGGCGATGACGCCCCTCGCCTGCGCGAGCAGCGACGCGTCGAGCATGTCCTCGACGACCAGCCATCCGCTTTCCCGATAGTGCTCGATCTGCTGGCGAGAGAGCATCCCGATCTCCTGATGCCGTGGCGGCGGGCAAGACACGGCTTGCCCCTGGAATACTAGCACCATCTGCCTCAGCGGCGGCGCGTCACGGGCGCCGGGCCAGGATCAGTTCCGCTGCTGCGGCTGATTGGCATCGGGCGGCAGATCGAGCGCCGTCAGCGTCGGCAGGTCGATCTGCCCGGTCGGGCTCAAGCCCTTGCTGCGCTGGAAATTCCTCACTGCGGTCGCCGTGCTCGGGCCCCACTGGCCGTCGATGTTGTCGCGCACATAGAAGCCCAGCTCGTGCAGCCGCTGCTGCACCTTGAGGACCGTGTCGGTGGAGAGCGAGGCATTGCCCTCCGGCGCGCGGGTGCGGACTGGCCGCAGATCCCTCCTGGAGACGGGAATCCAGCTGCCGTCGGGCTGGCGGCACGCCGTGCTCTCGGTCTTTCTCGGCCGGCCATCGACCACCGCATCGGTGACGAAATTGCGGCAGGTCTCGCCGCTCGGCCCTTGGCGGTCGCGGGTCGGCGTCACCCAGTAGCTCGAGCCGCTGCCCGGATTCTGCCAGGCGACCGGCTGATTGGCCGGCGCATTCTCGAGCGATTGGCCGACGCAGCCCTGGTCCGTCGGATCCATCGTCCGCCCGATATAGCCGCCGGCGAGCGCGCCGCCGATCACCCCGAGCGTCGTCGCGACGCCCTTGCCGCTGCTCTTGCCGAATTGGCTGCCGAGCAGGCCGCCGGCGGCGCCACCGGCGGCGCTGCCGATGAGGTTGCCCTTCGACGTGCTCAGCACCTGCGACAGCGCGCTGTGGTCGCAATAGCGCTGATCGGTGCCGAAGGTGCCGCTCTGCGCGCGCGCACCGCCGATAGCGGCCAGCGCAACGCCGGCGATGACGCCGAGCGCGGCGACAGCATGGCGCGGGAAACAGGCGTGGTTTGGAAACATGGGCAAACTCCTCGCTGGCGACGTCGCATAAGGGGCACGCCCCGAGGATAGCGCGCTCGCCGCCGAGTCGGAAGAAAAGCTCGAGGTTCCCGCGCCGGCCGCGGCGACCGAAGGGAGCCGCTACTTTCGCGCGACTTCATCCGACAGCAGCGCCAGCAGTCCCTTGAGAAGCTGCACCGGCGGCGGCGGGCAGCCGGCGATGTGCAGATCGACGGGCACGACGGAAGCAACGCCGCCGAGGCAGGCGTAGCTGCCCGCGAACAGGCCGCCATTCCGGGCGCAGTCACCGACCGCCACCACCCATTTGGGATCGGGAGTCGCGCGGTAGGTGCGCTCCAGCGCCTCGCGCATGTTCTTCGTCACCGGGCCGGTGACGAGCAGCACGTCGGCATGCCGGGGCGAGGCGACGAAGCGCAGGCCAAAGCGCTCGAGATCGTAGAAGGCATTGCCGAGGGCGTGGATCTCGAGCTCGCAGCCGTTGCACGAGCCCGCATCGACCTCACGGATGGAGAGGCTGCGACCGAGCCGGCGCCGCGCCGCACGATCGAGCGCGGCGGCCAACTCCGCCAACGCGTCATCGTCGGGCACGGGCGCGGGCTCGGTCAGCGGCGATCGGATCAATCCTTCGAACAGATGCTTGCGCATGGCGACGCGCCCTCACAGATCGTGGCCGGAATACGAGCAGTTGAACGATTTGTTGCACAGCGGGAAATCGGCGACGATGTTGCCGTCGACGGCCGCTTCGAGCAGCGGCCATTGAAACCAGGACGGGTCGCGCAGATGGCAGCGTTCGACCTTGCCGTCGCCGCCGAGCCGCAACCATATCAAGACGTCGCCGCGGAACCCTTCGACCAGGGCGACGCCTTCCGCGGATTGGCCGATACTCGGCAGCGGAACCCGGCTTGCGCCGGTGGGCAGGCGCTCGAGTATCTGCCCGATCAAGTCCAAACTCTGCTCGACCTCGCGGATGCGAATCCAGACGCGCGCATCGACATCGCCCTGGTCGCGCACCGGCACGTCGAATTTCAGTCGGTCATAAGGCGCATAGCCGGGGTTGCGGCGCGCATCGAAGGCCCGGCCCGAGGCGCGCCCGACATAGCCGCCTGCCCCGAAGCGCCGCGCGAGCTCCGGCCGGAGCACGCCGGTGCCGACGGTGCGGTCCTGCAGCGACGTGGTGTTGTCGTAGAGCGCGATCAGCGGCGGGAAGCGCCGCTGCGCTTCATCGAGAAGCGTGCGGATGACGGCCACGCCGGCCGGCGCGAGATCGACGGCAACCCCGCCCGGCACGACGCAATCCCGCATGAGGCGATGACCGAAGGCGGCATCGGCGGCACGCAACACGCGTTCGCGCAGCACGGCGCAATGAGCGTGCATCAGCGCGAAAGACGCATCGTTGCAGATCGCGCCGATGTCGCCGAAATGATTGGCGAGCCGCTCGAGCTCGGCCATCAGCGCGCGCAACCATTGGCCGCGCGGCGGCACCTCCACGCCGAGCGCCGCTTCCGCGGCCCGCGCGAAGGCGATGGCGTAGGCCACCGTGCTATCCCCGGAGGTCCGCCCGGCCAGCTTTGCCGCGCGGTCGAGGTCGGCGCCTTCCATCAGCTTCTCGATGCCCTTGTGGACATAGCCCAGGCGCTCCTCGAGCCGGACGACCGTCTCGCCGCCGGCGGTGAAGCGGAAATGTCCGGGCTCGATGATGCCGGCATGGACCGGACCGACCGGGATCTGGTGCAGGCTTTCGCCCTCGGCGGGAAGGAAGACATAAGGCGCGGCTGCGCCGTGCCGCGGCGGCGGCGAGCGGCCGAGCGGGTGGACCAAGTCCCACCGACCGTGGTCGAGCCAGGGGCGCATGTCCGGCGCGCCTTCGGGCTCGAACCCGAACAGATCGCGGATCGCGCGCTCCAGCCGGATCGCGGGAGGATGCACCGCGCCGATCGAGGGAAACCGCCCGGCCGCACAGTCGAGGCTCAACACGCCGAAATCGCCGGCCGCTTCGTCGAGCAGCGCCATATGCACGGCCGCCCGGTCGCCCCAGAGGCCGAGCAGGGTCACGCGCCCGTCGCGAAGCGCATCGGCGGCGAGCCCCCATCCTGCCGCGTCGACGACGGCGCGCGGATTGGGCCGATGCGCCTCGACCCGTCTTGCCATTTCCATCAGCTCGTCCAGTGCTGCCATGGCGTGTGCGCCCTTAGCCGAGGAGGCTCGATACATGCTGGAACCACACCACCAGCTGCGGCGGCAGGTAGATGCCGGCGGCGAAGACGAGGGCCAGATGCGCCAGGAGCGGCGCATAGGAGGCCTTGACGGACGCCGTGCCGCCGCGCGGCTCGCCGAAGGCGAAACCATTCAGGCGCAGCAACAGGGCGCCGAAAGCGATCAGCAGGCCGAAGACGAGCGGAATGGCGAGCAGCGGCGAGCGCGCGAACGTCGAGCTCACCACCAGAAACTCGCTCATGAAAATACCCATCGGCGGCAATCCGGCGATCGCGACGACGCCGAGGACGAGACTCCAGCCGAGCAGCGGGTGCGTTTCGGTGAGGCCGCCGATCTCGCTGATCCGCTGCGTGCCCTTGACCTGCGCAATGTGGCCGACGGCGAAGAAGATGCCCGATTTGGTGAGGCTGTGCATGGTCATGTGCAGCAGCCCGGCAAAATTCGCCAACGGACCGCCCATGCCGAAGGCGAACACGATGATCCCCATGTGCTCGATCGACGAGTAGGCGAACATCCGCTTTATGTCGCGGCGCCGGTAGAGCATGAACGCCGCGAAGACGAGCGAGACGAGGCCCAGCGTCACCATGAGCGGACCGGGCGCGACGGCCACGGCATTGGCGGTCATCAGTACCTTGAAGCGCAGCACGGCATAGAGCGCGACGTTGAGGAGAAGCCCCGAGAGCACCGCCGAGATCGGCGTCGGGCCTTCGGCGTGAGCATCAGGCAGCCAGGCGTGAAGCGGTGCGAGGCCGACCTTCGTGCCGTAGCCGAGCAGGAGGAAGACGAACGCGACGTTCAGCAAGGCGGGATCGAACGAAGCGGCATGGCCGACCAGCTCGGTCCACACCATCGCGTCGAGGCCCTCGCCGATCACCGGCTCCGCCGCGACATAGACGAGGATGGTGCCGAAGAGCGCCAAGGCGATCCCGACGCTGCCCAGGATGAAATATTTCCACGCCGCTTCGAGCGCCTCATGGGTGCGGTAGATCCCGACCATCATCACCGTGGTCAGGGTGGCGATCTCGATGGCGACCCACATGAGTCCGATGTTGTTCGCCACCAGCGCCAGATCCATGGCGAACATCAGGATCTGATACATGGCGTGATAGAAGCGCAGATAGGCGGGCGTCAGCCGGCCGATTTCCAGCTCGTGGCCGACATAGCTGGCGCTGAAGATGCTCGTGGTGAACCCGACAAAGGTATTGAGCGCGATGAAGACGACGTTGAGGTCGTCGACGATCAGGTAGCGGCTCGGCGCAGGATGCGCGCCGAGAAGCAGCGACAAGGCGGCGAGCAGCGTCAGAAAAGTCGCCGCGACATTGAGGCGCGCGGCAAGCCGATAACCCGGCAGGAATGCGAGCACGGCAGCCGCGCAAAGCGGTATCAGCAGCACGCCATGCACGCCGTCGAGGGCCAGCGGGATCATCGACGTTCTCCTCGGAACTGGTCGAGCGCCTGCACATCCACGGTGTCGAAGCGCTCGCGGATGCGAAAGAGAAAGATGCCGATGACGATGAAGGCGATGAGGATGGAGAAGGCGACGCTGATCTCGACGACGAGCGGCATGCCCTTGGCGCCGGTCGCCGCAAGCACCAATCCGTTCTCGAGCGACATGAAGCCCACCACTTGGCCCACGGCGTTGCGACGCGTCACCATGACGAGGAGCCCGAGCAGCACGACCGCCAGCGCCAGCGCGAGATCCTCGCGCGCGATCGGGTCGGCTTTGCCGGTCACGCGCAGCATCACCACCATCGAGAGCGCGACCAGCGCTATGCCGGCCAGCATGGTCAAGCCGATGCCGACCGCCGTCTCGATCTCGCGGTGGATGCCAAGCCGTTCGACGATCCGCCGCAGCACGATCGGGATGACGATGGCCTTGAAGCACAGCGCGATCGCCGCCGTCACATAGAGGTGGGGGGCGTCCTGAATGTAGGCTTGCCAGCCGACCGCGAGCGCCAAGGTGAGCGCATGGAGGGCGTAGACATTGAGCAGCGCGTAAAGGCGGTCTTGGTAGAGAAGAACGAAGCTGAGCAGGACGAGGCCGCCAGCCAGCAGATGGGAAATGTCGAAATCGAGGCGATCCATCTAGAAACTGCCGGAGATGAAGCGCAGGAGCACGGCGAGCAGCCCGAGCATCAAAGCGGCGCCAAGGAACTCGGGCACGCGGAAGACCCGCATCTTGGCGATCGCGGTCTCGAATGCCGCGAGAAGGACGCCGCCGGCGGCGAGCTTGGCGAGGTACGCGGCGGCGCCGACGAGCTCCGGCACCGTGCCTTGGGCCGGCCGAGCCAGACCCCAGGGCACGAACAGGCAGGCGATCAGCGAGACATAAAGCAGCAGCTTGAGCGCCGCGGCGAGCTCGATCAGCGCCAGATGACGCCCGGAATATTCCAGCACCATCGCCTCGTGCACCATGGTGAGCTCGAGATGCGTGGCGGGGTTGTCGACGGGAATGCGCCCATTCTCGGCGAGCGCGACGATGACCAGGGCGATCAGCGCGAGGGCCAGCGATACGCGCAATCCGACCGCCGGCGAGTCCATGAAGGCGGCCATGGTCGACAGCTGGGTCGAGCCGCCGATCAGCGCCAAGGTGAACACGATCATGATCATGGCCGGCTCGGCGAGCGACGCGATCATGACTTCCCTGCTCGATCCGATCCCGCCGAAGCTGGTGCCGACATCCATGCCGGCAAGGGCGAGAAAGAAGCGCCCGCTGGCCAGAAGCGCGATGATGGCGATGAGATCGGCCGACCAGCTGAACATAAGGCCCGTGGCGAAGGTCGGCACGAGAGCAGCGGCCACCCAGGTCGCGGCGAAGACCAGATAGGGCGTGGCGCGGAAGAGCCAGCTGGCATTTTCCGCGAGCACGACCTCCTTGCGCAGCAGGCGCAGCAGGTCGCGGTAGGGCTGGAGAACCGGCGCGCCGCGGCGGCGCAGGAGACGTGCCTTGACCTTGCGCACCAGCCCGACCAGCGCCGGCGCCAGGAGGAGAACCAGCAGCATCTGCGCGCCTTGAACGGCAAGAGCGTTGATCAGAGCCATAGAGCCGAGACCAGCAGAAGCGCGACCAGGGCCAGGAAGACCAGGCTGAGATACCGCCGGATCGTCAAGAACTGCAGATGGTTGAGCCGGTCCGCCGCGAAATTCACCGCATGCGCGATCGGCGCGTAGAGCCACTCCCAGACCAGATCGTGCAAATCGACCCGGAGCACCGCCGGGCTGGCATCGCCGGGCGGCGGCATCTCGACGCGCTCGCGGGCCCGGAACGCGATTGTGCCGAAGACCCGGCGGATCGGCTGCGCGAAGCTGGCGGCGGTGTACTGCGTCAGCGGGCTCGGATCGGGATAGCCGCAATCCCAGGCCGGGGCGCGGCGCAGGCGATGCGAGGCGAGGCGATGGATGGCGTAGGCCGAGAGCAGCGCCGAGAGCATGATGAAGACGAAGACGAGGAGCCCGTCATAAGAGCTGCGGCTCTCGGTGACTGGCACGATCGCCAGCCAGGGCACGCTCGACTGCACCGGCATGCGGCCGCCGACGAGGCTCTGCGTCAGCGGCGCCAGCGCGTCGATCACGAAACCCGGCAGGATGCCAGCGAGAAGGCAGAGGGAAGCAAGGAAGAGCATGGCAGCCAGCGAGAAGCGGTCCGCTTCCCCGGCCTTCGCCACGACCGGCGACCGTGGTCGGCCGAGGAAGGTGACGCCGAAGGCCTTGACGAAACATGCGGCGGCGAGCGCCGCCGACAACGCCAGCACGGCACCTACGGAGGGAACTAGAATCTTCAGGCCCCATTGCGGCAGCGCCGGGCTCAAGAGGATGGCCTGGAAGGTCAGCCATTCGGAAACGAAGCCGTTGAGCGGCGGCAGCGCCGAGATGGCCGCACAGCCGACGAGAAAGGCGAAGCTCGCCCACGGCATGCGGTGAATGAGACCGCCCAGGCGCTCCATGTCGCGCTCGCCCGTTCCGGTCAGCACCGCGCCGGCGCCGAAGAACAGCAGGCTCTTGAAGAGCGAATGATTGAGGACGTGGAACAACGCCGCGGTGAAGGCGAGCGCGGCGGCGGCGCCCATGCCGTTCGCGCGGAAGGCCAAGGCCAAGCCGAGGCCGATGAAGATGATGCCGATATTCTCGACCGTGTGATAGGCCAGAAGCCGCTTCAAATCGTGCTGCATCAGAGCATAGAGCACGCCGAGCAGCGCCGTGGCGGCCGCCAGCACCAGGACGACCATGCTCGACCACCAGCTCGGCTCCCCCAGCAGGTCGAAGACGATGCGCACGAAGCCGTAGACGGCGACCTTGGTCATGACACCGCTCATCAGCGCCGAGACGTGGCTCGGCGCCGCCGGATGGGCCAGCGGCAGCCAGACATGCAGCGGCACGAGCCCGGCTTTCGATCCGGCGCCCAGCAGCACGAGCGCGAGAACCAAGGCGGCGATCGCGTCCGAGTGGTGGTCCGCGCGAATCGCGGCGAAGGCGTAGCCGCCCTCGGGTCCGGCGAGCAGGCCGAAGGCAAGCAGCAGGGCGAGCGTCCCGAAGCTCGCCATCACCAGATAGATGTAGCCGGCGCGCGCGTTGTCGGCCTCGCGATGATGCGCCATCACCAGCGCCCACGAGGACAGCGACATGAACTCCCAGGAGAGCAGGAAGGTGAAGGCGTCATCGGCAAGGACGACGAGGTTCATGCCGGCGAGGAACGCGGGATAGAATGGCAGGACGCGCTGCGGCGCTGCTTCATGGCGGCCATAGCCGAGCGCGTAGCAGCTTGCCGCGCCGGCGCCGAGATTGACGACCGCGAGAAAGAAAGCCGCGAGCAGATCGACGCGGAAATGCGAGCCGACCCAGGGAAGGCCGAGCGGGAGGACCAGACTCGACGTCGCGCCGCCGGCGATGAGATGGCCGAGCGCGACGCAAAAGGCCAGGGCGGAGGTCGCGAGGCAGCCGCCATAGACGGCCGCCGTGCCGGCGCGCCGGCGCCGCGCCGCGACGACGCCGAGACAGGCGAGAGCAAAAAACGCGGCCACGCACCAGAGCGCGATGATGACGGGCATCTCAGGTCTGCCTCTGCCTTGCCCTGCGCCCGCCCGTCATGAGAGTCGAATGCGTCACCCGTCGCCTCTCGCCGGGCCCGCCTTGAGACGCACGCCGCGCCCGCCCGGCTGGCTGATCGCTCCGTCGCCGATGAGCTCGATGCCGGCCGCGTCGAGAGCGCCCACCAGCTTCATCAGCGAATCCACGTTACCGCGAATCACGCCCTCGCTTGCTTCCATCCGTTGGATCGTCGGCACGGAAAGGCGCGAAAGCGCCGCCAGCTTGCGCTGATCGATGCCGAGAAGAGCGCGCGCGGCGCGCAGCTGCGCCGGAGAGATCATGTTTGCAACATCGGAACTGCAGTATGCAGCATTAAAGCTAAGTGATATCCTTGGAAAAAGCACAATTCAAGCGGGAAATGCGCGACCTCGGATGGCGTTTCGGCGCGGCCGCTGCGCAGGCGATGGCGCCGCCCGCACCCGGCTTTCGTGCCCTGTCCGTTGATCGATTTTTGCGGCGAAGCGTTTGACAGGGCTCGCCGCTGACGCGAGCCGGCGTTCATGCTATGAGCGCGCGCGAATGTTCCGCCCCGCCCCGCCGCTCGAGTGGCAGCGGCCGGACGGGTGGGCGCCAGGCGGCGCGTTGAGAAGGAAAGGCTGATGGCAGCAGACAAGGGGACCCTGGTCGAGGGCGTGGAGATCAAGGGCGAGATGCGCCCGGGCTACGACAAGATCCTGTCGCCGGAGGCGCTGGGCTTCGTCGCCGCGCTCGAGCGCAAATTCGGGCCGGAGCGGCGCCGGCTCCTGGCGCGGCGCGCCGAGCTGCAGCAGAAGCTCGATGCCGGCTGGCGGCCCGATTTCCTGCCCGAGACGCGCAAGGTGCGCGAAAGCGACTGGACCGTGGCGCCGATCCCCAAGGACCTCCTCGACCGCCGCGTCGAGATCACCGGTCCGGTCGACCGCAAGATGGTCATCAACGCGCTCAATTGCGGCGCCAATGTTTACATGGCCGATTTCGAGGATGCGAGCACGCCGACCTGGGACAATTTGATCGAAGGGCAAATGAACCTGATCGATGCGGTGCGCCGCTCGATCACCTTCGACGACCCGGCGAGCCGCAAGCACTACGCGCTCAACCCGAAGATCGCGACCTTGCTGGTGCGGCCGCGCGGCTGGCACCTGCCGGAGGCGCATGTGCTGGTCGACGGCGCGCCGATGTCGGGCGCGCTGTTCGATTTCGGCCTCTATTTCTTCCACAACGCCAAGGCGTTGCGGCAGCGCGGCAGCGGCCCTTATTTCTACCTGCCGAAGCTCGAGAGCCATCTCGAGGCGCGGCTCTGGAACGAGGTCTTCGTCCATGCCCAGGCGGCGCTCGGCGTGCCACAAGGCACCATACGCGCCACCGTCCTCATCGAGACCATCATGGCCGCTTTCGCGATGGACGAGATCATCTACGAGCTCAAGGACCACATGGGCGGCCTGAATTGCGGCCGCTGGGACTACATCTACAGCTACATCAAGAAGTTCGCCGAGGACCCGAAGTCGGTCATGCCGGACCGCGCGCAGGTCACGATGACCACGCATTTCCTGCAGAGCTATGTGCGCCTCCTGATCAAGACCTGCCACCGCCGCAACATCCACGCCATGGGCGGCATGGCGGCGCAGATCCCGATCAAGAACGACGACGCCGCCAACGCCGCCGCCATGGCCAAGGTGCGCGCCGACAAGGAGCGTGAGGTCGCCGAGGGCCATGACGGCACCTGGGTCGCGCATCCCGGCCTGGTCGCGCTCGCCAAGGAGGTGTTCGACAAGGGCATGCCCGAGGCCAACCAGATCGCGCGCAGGCGCCAGGACGTGCATGTCGCCGCCGCCGATTTGCTGAAGGTGCCGACCGGCCAGGTCACCGAGGCGGGCCTGCGCTCCAACATCAATGTCGGGCTGGGCTATGTCGAATCCTGGCTGCGCGGCCTGGGCTGCGTGCCGCTCTACAACCTCATGGAGGACGCCGCCACCGCCGAGATCAGCCGCAGCCAGGTATGGCAGTGGATCCGCCACGGCGCCAAGCTCGCCGATGGCCGCACCATCGACCGGGCGCTGGCCGCGACGATCCTCGACGAGGAGCTCGAGAAGCTCAAGGGCTCAAGCCCCGCCGGCAACCGCTACGACGACGCGGCCAGGCTCTTCCGCGACATGATCGAGGCCGAGCATTTCGTCGAGTTCCTGACGCTGCCGGCCTACGAGCAGCTGGTGCAGGAGGGGAAGTGAGCCAGCGGCGTGCCGCGGGCGCCCGCGGCATCCGCTATCGCGTTACATGCGCGGACACGGCGAGCCAGCGCCCGCCGCGGCGTGCCCACACATCGGTGTAGCGCCCGTTGCGCCGCTCGCCCGTCGCCGTCGCGTAGCTCGTGCGAGCGTGGATGATCGCGACATCGCCGAGAAGACGCACGCGGACATCGCGAGCGGCGAGGCCGGTGATCGAGACCGGCCGAGCGGTCTGCGCCAGGAACTGCCGCTTGTCGACGAGCGATCCGTCGGGGTTCGAGCAGAGAAAGTCCTCGGCGAGGATCTCGTCGAATCGCCCCACATCGCCCTGCTGCACCGACCGTATGTAGTCGTCGTTGAGCGCGGTCAGCGCCTCGAGGTCGGTTCGTTCTGCCGTATCGGAACGCATGGCTGCCTCCATCGGTCGGTTGCGGCGTAGACGCAGCGATTGACGCTCGGCATCGCCCGCCGCGTCAAGCGTCTGCTCGCGGTGCGCGCGCCGCCGAAGCGCCGCGCGGCGGCGAGGAAACTCCATTAGCCGCAGATCTAAGCGCCGTCGGCGCGCCTCGGCCGGAAACATTTATCTTCCCGCGATGTAAAGCGGAGCGCGCCCTCCATATGAGAGAAGGCGGAACACGGTTCGGTAGGCCGGCCTCGATCGGCCGGATGCGACCAACAGCGCCGAACTTCGTCTTTGCTCAGCGCGAGACCGCTCCGGCGCTTCCGGTTGGAGCGCTTCGATAAGCCAAAGAGAAGCCAAAGACATGAATCGCAGCCATAGGGCCGCGGACGCTCCGGCAAGGTTCGCCGCTCAAGCGAGCGACACGGCCGGCACGAAGAGCGCCGCCCGCGACCGCGACGACGCGGAACGAGACTCTCGGGAATTCGAAACCGCGGTATCCGAGGGGTGGCCAGTGTTGCCGGATAGCGCCGGATCGCCGCGCCTGCGGCGCGGCCAAAAGCCTGCGGGCGGGAGGACGTCCGATGAACATACGCACGACGAGGAGCACCGTTAGCTTTTCCCGGCCTTTCCTATTGGCCGGGATCGACGATGCGCAGCCGGCCGGAACCTACGTGGTGGAAACCGACGAGGAGCTGCTTCAGGCCACCTCGGTCTCCGCCTATCACCGGATATCGACATTGATGCGGCTGCCGCCGCGGCCCGGCAGCAACGAGCTGGCTCGGGTGATCGAGCTGGATCCCCTGGAGCTGTCGACGCTCCTGGCGAGCGATGCCGCGCCGGAAAAGACGCCCGCGGTATTCCCGTCGCGGGTGGCCGTTGCGCCGCAGCCGAAAGTGGCCGTTGAGCCGCGGCAAACGAAAACGGCGGCCGCACCATTCTCGGCGACCGGCTGGACGGCGAGGTGGCGCTCTTGGCTGGCTCTCAATGCCAATGAATTGGCGTGGACAGCGCTGCTTGGCGGCGGCGTGCTGTTCACCGCGGTTTTTGCCGATCGTTGACTTGCGTGTGGCGGAACCGCGGCGCCTCTAGCGCCAGCGGCGCGTCCGGTTTCTCACCGGTCCGGGCATGGCGCGTTCGTCCTTGTGGCGGAAGCTGATGCGGCCCTTGGTCAGATCGTAAGGCGTCATCTCGACGGTCACTCGGTCGCCGACGAGCATGCGGATACGATGCTTCTTCATCTTCCCCGAGGTGTAAGCCAGGGTCTCGTGGCCATTGTCGAGGCTCACGCGGAAGCGGGCCTCGGGCAAGCGCTCCAGGATTGTCCCTTCGACCTCGACCAGGTCTTCCTTGGCCATTCCGCCCTCCAACAGTGGAAGGGGGACGATAACCCGTCCCCCCGACTCCTACTCCTGGCGAAGATTGACGGCCGAGGTCTTGCCCTGCTGCCCCTTCTCGAGCTCGAAGCTGAGCTTCTGACCCTCAACCAGATTGGCGATGCCGGCGCGCTCGACCGCGCTGATATGCACGAAGACGTCCTTCGAACCATCCTCGGGCTGAATGAATCCGAATCCTTTTTGCGCGTTGAACCATTTGACAGTGCCGATAGCCATGCAGGCCTCCGTAGATGCATTAAAACGCCCCGCGAGTTCGCGCGGGGGCGAAGCAGCGTCAGCCTCATGGAATCTTGATGATGCGCCGAGCGGGCGGAACGGCAAGCGCCGAAGCAGAAACTGATGGTTGCTACATGGGGCGCAGGGCGACCATATGCAAGGAGCCCTCCCGGCCGGGAGTTCGCGTCCCCAGCCGCCTCCGGCGCGCCAACCCGACTCCGAAAGGTCGATGCGCGATTGGCCGCGTCCCGCCGATCGGCTACACTGGGCAAGGATTGAACGCACGGCGACAGAGGGAAGACGATCATGGCCAAGGGGCAGAAGCGGTCGAGCCGGGAAGCGAAGAAGCCCAAGAAGTCGGATGCCGAGAAATCCAAGGGCGCGGCAGTGTCGACCTACAAACAACAGATGCAGGGCGCTTCCGCCGGCCCGGTGAAAAAACCATAGGGCCTGGCGGCGTCATCGCCTGGGTTTCGGCGACGCCGCATGGTAACATGCACTTATCGCCGAATTCGGGCTTACTGGGCGTCGGCGGCTGAGAGATACGCCTAACCTCGCAAACCGAGGTTGCGCGGGCTCCCGCCTGAAACTGGGAGCGCCGACATGGCCGAATATCCTGTAGAAATCCTCCGCGTCGCCTCTGCCCTCATTGCCCGTCACGGCTCGCAGGCGGTCGGATACGCCGAGAAGATAGCCGCCACTTTCCGCAAGCCGGGAGCGGAAGACGATGCGCGGCAATGGGATCTGATCTGCACGGCGATCCGCGCGATCGAGACGGCGGTGCCCCTGCCCGATCTGATCTGAAACGCTCCAACCTCCCCGTCCCGCCCGTGTTACGGGTTTCGCGCCAATAGCAGCGTCGCGAGCGGCGTCGTGCCTGCGGCGCGTCGGGCTCGCTTGGAGTTTCAGTGCGTCAGATCACTCTCCAATACGACGCGCTCGTGGCCGTCCGCGACGGACTTTACCCGGTATTGCCACACGCCGCGCTCTTCGGGCAGCAGCCGAACGATCTTGAACGTCCCGCCGGTCACGCCGCTGGGGCGGTGCGGGGCGACGATCACTTGCTGTCCGGCCTTGAATTTGTGGACCGCCATCGCCTTGCCCTCCTCATGTGAAAGAAGCTGCTGCTCACTCGAAAATGGCGACGCCGCAAGCCGCAGCGGCGGTTGCCTCAAGCGCGGCGGCGCGCAGGAGCAGCGATCCGCTCTGCCGTCGCGCTTGGCCATGTCGCGACAACGCAACGCCGGCTCGATAGGAGCCTATGGCCCTTGGCGGCGAAAGGAAATGCCTTGTGCGGTGAAGCGATGAGCCCATGCGCAGCGAGAGTCTTGTCGCACCGCGGCAGGCAACCCTGCCATACCCCTCACATGAGGATCATCATCGATGATTACCAGTACGCTTCCGCTGGCGCCGGCGCCGCGACGAGGCTCACACCGAGAAATGGCGCTATCGGGCGAGCGATCGGCTAGAATGAGCCGGCGATTGACGGGCAAGGCCGTTTCCGATCGCGGCGGCGATCCGCTCGGTGATCGGCATTCGGTGCCGTCCGAATGCCGCGTTGATGACGGCGGCCGAAACGACAGGGACCGACCATGACAGACGATCCGGTCGAACTCGACGGGCACCGGGGCATGGCTGCCCAGAAAGCCACGGAGATTCGTCGGCGCCTCCAGGAGGTTCAGGTCGATCAGGCGGCCCTGAAAGCGCGCCAGGCGGAGTTTGAGAAATTTCTCCTCGCGGCGCCGTCGACGACCTGGCCCGAGCTTGCCGAGAAGGTGCGGTACCTTATCGAAATCTTCGCCGCCGACGCTCAGGACGCGCGCCGTCAGAAGCTCATCGCCAGCGTCCTTGAAGACCTCACCCGATTGGCCAGTGACGGCTGACGCCATCGAGCCGTTCGCGGCCGGCGCTGCCGGTCACGGCATGAGCCGCCAGGTCATGTCGTTGGTCGCGCCGCACTCGTCGGCGGTGCGGTAGTGTTCGAGTTCGACCACAACCAGCCCCTCGATGCGGCGAGCGGCGCGAGCCGCGTCGCGGCAGGTGTCGCGCGGCAGGTTGTGCAGCGTCACCGCGACTTGCGGCCAGGCGCGCGCCTCGACGGTCGCGGCGCGGCGCGGGAAATGGTCGCGCAAGCGCCGCAGCGTTGCCTCATCCGGCGCGGCACGCGATGAGCGGAGACCGGCCGCAGCGGATTCGAGCTCGCCGCGGATCGCCTGGCCGGGCGATTGCAGCGCCGGGCCGAGCGCGCCGCCCAGCGCCACGGCGAGGCCGAGGGCAAGGATCGCCCGCATGGTCCAGGACACGCGCCGCGGCCGCTCGCGCGATATCTCCTGCTCCGGGCAACATTCGGCAGCGGACATGGGCGTCGTGCCTTAAGAGCGCGCGGCGATCGGCGCCTTGCGGTTGAGCGCGTCGATCAGGCCGTCGACGCCCTGGCTGCGCAGCACCGAGGAGAATTCCGAGCGCCGCGTCGCCAGCTCGCTGATCGTGCCGGTGAGATAGACGTCGCCGATCCGCCAGGCATCGCCGTCGCGGCGCATGAGGTAGTTGATGCTCACCGGCTCGCCGTCGGGCTTGACGATGCGCGTATCGACCAGGACCGACGCACCGTAGGGCCGCTCGCCGCCGACCTCGAGCTTCTCGCCGGAATAGCTGTCGAAGCGGTCGGCCCAGGTGGCGGTGATGTAGCGCCCGAAGGCCTCGGTGAGCTCCTGCCGCTTGGCGTCAGGCAGGGTGGACCAGGACGGCCCGACCGCCATCCGCGTCATGTAGGGGATGTCGAAGCTGCGGCGCACCACCGGCTCGAGCGCGGCGAAGCGCCCGTCCTGGCCCAGCCGCTCGCCTTGCGTCATCGTGCGCAGCAGTACGTCGTAGAAGCCGCGCACCGGCTCGGCGGCGCCCGCGCCCGCCGCTGCGGCGCCAGCCGAGGCGGCGATGCCGAGGGCGAGCAGAGCGGCCATGGCCGACGACAGGGCGACGCGGCGGGCGCGCCGGGCAATGCTGATCATCATGATTTCCATCGTCTCGGTGGGAGGAAAATCGGGCCGGATCGCCGCTTCGGGGGGACGATCAGCGATCCGGCCCCGGTGCTCAGGCGGGGCTGCGCGTGAGCACGCGATCGTTGGCGAGCTTCTGCGCCATGTCGCGCAGCAAGCCCTCGAGCCGAGCGGCGTTGACGCCGTCGGCGCTCATCATGGCGCGGACCACGCCGTCGGATAGAACCTCGGTGAGTGTCGGCTCGGCGGGGTTGCAGCGCATCGGTCTCTCCTTTTCCGGTGTCACGCGGGCATTGCGTATTTGCCGCGGATGAACTATGTTACTTACCGGTAACACCCCATAAAGATACTGACCGGTAACTCACATGTCAATGGCAAAAGCGAAGGTCGCGGTCGGCGCAACGGCGGCGCCCGAGCTGGCGCAGGAGCCGGCGCCACGCGAGCGCATCCTCGCCGCGGCGCGCGAGCTGTTCTATCGCCACGGCATCCACGCGGTCGGCGTCGACACCATTGCCGAGGCCGCCGACACCAACAAGATGACGCTCTACCGCCACTTCGCTTCGAAGGACGCGCTCGTCGTCGAATGCCTGCGGCGGCTCACCGCCGAATTCGACGTCTCCTGGGACGCGATCGCGGCGGCGCATGCCGGCGATCCCGAGGGCCAACTCCTCGCCTGGCTGAAGCATATCGGCGAGTGGAAGCTCTCGGCCGCCGATCGTGGCTGCGGCTTGGCCAATGCCGCGGTCGAATTGTCCGACCCGCACCACCCGGCCCGGCGCTTCATCGACGAGCAGAAGACGCAGCACCGGGAGAAGCTGGTGCGCCTCTGCCGCGCTGCGGGGCTCAGGGAGCCCCAGCTGCTGGCCGACAAGGTGTTCCTGATGTGCGAGGGCGCCCGCGTCAGCCTGCAGAGCGTCGGCGCCAACGGCCCGGCCGCGCGCCTCGTCGACATGCTGCAAGGACTCGTCGCCGAGCACGCGCCGAAGCGTGCGCCCCGGTCGCCGCGAGGGTAAGGGCGGCGGCCGCCCTGGGCAGCGCCGCAGCGGCGCCGTTGCCGGCTGTCCACGGGGTTGATTCGCCAGGAAAAATCCCTTTATTCCCGTGACTCAAAGGTCGTTGCGCGCGAAGCCGCGGCAATGGCGTCGCGCTTGACTTGCCAGCCAACACCTCGATCCTGTTCCCGGTGAGCCTCGAACCCCTCTTTCACCCCGCGGTCGCCGCCTGGTTCGGTCGCAGCTTCGCCGCACCCACCGCGGCGCAGGCCGAGGCCTGGCCGGCCATCAAGGACGGCCGGCATGTGCTGATCGCCGCGCCCACCGGCTCGGGCAAGACGCTCGCCGCCTTTCTCGCGGCGATCGACGGGCTGGTGCGGCAGGGTCTCGCCGGCGGGCTCGCCGACGAGACGCAGATCGTCTACGTCTCGCCGCTGAAGGCGCTCTCCAACGACATCCAGAAGAACCTGGAGGCGCCGCTCGCGGGCATTCGCGACGCCTTGCGCGCTCAGGGCCTGCCCGATGTCGACATCCGCACCTGGGTGCGCACCGGCGACACGCCGCCGGGCGAGCGCGACCGCATGCGCCGCCGCCCGCCGCACATCCTGGTCACCACGCCCGAATCGCTCTACATCCTGCTCGGCTCCGAATCGGGGCGCAAAATGCTGGAAACCACGCGGACCGTCATCGTCGACGAGATCCACGCCGTGGCCGCGAACAAGCGCGGCACGCATCTGGCGCTGTCGCTGGAGCGGCTCGACGCGCTATGCGGCGACCGCCTGCTGCGGGTGGGATTGTCGGCGACGCAGAAGCCGATCGAGGATGTGGCGCGCTTTCTCGTCGGCGCCGGGCGCGCGGGCGCGCCAGGCCCGCACTGCCGCATCATCGACACCGGCCACCGCCGCGCGCGCGACCTCGCCATCGAGGTTCCTGCCGCGCCGCTCGAAGCGGTCATGTCCGCCGACGTCTGGAAGCAGGTCTATGACCGCCTGGCGCAGCTCGTCGAAGCGCATCGCACCACGCTGATCTTCGTCAATACGCGCCGCATGGCCGAGCGGGTGACGCGCCAGCTCTCCGAGCGCCTCGGCGACAAGCAGGTCACCGCGCATCATGGCAGCCTCGCCAAGGAGCTGCGCCTCGACGCCGAGCAGCGCCTGAAGCACGGCAAGCTCAAGGCGCTGGTGGCGACGGCCTCGCTCGAGCTCGGCATCGACATCGGCGAGGTCGACCTCGTCTGCCAACTCGGCTCGCCGCGCTCGATCGCCAGCCTGCTGCAGCGCGTCGGGCGCTCCGGCCACGCGGTCGACGGCATGCCCAAGGGCCGGCTCTTCCCGCTGTCGCGCGACGAGCTGGTCGAATGCGCGGCCCTGCTCGACAGCGTGCGCCGCGGCGAGCTCGATCGCCTCGCCATTCCCGAGCAGCCGCTCGACGTGCTGGCGCAGCAGATCGTCGCCGAAGTCGCGGCGCGCGAATGGAGCGAGGACGAGCTTTTCGCCTTGCTGCGCCGCGCCTCGCCCTATCGCGCATTGCCGCGCGCGGATTTCGCGGCGGTCATCGCCATGCTGGCCGAGGGCTTCGGCTCGCGCCGCGGCCGCGCCGGCGCGCTCATCCATCACGACGCGGTCAACGGCAAGCTGCGCGGTCGCCGCGGCGCGCGCCTGACGGCGCTGACCTCGGGCGGCACCATCCCCGACAATGCCGACTACCAGGTTCTGCTCGAGCCCGAGAACCAGGTCATCGGCTCCGTCAACGAGGATTTCGCCGTCGAGAGCATGGCCGGCGACGTCTTCCAGCTCGGCAACACTGCCTATCGCATCCTGCGCGTCGAGCGCGGCACGGTCCGCGTCGAGGATGCGCAGGGCATGTCGCCGACCATCCCGTTCTGGCTCGGCGAGGCGCCCGGCCGCAGCGACGAGCTGTCGGTGTCGGTGGCGCGGCTGCGCACGGAGATCGCCGGCCGCCTCGGCGGCGACCCCACGGGCGACAGCGCCCTGCGCTGGCTGATCGAGGAGGTCGGCATCGCCGAGGCCGCGGCGCAGCAGCTCGTCGAGTATCTGGCATCCGCGCATGCCGCGCTGGGCTGCCTGCCGACGCAGGACAATCTGGTGCTCGAGCGCTTCTTCGACGAAGTCGGCGGCATGCAGCTGGTCGTCCATTCGCCCTATGGCAGCCGCCTCAACCGCGCGTGGGGGCTGGCGCTGCGCAAGCGCTTCTGCCGCAAGTTCAATTTCGAGCTCCAGGCGGCCGCGACCGAGGACAATATCGTGCTGTCGCTGACCACGGCGCACAGCTTCGAGCTCGGCGACGTGCCGCGCTACCTGCATTCGGCGAGCGTCCGCCCGGTGCTGATCCAGGCGCTGCTCGACGCGCCCATGTTCACCACGCGCTGGCGCTGGGTCGCCGGCGTGTCGCTGGCGCTGCCGCGCTTCCGCGGCGGCAAGAAGGTGCCGCCGCAGCTCGCGCGCATGGGCGCCGAGGATCTGGTGACCGCGCTCTTCCCCGACCAGCTCGCCTGCGCCGAGAATCTGGTCGGCGACCGCGAGATCCCCGACCATCCGCTGATCCGCCAGACCATCGCCGATTGCCTCGGCGAAGCGATGGACGTCGCGGGGCTGGAGCGGCTGTTGGCGCGCATCGAGTCCGGCGCCGTCGAGGTCGTCACCCGCGACCTGACGGAGCCGTCGCCGCTCGCCCTCGAAGTGCTGTCGGCGCGGCCTTACGCCTATCTCGACGACGCGCCGCTCGAGGAGCGCCGCACCCAAGCGGTGATGAGCCGGCGCTGGCTGGCGCCCGAGGCGGCGGCCGATCTGGGCCGGCTCGACCCCGAGGCGATCGCGCGGGTGCGCAGCGAAGCCTGGCCCGATGCCGCCAATGCCGACGAGCTGCACGACGCGCTGGTCTGGCTCGGCTTCCTCGGCGCCGAAGAGGCGCAGGCCGATCCGCGCTGGGCCGAGTGGTTCGCCGAGCTCGAGCGGCAGAAACGCGTGACGCAGCTGCACGCGCCGCAGGCGACGCTGTGGATCACCGCCGAGCGCCTGCCGCATTTCCAGGCGATCTGGCCGGGCGCCCGGCTCGACCCCGCCATCGCCGCGCCGGCGGCTTACGCCGAGCGCGCGTGGTCGGCGGCGGAGGCGCTGGTCGAGGTGCTGCGCGGCCGCCTCGAGGGCCAAGGCCCGATGATTCAGGCCGCGCTGGCGGCGCCGCTCGGGCTCGCGCCGCCGGACATCGCCGCGGCACTGACCGCGCTCGAGGTCGAAGGCTTCGCCTTGCGCGGGCGCTTCACGCCGGGCGCCGAGGCCGACGAATGGTGCGAGCGCCGGCTGCTGGCGCGCATCCACCGCTACACGGTGAAGCGCCTGCGCGCGGAGATCGAGCCGGTCGCGGCGCGCGACTTCCTGCGCTTCCTGCTGGGCTGGCAGCGCGTGACCGCCGAGGCGCGCATGGAAGGGCCCGACGCCGTCGCCGCCGTGATCGGCCAGCTCGAAGGCTTCGAAGCGGCCGCCGGCGCGTGGGAGACCGAGATCCTGCCGGCGCGCATCGCGCAATACGAGCCGGCCTGGCTCGACGACCATTGCCTCGCCGGGCGCATCGCCTGGGCCAGGCTCCGGCCGCGCAACGGCGCGAATGGCGGCGAGCGCCGCGCCAGCCCCGTGCGCACCACGCCGATCACGCTGCTGGCGCGCCGCCACGCGCCGCTCTGGGCGGCGCTGTCGCCCACCGAGGACGCCGTGCCCCTGAGTGCTTCGGCGCAGGCGGTGATCGCCGCCATCCGCGAGCACGGCGCGTCCTTCTTCGACGAGCTGGTCGAGTCGACCGGCCTGCTGCGCCCGCAGGCCGAGGAGGCGCTGGCCGAACTGGTGGCGCAGGGCCTGGTCAATTCCGACAGCTTCAGCGGCTTGCGCGCGTTGCTCGTGCCGGCGGGCAAACGCGAGACGGGGCGCCGCCGGCGCCGCGCCGCGCTCTTCGGCATGGAGGATTCCGGGCGCTGGGCACTGGCGCGCCGCGCGCCCAAGCAGACCGGGCCCCATGCCAAGCCCGAGGCGGTCGAGCATCTGGCCCGCAGCCTGCTGCGCCGCTACGGCGTCGTGTTCTGGCGGCTGCTCGAGCGCGAGGCGCCGTGGCTGCCGCCGTGGCGCGAGCTGCTGCGCGTCTACCGCACGCTCGAGGCGCGCGGCGACATCCGCGGCGGCCGCTTCGTCGCCGGCTTCTCCGGCGAGCAATTCGCGCTGCCCGACGCGGTCGGCATGCTGCGCGAGGTGCGGCGCAAGCCCGACACGGGCGCCTGG
>WNFB01001301.1_pt1 | contig 21152 bp, 19 predicted proteins | sample 5400501 | NCBI WGS metagenome assembly WNFB01 (sample SAMN13153341, study PRJNA577476) | soil metagenome | isolation source: 200 cm saprolite under Douglas fir tree site 2 hole 1 | place: USA:California | collected 2015-04-18 | reverse complement strand
GAGCCACTGACGTTGCAGACTTTCCACCGCCACGAGGAGGTAGGTCGGTCGGCTATCAGTCAAGAGACTCTGGAGGTCTTCAGTGGAAAGATCGAACAGCTCATGTACATCCAGGGGAGTGTAGTGCTGTAGGGTCAGCGTCAGCCCGAAGGCCAGGACCCGACTGTCGGCTGCCACCTGGTTTTCGACCCAGCGGGCCACGGCCAAATCCGCTTCCTTGCCATCGATGAAATCGGCCAGGATCTGGTTGTTGTACCACAGGCCGCCCACCAGACCGACCAGCAGGTAGGCGAGCAGCAAAAGGCGCCAGCGCGGCATCAGCCATTCCCAGACCTGGCGCAGACCGATGGCGGTCAGGATCATAAGGACAGGGAGGAGGGCCAGGGTGAAACGGAAGTTTTGGTAGGGAATCCCACAGAGAAAACCGTAAGTGACCACACCCCAGCCGAGCAAAAGTGTCGCCACTCTCCACCGCCGTCGCCAGGTGACTATCCCTAGCCCCAGGAATAGCAGGGGAGTGAACAGGGGGAAGAGATAACGGGGTGAAGCAGTAGCCTTGGCGTAGAAGAGAGCCACTGGCAGCGGGTAGGCCGCGTAGCCATCAACGGTCTCGAACTCGCGGCGCAGGGCGTTGATGGGCGACCAGCTCACCAGCCATTGGTGGCTCAGGAGAGGAGCCGGGAAGGCTACACTGAGGACAATCTGGGGAGCCAGCACGGCCAAGCCAACCAGACTGCCAAGCAGCAGATGGCGGACAGCAGATTGCTGACGACCGATAACAGCTTGCATCCAGTACGCGCCGAAAGGCAGCAGAAGGAGCGCATAGATCCAACGGGTCATCATTGCCCAAGCCAGAGCGAAGGCTGCCAAGAGCAGCCAGCGCAGCCGCCAGGTCCCTCCGTAACGGACCAGCGCCCAGGCAGCAAGCGTTGCCCAGCAGAGCGCTGCAGTATCGGACATGACGGTGATGCTCCACTGCCAGAGCTGGCCAGAGGTGGCAGCCAACAGGCTGGCCACCGCTCCCACCCACCGGCCCGTCTCCGCCGACAGCCCCTCCTGGACGAGCAGGTCTCGCGCTAGGGCATAGGTCAACACAACGATGCCCGCCCCAGCCAGAGCGTTCACGATCTGCCCGGACAACGACGAGAATCCGGTCAGCGAGAAACCAGCTGCTATCAAGGTTGGATAGCCTATAGGCCAGTAAAAGGGTGGCGGTAGTCTGAGATGCCGGACGCTCTCCCAGATCTGGAGGGCGTAGTCATAGTAGGCGAAGGCATCCTGGCCGTAGAGCCCGTCGAACTGACGACCGAGGATGACCCCCCAATGCAGGGCCAAGGCCAGCCCGACGGGACAGACGACCCACCACCACCTGCTCTGACACCGTGCTTTCACTATCATTGCGATCCGAACCGGCCTGTGATTCCTTCTTGGTGTCCAGCATAATACTATGTGTTCGCCAATCCGCAAACTTTTTACTTGGCACGTCGCTCATTGTACGATTACGATGGTGCCATGAAGCACATAGCTGACACGATGAAAACCGTCGTTGTGATGCCGACCTACAACGAAGCTAAAAATCTGCCCGGCATCGTCGCCGAGCTGATGGCGCTGGGTCTTCATGGACTGGAGGTTGTGATCGTCGATGATAACTCCCAGGATGGGACAGGCCACATTGCTGACCGGCTCGCCGAGGAGTACCCCGGTCAGGTGCACGTCATTCACCGTCCCGGCAAATTGGGCTTGGGCACGGCCTACAAGCAGGGTTTCCGCTACGCCCTGGATCATGGCGCGTCCCTGGTGGTCGAGATGGATGCTGATTTCTCCCACTCGCCTGCAGACCTCCCCCAGATGATTGAGAAAGCCAGGGAGTACGACGTCGTGGTTGGCTCCCGCTACGTGCCGGGAGGTGGGGTGGACGAACAATGGGGGCCGTGGCGGCGGTTCTTGAGTCGGTTCGGAAACATCTACGTCCGGTTGATGACTGGCCTGCAGGTACGTGACACCACTGCCGGTTTCAAGGTATTTCGACGAGAAGTGCTGGAGAACCTCGATCTGAGTCACATTCGATCGCATGGCTACGCGTTCCTGATTGAGATGGCATATGCCTGCCAGCAAGCCGGCTATCGAGTCTGCGAAGTCCCCATCTTCTTTAACGACCGAGTCGTCGGCAACTCCAAGATGGACCTGAGCATCATGTGGGAAGCCGTCTGGCGTGTCTGGCAGATGCGCTTCCAGCATAGAAGGTGATGGGGGATGGCCTGGGATCTCTCTTGTTGATGCCCCACCGCGCAAACTTCCTTGATCCTGTCACCCGCAGTTGGGTGATCTTGGTCAGCGGCAGTGTGGTCCGCATGACCCTGGGTTTTCTTGCCAGCGTCTTGATTGCTCGCGCTTTGGGGCCAGCCGAATTTGGGGTGTATGTTCTGCTCGGAGCAGTCTCCAACATCGCTAGTGCCCTAGCCGACTTTGGTTTAAGCGACGCGGCCGTCAAACGTGTGGCGGAAGCCTGGGCGAGGGACCCCCACACGGCCCCTGAACGTGGGCAGGCCTTCTTCTGGACTAGGATCGGCGTGACCGGGCTGGTGGTCGCGGTCGGCATTCTGCTGTCCGGTCCGCTGTCTGAGCGGATCTTTAGCTTGTCACAGCGTCACAGCGCGGTCGCCGCGCCCTGCTTACTGTCACTGGCATTTTTGGGTGTTGCAGCGACAGCGTTGAGTGGCGCGATGAGTACGCTACTCCAAGCCACGGGGCGCTTTGGCTGGGTCTCGGTTGTCATGCTGACCAACGCTGGACTCACCGCGCTGCTAGCGGTGATTTTAGCGTTGGCTGGTCGGCTGACGCTGATTTCAGCCCTCGTCGTGCTTGGTATCGGCACCTCAGTGGCGAGTTTTCTCACTGGACTCTACTTGCTTCCGCGTGAGTGGCGACCGTCCCTACAGGACCGTAACACCTTGCAAGTCGAAGGGCGTTATCTGCTCGGATTTGGATGCTGGCTAGGGTTAGCAAATATGTTTGCCGTCCTGACAGCCTACCTCGATGTCTTTCTGGTGAACCGTTGGAGTGCAGCGGCTACGGTCGGAGCGTATGGCTTAGCCCTCAACCTGGCATCCAAGGTAGATGTAGTTAACAACAGCCTGTACATGGTGCTGCTGCCGGTTGCCTCAGCCCTAGATCAGACAAAACACATCTTCGGTGCCTATGTTCGCCGCTGCCTGTTGCACAGCGTCGGCGTTAGTTTCGCCTTGCTGCCCCTTATCCTCCTTGCACGTCCGTTCATTCTTTTCTTTTATGGCCCAGCCTATACACCGGCAATTGGCTTCTTCCAAGGTTTGTTGAGTGTAGTGATCTTCGATGTCTTTACGTTGCCCCTCTTGCTGTTGGCCTATCCCCTTAATCAGCCTAAATTATTAACCGTGGGTGATGCACTACGAGTGCTGACCCTAGCGCTGATCGCCACCTGGCTTACCCCAATCTATGGCCCGAGCGGGGCGGTGCTCGGCAAGTTCGCTGCGAAGGCCGTCGGGGCCGTTCTCACCCTAGCCGTCATCTTTCGTATCCTGTGCCGCGCTTCTCCAGGTCAAGCACAAAGAAGCGACCCCAGCGGATGAAGGGACGCCGCGAGTGCAATCGCCGCTCTAGCCCATGAAGGGCGGCAACCACGGGCGATGGAATACGGCGGACGGAGTGCGGTGGTCGTAGAATCCCTAGACCGTATGCCCCACGGAGGTGGAAAGCGGGAGAAAAGAATCGGCGGTAGGCATCGTCGGGAAAGAACAGATAATGGCGAACGTGTTGCCCGCCGATGAGAAATGTGCGCTCAGGTTCTTGCCCGAGATGCCGCGCCTTCCTCCATTGGCCGCGCCATAACAGGCCCAACCACTCCCAGAGGCTGAAACCGTTCAGCAAGTGTACTACTAGGTGACCTCCAGGTCGCAGTACGCGCGCCGCGTTGGCGGCAAACGGCCTGAGGTCGGGAACGGTGTTCAAGCCGGCAAAGGATGAGATGATGCCGTCAAAGGTCTCGGGAGGCCACGACGCTAAGGCGGCGAAGTCCATCACGCGAGCCTCGACCTGACCTGCCAACTGTTGGCTGGCGAGTTTCGTCTGAAGCTGAGCAATCATGCCAGGGGCCAGATCTAGGGCAGTAACCTGGACCCCCTGTTGCGCCAGAAAAATGGTGTCGATCCCTGTCCCGCAGGCGATGTCGAGCACGCGCTGGCCGGGTCGAAAGATGCGCTTATAGTGAGCCCACAGGACCTGACGCATCCACTGGTCTCCCTCAACCTGGCGGTCATATTCGCCTGAGATGGCGTCGTAAGCGGCAACTACTTCACGCTGCATCGGTGGCACGTCGGAAATGCAAATCAACCTGAGTACCCCACGGCTTTTCTCGGTCTCAGATACAGCGCACAGACACACGTGCGGCAGATGGTGTTCTTTCGGACGTCGAGATTGCGTCGAAAGGCCATGGCGTCGGCCGAGTTTAAAATCTTATCTAGAGACTGCTGGTAGATGTTGCCGAGTGGGCGATGGAAGAAACAGGGCCGCACCGTGCCATCTGCTTCAATGACGGTAGAGACCCAGGGAGCGTTACACACAGTCTTTGGGAAGTCGCCTTCACCGTTAAGGGCAGCGAAGTAACGGACTAGCCGGCGTAGTTTGTCCGGGCTTTCGGTGATGAAGCCCGAAGTGAAGTCCTCAGCGCAGTAGGTGATGGTCTGTTCCAGAATGCGTTCGAACTCAGCCACTTCGTTCGGGCTGAGGGCTACCTCGGCAACGCGCTCGTTACCCCAAGGCGTCGGACGGTTGAAGGCCGGGGTTGAGACATCCACGGGGAGGAAAGAGATTTGATCCAGGCCAATAGCGTGGGCTGCCTCGATCACGTTTGGCAGGTCGAGGTAATTGCGGCGTTGGATGACGCAACGGGCAGTGACCCGGAAATTGGCGCTGAGGCCTTTCAGCGCCGCTACACCTTCCGCCAGCCGGTCGTAGGCGTGGGGGACCCTGCGAATGGCATTGTGCACCTCACGGCTGCCGTCCAGCGAGACGATGACCTCGTCACACCAGCGGACCACGTCGGGTGCGTGGCGTTTGAGCAGCAGGCCCGTCGAGAGCAGCGTGATCTTGACGGGCAGCGTTTTCAACAACTCGCACAGCGCCCAGAGGTTTGTGTGCATTAATGCCTCGCCGCCCGACAGGACCACCCACCGCACGCTGAACTGCCGAAAGGTCGCGGTGTGCCGTGCCAGTTCGTCCCGCGAAATCTCTTGCTTGTTGCGGTTGGCCTTCCAAATATCGCACATGACACAGCGACAATCACAGCGGCTGTGCGGCATGAGGACGACCACCGGCAAGGTGTGGATACGATGGGTGGTCAGCGTTAACTGCCGTTTTGCAATCTCTAGCAGTGAAGACATAAGGACGTCCTGGGTCAGAATCCGCTCGTCTCCGGCCGCTGGTAGGCCAGGAATTTGTGCAGCATCCGCAGTTCGAGGGGGTAGCCATAGAAGCGCAGGTGGTAGCGCCAGGCGCTGACCATCTTGAGTACCCAGCGCCATAGGCGAGTCAGTTTGGGATCGGTGACCGTCGGATAGTAGGCGTTAAGCACGCGCTCAAAGTCGTGCATATGCCGGCGCAGCGGGTCTTTCAGCCAGGGCACATGGGTGCTGCGCCGTTGTGAGAACTCCTGCCAGGCTGGGCTGATCCATTCTTCCAGCGTCGCGGGGAAGCGGAAGCCTTGGGCTTTGGCCTCATCATACAAATCTCCCGCCAGGGGCACAGGCGTGTATAAGTACATGATGATCTCGCTGTGTGAGTTGACCCGCTTGACCTGACGGATGAACTCGATGGTTTGCCGCGAGTCCTCTTCGGGGTCTGGCGGGTTGCCAAGCACGAAGGAAAACTCCGGGACGATGCCGTAGTACTTCGTCTTCTCTGCAATCGCTAGGGTCTTCTGGGTCGAGGCCGTTCCACCCTTGTTCATCCGTTGGAGCGTTTCATCAGACCCTGACTCGGCCCCCAGGAAGACCATCCGCAGTCCGCTCTCGGCCATCAGACGCCAGGTGCGGTCAGAGTATTTGAGTAGAGTGTCAATCCGCGCTTCGCCCCACCAGCCGATACCCAAGTCGTGGATGCGCTCGGCAAACTCAGTAATGCGCGCTTCATGGACGAAGAAGTTGTTGTCGTAGAACTCGACGGCGTCCACACCCCACTGCTCGACCAAGGAGCGCACTACGTTGGCCGTACGCTCTGCCGACTGGTCGAGCCAGCGTCCGTTGACCATATTGACCACAGCGCAGAAATTGCAGAAAAATGGGCAACCATAGCTGGAGTGATGTGGCAACGTCCGCTCTCCCATGAAGGTGCGCCGGACGTAGCGCGATGTGTCCACGCGGTGATACGGAAAGTCCGGGAGCTGGTCGGGATGCGGGATCGGCGCCATCGTATTAGCAGTGATTTCGCCAGTCTCCGGGTGACGATAGGCCAGACCTGGCAGTCCTGCGGGATTCTCCCCTCTCTGCAACGCATCGACTAGCGCCTTGAACACGACCTCGCCGTGCCCCCGAACGATGTAGTCCACATATGCGGCACGCAGGCAGACATCATAGTGCTGCGTCGGGAAGTAGCCACCCCAGACGATAGTGAGATGCGGGTGACGCTCCTTCAACGCGCGGCAGAGCGGCACAGCTTGGCTGAGCTGCGGCCCCGGCATTACGGTCATCCCCAGCAGCCGAGCCTCCTTCTCGCGGATCAGTTCGTCAAGCTGCACCAGCGGGTCGCGCTCGATGTTGCCGTCCATGATCAGGTAGTCGTGCTGGCCCTCTAGCAGAGCGCCGAGGGCAAGGAGCGACATAGGCAAGATGCACTTGCGGCCGGCGTTGCTCTGTGGATTATAAAGAAGAATCATCGGTGCACCTGACTTCAAGCACGGTCTCAATTTCATTGATGTAGTCGCGTTGGCGAAAAACCCGTACGCTTAAGCTATGCGCCTGGAAGGTTGCCACCCACTTCGCCACACCCGCGTCCGAAGAGAGCACGACGAGCGCCAGTCCACCAGGTGCCAGCGCGTTGGGCAGGTCGGTGGCGAAGCGCTGGTGGACGTCATCTGAGCGCCAGGCCCAGTCGAGCGCGTCGTGGGGCTGGCCTAGGTAGTAGGGCGGGTTGAAGAGCACCAGGTCGAAGCGCTCGCCGCGCACAGGGACAAAGAGGTCACCATGGCGCACGTCCACGCGCTCATCAACATGGTTGATCAGCGCGTTGATCCGGGCACAGCGCACCGCCTCAGGATTGATATCAACGGCGACCACATGGGCCGCCCAGCGCGCCGCGAAGACCGCGCCGATGCCGGAGCCGGTGCCCATGTCCAGCACCGTCGCGTCGGGCCGGACGACTTGCGGGCCGAGGCAGCGCGCCAGGAACTCGCCACTGCGGAAGAGCTTGGGGTTGAAGACCTGAGGAAGCACCAGGATGGGTGTGCCGGCCACCTCCTCCAACACCAGCCGCTTGTAGCGGTGCTGCTGGAAGAGGCGGAAGCGCCAGGCGAGCAGCTGCCGCCAGAAGGACCGCAGGCCTGGCCAGGCGGTCGGCTGCCATGTGCGGACCAATGATTGCGTGATCATCCTTCAGGCCCAGTAGCTGGCTGGTAAGCGGGAATGTCATCGGTGACCCGCTCCAGCTCGAGCAGATAATGATCGTTGAGCACGGTGGCGGGGGAGTGCGCCGCCAGCCGCCGCTCGATCCGCGCCAACCGTTCGAAGGTCCGCGGCCAGCGCTCAACGAGGTGTCCCAAGTGCGACGGCGGCAGTAGGACGCCCAAGCCCCTCAGCTGCACCACCTGAAACTCCGGGGCAAAGACGCACGCCAACTCACCCGGCCAGGGATAATAGACCTTCAGCGTCCGCTTGCCAATGTGTGCCTCCGTCCCTCCTCGCGCCCAACGGCGGAAGGCGGTACGCGGCTGTAAATGCATCAGGTGCCAGACTATTTCCCACAAGCACAGCGGCCCCATTACGACCAGGATCAACGCCGCGCTAGGCTTCAGCCAGAGAGAGAGCGCGCGAGCCAGAGGACGAAGATCGGCCACGCAATTCAGGCCGCCGAAGTTGGAGAACGCACCGTCGAATGAGCCGGGAGGAAAGTCGGCCTGCGGTTGAGCGAGATCGAGCGGCGCCAATTCAACCGGTGCTCCCGCCGTCTTCTGTTTAGCCATCGCGAGCATCGCTTGCGACGCGTCGGTCGCAACGACCGCCACCCCACGGGAGGCGAGCCAGACGGCATCCTCACCCGTACCGCAGTTCAATTCCAGCACCCGCGAGCCTGCGGGAAACCGCGCAGCGAGTCGCTGCCAAACCTGCGCACGCAACTCACGTCCCAGCGCCGTATAAGTGAATTCGCGGTCGTAGGTTTCCGCCACTGTGTCAAACGTGTTTTCTTGCTGCCATTGCATATCTCAGCCAGACACTCCGCTGCAGGCCGGGCTCCTGCTGGAGACAGGCCCATAGTGCTAGTCCCCACAGCAGCCATGCCCCGTAAAGCTTGGGATAAGCCAACAGGACCCAAGCACTCGTGGCCAACCGTGGCGACCGATAGGGTAAATCAGCAGCAATGAGCGCCGCGGCAACCCCGAGGACGATCCTTGGCCACAGAACAGTCTGTCGCTGTACCCACGCGGTGAGGACAGTCAGAGGAACAAGGAGCAGCACGTAGTGGTAATCCAGCGACCATGGGTTGAGGATCACTCCCGCTGCTACGAAACTGGCAAAGGGCAAGTCAGTTCCCTCTGACAGAGAGGCCCAGTAGGCGTTAGCACCGCACACCACCGCAAAACCGAGCCAGGGCGACCAGATTCCGAGTCCGGGCCATGGCAGCAAGGGTGCCGGATTCCAGGACGGATCAAAGGTGAACAAGTGTCGAAAGAAGCCAAACTGGGTCTGGTATGCAGTAACGGTTAATCCAGGGTCAGCGCTCGAGGCGGGCAACCGAGGCAAGTACGTTTGCCAAGCCTCTAGGCCCACCCACGGCAGCGCACCGAGACTAAACACCAGCGCGAACCCTACGCTCCACCCGAAGGCTCGCCAGCGGCGTTGGACGAGCAAGAGCAGCCACAACAAGACTCCGGCGAGTTTGAGGCTCAGCATCAGCCCCAACGCTGCCCCTAACATCACTGGACGCTGATGCCGATAGGCGTAGAAAGCCGCCACCAGAAGTCCAAAAAGGAACACGTAGACTCGACCCTGACTGAGGTTAGCAGAAAGTGGCTGGTACGATAGAGCGAAGGCGATGCAGCCCGGCAACCACACTCCTTGGATGCCTGTCTGCCGCAACAGCAAAGCTCCGGCACCGATGAGGCAAACGAGATTGAAAAATGTCCAGATCAGCTGTACGCTGCGGTGATCGAGGCTGGCCAGGGGGAGTAGCAGTACGGCTGTCGTCGGCGGGTTGGGATAGTAGACATCACGAATTCCTGGTGTATCTGTTTGGACTTGGTCGCCGAACCAACCATCGTCGTAGAAACGACTGACCGCGACCCCATTGTGCACGAGTCGGGCGGCCGTGTAACAGCTGACAAAGCTGCGAGCGGGGCGTGTGGCCGCTTCTACGTTCAAGTGCGCGAAACGAAAGGCGAGGAACAGCACGAGCCCCCATAGCCCGAGATCGAGGAGCGGCCAGTGGTGCATTGCTCGTACTAAGTCCTGGAAAGAGCTCACGTCTCGACTTCTCCTCGTGTCAGCGCCATGCCGACCCTGCCGCGTACGACATTCGCCGCCGCTTTGAGCAGTTGCATGACGTCCGTGCGGCCGTTCGTCCACTGCTTGTGGAGCATCACTTCGCCGACCATCCAGCGGATCGCGGACTCGTAGTAGCGGCGGGAGTGACGACCCGCCACCGTGAGATCGCGGTCGGTGCGCGCCTCCCAATCGGCACGGGCCAAGATTTTGTCTTCAACCTTTTTGTAGTACCCCGTGCCTTTAATGGGATAAGTGACAGTGGTGAGGAAAACATCGGGGTCCGCGCGCTTCAGGTGCTCCACCGTCGTGGCCAGGTCGGATTGTTCTTCGCCGTCGTAGCCGAGCATGATGAACATGCCCACTTCGATGCCGTGCCGCCGGCACAAGTGTGTCATGGCTTGCACAGCTTCGACCATGACGTCACGGCGCATCGCGTCCAGGATCCGCTGACTACCGGATTCTGACCCGATCCACACCCGATAGCAGCCCATTCGTGCCAGTGTTTCGACCACGCGTTCGTTCAAACGGTCGGCGCGCGAGATGCACTCGAAGGGCAGGTACAGACCCCGGCGTTCGAGTTCGGCCGCGTACGCGAAGAACCACGAGGGTTTAATGGTGAACACGTCATCGGCGTACCAGAGTTGATCTGGCTTGTACCGTTCGAGGATCATTTGGACTTCATCGGCCATGCGGGTAGGCGAGTGGCGGCGGTGGGTCTCGCCGTACACCGCATGGCTGCACCAATCGCAGTGGTAGGGGCAGCCGCGTGCGCAGATCAGCGATACCGATCCCCGTCCGTGATGCTCACGCCAGACATGGGTGTATGCATCGAGGTCAATCGCCTCTCGATCAGGGAAGGGGAGAGTATCGAGATCCTTAATCATTGGCCGCGGCGGCGTACGGACACATATTCCTTCGCCGTTACGGAAGACGATGCCGGGGACATGGGTGAGATCGTTCGGCCCATGCACAGCAAGTTCACTGATCAATTGTTCCAAGGCTTTTTCACCCTCGCCGATGACTACCACGTCCGCCCCACGCACGAGATATTCTTCGGCGTAGTACGGTGGTTCTGGTCCGCCCAGTATAACGTAGGCACCGGCCTGCTTCGCTGCCGTGATCATCGCCAGAACGTTAAATTTTGTCATCAAGTTGCAGTAGAGTCCAACAATGGTCGGCCGTTCAGTTGCCAGGAGGGCGGCAAAGTCGCTCGGCTGGCGGAAGGTCGCATCGAACACGCCAACCGAGAACCCACGTGACTTGAGATAGGCCGCAATGTAGAGAATGCCCAGCGGTGGGTAGGGCTTCATTACTTTGAGTTCGTGGGGGTCTTCGTCGAGATAGTAGCCGTGGGCTAAAAGGACATCCATAGTTAGGAGAGGGGTTGCGGCCGGCGCAGTCGTTCGACGAGGGCTTTCTCGATGGGGAAGTGATACCATCCCTTCTCCACGCGCCAGCGCGAGGTCGCACGCAACGGCCAGCGGGTGAAATGGGGAGTCGGGCCGTAAGCGTACTTTTGGTAGAACTTGAATCGTTCGACAAGTGCGAATGTCGCTCGCTCCACCCAAGGACCCATCCCGCCGACATAGTCGAAGTCGGCCCAGGCTTCGAGCGTCTGCGGAAATTTGTAGCCGTCGTGTAGCAGTTGCTCGGCGATCTCGTTGCCAGGGTATGGCTGATAGTAGAAGATGGCGATCTGAAAGTCGGGGCTCATGGCGCGCAGCTTGCGCGCCACTGCGAGTGACTCGTGCACCGAGTCGTCCGGCTCGCCGGGAAAGCCGACGATGAGGTTGAAAATCGCGCCAATGCCGTGCCGGACGCACCGCTCCGCGCTCTCGAAAACGTGCTCGACTTTGATGTCCTTCTTCATCCAATCAAGCATGGCCTGCGATCCGGACTCGATGCCGATCATCACCCGCTTCAAGCCGGAGCGTTTCGCCTTCGCCCAAGCCGCGTCGTCGAGCCGGTGGCCTTGATCCGCGCGCAGCGTCGCCGTCCATACGACCGGCAACTGCGCGGCGATAAACGCCTCGGCTATCTCGTCCACGCGCACCCGGCTGGTGAAGAAGGTTTCGTCCTGGAACGCGACTTCCTCGAAATGATATTTCTCCCACCAGTCTTGCAGTTCGCTTACCACCCGCCCCTGCGCGAATCCCGTCCAGCCGCGCTTATAGACGAACGGATCGGCGCAGAAGGTGCAACGAAAGCGGCAGCCCTGCGACGAAATGTAGTCAAACTGCCGCCGCCCCTTGAGCCTGAAGAAGGTGGTGACAGGGATGAGTCCGTAATTATGCGGCGGGAAGGCATTAATGTTACGCAACGGCCGGGGCAATTCGACGACGGCCTTCCCCTTTTCACGATGCGCGCAGCCCGCCACGCCCTCAAGCCCTTCCCCCCTCTCTAATCGTTTGACGATCTCGGCGAATGTCTCTTCGCCCTGGCCGACGACGACGGCATCAACCGATGGTTCTTGCAGGCATTGGTCGGGGAAAAGCGACGGATGCCAACCGCCCCACACGACGGGCAGGGCGGGGCGGGCCGCTTTCACCGCGCGCGAGACCTTCAGCGCATCCCGGATCGGCGCGCCGGTCAGCACGCCCATTCCGAGGCACAAAGCGCCGTCGAGGTGCGCCACTACGGCGCTCACTGGATCAAACTCGAGTCGCCCATCGACAATCACGACCTCGTACTTCGCCGGATTGAGCGCCGAACCGACGGCGATCAGGCTGAGGGGCATGGTGTAGAAGACAGCGCGGGGATTGTAGAGGAGGATTTTCGGACGCACAGTTACTTGCTATCATAGAGGCTGTACTCTCAGCAACGAGTTGGCTTGAGGACGCTTGGCTAGTTCTCGTAACTTCGCCTCCGTTCTCACCACCCCAGCCCACTGGTACGGAATGGATAGAACCAGCCGCAAGTGTTTCGCCCGCCACCGCACTCGGTGCCGTACGCCCTGTTTCAGCGTCAGCCACGCCCGCCGCATGCGAAACTCGCGGTGGACGCGGCGATGCAGCACGCGATAGAACTCTTGCGAGTAAGGTCCCTGGTATAGCATCGCGAGGTCGTCGCTGTCCTCCCAGTTTGTCTTCTCGCCGAGCTGTGCCTTCACTCGCTCGTAAAACTTCGTGCCCGGCAGTGGGTACGACACCGAGATGCCGATATCGTCAGGCATACACTCACGCACCATCTTGAGTGTCAGTTGCACGTCGGCCCACGTCTCACCAGGATAGCCGAACTGGAGGAAAAAGCCGACTTCGATCCCTGCGCCTTTCAGCCACTGCGTCGCGCGGGAGATTTGCGCGACCGTCGTGCCTTTGTCCATCGCATCGAGAATTTTCTGCGAGCCGGACTCGGCGCCCATCCACACGGTTTTGCACAGCGCCGATGCGAGAGCGGTGACGACCGGGGGCTTGACGAGATCGGCGCGCAGCAGACATTTGAATGGGATGGTCGCATCGTACTCATGCAGTAAGTTGGCAAAACGCTCGATCCAGCCCGGCTTGAGGCCCAGAATGTCGTCGGCGAACCAGATGTGGTCGGGGCGATAGGTCTCTTTCAGCCACTTCATCTCGGCGACGACGTTCTCCGGGGAGCGCGAGTTGTAGCGCTGGCCCCAGATCGGCTTGGCGCACCAATTGCAATGATAGGGGCAGCCGCGCGTCGTTACCAAGTTCATCGAGTAATAACCGTGCCGCTCACGCCAGATTCGCTGATAGCGCGGGATGTCCACCAAATCCCACGCCGGGAACGGCAGCGCGTCGAGGTGGCGGATATCAGGGCGGCGCGGGTTGTGGTGCTCACCGCCATTCCCATCGGGCCATGCCAAGCCGAGGATATTCTCCAACGGCGTATCGCTGCGCCCCTCCAGCCGATCCACCAATTCACCCAGCGTCTCCTCCCCTTCGCCGAGCAACACGTAGTCGGCCCCGTGCGCGAAATACTTGAGCGAATGGTCGGTCATATCCGCCCCACACAGGATAACCATGCATCCCCGTGCCTTCGCCGTCTCGATCATTTTGAAGGCGGCCTGGCGCATGCGCAGCAGGCACATCTTGCTCAGGTAGTTGAAGTTGTCCTCGTAGATGATGGCGTAGCGCGGCTGATGCCGATCCAGCGCCGCTACCCATTCGCCTTCGGACTCGGCCAACATAGCGTCGAAGAGGGTGACGTCATATCCCCGGCTGCGTAAGTAGCTCGCCGCATAGAGCGTGCCGAGCGGGGGATAAGGTTGCATCGCCGCCCACAACTTCGGGTCAAAGCGAAGGTAGAATGACTGACCGAAGAGAATCTCACTCATCGCGTCAACCTTTCGAACGCGCCCAGCCGGTCGGCAAAGGCCGCAAGGATGCGCTGTCCATGACCGTCGAAGTGGCCTTTGCACCAGTCGGCGCAGAAGGTGGCCTCGGCGCGGTCATTGCGCTGTTGACTGAACCTGCGCACCTTACGGCTCATTTCCCAGCGCTCGAGCCAACCACCGATCGGTGTCCGCAAGGCCGTTTCGGCGAGAATGCGGACCGGGCGTCCATGCAACGTGCTGGTGGCCACAGGCCGGGGCAGCCCCTCGGCGTTGGGCAGGAAGTCGTCGACCCAGGTGTTGAGCTGGCGCATGCGGTAGTAAGTGGCCAGGCCAGCAATGGGCACCATCTGTGCCAACTCGTGGGCGATGAACAGATTGCGTTCCGTCAAGACCAGAGCCCGATCGGACAGGAAATAGTTCGGACAGACGACATCTCCATGCAGAGCGGCTAGTCGCACCAGGGCGATGACCAGTGCACGGCAGAGCCAGAGCCGGTCCGGTTCGGTGACGATCAGGTAATCAATGTCGGAGTCGGGCTCGACATTGTCCATCGCTAGCGCGCCGGTGACAGCCACCATGTACACGAAGGGCAGGGCCTCAATGACTCGGCCATAGCGCACGGCGCACGGCCAGAGGTGGGCTGCTGCCGTCGCTCGGCTGCGCCGGGTTTCGACGATCTCCTCACGGCCAGGTAGCATGAAATAATCGCCACAACAAGCCAGAGAGTGGGGCACTAACCACCCATTATGTAAGATGCTGCGGACCGTCTCCAGCGGCGCCGACACGCCCACTAAATAGCGGTGTACCTCTGCGGTGGTAAGGGGATAGTCGAAGACGTCGGCGTAGGCTACCGCTTGCAGGATGGCCCGCTCCACAGCGCGGAGGTCCGGGTCGAACCCAGATGCAGCTTTCTGAGCAGGACGTCCTCTCTCAGGGAACAATGACTGGGCAGAAAACATAAAAACTCTTTGGTGTAGCAGGGCATCGCAAACAGGCGCGTATTATACACTGCGCAACGTATTTTGCCTGGTGGCCTATTTACGTTGAACGCCTGGGAACGTCAGCCATTCGGACAGGGGCCAAATGTGGTCTGATAAACCAGCGGCCATGGCAGGGCTGCGCTGCTGCCAGTGTCCGTCAGCCTCTCTCACTCGGAGTGTTCGCACCGGCCAGCAGAAGTTATAGCTGTACAGGGTGAAGTAGGTCAGCGCCTCATGGACGTCCCCGTTCTTCGAGAAGCCGTAGCTCTTCCGTCCCTTGCGGGCATTGCGGTTGCGGTCGGTGCCGTTGTGTCGTTCAATAAACGCGGTGTTGATGGCCGTGCTCACCAGCGACCGTGCCAGGGCAGCCTGCACTGCCACCGCAGAGCCGCAGACCACGCGGAAGGCCATCTTCACGACCCGCCCCTGCTCTCTAGTCTTGTGCACGGTGGCATACTGGAGCTCTGGGGGCGCGACCTTGTCGGGAGCTTTGGGCCGCCCCGGCTTGCCCATGCGGGGCGGGATCACCACCTGCCCAGAGGCGTTGAGGATGGCGGGTGTGTAGGCCGGGTACTCGTCACTGGTGAGGAGATTCATGGGCCGGCCGCCGGTGCGGGTCTTGCAGTCTGGCACTACCTTCTCCACGTTGTCCGCGGTCCGCTTGCCCGGTACCACGCTGACCACCAGGCGGTGCTCGGGATCCAGGGCCACGTGATCCCAGTTATCCCCCTGCTTGGCGTCGGCGGGGTCAGCGGGAGCGCAGGGCTTTTCTTTCTTGCCCACGAAGGCCCACTGCTCGTCGCACTGCACCGTGCGCGTCTGCGGGGGAAAACGCCACCACCTCGTCAGGCACGCGGTGGGCAGGCTGGCCGGCTAACCCGGCGTAACGAGCCACCGTCCCACGGCTCACCCCCACCAGTCGGCTCGTCTTGCGTATCCCACACCCTTCGGCGAGATGTTCCAGGACGGAGTGGACCGTGGCCTCTGGCAGCCGGGCCGCAAAGAGCGGCGTGCCTTTACGCTCCGAGAAGCGGGCATGACAGGTCCGGCAGTACAGCAGCCGGAGCCGCTTCTCCTTGCCAAAGCGCATACATGCCGTCAGATTGCCGGCGCCCCGTTCGCCGTAGTCCGCACACTGGGGATTCTGACAGCAAAACCGCGAGAGATCGTCCATGGTTTGCCCTCCATCCTTCACTCCTCAACTCTTTCTTCCGCCCCGGTCCCAGGTATGGCATACTGGACTCTCTTCTTCAATTAGTAAGGGCCACCAGGGTATTTTGCTATTGTGTCGATTTTCCTTCCAGAGGTGATTGTGCGAACGTCCAGGGGGTGATCGCGACACCAAGCCCACGAGGATCGCCCCGACCGTAATCCAGAGGGCGCCATGTGCGGTTGACTTGGATGGTTATGGCGATACGCGGCTTGTCATCGGGTACCGGAAGGCAGCGGCGAAGGGGACCAGAATCTCGCATCCACAACTCGGTTGCTAGCTGTCTGTCTAGCCACACTTGTACGTGTACGGGTTTTGTCGATGCGTCAGGATGATACACCCACAACGTAGAGCACAGCCATGGCCCGTGAACGGGGATGACGGTCACGGCTTTCTGCTGCGTCCAACGGAACGCACCAATTTTCGGGGCTTGCTCCCAATCATAGAACCCATACGTATAATTCCAGTCGGCTGCGGCAGCCCGGTAGGGGACCCGCAACATCTCTAGGCTCTCAAATCCCAGGATCACGGCATACACCCAGCCAATGACAATTATCGTCGCCCACAATCTCCAGCTCAGGGGAGAGCCGCGAGAGGAGAGCGTATCATGGCGGTTGCCGCCAAGGGAAGACGGTTGTTGCTGTGGCTCCTCTGCAATGCCTATAGGAGAAGGCTGGTCGATATAGGTGGAGAGCCAAAAAGTGTAGGTCCAAAACGTGAGGAGCATTTCCAGGTTCTGGGCATGCACACCGAGAAGAGAGGCGATGCCAAACGCCACGAGCAGGCACTTGAGCATGCCTACTGGGGTTGCCACTGCAGCGGGTGCAGGGGAGCACAAGAGCGTGCGAATGAAAACGATGATCCAGGTCACCCATCCAACACTACCCAACAAGCCAAGTTCCGCAAATTGATGCAGGTACCAGTTCAAGGCGTTGTCGAAAGGAAGCCGTCTGCCAATGCCATACTTGCGCGCATAATCGTTCAACAAGGTGTGAAAGCTCCCCACCCCGATCCCAGTAAGAGGAACTTCCTTTAGCATGCAGGCGGCCGTGCGACCGAAGAGAAACCGCTCGATGAACTGGTACTCTACAACCATTTTGAGAGTCCATTGTGAAGGGTTACTTGGGAACCGGCTCCGAAACCGCCGGAACGGTGTCAGCACAGAAGACGGCGCCAACGTCCCTATCAGCCCGATTACAAGAAATATTCCCACCAGACCCCGTCTGAGCCAGATACGTTGCTGTGCGTCTCTAGCCAACTTCCTAACGCACCATAGAAGATAAAGCGAAGCCATAACAACAACAAGGAATGCACTGCGGGAGCCTGAGAATAGCACACTCAGCCAGCATACTGTCATAGCCAGAATAGCCATGACGTAGCGGTCTCGGCGTTGGCTGGCCAGTGCAAGCACGAGGAACGTCGGACCCCAGCACGCCGCCAGTACACCAAAGGGATTGGCATCCAGCATGCCACCAGGGGCCCGTCCAGAGTCAATCCAGGACGGTGTGTTCAGGAAGCGGATATCTCCGAGGGCCTGGTAAAAGGCAATCAGACTGGTGAGCAAAAAGCCGATGCCAAGCGGTATGAGAACGGACCGCTCAAAGCTTGCCCGCTGGCTCGTGCCGAAGACTCCGAAAAGCCAGTCTATCCATAAAAAGCCGACGCCTTGCGTCACTGCCACGGCTGGTACCCAGGCCGCGGCAACGGCCGTCGGCACGCCGGCCCCATTGTTGAAGAGTGGAGTGCCAAGCGTCAGGGTCGGAGCAAAATCGAGCTCACGAAGGAATATGATGGGCCAGGAGAGGGCCACGATGAGAGCCCACAGCACGAGGGGAAATTTCCACTGCCGCGGGAGATACCAGGCGCGGAGATTCAGCGCCGATAGCATGACACCCAATAGGCAAGCCGTTGATGGAATACTGTGGAAAAATTGATGAAATGGTAAAAAAATGAGACCGGGCATAATGTATAGCAAGACCAGGACAAGGCAAAGAACCTGGTGAGGGAATCGACGAGCCACTAGAAGCGTTCCGACAAGGGCGAGGCCGCTCGTCAAAGGGAGAAAGGATGTTTCACGGGCGGCCAATCCATTGTGCGTGAGCTCAGCGATCACTGTAGAAATGATGACAACGACTTTAGTGCAAGTCTCCCATTTCATAGGTGGGCAATCTGAGTAAGGGTAACCGTTCAGTTGGTCTATGAATCTACGAAGCACAACGAAGTGGTCGGGTAGAAGGCAGGAGCGCAGGCGGCCTATCCCCACAGAACGCTGCAGCGCAGGCGGCGGTCAGATAGTCCAGGACGTCCCGCTGCTGTTGCCGCAGTATTGTTACAGCGGTCAAGATGCGCTCCACGAATTGACTCCCTGTGGCACTCTGCGTCCCAAAACTGCGCCGCCGCCACAGCACCGCCCGACGCAAGGGTCGGTTGAACTCAGTGAGGGGATCGCTCCCCCCACTGGTCTGCAAAACCGTGCGTGCCACTTTTGCGGCACACGGCTCCTCAAGGGACCAAGCTCGTGTCATGAGTACCCCCCAAGCTGAAGCGTTCTCGGCGGTCACAGTGTATCTGGTCGTGACAGTGACGGTGAACCGCCGCCAGATTGCGATACGAGTTATCCTGGCGTTGTTGGTTCCGGTGCTGGATTTCCAGCCGCGCCTCTGCCGTGAAAAAGAGTCCACAGTGGTCGCACCGCCCGCGTTGCCCTTTCAGCAGCGTCGCCACCCGGCGTGAAATCCCTGGAGAGGTCCCGCGCCGAGTCGCCCAGTATTGCCAATCCCCCTTGAACGGGCTGGCGGTGTCCTTCACTTTGCCGTGCCGGACGATGGGCACGGCACCGTGGCGGGTCCGCGTCCGTCCGTCTGTGGTGGCAAACTCCCATCCCGGCCCCTCGCCAAACCGCCAGTATTTTCTGACGACCCAGCGGCGGGGCTTACGCGGATGGCGATAGCGAGCCCAATGCGCCAGCTTCCTGTACAGCCGGTCGTCCAACCGCTGGAAGACGGTCTTGCTGACGACCGCGCTGTAGTAGTTACTCCAGCCCCGAATCACCGGGTTACAGCGGTTTTCACTTGAGTGAGAAGACATAACCACAATGTTCAAACCATCCGCGGATGTCGCCCTCAGTAACCAACGCAAGGGCTTTCGCCAGAGCGTTGGAGAGTTTTCTCTTGGTCCGAGCCTTGAACGAGCGGAGGGTCTCCTTGAGCTTTGAAATACATTCCTCAATGGGATTGAGGTCCGGTGAGTAAGCCGGGATATGCACGACTCCAGCGCCAGCCGCCTCCATCAACTCGATCGCCCGGGGCGAGTAATGGAACTTGACGTTGTCGAGCAAGACGAGGTTGCCCGGGCGCAAGCCGGGGACGAGCAGGGGCTCGACGTACAGCGCAAAGACCTCAGAGTTGACTGCCCCTGCAATCGTCATTGGTGCGCAAACTCCGTGCAACCCCAGCGCGCTGATAACCGAGATGTGGCTGCCGTGATTGAACGGTGCGGTGACGTTGGCCCGCTCGCCAATGGGGGCGCGGGCATGGGGGCGCGTCAGCGCCAGGTGTATGCCGAATTCGTCCAGGACGATCAGGTCTTCCCTCGCCAGCCTCTGGTGTTTCTCTTGGCACGCGGCCCGCTCTTGGGGGTCGGCTTGGGACGCGCGCTGGGACTTTTTTTTCGCGACAGCCCCAGCGCTTGCAGCCCCCGACAGAGGGGGCTGAGGCTGACACTGACCCGTGCTTTCTTCTCCAGCTGCTCGCGCAGTTCGGCGCGGGTTGCGTCCGGCGTCGCCGCGACCAGGTCGGGCACCTGCATCAGATCCTCTTCGGATAATTTCGCGCTTGCCCCACCGCCATGCGGCAACGGGGCGATGTCTCCGCGTTCACGCTTCTGGCGCAACAGCTTGTAAAGGAAGGATTCGTGCACGCCGAACAAGTCGGCGATCTTCCGTTTGCTGCCGATTTGACGCTCCACGGCAGCAACGATTCGTGCTCTCAGGTCTAATGAGTAGGCAACCATAGCATTATTAAAGGCTATTTAGTCTGTGCGTGCAAGTGCAAACCGCTGTAAGCAGCCCGATCAGGTTCTCTTGTCGTGCGGCTTTGTGCTGGTCGGTGATGGAGCAGAGCTGGGGGGAGTGGCGCTTGATGGCCTCACGGCTGGGCTTGCTGAGCGTTTTGAAACCTCGGGCGGCGTTGTACTTACTGGGGCTTCCAATAGTAAACGCGAAAAATCCAACGAACTTTGGAAGTCTCTGACAGGGAATAACATTTTCGGACAGTCTCGCAAACGACCGTTTCTGAGACTGGCTGATTTCCAGTCAAAAAGAGGTAAAAAGGTGGCGGTAAATGTCTCAAAACTCGTCTCAAAATTAAAATCTTAGTAGCTAGCTGGTGACTTGAGTTTTGGAACACGGAAGATCGTTGGAAAATGTTCCACTGCTATTGGAACCCCTCGTTCCGTGAGCGCCCACTCCACGCCGCCTTCCACAAATTGCTTCCGCGTGCGCTCGACCGTAGTGACACCTACCTGCAGGGCAGTAGCAATCTCAGCAGCCGTGCGCCCTTCCGCCCCAGCGCCCATAGGTAGGTCCGTTCGTCCTCCGTCAGAGTGACTAAATATCGCTTCGCCATGGTGCTCCCTCCGGCAACACCATAGGATGAAACTGTTACCCCTCAAAACCCGTGTGGTGGCCTAGTGCTCTTTCAAATTAATTCTGCAACATTGAATAGATTACTTTTGGGGCACAACCCTTTACTGGCGGTGAACAACCAAAAAGCCTTAGGTTTCAAAACTTTTTGGAAAGAGTACTAGTACCGCTAAGCTGGATCCAATCACTAGGAATGAAACCGACTCGGCGGCAGGCCCTTCGGGAGCAGTGCTAAGCCGCCGTGCTTCCCGCCGAAAAATCGTCCGACAACCGTCGCGACCTCATCGAGGGCGGG
>WNFB01001839.1_pt1 | contig 21161 bp, 29 predicted proteins | sample 5400501 | NCBI WGS metagenome assembly WNFB01 (sample SAMN13153341, study PRJNA577476) | soil metagenome | isolation source: 200 cm saprolite under Douglas fir tree site 2 hole 1 | place: USA:California | collected 2015-04-18 | reverse complement strand
AGGGGACTTCAGTGAAGGCTTGGGAGACCGAGCCGGCTCAGTCCGGCTGCGATGACCTTCTGATGATTCTTAAATACGTTGGGCGCGAACGCGCTCGACCGGTATTTGAGCTCGTGCATCGTTGTCCCCTTCGTCCAAATTCGGCACATCAAACTTCGGGCTTGCCGAACTGGTGTTGGAATTACACCTTACCCCTGACCTTCGGGGTAACGCGCAAACCCAATTGTTCTTCTTCGGATCGCGACAATAGTATAAAGGAAAATTCAAAGACCTCCTTTGAACTTGGGCTGGTGGATTGATCATGCATCGCAACAAAAGTGATCAAAGTAGGGATTTCCTTACACCGCGCTTAGGAGAACTCCGTCAGTCGGATTACCAGTAAGAGGGAGCGACGAGGAAAAGAGTGCGTTTGAGCCGGTCTCGCAGGCAGTTTTCTGTAGCCGCAGTTTCCGAACGGCAAGTTTTCGTACTCCTTGCCATCTATCGGACGGCCGCGGAATCCTTCCGGGTCTGCGCGGAGCGTGATCATGAGACTCGAGGTACGAGAGCCTGATCGAGCCCGAAACTGGTGCCGGGTAGAGGAGTCGAACCCCCGACCAACTGATTACAAATCAGCTGCTCTACCAGCTGAGCTAACCCGGCACTTGCGAAAAATTATACCGGAGCACCCCGATTCCACCCGGCCGAGTTGAACGCTGCGTCCACGTTGGATTGCCGAGAGCTGACCTGTGCTCGCGGCGTTCGAACGAGGCCAGTTGACGCCAGGTCCAACCCTTATTTGATCCGTCTCAGCATCGGCTTGCCGCCCCCTTTGGGAGGGTCCTTCGGCTTCGGCGGCGTCGCCGCCTCCGCGCCGCTCGCCTCCCACGCGGTTCCCGTCTTCTCGGTCTCGAACGACATGCCGTGTCCGTTTTCGCGCGCGTAGATCGACGCGACGGCCGCGACCGGGATGAGGAGTTCCTTGGCGGCCCCGGAAAAACGCGCGGTGCATTCGATGAGATCGTTCCCCATCTGCAGGCGACTCGCCGCAAGCGGCCCGATGTTGAGGACGATCTCGCCGTTGCGCACGTATTCCATCGGCACGCGCGTCTGCTCGTCGACCACGACGGAGATGTAGGGCGTATAGCCGTTGTCCACGCACCACTCGTAGACCGCGCGCAGGAGGTACGGCTTGGTGGAAGTGGGTTCGGTCACTGGCGCAACGGAGTCATTCTGAGCAAAGCGAAGAAACTGCTGGCGGGATTCGCGTCATGAAGCAGATCCTTCGTTGCTTCGCTCCTCAGGATGACATAAGGGGCGCCGGGCGCCCCTATGTCACTTGCGCATCACCTTTTCCGAAGGCGTCAGCGCCTCGATGAACGCAGGGCGCGAGAACAGGCGCTCGGCGTATTTCATCAGCGGCGCCGCCGACTTCGGCAGGGAAACGCCGTAATAGTCGAGCCGCCACAGGAGCGGGCTTATCGCGACGTCGAGCATCGAGAATTCATCGCCGAGCATGTACTTCTGCTTGGTGAACACCTGCGCCATCTGCGTGAGCTGGTCCGCGATATGCTGGCGAGCCTTGTCCTGCTGTTTCTGGTTGCCGTGTTCTAGCGCGTCGATGTGGACAAAAAGCTCCACCTCGAACTGGAACAGGAACAGGCGCGCGCGCGCGCGCATCACCGGGTCCGCCGGCATCAACTGCGGGTGCGGAAAGCGCTCGTCGATGTACTCGTTGATGATGTTCGACTCGTAGAGGATCAGGTCGCGCTCGACCAGCACCGGCAGCCGGTTGTAGGGGTTCATCACCGCGATGTCTTCGGGCTTGTTGTACATGTCGACGTCGATGATCTGGAAGTCCATGCCCTTCTCGTACAGCACGATGCGGCAGCGCTGCGAGAACGGGCAGGTGGTTCCGGAGTAGAGGTTCATCATGGCGGCTTACCTTTGTTGCCGGATTCGGTACGATGTGCAGACGAAAAAGGCGCGGGCGGCTGGCGCCCCGCGCCCCTTGGACGAATGTCCCCTAGTGCACGTCTTTCCAGAACTCCTTGTAAAGAAGATACGTGAGCACCAGCAGCACCAGCAGCACCAGCAGCACCACGTAGCCGACCTGCTTGCGCGTGACCTGATTGGGCTCGGCCATCCAGGTCATGAAATTGACCAGATCGCGCACGAAAACGTCGTAGTCGACCTGTGAGAGCGAGCCCGTCGTATCGGTCCTGATCGTCTTGAGGATATAGCGCTCTCCATCCCTGCCCGCCTGTTCCGGGGTCAGCACGTCGACTTTCCACGCGTTTTTCTGCGGCCTGCCGACCGCTTCGGCCTGCTCGCGGGTCCTGAACTTGCGCTCAACCTGCACCTGCTGCCCGGAGAGCGTCCACAGCACGTGCGGCATCGCGACGCGCTCGTACACCATGTTGTTCCAGCCGGTCGCCGACTCCGGATCGCGGTAGAAGCTGCGCATATACGTATACAGCCAGTCGGGACCCCGGGCGCGCGCGATCACCGAGAGGTCGGGCGGCGCCGTGCCGAACCACTCCTTCGCGTCTTTCCTCGTCATCGATACGTTCATCAGCTCGCCGATCTTGTCGGTCGTAAAGAGCAGGTTGTCCTTGACCTGCTGCTCGGAGATCCCGAGGTCCTGCAGCTTGTGGTAGCGCATCATCCCCGCCGAATGGCAGTTCAGGCAGTAGTTGACGAAGCTGCGTGCCCCTGCCTGCAGGCTCGCGACGTCGCGCGGGTCGATCGGCGCGGCGTCGAGCCTGACCGCTTCCTCCGCCGCGAACGCAAGCGGCGCCGCGAGCGCAAGAACCGCCAAGAGCCTTGTCATTTCGAGCCGACCCTTGCCGGCTCGGGCCGGCACTTGTCCATCTTCGAGTACCACGGCATCAGGAAGAAGAACAGGAAATACACCGCCGTGCCGATCTGCGCAGCGAGCGTGCGCTCCCCGGTCACGGCTTGGGTGCCGAGGTAACCGAGCACGAAGAACGCGATCACGAAGAGCGCGATCGCCGTCTTGGTGATCGGCCCCTTGTAGCGGATCGATTTGACGGGGCTCTGGTCGAGCCAGGGCAGGAAAAAGAAGATCGTGACCGAAGCCCCCATCAGCACGACCCCCCAGACCTTGGGGTCGAGCGTGAAGAACCCTGCGAGCAACACCGCCGCGAGCGCGGCCACGCAAATTCTCGCTGCCGTGTTCTTCACGCTCCAGATGATGAGCCCCGCCATGGCGACGACGCCGGCGGCGAGCACCCACATGAAGTTCTCGGTCGTGGCGCGCAGGATCGAGTAATACGGCGTGAAGTACCACACCGGGGCGATGTGCGGCGGGGTCTTCAGCGAATCGGCCGGGATGAAGTTGTTGTGCTCGAGGAAATAGCCGCCTGCCTCCGGGGCGAAGAACACGACGATCGAGAACACGACGAGGAAGACCACCACCCCGAAAGTGTCCTTCACGGTGTAGTACGGATGAAACGGAATGCCGTCGAGCGGCCTGCCGGTCTTCGGGTCCTTCACCTTCTTGATCTCGACGCCGTCGGGGTTGTTCGAGCCGACCTCGTGCAGCGCGAGCAGGTGCGCCACGACCAGCGCGAGGAGCACGAGCGGCACCGCGATCACGTGGTAGGCGAAGAAGCGGTTGAGCGTCGCATCCGACACCACGTAGTCGCCGCGGATCCAGATCGCGAGATCCGGCCCGATGACGGGGATCGCGTCGAAGAGGTTCACGATCACCTGCGCGCCCCAGTAGGACATCTGGCCCCAGGGAAGGAGGTAACCGAAGAAGGCTTCCGCCATGAGGCAAAGGAATACCAGCATGCCGAAGATCCACAGGAGCTCGCGCGGCTTGCGGTACGAGCCGTAGAGCATCGCGCGGAACATGTGCAGGTACACGCAGATGAAGAAGAACGAGGCGCCGGTCGAGTGCATGTAGCGGATCCACCAACCCCAGGGCACCTCGCGCATGATGTATTCGACCGAGGCGAACGCCTGGGCGGCGTCCGGCTTGTAGTTCATGGTGAGGAAGATGCCGGTGACGATCTGGATCACCAGAACGAACAGCGCGAGCGAGCCGAAGTAATACCAGAAGTTGAAGTTCTTCGGCGCGTAGTACTCGGTGAGATGCTTGCGCCAGGTCTCCATCAGCGGGAAACGCTGATCGATCCAGGTGAGCAGGTCGTTGAAGGGTCCCGCGCCCGTTACCGGTTGCTTTTCGCCGGCCGCCATCGCGCTAGGCTCCCTTCTTGTCCTCGCCGATCAGGATCCTGGTGTCGGAGAGATAGGTGTAGGGGGGAACCTTGAGGTTGTCAGGCGCGGGCTTGTTCCGGTAGACGCGGCCGGCGAGGTCGAAGAGCGAGCCGTGGCAGGGGCAGTAGAAGCCGCCGGTCCAGTCGCTCTCGAAGGCTTCCGGCCCGGCCTTGAGCCGATCCTGCGGCGAGCAGCCGAGGTGGGTGCAAATACCGACGACCACCAGATAGTCCGGCTTGATCGAGCGGAACTCGTTCCGGGCGTACTCCGGTGTGAGTTCGCCTTTTTTGCGCTCGCTCCTGGGGTCGGCGACCTTGACGTCGGCTTTCTTGATCCCCTCGAGCATCTCCGGGGTCCGGTGCACGATCCACACGGGTTGGCCGCGCCATTCGACGGTCATCTTCTCTCCCGGCGCGAGCAGGCTGATGTCCGCCTCCACGGGCGCGCCGAGCGCCTCGGCGCGCTCCGAAGGCAGCATCGAGGCGACGAAGGGAACGGCGGTCCCAACTGCGGCCGCGCCGCCCGCGCAGGCGCTCGCAATCACCAGGTTGCGCCGGGCGCGGTTGGGCTTCGAGTGGTCACTCATCCAGAAGATTCCTGATCCGGAAAGATAGGGTGGAAAAAAGGGGGAATTATACAGAAAGCCCTCTCACGAACCAAATTTTTTGCTCCAATCCATTGATTTAGATCATGAATTCTAGATCGGCCGAGTCACACCCGGCCGTCGTCTCACGCGGCTTGAGCAGACGGCGCGTCGGGCTCCGCGAATCGCGCGGCAGTTTCTGCGTCGCGGGGCCGCGAACCCGAGGGCGAGCCGACCTATAATCGCCGCTCGAAGCACCACTCGCTGGAGCACATGCGCAATCTTTGGCTCATCTTCGCGCAGACGGCCACCGTCGCGGTCGGCGTGCTTTTCGTCGTCACCACGCTGAAGCCCGAGTGGCTCGGCCGTCCCGCCGCGGGGCCCCAAGTGGTCGAGCTGCGCCAGGCAGCCACTTCACCGGGGGGCTCCGCGCGCGCGGCCTCCTACAGCGATGCGGTGAGGAAAGCCGTACCGGCGGTCGTCAATATTTTCACCAGCAAGGAAATCAAGACGCCGCGCCACCCGCTCCTCGACGACCCCCTGTTCCGGCATTTTTTCGGAGACCGCCTCGAAGACGAGCCGCAGCGCGCGGCAAGCCTCGGCTCGGGTGTGATCGTCAGTTCCAAGGGATACGTCCTCACCAATCACCACGTCGTCGAGGCGGCCGACGAGATCGAGGTGGCGCTCGCCGACGGCAAGAAATTGAAGGCGAGGGCGGTGGGTTCCGACCCGGAAACCGACATCGCGGTCCTGCAGGTCGAAGGGGGTCCTCTTCCGGCGATCACTTTCGGTGACGCCGATGGCCTGCGCGTGGGCGACGTCGTGCTCGCCATCGGCAATCCCTTCGGGGTGGGCCAGACCGTGACCATGGGCATCGTGTCGGCGCTCGGCCGCAGTCAGCTCGGCATCAACACTTTCGAGAACTTCATCCAGACCGACGCCGCGATCAATCCGGGCAACTCGGGCGGAGCGCTCATCGATACCGCGGGGAACCTCGTCGGGATCAACACCGCGATCTACTCGCGCTCAGGCGGCTCGCTCGGGATCGGCTTTGCGATCCCCGCTTCAAGCGCCAAGCACGTCATGGAGCAGATCATCCTGACCGGCACCGTCATCCGCGGCTGGATCGGGGTGGAAGCGCAGGAGATCACTCCTGAAATCGCCGAATCATTTCGCCTCGCCTCCACCAACGGCGTGCTCATCGCCGGGGTGCTGCGGGGCGGGCCCGCCGATCGGGCCGGCCTGAAGCCGGGCGACATCCTGGTCGCGATCGAGGGCAGCGCGGTCAAGGATCCGAATTCGATGCTGAACCTGGTGGCGGCGCTCGTCCCCGGGAAACCCGCCTCGATACGGCTCAGGCGCGACAACAAGGACATGGAGATCCAGGTCGCCGTCGGCAAGCGTCCGACGCAGCAACGGCGGCGGCGCTGAGGCGAGCGCTCGCGGGATTTTATTTCTGGCCGGCCTCGGAGCTGTCGAGCCCCTTATCGAGCCCCGTGCCAGCGGCCGCTCCCTCTTCGGCCGCGCCGGAGGACCTTCCCACAAAGCGCGCAAGCAGAATGCCGAGCTCGTACAGAAGCCAAAGCGGCACCGCGAGCATCACCTGGGAGATCACGTCCGGAGGCGTGAATATCGCGCCGACCACGAACGCGCCGACGATCACGTAGGGGCGGATCTCCCTCAGCTTTTCTATGGAAATAACTCCCACGCGCACCAGCACGATGACTACCACCGGAACCTCGAAGGTCACCCCGAACGCGATAAAGGTGGTCAGCACGAAGGAGAGATACTTGTCGATGTCGGTCATCCACGCGACGCCTTCGGGAGCGACGGACGCCATGAACTGGAAGACCATCGGGAATACCAGGAAGTACGCAAAAGACATCCCGAGGAGAAACAGCACCGAGCTTGCGACCACCAGCGGCAGCACCAGACGCTTCTCGTTCGCATACAGGCCCGGCGCGACGAACGCCCACACTTGGTAAAGAACATACGGCAGCGCGATCACGAACGCCACGAGGAACGCCACTTTGACCGGCACGAGGAACACGCCCACTACGTCGGTCGCGATCATCTGGCCGCCGGCGGGAAGCGCGGCGAGCAACGGCTTGGCAAGCAGCGCGTAGAGATCCTTCGCCCAGTAAAACAGGCACAGGAACACCGCGATTACCGCCAGGATCGCGCGCAGCAGCCGGTCGCGCAGCTCGATCAGATGGGAAATGAAGGTGTCCTGCATGCTCATTCTTGAGCCGAGCGCCGGATCAGACAGTGGTCTTCTGCGAGGGCTCTCCGTTCCGCGGCTCGCCACCGGGTTCGCCGTGCGGCTGAGAGTCTCCCTCGGAGTCCGGGGCTGGCGCGGTTGAGGGCGTGGCCGCCGGGTCCTGCGCCAAGGAATTGAGCTCGCTCTCGGTTTTCGCCACCTCGCTTTGCACCGAGTCGACGGTCGTATTGACCGTGCTCTCGAACCCACGCGCAGCGTCCTCGAACGTGCTCCTGAACTTGCGCAACTCGTCCAGTTCGATCTCGCGGTTGATGTCGGCCTTGACGTCGTTGACGTAGCGCTGCAGCCGGCCAAACAAATGGCCCAGGGTGCGCGCCACCCGAGGCAGCCGCTCCGGCCCGATGACGATGAGCGCAACCACGGCGATCACCATCAGTTCGGAAAATCCGACGTCAAACACGGTAGGCGAAGAGACCCAAGTCGTTCAAAAAAAGACGCCGGGACCGTGCCCGGCATCCGCGTGCGCGCGAAGACCCTCAGGTCTTCGCCTTTTCCTTGACCTCGCCTTCGATGGTGCGGCCCGTCACCTGGGGCGCGGCCCCGCCCTCGGCCGGTTTGTCCTCAGAGGATTTCATGCCGTCTTTGAAGCCGCGCACCGCCCCGCCCAGGTCGGCGCCGATATTGCGCAGCTTTTTGGTGCCGAAGACAAGCAAAACGATCAGAAGCACGACCAGCCAGTGCCAAATGCTCCAGGTACCCATAGCGTTACTCCTTCAAGCCCGCGAAGCCTCGTCAGCTTCGCTTCAACATCGGGCCCAGGGCTTCCGGGCCGCCGATGATATGCACGTGCAAATGATACACCTCCTGCCGGCCGACACGTCCTGTGTTGATGATCGTGCGAAATCCGTCGGTCGACCCCTGCTCGCGCGCCAAGCGCGGCGCGATGGCGAGGATCTTGCCCAGCAGCGCGTGGTGGCTCATGTCGCAGTCGGCGAGCGAGGCAATATGCTCCTTGGGGACGATCATGAAGTGCACCGGCGCAAGCGGATGAATGTCGTGGAAGGCGAAGATGTCGGCGTCCTCGTAGACCTTCTTGCTGGGGATTTCACCCCGGACGATCTTGCAGAAGACGCAGTTGTCCGCATCCATCCTATTTCCGTTCCGCCTCGATGCGCCGCTTGTCCGCGCGCGCGGCTTTCTCGTCGATTCCGGATATGCCCTCGCGGCGGCGCAACTCCGCCAGCACGTCGGCGGGCCGCAGCCCGTACTGCGCGAGCATGATCAGGCAGTGAAACCACAGGTCGGCCGTTTCCCCGACGATACGCAGCTTGTCCCCATCCTTGGCGGCCATGACCGCCTCGGTCGCTTCCTCGCCGACCTTTTTCAATATCGCGTCGGGTCCGCGCGCGAACAGCCGCGACACGTAAGACTTTTCCGGGTCGCCGGCCTTGCGCGATTCGACCACGTCCGCCAGCCGCTCGAGTATGTCGCTCATCGCTCGTAGATTTCCTTGGGGTCCCTGATCACCGGCTCCACCGTGACCCAGTGCCCCTCCTCGAGCTTCTGGAAGAAGCAGCTGTGCCTTCCGGTATGACAGGCGATTCCGCCGCCCTGTTCCACCTTCAGCAGCACCACGTCCTCGTCGCAGTCGAGCCTGATCTCGCGGACCTTTTGCACGTGTCCGGACTGCTCGCCTTTTTTCCACAGGCGCATTCGCGAGCGCGACCAGTAGTGCGCTTCACCCGTCGCCACGGTCTTCGCGAGCGACTCGCGGTTCATCCAGGCGAGCGTCAGCACCTTGTTCGTAGACGTTTCCTGGGCGATCGCGGGCACCAGGCCGTCCTCGTCCCACTTCACCTTGTCCAGCCAGTCTTCGCCCATTTCATCCGCCGTTTCAAAGCCTCACCTCGATTCCGCGTTTCGCCATGTATTGCTTTGCCTCGCGCACCGTGAATTCGCCGAAATGGAAGATACTCGCGGCCAGAACGGCGTCCGCATGGCCTTCCAGCACGCCCTCGGCAAGGTGCTCGAGTTTGCCAACGCCCCCGCTCGCGATCACCGGAACGTCGACCGCATCCACTACGGCTCGGGTGAGCGCGAGATCGAAGCCTTCGCGCGTGCCGTCCCGGTCCATGCTCGTGAGGAGGATTTCACCCGCACCAAGATTCTGCATTTTACGCGCCCATTCGACGGCATCCAATCCGGTCGGCCGGCGGCCGCCGTGGGTGAACACCTCCCAGCTGGTCCCCGATCGCTTGGCGTCCCCTTCACGATCGACGCGTTTGGCGTCGATGGCGACCACGATGCACTGCGAACCGTAGCGGCCGGTGGCATCGGCGACGAGCTGCGGATTCTGGACCGCAGCGGTGTTGATCGACACCTTGTCGGCCCCGGCGTTGAGCAAGCGGCGCACGTCCTCCACCTTGCGCACCCCGCCGCCGACGGTGAGCGGAATGAACACCTGCGCTGCAACGGCTTCCACCACATGCAGGATCAGGTCGCGCTCGTCGGAGCTCGCAGTGATGTCGAGGAAAGTCAGCTCGTCCGCGCCCTGCTCGTCGTAGCGCCGCGCGATCTCGACCGGATCTCCCGCGTCCCTCAGGCCGACGAAGTTGACGCCTTTCACGACCCGGCCGCGGTCGACGTCGAGGCAGGGGATGATGCGCTTGGCGAGGGCCATCGGAGGATTCAGGGCTCAGGGGATAGCGGCCCGGACGGGAGTCCGCTGAATCCTGAAAACCTCGATTCTCAATCCTTGCCTTTGCCCAGCTTGTCCGCCTCGGCTTGGGCTTTCTTGAAATCGAGCTTGCCCTGATAGATGGCGCGGCCGGTCACGACGCCGGTGATGCCTTCGGGCTCGATTTTGCACAGCGCCTTGATGTCCTCCAGGCTGGTAAGCCCCCCGCTCGCGACCACGGGAACACGCAGCTCGCGCGCAAGCTTCAGCGTCGCGTCGATGTTCACCCCGGTGAGCATCCCGTCGCGGCCGATGTCGGTGTAGATGATCGCCTCGACCCCGTAGTCCTGGAATTTCTTCGCAAGGTCCACCACGTCGTGGCCGGTCATCTTGGACCACCCCTCGACGGCCACTTTCCCGTCCTTCGCGTCGAGCGACACGATGATGTGTCCCGAGAACGCCGTGCACGCGTCCTGAAGGAAACCGGGATTCTTTACCGCCGCCGTGCCGATGATGATGTAGCCGACGCCCATATCGAGATAATGCTCGATCGTGTCGAGATCGCGAATGCCTCCGCCCAACTGCACCGGCGGGGAATCGCCCAGCGCCTGCAGGATCGCGCGGATCACGGCCTCGTTCTTGGGCTTTCCGGCCGCCGCCCCGTTCAGGTCGACCAGATGCAGGCGGCGCGCACCCTCGGATTTCCAGTGCTTCGCCATGCCGACCGGGTCCTCCGAGAACACCGTCGTCTCGCTCATCTTTCCCTGTTTGAGACGGACGCAGTGTCCGTCCTTAATGTCAATCGCGGGGATGATCAGCATCGAATCGGAAAACCGCGCGGGGCTCCGGGCGCCCGGGACCGCGAATGAGAAGATTCAGGGATTCCAGTTGACGAAGTTGGCGAGGAGCCGAAGACCGGCGGTATGGCTTTTTTCTGGATGGAACTGTACCGCAAAAATGTTATCCCGTGCCACCGCGCAGGTAAAGGGGACGCCGTAGTCGGTGGTGCCGCATACCAGCATCGCCTCCCCCGCTTGAGGAAAGTAGCTGTGGACGAAATAGAAGCGGCTGCCGTCCTCGATCCCCGACCAAAGGACGTGCCGGCCGGCCTGGCGGACCTCGTTCCACCCCATGTGGGGCACCTTGAGCTTCATTCCCCGGGAATCGAACATGGCCTTGTCGGGAAAACGGCGCACAGTTCCCGGCAGCAGCGCAAGGCCGGCCACTCCGCCTTCGTCGCTGCGCTCAAAGAGCATCTGCAGCCCGATGCAGATGCCGAGAAACGGCCGCGCTCGCGCCGCGCCGAGCACCGCTGCCCGCAGTCCTCGCGCTTCCATCTCGCGCATGCAGTCGGGCATCGCCCCCTGCCCCGGGAACACCACCCGGTCGGCGGCCGCGACTCGCGACGGATCGGAGGTCACCTCGACCACCGCCCGCGGCGCGACGTGCTCGATGGCCTTGGAGACCGAGCGCAAGTTTCCCATGCCGTAATCGACGACCGCGACGCGCATTGCAGGATCAGCGGGGTGAGCGTCTAGAGCGTGCCCTTCGTTGAGGGAACGGTGCCCGCCGCGCGCGGATCGGGCTCCAGCGCCATGCGCAGTGCCCGCGCGAACGCCTTGAACATCGTCTCGCACTGATGGTGCGCGTTGTCCCCGCGCAGGTTGTCGATGTGCAGCGTCACCTGCGCGTGGTTGGCGAAGCCCTGGAAGAACTCGTGCACGAGATCCACGTCGAACTCGCCGATCAGCGCGCGCTTGAACTGGACGTGATACTCGAGGCCGGGCCGCCCTGAGAAATCGATCACCACGCGCGACAGAGCCTCATCGAGCGGAACGTAGGCATGACCGTAACGCCGTATGCCTTTCTTGTCGCCGACCGCGCGGGCGACCGCCTGGCCGAGCGTGATCCCGACGTCCTCGACCGTATGGTGGGCGTCGATCTGCAGATCGCCTTTCGCCTCGATATCGAGATCGAGCATCGCGTGGCGCGCGACCTGATCGAGCATATGATCGAGAAACGGCATGCCGGTCGCGAGGGTCGCCTTGCCGCTGCCGTCGAGGTTGACCGAAAGCGCGATCTGCGTTTCCGTGGTCTTGCGGTCGGCTTTTGCGGCGCGCGTGGACATCTCTCTCCAGCTTCAACGCGATAGCGTACACGAAATCAGTGCTCGGCGAGAGCTTGCGCAAATGCGGCAAGACAGCGCCGGTTCTCCTCTGGGGTGCCGATGGTAAGCCGGATGCAGTGATCGAGGAGCGGCACGCCGGTGTGCAGGTTCTTCACGAGCACCCCGCGCCGCCGCATGCCTTCGAAGACCCCTGGAGCGTCGGGAACACGAACCAGGATGAAATTCGCCTGGCTCGGAAAAACCGTCACGCGGGGGAGTTTGCGCAGCTCGCCGTCAAGCCGCTCGCGCTCGGCGTTGATGTTCCGCGCCTGCGCATCGAGCACGTCATGGTGCGCGAGAACGCGCTCGGCGACCAAGTGCGTCAGCATATTGACGTTGTAGGGAGGCCGCACCTTGTCGAATTCGCGGATCCACTCCGGCCGCCCGACGGCGTAGCCGAGCCGAATGCCGGCGAGCCCGAGCTTCGACAGAGTGCGCATGACCACGAGATTCGGAAATTCCGCCAGCCGCGTCATGAAGGTCTTGCGGGCGAAGGCATGATAGGCCTCGTCGATCACCACCAGCCCCGGCGCCGCGGCGATTATCTGCGCGACGGCCTCATCCGAAAATAGATTTCCGGAGGGATTGTTGGGGTAGTCGATGAACACCACGGCAGGCCGGTGCTCGGCCAAGGCGCGCAGGAAAGCGCCGGTGTCGAGCGTGAAGTCGGGGTTGAGCAGCACGCCGACGTAACGCAATCCCGCGAACTGCGCATACTGGCTGAACATCAAGAAGCACGGCCGAGGCGCGAGCACCACGGCTCCCGGACGCGCCACGCTCTGGACGATGATGTGAATGATTTCATCCGAGCCGTTGCCGAGCAGAACGTCATACTCCCGGCCGATCCCCATCACATTGCGCAGGCGCTTCACCAGAGCCGGTGCGGTCGGATCGGGATAGCGATTGATCTCGGCGTTCGCCACCACCTCGCCGATCTCGCGGCGCAGCCCGTCCGGCAGGCGATAGGGATTTTCCATCGCATCGAGCTTCACCATCCCTTCAGCCGATTGGACGTGATAGGCGGTGAGCGCCCGAATCTCGTCGCGGATGACCTTTTCCGGTCCAGCGCTCACAGCTTGCCCTTGAGCGTCTTTCCCAATCTGAGCTCGGCCGAACGCGCGTGCGCCTGAAATCCTTCGCCGTTCGCGAGCGTCATGGCGAGCCTGCCGAGTTTTTGTGCGCCTTTGCGCGAGGCGGCGATGATGCTCGTGCGCTTCTGGAAGTCGTACACGCCGAGCGGCGAAGAAAACCGCGCCGTGCGCGAGGTCGGCAGGACGTGGTTGGACCCGGCGCAATAGTCGCCCAGGGCCTCCGAGGTGTAGCGGCCCAGGAAAATCGCACCGGCGTGGCGGATCTTCTTCAGCCATTTCTTCGGCTCGGCGACCGAGAGCTCCAAGTGTTCCGGAGCGATCCGGTTGGCGATTTCGCACGCTTCGTCGAGGTTTTTCACTTTGATCAGCGCCCCGCGCTTGCGCAGTGACTTCTCGATGATTCCCGCACGCGACATATCCGCAAGCAATCGTCCGATGCTTTCCTCCACGCGCTCGATGAATGCTCCGTCGGGCGAAATGAGGATGGCTTGCGAAGTCTCATCGTGTTCAGCCTGCGAAAAAAGGTCCATTGCGATCCAGTCCGGATCCGTCGTGCCGTCGCAAATCACCAGGATCTCGGTCGGGCCGGAAATCATGTCGATGCCGACCGTGCCGAATACGCGGCGTTTCGCCGCCGCAACGTAAGCGTTGCCAGGGCCGACGATCTTGTCCACCTGCGGGATGGTCTGCGTGCCGTAGGCGAGCGCGGCGATAGCCTGCGCTCCACCTATCGTGAAAACGCGGTCGACCCCGGCAATAGACGCCGCCGCGAACACGAGGGGATTTCGCTCACCGCCAGGCGTGGGCACTGTCATGACGAGTTCGCCGACGCCGGCGATCCGGGCCGGGATGGCGTTCATCAGGACCGACGAGGGATAAGCCGCCTTGCCGCCGGGCACGTATAGTCCGACACGGTCGAGCGGCGTCACGCGCTGGCCGAGCGTCGTGCCGTCGGCCTCGGTGAACTGCCACGACTTCGCGCGTTGCCGCTCATGGTACTTGCGGATGCGCGCCGCGGCCTGATCGAGCGCTTCGCGCTGTCCGCGTTCCAGCCCCGAGCGGGCTCTTTCCAGCTCGCGACGCGGCAGCTCGAGCTCCGCGACGCGCGCGACCTTGACCCCGTCCAAGCGCTCCGTGTACTCAAGCACCGCCGCGTCGCCCCGCGCACGCACGTCGGCGAGAATCGCGGCGACCGTGCGTTCGACCCCGTCATCCAGGGTCGAATCGAACGCGGTGAGCTTCGCGAGCCGCTCGTCGAAATCGCCTTGAGCGGTCGAAAGACGAGCGATCTCAGGCATGAATCACCGCGGCCTTCGAGAGCTGCTCGAGCAGAGGCTGGATGGCGTCGCGCTTCATCTTGAGCGCCGCCTGGTTGACGATGAGCCGCGCGCTGATCGGCCGGATCTCCTCGACCGCGTGCAGGCGGTTGGCGCGCAGCGTGTCGCCTGTCGAGACCAGATCGACGATCGCATCGGCAAGGCCCACGAGGGGCGCGAGCTCCATCGAGCCGTAGAGCTTGATCAGATCGACGTGCACGCCCTTGGCCGCGAAATGCTCGCGCGCCGTCTGAATGTATTTGGTCGCCACGCGCAGGCGTGCGCCCTGTCTCACGGTGCCCGCGTAGTCGAAGCCTTCGCGGACCGCCACCATCATGCGGCACGAAGCGATGCCCAGGTCGAGCGGCTGGTACAGCCCGGCCCCGCCGTGCTCGAGCAGCACGTCCTTGCCCGCGATGCCGAGCTCCGCCGCGCCGTACTGCACATAAGTCGGGACATCGGACGCGCGCACGACGAGCAGCCGCAGGTCGCGGCGGCTGGTGCGCAGGATGAGCTTGCGCGAGGCGTCGGGATCATCGAGCGGGCGTATTCCCGCCGCGGCGAGCAGCGGCAGCGCTTCGTCGAAAATCCGGCCCTTGGAGAGCGCGAGGGTGATCACGGCGTAACCGTGCGAAAACCTGGATTTTACCGCAGAGGACACGCAGGACGCGCAAATAGAACGTCGTTCGCCTACGCCTTGCGTCCCTCGCGGTGAATGCCGTCAATGCACCCTTCGGATGCGCGCGCCGAGCTGCGCGAGCTTCTCCTCGATGCAGTCGTAGCCGCGATCGAGGTGGTAGATGCGATCGACCGTCGTTTCGCCCTCGGCCGCGAGGCCCGCGATGACGAGGCTCGCCGAGGCGCGCAGGTCGGTCGCCATGACGGTCGCGCCCTGCAGCTTCCGGACGCCGCGCACGATCGCGGCGTTGCCCGAGATCTCGATGTCCGCGCCAAGCCGCTGCATCTCCAGGGCGTGCATGAAACGGTTCTCGAAAATGGTCTCGGTGATCACGGCGGTGCCCTCCGAGATCGCGTCGAGCGCCATCAGCTGCGCCTGCATGTCCGTTGGAAACCCCGGGTAGGGAACCGTCCGGACATTGACGCCCTTGGGCCTCCCGCGCATTGCAAGCGATATCGTTCCGTTCCCCGTCTGCAGCTCCGCGCCCGTTTCGCGCAGCTTCTCGAGGACCGCATCGAGAATGCCGGCGTCGGTGCCCTGGAGCGTGACGCGGCCGCCGGTCGCTGCGGCGGCTGCGAGAAAGGTTCCGGTCTCGATGCGGTCGGGCATGATGCGGTGGGTCGCCCCGCGCAGCTGCGCAACGCCCTCGATGGTGATCACGTCGGTTCCCGCGCCGCTGATTCTCGCGCCCATCGACGAAAGGCACTGGGCGAGGTCCACCACCTCGGGCTCGCGCGCGGCGTTCTCGAGGACGGTCGTGCCTTGAGCGAGGCAGGCCGCCATCATGAGGTTCTCCGTGCCCGTGACCGTTACGAGGTCCATGACGACGCGCGCCCCTTTCAGCCGCTTCGCCCGCGCCGCGATGTAGCCCTGCTCGACAGAGATTTCGGCCCCCAGGGCTTCGAGCCCCTTGATATGCAAGTCGACCGGGCGGGAGCCGATGGCACACCCCCCGGGGAGCGAGACGCGAGCTTCGCCGCAGCGCGCCACCAGGGGCCCCAGGACGAGGATCGAAGCGCGCATGGTCTTCACGAGATCATAGGGGGCGAGCGGCTCGGAAAGCCGCTCCGCCCGAAGCGACAAACCCAGCCGGTCATCGAGCGATACTTCAACGCCCAGCTGTGCGAGCAGCCGCAGCATCGTGCTCACGTCCCTCAGGTGCGGCACGTTGGAGAGCGTGAGCTGCTCGCGCGTCAGCAACGCGGCGCACATCAGCGGGAGTGCGGCGTTCTTTGCCCCAGAGACGCGGATTTCCCCCGACAGCGGAGCGCCGCCCTGAATGATGAGCTTATCCATTCGCCGCCTCTTCGGGCGTCAGGGTGCGCATCGACAGCGCGTGGATCTCCTCGCGCATCCGATCGCCGAGCGCCGCGTAGACGAGCTGGTGGCGTTGCACCCGGTTCTTGCCGCGGAACGCTCCGCTCACGATGAGCGCCTCGAAATGCTCCCCGTCGCCCACGACGCGGACCTCGCTGCATTGCAGCCCTTTTTCGATGAAGCCTTGAACCTGCTCGGGCGTAACCATGCTTAGTGCCTCAATTTGTATCCGCGCTTGAGCAAGGCTAGGGTCAGGCCCGACACCAGCCCAAGAAAGACCGCGACCACGGCAAGGCTCCGGACCGGATTGACATCCGACACGCCGAAGAATCCGTAGCGAAACCCGTCAATCATGTAGAAAAACGGGTTGAAATGCGAGAGCCCCTGCCAGAACGCGGGAAGCGTATGGATCGAGTAGAACACGCCCGAAAGAAAGGTGAGGGGCATGATGAGGAAGTTCTGGAAGGCCGCAACTTGGTCGATTTTCTCCGCCCAGATCCCAGCGACCATCCCGAGCGCTCCCAAAACGGCGCTCCCGGCGAAGGCGAACGCGACGATCCACAGCGGATGGCGAAAGGCCATCTCGACAAAAGGCAGCGTCACCAGAAGAACCGCCGTACCCACCACCATCCCGCGCACGACCGCGGCGAGCACGTAGGCGGCAAAAAACTCCCAATAGGCAAACGGAGGCAGCAGCACGAAGATGATGTTGCCCGTGATCTTGGACTGGATGAGCGATGAAGAGCTGTTCGCAAAGGCGTTCTGCAGCACCGCCATCATCACCAGCCCCGGCACCAGGAAAGCCGCGTAGGGAACGGCGTCGTAGATCCTCACGCGCTCTTCCATGACATGGCTGAAGATGAGCAGGAAAAGGATCGCGGTGAGCACCGGCGCGCCGATCGTCTGAGTGCTCACTTTCCAGAAGCGCAGCACTTCCTTGTAGAGCAGCGTGGGCAAGCCGCTCATGACCGTTGCATCACTTCGACGAACACGTCCTCGAGGTCCGGCTGCGCGAGCTCCATCTCCTCGATGCGGCAGCCCGCCCTGCGGATGCTCGCGAGCGTCTGCTCGACGTCCTCGTAGCTCTTCAGCCGAAGCACGTGAGCCGCCGCGCTGCCCCCGTGATCGAGCGCCCGGAGCTCCGCGGGAAGTTCGCCGGCAAGACGCAGGCGGAGAAAAAGATGATGCACGCGCTTGAGCAGATTGGCCTTTGAATCGAGCGCGACAACTCGTCCCTCTTTCAGCATTGCGATGCGCTCGCACAGCGTCTCGGCCTCTTCGAGGTAGTGCGTCGTAAGCACGATCGTGTGGCCGTCCCGGTTGAGTCTCCGGATGAATTGCCAGAGCGCTTGCCGAAGCTGGATGTCGACGCCCGCGGTCGGCTCGTCGAGCACGATCACGGGCGGCTTGTGCACCAGGGCCTGCGCCACCAGCACCCTGCGTTTCATCCCGCCTGACAGCGCGCGCATGTTGACTTCGGCCTTGGAAGCGAGGTCGAGGTGCTGCATCACCTCCTCGATCCAGGCGCCGTTGTCGCGGAGGCCGAAATAACCGGATTGGATCCGCAGCGTCTCGCGCACGGTGAAGAACGGATCGAAGACCAGCTCCTGCGGCACGACGCCGAGCGAACGGCGCGCCGCGCGGTAGTCGGCGCGCACGTCGTGGCCCAGAACCCGGGCAGAACCCCGGTCGGCGCGCACGAGGCCGGCGAGAACGCTGATGAGGGTCGTCTTGCCGGCCCCGTTCGGACCGAGCAATCCGAAGAATTCTCCCTGCGGGACCTCGAGGTCGATCCCGGAGAAAAGATCAGCTCGACGCCGACTGAAGCAGCTCGGAGACTCCGTAGAGCTTGGCGAGGTTCTGCATCGCGGCAGGAAGGTTGGCCAGGCGCAATCCGGTTTCGCTTTCGGAGGCCTTGCGCAGCCACTCGATGGCAAGGGCGACCGCGGCCGAATCCACTTCGGTGACGTTGCGGAAATCGACTACGCGCGCTCCCCCCTGCCGCAGGTGTTCCTCCGCGGCGCCGATCAGCCTGGGAACGGTATCCAGGGTCACCGCACCTTCGAGGAAGAGCGAATCGCCGTCGCGCCGGATCACGTCTTGCTCGATTTGGCGCGCTCGCGCTCGCTCTGGCGGTTTTTCGCGGCGAGCGATTTGATCAGGCCGTCCACGCCGCGCTCCTTGACTTCGCTCGAGAAGGTATCGCGGTAGGTCGTGACCAGGCTCACGCCACCGACCTTGACGTCGTAGACCTTCCACCCGTCGGGAGTCTTTTCCATTTCGTAGTCGATGGCGACCGTCTGAGATGAACCCGACTGCTTCACCTCGGATCTCACCGTGACCTCGACGTCCTCGGGCTTGGCGCGCAGGGGCTTGTAATCGATCGCCTGGTCGCGGTAATTGGAGAGCGCGGTCGAATAGGTGCGGACCAGCAGGGTCCTGAACTCGCCGGTGAGATCCTTCCGCTGCTCGGGCGTGGCAAGCCGCCAGTTGCGCGCCATGGCGATCTGGGTCATCCGGGTGAAGTTGAAATGCGGGAGAACCTTGGCATCGATCAGTTCTTCGATCTTTTTCGGATTGCCGGCCTGGATGTCCTTGTCCTGTTTGAGCACCGCGATGACTTCCTGGGTGATCGACTTCACCAGCACGTCCGGTGCGAGTTCCTGGGCCTGCGCGACAGGGACGAGCAATGCGAGCAGAGAGAAGTAGAGAATATTCATGGCGACCGATCGCTGCTTATTTTTTGGTGGGTTCGTCGTCCGGCTCCTCCGGCTCCCGCGGCGGATTGCCGTCGTAGACGAGGTTGCGGCGGCGCTGCAACCAGTAGTCGCGCACGAACGAATATTTGTCCAGAGCGGCTTCTTCGACCACGCTCGAAGCGTCGAGCAGGTTGGCGCGATTGCTGATCGCGCGCGTTCCGTAGAGCGAGTTATGCGTCCGAACGTCACCGATCTGGAAGACGAGGTCGGCCTGGGTATCGAGGAGGAAAGCGGAGCCGTCGCGGACCGTCGAAGGCCCCAGGATCGGCAGAACCAGGTAAGGGCCGCTGCCCACGCCCCACCGGCCCAGAGTCTGCCCGAAATCCTCATTGTGCTTTTGAATCCCCATGTCGGAAGCGAAGTCGAAAAGGCCCGCCACTCCGAACGTCGAATTGATGAAGACGCGGCCGAAATCCTCGAACCCTTCCTGGAATTTGCCCTGCAGCACATTGTTGACCGAAATCCAGACATCCTCAAGGTTGGAGAAGAAATTCGAAACGCCGGTACGGACGATTCCCGGCACCACGGCACGGTAGCCTTTCGCCACCGGCTTGATTACGGCGCCGTCCACCGCGTCGTTGAAGCTGAACATCGCCCGGTTGAACGGCTCCAGGGGGTCCGCCGGATTGCCCCCCGTGGTGGCGCAGCCCGCCAGCGTTGCGGCCAGGAGCAGCTCCACGCATAGTCTCTTGGCCATCGCCACTCGGTCGGCTTCCAATCTTTACTTCTTGCCTTCCCCCTCGGCGGCTTTATTGTACAGGAACTGACCGATGAGATTTTCCAGAACGACCGCCGACTGCGTGAGCTTCAACGTATCGCCGCCCTTCAGGTTGGCCGAATCGCCGCCGGCGGTTAAGCCGATGTACTGCTCGCCGAGCAGCCCGGAGGTCAGGATCTTCGCCGAGCTGTCCTTGGGAAACTTATGGCGGCCGTCGATGTTCAACGTGACGACCGCCTCGAAGCTCTCGTTGTCGAAATGGATCTCGCTGACCCGGCCGACGACCACGCCGGCGCTTTTCACCGGCGCGCGGACTTTCAGCCCGCCGATGTTGTCGAACTTGGCCTGAATCGGGTACGTATCGGCGGTCGAAAACGAAGCGAGGTTCGCCACCTTCAGCGACAGGAACAGCATCGCGCCGATTCCGATCACCGCGAAGATCCCCACCCACAGGTCCAGCTCTTTGCGCGTCATCATGACTTTAGTGTCCTCTGAACATCAGTGCCGTCAATACGAAATCGAGCGCGAGGATCGCGAGCGACGAAGTGACTACCGTGCGCGTGGTTGCACCGGAAACGCCTTCGGCCGTCGGCGGCGCGTCGTAGCCCTCGTACACCGCGATCCAGGTCACCGCCACGCCGAAAACCAGGCTCTTGATCACGCCGTTCAAAACGTCTTCGCGAAAGTCCACCGCCGCCTGCATCTGCGACCAGAACGAGCCTTCGTCGACGCCGATCAGCCGCACTCCGACGAGGTAGCCGCCGAACACCCCCATTGCGGAAAATAGCGCCGCGAGCAGGGGCATGGAAATCACACCGGCCCAAAAGCGCGGCGCGACCACGCGGGCGATGGGGTCCACCGCCATCATCTCCATTGCGGAGAGCTGCTCGGTTGCCTTCATCAGTCCGATCTCCGCAGTGATCGCGCTCCCCGCGCGGCTGGCAAAAAGCAGTCCCGCGACGACGGGGCCGAGCTCGCGAACCAGAGAAAGGCTGACGAGCACTCCGAGCGCCTCGGAGGAGCCGTACCGCACCAGCGTGTCGTAGCCCTGCAGACCCAGGACCATGCCGACGAACAGCCCCGATACGAGGATGATGATGAGCGACAGCACCCCTGCAAAATAAATCTCGCGAATCGTGAGATGAAAGCGGCGGAAGCTCGTGCCCGACTCCTTGAGCGTGAGCCACAGGAAGCGGCAGGCGAACCCGAGGCGCCAGATCCAGTTGTTCACGATGCGCGCGCCCAGCGCGCGCAGCAGCTCGGCGATGCGCCCTGTCATTGCGCGAGCAGGTCCTGCCGATACTCCGGCGCTGGATAATGGAACGGCACCGGCCCGTCGGGCTCGCCGTAGACGAACTGGCGAAGCGACGGGAGCCCCGCGGCGCGAATCTGGTCGGGAGTGCCGT
>WNFB01001299.1_pt1 | contig 21163 bp, 19 predicted proteins | sample 5400501 | NCBI WGS metagenome assembly WNFB01 (sample SAMN13153341, study PRJNA577476) | soil metagenome | isolation source: 200 cm saprolite under Douglas fir tree site 2 hole 1 | place: USA:California | collected 2015-04-18 | reverse complement strand
ACCGGTCTATTTCTCGCGCTTGGTTACCTCGCGCGAACGCCGAAGCTCTATCAGGGACATACGGTGCTGGAAGTTGAGTTTCAGGAACCAACTGTCCTCTCGTCGGAAGAATCGGGCTCGCGCATGCGCTCGATGTTTCTGGCCAGCCAGGAAGCGATGCGCACAATCGAGCAAAACCTCACGAACCAAACCCTTCTTGCGCGGGTCATCCGCTCCGAAGGCTTGGCCGAAGATGATGGCCACGCGCTCCTTGGCCAAAATATCACCAGCCGTGACGCATCCAAAGCGACGCCACGGCCCGGCGCGTCGCCCACGAAGAACAAGATGGACAATGCCATTGGGGTGACAACTTTTACACCGCTCGAAGAAGCACTGAGCCGCGCACTCGCGGGCATGGTAAAGCCGCTGGTTCGCCGCGGCACGCGCCTGATTGATTTGTACGTAACGAACCGCGATCCAGCTATGGCACAGCGCCTCGCCGAATCGATCGGCCGCGAGTACATCCGCAATTCGATCGAGCGCCGCGCCTCGTTCAGCCAGGATGCGTTGCGCTATTTGCTGGAAGAAGAAGAACGCCTAAAGCTCAATCTCCAAAAAAGTGAGGCGGCGGTTGCTGAATACAAGGCGAAAACCCCTGACGCTTTGCAACTCGGCGGTGGCACCGCCGCAACCGGTTCGCAGGCGGGATCGGGCGCGGGAGCTGGTGGGCCCCGTGGTGGATTGGTCGAGGACAAGCTGCAGGAACTGAACAGCAAATTGACGGCAGCCAAAGCCGACCGGCTCCGTCTTGAGGGCGAGCTCAAGCAAATCGAGCAGGCGGGCGAAAATATCGACGCTTTGCTCGCGATTCCGAGCATCTCCGCAGCGGCGTTGGTGACCGAAGCACAGCGCAACGTCACGCAAGTAGAAGCTGAGATCGCCACTCTAACTTTACGATATAAAGAAAAGCATCCCAAGATGATGGCGGCGCAGGCTGCTCAGGCAGAGGCGAAAGAGAAGCTTCGTCGAGCGGTTATGGCGCAACCTCCGATTTTGCGTAACGCGATCGAGCAGACCAAGGCGACCGAAGCCAGTTTGCAAGGAGCACTGCAAGACCAGCAGGGCGTGGCCGTCGCGCTAAATCGGGCAGCAATTGGATATCAGGAGTTGGCCCGGCAAGCTGAGACCGATCGCGTCCTCTACGAGAGCGTCCTCCGCCAGATCAAGGAGACGAGTTTAACAAAGGACGTGAAAACGAATGCGGTCAGTGTTATCGAGCATTCGCCTCTTCCGCATACACCTGTTAGCCCCAGTCCCACGAAGGCGATCGCTCTAGGTCTCCTCGGCGGGTTGGTGGCTGGACTCGCGTTTGTGCTCGGCGCCGACACACTGGATCGCTCCATCAAGACTGTCGATCAGGCGGAAGCGGCGTTTGGACTGCCTGTCTTTGCGGCTGTTCCGGAAACAGGAGAGGAAGGCAAGGTCCCTCGATTGAAGCGACGAAGCAGACATTTCGGAGGATCAAACTATCGCATTGTCGTGGAAGCTCCCGACGATCCGGCCGCGGAAGCTTTTCGCAATTTGCGCGCGGCGCTTTCACTTTTAGGACCGGAGGTCGAGCGCAAGATTTCACTTTTTACCAGTGCTCTTCCCAACGAGGGAAAAAGTTTCACCAGTGCCAATTATTCGCTCGCACTCGCGCAACAAGGTTATCGCGTTCTCCTTATAGACGGCGACCTGCGCCGGCCAAACATGCACAAAATCTTCCATTTCCCGGAGGCCATGAAGAGAAATAATTCCGAGGAAGACAGCGCTCCCGGGGTTATGGATTGCCTGGTGGGCGAGGCCGATCTCAGCTCGGCAGCGCGCCCGATTCCTGCCGGGGAGATTGATATCGTCACCGACAAAGTTGCCGTGGCGGGAAACATTTTAACGGCGACGGGAGGGCAGCTTTCTGTGCTAGCAGGGGGACGGCGCGCGCCCAATCCAGCCGAAATCCTGGCCGGCCCTTTCTTTGGTCAACTAGTCACTGAGGCCGCGCGACTTTTTGATCGAGTAGTAATCGACAGCGCGCCGATACTCGCAGTCAGTGACACCCTGCTGATGATGCCGTATGTGCAGACCGTGTGCGTTGTGTTGCGAGCAGGGAAAACGCCGCGCCAGGCTGTTCGCCGCGCAATTTCCTTGTTGGCAAGTTCGGGAATTCGCCCGGCCGGTCTGGTACTGAATCGCTTGCATCGCGGCCGCGGTGTTGGCTATTATTATTATTACGCTTCGCACGGTTACGGCGCCGGCGAAGGATCGTATTCTGTCAGCTACGACCGACGATCTAATTCTGATCGCAAAGATAACGGCGCATCGTAAATCGTCTGACCTCTGAGTTTTGCCAAAGGCTGCCGCCCCAGCGAAGCCCAAGATAATTAAAGGTAGGGGCGGTTCGGTGAACCGTCCCTACCTTCTGTTCGCGCTTGCCTTCTCCCACCGGCTGCTGCCCCAGCAAAGTCCAAGATAAGTGGCCACATAGAGTTGAACGGAGGCGATCTGAAGGGGAAAATCGAGAAGCGCGTGCAGCGCCACGCCGGCCAGCGCAAGAATAACGAAAGGTTGGAGTAAGCGTCTCCGCGGCGTCCAGTCCTGCGCCGAGGGGTTTTTGTACCTGCGAATTGCGATCACCATTCCTCCGAAAAACAGCAGCCCCCATAAGCCGCTTCCAAGCCAGCCCCACTCCAGTGCGGTCTGAAGATAATCTTCGTGCAAGAATCTCCAGGCGCCCGGAGCGCGGTTAATCGCCACGCTGTTATAGAACGGAAATACAACGCGAAAAGTTCCTGGGCCGAATCCGAAAAATCCAATATCAGGCAGCGCGCTGATCGCGACGCGTGAAGCCAGCCAACGGGCATCGTTTGGCACGTTCTGACTCAGGGTTTGCCAGCGGTTGAGCGGTTGCTCGAGATGGCTTGCCCACCCGAGCGCGAACATAGCCAAAAGAATCGCGATCGCGCCGGCGAGGATCGCATTTTTTTTGGTGCGCGAAAGCTTTCGCAGAAGCACTGGCCCAAATTGCAAGCAGATCGCAATGACCAGCAAAAGCGCGATCAACTGGGCCATGCGCGACGTATTGGCCAGAACCCCGCCGACGGTAAGAACAAAAACGCTGATCCACATTGCGCGCATGGCAGGATGACATCGCGTGGTGAAGGCGCGTAGAGCAAGACCGGCAGTTAATGGCCAGACCAGATTCAAGAAGGCTCCGGCATTCCCGTGATAATAGTACGTTGCAAAAAACGTTTGGCTGGCATAGGGACCCGCCGGTTGCCAGAAGATCATCCGCGCGCCCGTCGCTTTCTGGAGCAAACCGAGAAATGCAATCGACCCGGCGACGAGACCAATCGTGTACCATAACCGCAGCAACCACCGATTGCTCTGAGAAAAATCGGCCACACATAAAGTCGCGCAAAGCAGCAATGCTCCGCGCACAATCCATGCGACGCTGATCGCGTAATCAACCGAGCCAGTCAGGTGGGGCGCGAAATTTTGCAGCGGAATGAAAGTGTGAAAATCCGAGTCGTAGATCGATATCGCGTCGAGGGCCATCCAGCCGCCGATTCCAATCAGAGCGACTGTTAAAAAAAGCAAAAGGCGCGGAAGTGCTGGGCTTCGCCCGCTAACGACCAGCTCGATGATCCAAAGAATGAACGCGGCCAGCAGCAGCCAGTTAATTATTTGGATGCCCGCCGATGTTGTGCCGCCGTAGGCCCATGGAGCGTAAATGAGAGCGGCCAAAAAAATCCAGCGAGCCGCGTCGCGGAGCAAAGGCATTAGTAGAAACTCGTTATCCGTTATTGATCCGCTACCGGGGCAGCTTTGTGCGCCCGTTTCAAGTAATTCATATATCCATTCAAGAGCTTAACGGCGTGAGCCACGAGTTCTCTTCCGCGACCAAGGAGTTCTGCCGAGATAAGACTTTCGTCGTTCCCTGTGATCAAATGATCGAGAACTTCCCAACACGAACCTCGCGCATTGCTACAGAACTTCGCGTTTTCCAAATAATGGAACCGACCGTATCCCTCAGTAATGTTAGCCGTGGTCGAACGTACAGCCCGCAACAGCTGATCGCCTAACCGATAGCGTTCATGTTTCGGTAAAATAGGGATCACCCGTTCAGCGACAAACAATCGCAGGGTTCGGCACTGCTTCCAACATTCCAAGTCTTCGAAAGTTCTGATCGGGGCTGGTTTAACTGTATTCATCCGCCCAGTGTATCAGTCCCGCCATTTGCAAACAATTGCCACTCGCTTCCCCGTTTAGCGGTTTCCAGTTATCAGCTCCTCGTTCGCCAATAACTATTAACCAAATAACTCGCTGAGCTGCGCTCAGCGTCCCTTGCCGAAGAGCATCGTGTGCACTGTTTTCAACACGATCATCGCATCGAGCGTCAGTGAGTAATGCCGGATGTAGTAGAGATCATACTGAAGCTTCTCGACTGCGTCCTCATCGCTCTCGCCGTAAGGGTAATTCACCTGCGCCCACCCGGTGATCCCCGGTTTCACCAAATGCCGGAAATGATAAGACGGTATCTTTTTCTGATATCGCTGGGCGCACCTGACCCATTCCGCGCGTGGACCAATCAGGCTCATGTCGCCCTTAAAGACATTCCAAAGTTGCGGCAGCTCATCGAGCCGCAGTTTCCGCAACCAGCGCCCAGCACGCGTCACGCGCAGATCACCTTTGCGTGTGTAGAGATCGGTCGTCTCCTCAGTCGTCGCCTCGTTCGGGTCGCGCATGAACATCGTGCGGAACTTATATGCCGTAAAAATGTGACCTTCGCGCCCGACACGCGACTGCCGGAAGATTGCCGGTCGGCCGCTCTCCATCCAAATCAACAAGAAAATCAGCGGAAAAAGCGGCGCGAAAATCAGAAGGAGAATGGCCGAAAAGAGCAGGTCGCAAAGACGCTTTAAGTAATGATACGGCGAAATACGTGCCAATTGGAAACCCATCTGCAGCGGCCAGAACGGATCGATCGTGTGCATCGGCACATGACGCCAATGCGCCTCGTAAAATGATTCGAGGGTATAAATGCGCGTGCGCTGAAATTGAGTTCGCACTAACCGCTCGAGCAATTCCGGACCAAGCCGATCAAAGCTCTCCGCTAAAATCACTCCGCTGTAACGTCCATCAAGTTGCGCAAGCCTGGCCGCGATGCCGCCTTGAACGATTGGCGAACCCTCGCCTGCGATTGCCGATCCAACACGCGCCACATCGTTGTCCACGAATTCGAGTTGCTGCTGCTTCGGCGATTGTTTGTAAGCTTCATAGAAACGGGTCGCAAGCTCACCGCTTCCGATTACGAGGAATGCCCGCTGCGCGGCCGAAGCTGCGAAGAGCTGCCGGAAAAATCGCCGGTAAATCAACGATATCGGAAGAAATGCCATGAAGCTGACTAACAGCACACCGCGACTCGGTTTCATCGCCTGGTCGAAAGTCGCGGCCGAATAAATTAACAGCGAACTCAGTGCCGCTGCCGCCGCTACCGCGAGAATATGTTCCGTCGTATAGGTCAGGCTCAGCACTTCTGTGTATCGGCTATACCCGCCGATGATGTAGAGCGCTTGCAGAAGCACTGCGAGCGTGACCAGATCGACCAGAACAAATTCAAACGGACTAAGGAAAAAAGCGTCTCGCCGCACATAACCCACCAATCCATAAAGTAAGACCCAGCACACGATATCGCAGGTCAGGTAAAATAATGGTACGATCCAGTCGTAGTCGTGTATTTTCGGGAAGGGACGCTTCTGTGCTTGAAGGTTTGTTATCTCCTCGGGGGCCGCCGCTTCCCAGACAGAGGCGCCGGTCAAATCATCGACCCGCAGCTTTGATCGAGATGCATTCGTTGATTGCTGAGCAAGCATGAAACGGTTTGTTTGTTTCGCTTGAAAATCGCCAAGGGCGACCTTGCAATAATTCCGGCAAGATGTCAGCAAGATTCCCGTCGCACGCGGCAGATTGCTAATTCCCGCGCCTTGGCTGCACTGATTAGCTCATACCAGGCGAGCAGCCGGCACAAGATCCAGCCGCGGTAACCGTCGCGAAAACCCTGCCGCCAAACAAAATGATAAAGAAAACGCAACGTTGGCCGGAAGGGCGCGCGGCGCGCGAGTCGCTTCAACCAGCGTTTCCGCTGCAACGCTGTTCCAAAGGCGTTCGGACGCAGCGTTTCCTCGCCTGAGCGCCGGCATAACTGCGCCCGCACCGCGGCTTCCCACGTAGCATAGCGATTATGTTTCTCGATGAAGGTCGTGATATCAGGAAACGCATAGTGCTCCATCGGAGTGGAAAGATATTCGGCTCGACCATCGAGCAACACGTGCTCGTGCACTTCGTTGTCGCCCGAGTCAAACTCACTGCCAGCCTCAACTCGCTCATAGCGTCCTTTCCGGTGTCGGAAAAGCCGCAAGTTCCAGCTCGGAAAATAACCGCAGTGATTGATCCAGCCGTCCAGAAACCAAAACCGGCGGTTCAGGTAAAATCCATCCACGTCAGAGCGGCGAATGGCCGAGATGATCTCGCGTTCCAATTCCAGCGTTATGCGCTCATCCGCATCAATGATCAGCACCCATTCGTGTCGCCAAGGAATATTTTCCAGGGACCAATTCTTTTTTCGCGGGAATTTTCCATTCCACGTGAACTGCACCACTCGCGCCCCGGCCGCGGTGGCGATCTCCTGCGTCCCATCTGTGCTTGCCGAATCAACAACCACAAGCTCGTCTGCGAAGGCAACCGTGGCGAGACATTCGCTAAGGTTTGCGGCTCCATTCTTGACTGGAATGAGCACCGATAGCGGGGCGCGCACGTTGGATCGTCCGCTCATTTAAGTGATCTCGCGTGTCTTGATTCCACGTGCCGGATTTCCGACAACAATCATCCATGGCTTCACGTCCTTCATCACCACCGCCCCGGCCCCGACAATCGCGCCTTCGCCGATCGTCACTCCCGGCCCGATGAACGCATCCGCGCAAATCCATGCCTGCTCGCCGATGACAACCGGCGGACGCAGCAACGGAAAATCCGATTTTGTGTGATCGTGCGTTCCCGCGCAGAGATGAGCGCGGTGCGAGATCGTCGCGCGCGCGCCGAGCGTGACGCGGCCGAGATTATAAATGAACGCGTACTCGCCAATGGCGCTCCCATCTCCAGCCTCCAGCGTCCAGGGGAGATAGATGGTCGCCGAAGGATAAACATGAACATTGCGGCCAATCTTTGCTCCTAGAGAGCGGAGTAAAAATCGCCTCCAGCCGAAACAAGGCCGTGGACTGAACCGGAAAAATGGTTGCACGAGTGTCCAGAGTACCCGCCGGATCATCTCGCCGGAGGAGTACTTCTCCGCGCGACGGTTTTGTTCGATGTCCAACATATCAGTTCAAGCGGACTGTATCCGGCGGCGGGCCGCCGCCCAACACCCATTCGTAAACTGCGCGCATCTGTTCACCAATTCGTGGCCATGAAAACTTTTCCGCCACCAGACTGCGCCCACGTGTGCCCATCTGTTTACGATCACTGTCAGCCATCCCAAATAACTGCGTCAGACCCGTTCCAATATCGGCAGCCTCCGAGCCGATGCGAAGCGCTGCGCCCGCGGCAAAGCCCTCCGGAAGATTGCATTCAGGCGTCATCAGCACCGGTTTTGCATGAGCCCACGCTTCCAGGATCGCCATCGGCAGACCTTCACTCAACGATGGCAGCACAAATGCGTCTGCATTTCGATAGGCGCTGGCTTTTTCTTCACCAAATCTTGGCCCGAGGAATAATAGCGAAGGTGATCGTTGAGAGTTGATGGTGTCACTCGCGAAGATTTCCGGCGTTGAGAGTTGAGAGACTGCCGTCGCTCTGTTTTCTGATTTCGCTCCGGCGCCCGAGCGGCTGTGGCGCGCAGCAGGCTGATCTCCGCCTTGCAGCTTTTGACCTTTGACTTCTACGAACGAAATGCCGAGTTCGCTTGCGAGGCGCTTGAGTTCTTCTTCATGCCCGCCCTGATCCCAGCCCGCGATGGCGAGTATCCAAGAGTTAAGCCTTGAGCTTTGAGAGTTAGGAGTTGCCTTCCAAGCGCGAATAAGATTAGCGAGCCCTTTCTTCGAGTGGATGCGGCCTAGGTACAGCAGAACCTTTCTGCCTTGCGCGACTGGTTCGAATGGCGAACTCTCAACTCTCAACTCCAAACTCTCAACTGCTCGCGGCAGATCCACTCCATTGGGAATGACGCAAATCGGATTGCGCAGACCGTACTCACGCATACTCTCGTATTCTCCTTCTGAAATGGCGTGAAAACAGGCGGCGCTGCGATGCGCGGCATCCTCCCAGAGCGCGCGCACCAAGCGCTTTTTCCAACGCGCGTTCCGAAGCGCCCACGGGTCGAGCATACCATGTGCCGTGTAGATGAGAGGCCGTTTTGTACGCCGGTGCCACAGATATCCGGCAAGCGAAGGGTACGTCCAGAGACCGTGCACGTGCGCAATGTCGAGTGATGTCTCCGCGAGATATTTTGTATAGCTGACGGCGTAGCCGAAACTGCGCGGAAAAAACGGCTGGAATACGACTGGCCGCAAAGGCGCCCATGCTCTGATGTCTGCGTTTGTGAATTCGTCCTCCAGGCCTAGCACGATCATCTCCTGTTCCCGGCCGGTTGTCTGTGCGAGCCGGCGGCACGCATCAAATAGTCCTCCCGATTTTCGTGAAACCGAATTCAGTAGGTACGCTATCTTCATCACCGCTATCGCATCGCGCCGAATAGCAGCGCGCGCTTAAGCGCTCCAAGTTTCTTTGGCGGAAGCTCGATCGCCATCCTGCCGGCGTGTTCCAAGCCTTGACCAAAAGATTCGGATCCAAAATTTGCCGCGATCCTGCGGCTCGCCTGTCCAAGGCCTTCTCGCTTCTCCTCTGATAGCGAAGCGATCTCGAAGAGCCGCGATGCCAGATCACGTTCGTTCGTCGGATCAAAAGTAAACCCGTTGTCCTGCACGAGTTCCGGCACGCAACCGCACCGGTTTGAGACAATCACAGGAAGGGCTGACGCGACGGCTTCGTTAACGACGAGCCCCCACTGCTCCGTTGTGCTGGCATGAACAAAGGCATTCGCGAGCCCATAATAGAAAGGCAATTCGTCGTACTGCTTGAAACCTGGCAGCAGCACGGAGCTGTCCAAGCGTAGGTCAGCAATCAGGCGGCAGAGATCAGATTTCAGCGGACCGTCACCCAGAAGCACGAGGACCCAGGGTTCGGAGTTCGAAGTTCGGAGTTCGGAGTTCGCAGCGGCATGGCGATACCCCGCGTATCCACGGATGAGCGTGGAGAGGTTCTTCTTCTCAATGAATCGGGCTGATGCCAGGAAATAATTTTTTGGTAACCCGTATTTTCTTCTGACTTCTTCCTTCTGACCCCTAACTTCATTTGCCTTCCACGCGAAGTAATCGTTGTCCACTACGTCATATCCCGTGAAGATCCGGTCGCGAGGCATCCCCAGGTCAACCAGATAGTCAATGTGACGCTGACCGCCAACAAGCGCGGTTGAATAAAGATCGACAATCCGTTGCTTGATCCATTCGCGCCATCGAACGCGAGGTTTATCCAGGGCTGTGCTTTCCGACATCAAGATTGCGGGTGTTCCCGTTTCAGCGCAGGATCGAAGCGCGGCGATCGCGGCGTTATCGGACCAGCCGGGGATCGCCACCACATCGGGACTGCAACTTTGTAATGCACGGTGGACGTGCGCGGACATATGTTCCGCCGGCATCGCCCCCGTACCCCCGGCGGGAAAAAGAGTCAGCCGCGAATATCCTGAGGCATCGTGAACTGGTGACCAGGTGGACTCTCGGGTTTCGGCCGCGGTCTCGATGCCGGTGATATCGCAATAGCGCGACGCTGCATCCAGTCGCGCGCAATGATAAGGACCGAAGCGATGAAAGATGACAGCAATCCTCACTTTGAGAGGAGCTGAGTGGGCGAATGGACGCGTGAGAACGGCGCCGTAAAAACCCCGCGCTCCGTTGCGTAAAAAGCAATCGCTCCGATAAAGATCACGCTGTAGATAAAGCCAGGCAGGAAATCTATTGTTTGGTGTGTCGCGGCACGCATCGCTGATGTCGTAACTTGGATATAGAGAATTTGCGCGATGGTCCCGTTTGGGCGGTTTGCAGCGGCCCAGAGAGTTTTAAACAGATATCCAAGCGCCGCGAAAAAAAGGCAGCCAAGATAACCGAATTCGTTAAATGAATCACCCATCCCTGTAACGGTCAGTCCGACCGGCAATCCAAATCCAAAGACGTTTTCAACGAAATCGCTCATGTCGCGCTGCTCTCCCCCGATCATCAGCGCGTTTTTAAAATCCTGACCGAGGAGCTGCGCTGGAACAAAGCGGAATACGATCTGATTCCAGTAGCCTGCGCCGAACTCGTAGTCCCCCGTCGCTTCCGTCGCTGCTATCACTGCTGTCGCATTTTTCAATTCGCTGATCGCATTAGGATCAAGAGCTTCCTGAAATTGCTCTTTGAAGTTTATCGCTCTAAGGGCTTTTAACGGATCTTCCTTTGCCAGTTGCCGGTACTCGCTGGTTGATGGTATGGCGAGCATCGCTGCCATAATGGCGGCGAGAATAGCCCAGCGCGGCGCGGCTTTTCCTTTGATGAAATATATTCCAAGTGCCACGGAGAGGAGAAAAAGCACAGTCGGCTCACGCCGCCCGTAAAACAGCGCCGCTTGCATTGGGATCACAGCCGCGGCCACTGTCGCAAGCCATGCGATGATCCATCTCCGCTTCAGCGCGCAGTAAAAGCAAATTGCAAAGCCGGGGTAATCGAGGCCGGCGAAGAATTGGTAAACCGTTGGGATTCCGGTCATCATGTTCGCCGACTCTTCCTCCGACAGAGTTCCCAATTTGTAGGTGAAATACCAGCCGATGAGGACGAGGACAATGCCGCCTTGCAGAAAACGCGCTGCATCTATGGGAATATTGAGTTTCTCGAGGAGCCCGGGATGAGGGCGGCGTTGATACCCCAGCCAGCAACACGCCAGGCACAGGAAGCACATTAAGAGGGCCGTCGGGAGATAGATGCCCCCCCACAGATCCCGGTAGAGCGCATAAGCTTGCGGAAGAATAAAGGCGGTAAACGCCGCCGCCATGAAATAGGGGTACTCGTAAATCAGGCGGGGGCGAACGATTGCCGCTGCGAGAAGAACCACGCAGCTCACGGCGAATAGGGCAAAATAAACGAGCATTGGAAAACGGAGAGAAGGCGAAAGTAAAAGAAGCTGGAAGGAACTCAGAAAGGATGCACTTTTTCCACGCAGTCACAAAACATATCGCTATATCGGGGCGCGAGCACGGCCCAACTGAATCGCTGGCGAACCGTTTCTTTGCGGCGAATCGCGTCCGCGTCTGAATCTTCTTTGCCCAATGTTTCGCGTATAACCGCAGCAAGGGCGCCTGGTTTGGATAAATCGCCAAATGTGCCTTCGGATCCGAGCACGAAGCGCATTACGGGATGATCGTGCGCGATCACCGGCAGGCCATGAACCAGTGCTTCGAGGAAGACCCGACCAAATCCCTCCTGCAATGACGCCAGCGCAAAGAGATCGGCCGCACGGTAGTAGTCCGCGACTTGATGCTGCGGAACCGACCGCGCGGTGAAACTTTGCTCGCCAAGCTTCTCACGCGCGAGCGCGGTAATCGCTACGCTTTCTGCGTCCATTGTGCCGAGCAAAACGAGATAAGGACGCGGCTGCGGCAGTCGCGCGATTTCATCCACGAGATAATCCATCCGCTTCTGTCTTGCCGAAATCCATCCGACGCTAAGCACTATTGGACGATCGGTTGGCAGATGCAGCTTCCGTTGCAACTCGCGCCGAATGTTTTCATCCCGGTCAGGCACTCCGTTCGGAACGTTTATTCCATAGGGCACCATTCTATGTCGATCTGTCGGTTCGCCAGCGGCGAGCGCTTCTTCCAAATAGAATGGCGCGACCTGTTGGACGTAATCGGTGCGGTCAAACGGCGGATGGCACGGGCCCCCGTTCGAAAACAAAAGCCGAAACGGCGCGCCGATCTGTTTACGCCAGCGAAAAAGCTGAAAGCCTAGGTTTGAGTCGCTGTAAAAAATGATATGAGGCTTCTGCTTGCGAATTGCGCGCACTATCGAGGGAAGCGTGGAGAGTTGCTCAGCCACGTAACTGTTCCGACGAATGCACCCGCCAAGGATTCGCGCGGCGCGACTTGTTCGCGGCAGGTTCCAGAGGACGTGCTCGTCCGATCTCTCTTCGCCCGCTCCTTTGTAGAGCGTTATCTCAAGTCCGTCAGTGCCGCGCAATCCATCAAACGCGGATCGAAAAAAAATTTCGATCCCGCGATCAAGAATGCCGACTCCGCTGCATGAGAAGAAAATCTTAAGCGGTTGCATGTATCGGCTTCATCCAAAACCATGACATTCGTTCGGGTCGCGACTCGCTGACGGCCCAATGAAGATACGATTCCGGTAGCCACCGCATGTAGAAATCCTTGAAAGGAAAGTCGGCGATTGTCCGTTCTTGCTGCCAGATTTGAGCGATTTTGTGAGTTGCCACAAACCGCTCCCGAATTTTCTCGGTAATGCCTCTCTCAATGAACTCATGCAATTCCACTAGAATGAATGCGCGCCGAAGCGGCAGCACAGCGGCGGGATTAAGCAGTACTGCTTCGTAACCTTCCACATCGCAAATGAGAAACGGCCGCTGCGTACCCGTCAAAGCGCGCTCGAGATCGTCCGGTTCGCACTTACCGCAAATTTCCACACGGCTCTCCACATTGTTTAACCTTGCCTTCTCCCCCAGTGCTACCCGAGATTTCGACTCCGCCTCAAAAGCGATTACCCGCGCCTTCGGATTTCGCAGCGCCATACCAACGGCATAGTAACCCTCGGCTGCTCCGACATCGATAATGAGCGGAAAATTCAACGCGCAGGCTTGCTCAAGGCAACCGTTCAGTTCGCGTTCGTAAATACCGAGCAACTTTGGGAGGTGCACACGGCCGTCTGCGCCAGCGTTATAGCGCATCCCAGTGAATGGCCCGCAGCGAATCCGTCCATCCGTGTGTGTGCGAACGAGATTTTCAAGATAGCCGCTCGGCCTCAACCGTGCCGGGAGGATGGCCCGAAGGATTTTCGCAATCACGCTGTCGTTAGGGTGTAGAGGCGGCTGTCCTCAGCCGCAAACAACGAATTTCATGTAGCGGCAGGTGTGTCACCTGTGATCATCTTTAAAAATCTCGCCGCCGGCACAGCTGCCTCTAACAGGGCCGAGTTTCGCAATCACAATTCGGCAAGCTCATGTTCAAGTCGTTTGACGATGTTTGCGGGAATCGGCTGTGGCTTGGCGTCTGGAGGGAATTTCGGGCGCAACCGATCGAGCAGCGGCAAACAAAATGCGTGAATGAAACGCTGCACGGCGCGGATATGCGGCGGCTTGAGATGATTTCTTTGGTGCACCAACTCCAAATCCATTCCCAGCTTCCAAAATTCCAACCCCGTCAAATCATCCGGTGTAATAAATTTTTGCCACTCGCGCGCGGCCCAGTGATGTAATTCGGGGCGGCTCCAATTCGCACGATTCTCCTCGTCCGCCAGCATAATCGCGCGCAGCTTACAGCGTCTTTCGAGCTGCACTGGATCGCGATGGGAATAGTGCCGGATCGGCAATCGCTCACACGCCACATAACCAGCATTAAAGGGAAACGAAACCGTTGCTGGCCATTGCATCGTGTTACGATAACGGCAGAGGCGCGGTTCGCTGTAATGACTCAGAGTGTAATAACGGCGGCGTTCTTCAATCGGGCGCTGTCGATCTTGCAGTGTTTCCTCCCCGCGATTCCATGCGTCCACCTCCGACTCAACCAACCGGAAATCATAATACTGGTGATATGCGACAGTCTCGTGTTTGCGCATGCAATTCTTCACAAATTCCGGCGGCGTGATGTGATGAAATTCATCCGCGTCAACGCGCAGGAACCAATCGCCCTCTCTCATCTTTTGTCGCGCCACATGAAACATGTAACCACGCAAACGCGTTTCAGAGAAAAAGACTGCTTCTTTTCGCATCGGCACAACGCGTTTGTCGCACGAAGCGAATTCCTGCACGATCTCCCAGGTCTTGTCGACGCTGCCGGTGTCGAAGACGTAAATCGCATCTGCCCACTTCATCGCGTGTTCAAGACACTGCTCGACGATGTCGGCTTCATCACGAAGCGGCAAAAGGGCAAAAAACTTAGGCATTGCTTCCTCCCGCCTCGAGAAGAAGGAAAATGTTCTCGCCGCGAATTTCTTGCTGAAAATTATAGCTCTGTAACGCCAAGTACAAGCTTTGGGCGCATCCGGGACGCTTCCGATCATGCAGCTCCAAAACAAGACATCGAACCCGGGAAAGCCATGCGCCAGCGCCGCTCGCAAACAAGTCTAATTCCGCTCCCTCAATATCAAGTTTTAAGATGTCGACTTGATCGACGTGAAGCTTTTCAAATACTTTCTGAGGTGTAATCGACGGGACTGAATACCCAAAGTTACTGGGCGTAGTGGAAACCTGAAATCCCAATTTGTCAGCTGCGGTATCCTGAATCCATAGCTGCTCCTCATATGGCCAAAGAGCAGCTCGCAAGGCGACAGCGCTGGGGATCGTCTCGATATTTTCGCGCAACAGGTTGTAGTTCGATTCTTCGGGTTCGATTGCTAGTATGCGGGCATCAGGAAAACGATAGTGGTAAAAGACAGTCGCAGCGCCAATATGCGCGCCCGCGTCCACCACCGTTCGAACCGGGATCGTAAATGGCAGTTCGTATTCCGATTCTAAAAAGACCTTGCGTAATACCGCTACGTCAGAAGTGCCGGGACGAAAAGTGAACGGGACTCGTAAATTGCGGAGTTCCGTCTTGATGACCCGGGAGTGATCATTTCTCCACAGCATCGCTTTCAGTGAGTCCATCAGGGGCATTATCCTTGCAAGCCCGCGCGTACGATGTAGGAAATTTCGAAGCCTTCTCATTTGATGATGCAATTGGGATCGCAGCATTGGCCGGTTTAACCTCGTCTAGCTCGCTCGATCACCGCCAGGTGTCGAACATGTCAAGCGCCTGAACGATTCGCGCACCTGAAGTTCGTTTTCCCAACTGGGAGATTTTAGGCTATGCACAATACCGTACCCCGCCGCTACGAGTTCTTCTGGCGTTCCGGACAATCCTTGGTATTGCACGCCGAAGACCTCCCCTGGCCGGTTAAAATCTTCCACTTCCCAGCCGGCGGCGGTCGCCAAAAGGGAGAGAACGACATCGTCGCCAATTTCGGTCTCGAGCCATATGCGGCCATTTAACCAACCGCGACTTCGCAAATCATTCAGTAACTCCCGCCGTATTGCGAAACCGCCGCCTTGGGCATTACTGCCAAGACGGTATCCATGCACCTTGCCCGATGTCGACGCAGACAATGCAGCGGAAATGATCTCTCGAACTTCTCGGCGTGAATCGAAGAGCGAATGCTCGAGGTGTAAGAACGGATTGCGCCGGATTCGTATCCAGCGGTGGAGCTTTCTTAACCGCGGTTCCCAAGTTGAACGAGGTGTGGGTTGTCCGCATAAATCTATGCGATAACACGATCCGACCACGCCGCAGCGAGCGTGCTGAGCAAAGAATTCCCTGACCCGCGCAAAGAAAGGCGCGATGATCAACGAGTCAGTGTCGAGCCTCAGGAAGTATTCGGATCGGGTAGTGCTGGCCAACCCCTCGGCCATAGCAAACAGAGTATTCACGGTTAGACCGCCACGCCAAGCGTCTCCCTGTGAACGCCTTGGATTGTGCAGAACTAAGCATTGCGCCGCGGGAACCAAATCCAAGATTGTTTCCGATAGTTCACGTTTCTCGGTAGCATCATCTACGACAATTAATCGCTCGAGAAAGCGAGATTCGTGAAGAACGAGACTCTTCAGTAATTCTCTCAGCCGGAAAAGTTCCTTCTCTCCCGGTCCAACACACACTATTGCGGAATACATCAGAGCAAAAACCGGCTCCCTGGGTTTCTTTCCGGCGATTCGAGGTCACCCCTGTCGAACACGTAAAGCGAATCCGACCATTTGCAACATGTGCTCGAGACATTGGCCCATGATGCCGGCTTCATCACGGACGGGAAGGAGAGCAAAAAATCGGGTCATTACGGGAAAAAACGTGCGTGCTGAAAAAGAATATTTCGTTTTTCGCCCGCTGTACGAAGAGCAAGATCGAATGAAACTCGTTCGAAATTATCGTACGAAGGAGTGTTTAGTATAACTGGATAGAAACCGGTATCTCGAAATAGTTTTTCGAATTGGCCGACCGTGTAACCCGCTTCTTGGAGCGCCTTAGGAATTATCTCCGAGTACACGAATCGAACTAGTCCCGTGGAAAGTGAATTTTTCCCGCCCTGTACCACAGCGGGTTCAAATCCTTCAACATCAAGCTTCAAGAATCCGATTTCTCTAATACCGAGATTGGTGAGAGCTTCATCAAGTCTTTCGATCTTACAGAAACTTGTATCTCGTCGTGTCGGCGAGGTGGCAATCGAAAATCACCTAGTCCAAAATTTAGCGCTATAATGCGCTCGGAAACAGTAGGATTCCGCGCGAGGTTTCTTCGCAACCGCTGAAATGTCAGTGGAACAGGTTCGAAAGCTATTACGCTGTCAAAGCCAGCCTTGGACAGTGCAAGGGAAAAGAAACCAATGTTAGCGCCGACATCAAGCGCGGCACTTGGCTTAGAACATACCGAATAACAAGCATCGCTAAGCGCGATTTCTTCCGCGTCCAATCCATTTCGCCACAACCAATATTCTGAAAAAGACAGGAATTCTCCTACTGCGATATCACGACCATACCTAACTATAGGCGAATTGTCATAATAGACTTGGCTGATAAGCCAGCGACCGTATGCCTTCGCCATTTTGGGCGAACGCAACAACCGCAGCGCGTTTAGAAAAAACTGCCTCACCAGGTTAGAGCCTCGGTAGGCGCGCTCGACCAAAGACGTGTTGCAATTCTTCACGCGTCCTGATGGGCTTCCGTGCGAGCTTCATCCACGCGTAGTAAACCGACCAGTCAATCGGAGACCGATGGCGCAGGCAGGTTGGAATTCCACGAAAGGCCGACCACCACCAGACCGGTTCGCGAATCGCCCCCGTCAGACCCTTGCTACATGCGTGTCGGAACTGCCGCCAGATGCGAAACAAAGCCACAGCTAGGACATACGGGAACGGACAACGCATCAAGACGCTCCAAAGCTCGTTGCGTGCGTTGAGGTGATGCCGACCGATCTCGTCCCCCTGAGCTGAGGTGACATGGTGTCGAATGCCAACTGATGGCCGAAACCAAACCTGGTAACCAAGCGCGTAACACTGAAGAGCGAAGTCAGGTTCTTCATACATATGATCGAAGAAAATCGGGAATCCTTGCGAGCGAAGGTAAACATCCCGTCGCATTGCAGCGGCACAGTTCGCATACGCCGAGACAAGGTGCCCAGGAGATGACGGCGATTTGGTCGGATGCGCGAATACGGCGTTATTGCGGATTTCAGGGAATGAGATAACGGCGGCCTGACTGTATTGTGCGAAGAGTTCTTTAAGTCGCGCGAAAAAGTCATGATCGATCGGATAACTGTCATCGTCGAGACTCATGACGATATCGCTTTTGGCGAGTCGTATTAACCGGTCCCGCGAAAAAACTGAGCCACGCACCTGTTCGTTTTCGATCAAGATGCAATGTGGAAATTCACTTCGGACCATTTCCTGGGTGTTGTCGGTGCAACCGTCGGCACAGATCAGGATTTCATTTGGCTGCGGCTGCAACTGTTGAACGTTTGAGAGCGTCCGGCGCAACTCCTCGCGGCGATTGCGTGTTGTGATCATGACAGCGAACGTCATGGCGCGACAGATGTAACGACCGTATTAAAACTTTTCAAGGCGGCGATCAAAGGTTGGTCATAGCGTCCCCACGTAAAGTCGCGCGCTCGTTTCACGCGCAGCCTGCGCCATCCGCTCGCGCTTTTGTCGATCTTCGAGGATGTCCGCAATGGCATCCGCCAGCGCTTCAGGATCGCGCGACGACACAACCCGGCCTTTAATACTGTCGCGCACAATTGACCATTAGAGTAATGAACGCAAGCCTGCTCTGAACCGAGACCACGGAAATCTGCTTGCACAAAGCCGTGCTTGCCGTCGAATATGCGGGTTGCCTGGCAAGGTAACTGCCAAACGAGAAAGAAGCTCGCGAAGTTCATCGATGTTTCCCGGAGTCACGGTGAGAATTCCATCTCCTTCTCCACCGAGGTCCGGCAAGCCTGTATGCGGTGTGCCCACGACCGGACACCCAAAACTCAATGCCTCGAGATAGACCTGCCCGAATCCTTCGATCAGCGAAGGCATCACAAATATTGAGCTGATGCAATAGAGATTCGACAGTTCTTCTTTCGACACCCTCTGGAGCAGTCTGATCGACGAATCTTGCCGCGCCAGCTTATCCATCGCGGGATGAATGTTGCGGCACACGAGAGTTAGACGACTGCCCTTCGGCATTTTTGCTGCCATCCAGGCCATGATTAAATGGTGCAGCCCTTTTCGTTGGATCCCAGATCCGACAAACAGAACTTCGAACCGATCCTTGGAGGGCGCCTTACCTGCCTCCTCCCCAGGAAGATCGACACCGTAGGGAATAACTTTGCAGAGCTTCGGATCGGCGCCTGCCTCCACGAGTGTTTGCCTTGTGAAACTGCTGGCGCAGATGATGAGATCGGCGTGCTTCCAACTACCGTTTCGCTGCTCTGCCCGCAACGGCGCGGAGAGCTTCATTTCGTTTTGTCGCACGTCCAAACACCCGATCTGCGAATGCGCCTCTAGGTCTTTAGTGAGCACACGTCGCTCAAAATCGATGTGTGGATGAAATTGAAACAGAATTTTTCGAGGTCGATGCGAATACGCCGCGGTGAAAGCTTCCCAAGCGTACGGACTGTAAAGAAAGAGACTGCTCTTGGTTTTTCTTGCCCGGTCGCGGGCGGCTATCGAGTAATACCGGTCAAGGATTGAGTATGTTCGACCGTGAGCAATGCCGAACGCATGCCGAATATGTTCGCGTGCCGTGGTCAACCAAAGAGATCGAACCTTACCGGACGGAATTCCGCTGTGCCAGCGGCTTGAGACCTTTTTGGCTAACGGTGCGGGCAACAATCGTGCGAACGTTCGTATAGGACCGTCAGCGTAAAAATCGGTGATGAACTGATCGAGTTTGCCCGCTTCGGCCAGCCCAACTGGTATTTGATAATTATCGCGCCGGCCGCGAAATGCGCAGACAAAAGCTTTGTCGTCTCCTGGCCGTCTACTTTCCATTAAGAGCGCTTCAAAAATTCGCCGCAGAGAAAACCATTGCCGCAACCAACGTCGAGAATCCGAGTGCCACGCCTTAATTGGCCAGCAATCGCGAGCACATGCGGCATAAAGTGCGCATGCATGTGCGCCTCGGCTGCGCTGGAAAATCTGTATTTCTGGTATGTATCGTTCAAGAGCGGAGCAATCGACGTTTCAATTCCAGAAGATCGCTCATTCGCGGCAGCAGCGCGTTCAGCAAAGCGCGATGAAAATGCCAGCGCGCGGCAAACATCATTACTGTCAGAATAATTGCCTGCGATCCGATCGCGGCGAAGACGACGCCGAGAATACCGAACACCGGCGCAAGCAACCAACCGGCCGCAACCATCACCAGCAGACCGGCCGCTCTCGCTTCCAACCCGATGAAAGCGCGGCCCTGCGCTCGCATCGATTCCTCCAGAATGCTCGCCTGCCCCGCCAACGCAGCGGCGGGAATCAGGAGAATAGCCGGCTGGATCGCTGGCCGAAAGGCGGCCCCATATAACAATGGCAACACGATTGGAATGATGACCCCAACGGCGCCCCCGGCAAGCAGCCATGTCCACGCAGTGAATCGGAACATTCGCGCGACGCGATCAAAACCTTCGCGATCTTTTGCCTGAGTAGACATGCCGAAGCTCACAATCCCCGCCGCGCCCGCGAGGCTGTTTACGACAGACGCCGCAGTGAGAGCAACGGCGTAAAAGCCGAGTTGTGTCGTGCCGAGCAGATAGAGCAGTAGCGCTTTGTCGGCGGATTGCGTAAGGGGGTTGAGCAGTCCGGCGAAACCGTACGGGAGCGCTTCGCGAAAAATAGCTTTAACAGGTTCCATCGGCCCCGGGAGCGGGGCATGCCATAGCGCCAATCCCACACGAGCGATCGCAACCGCGCCGTTTGCGATGAGCAAACTGACTACGAACCAGCCAACATTCTGAATTCCCGCAAACCACAAGAAGATGACAAACGCCAGGTAAACAGGATTCACGATCAGTCGCGTCCAGTTCATCCGGCCAAACCAGCCGGCGCCCTGATCAATCGCAATCATCGCCAGCGAGACGTGATTAAAGATAATGAACGGCACAAACGCGTAAGCGGCGTTCCGGACGATCGTATCACTGCCCGCCAGGAGCCACGGGATTGCCACGGTGCAAAGTACTGCGGCCAGTGTGCCGGTCAGCAGCGTAAGCAACAAACCGCTGCGGATCACTCGGGCCAGATCAGCAGCGCGCCCAGCTCGGCGGGCGAGCGCCACGCCAACGCCCATTCCACCCATTGCCGCAAATAAGCCTGGCCAGAGAATGGCTGCGGCGAATTGTCCGCGTCCTACCGGACCGAGCAATCGCGCAACCAAAATTCCCTGAACAATTGTGCAAGCTTGGATGACAACGTTGGTAATCAGCGTGGAAGCGAATTCCCGTGAGCCGATGGGACGTATCTGAGGTGCGCTTAAGATTCCGGCCCCAAGAGTGTCGTCCTCAACCACCGCTTGCGGGTTGGCATCAGGGTCAGGATTCATCGCGCGCAAGAGCGAGAGAATGATTAACGATAAACATCACGTCGATGGCCAATCGCAACGATCGTTAAGACGCGGTCGTCATGTTCAAGCCGATAGAGCACGCGGTAATCTCCGACCCTTAAGCGAAACTCCCTGCGACCTTTCAAGCGTTTTGTGGATGCAGAAATCGGATCCTCTTCCAAAGATCGGATCGCACGTCCTATGCGCAACTGCGCATCACTAGAAAGTCTCGCCAATTCTC
>WNFB01001298.1_pt1 | contig 21163 bp, 17 predicted proteins | sample 5400501 | NCBI WGS metagenome assembly WNFB01 (sample SAMN13153341, study PRJNA577476) | soil metagenome | isolation source: 200 cm saprolite under Douglas fir tree site 2 hole 1 | place: USA:California | collected 2015-04-18 | reverse complement strand
AATCTGGCTCCGGACTACTTCCGCGGGCCGGCCCCCGCTGAGGCCCCTCCGAAGACCTCGCCTCCCCCCGCGCCCGCTCCCGCTCCAGCGCATCTGCCGGCGGCTGTTCCGGTGCCTGCGGCGCCGCCCGCCACCGCAGAGTTCGACGTCGAGGTCGAGGGCGAGGTGTTCAAGGTCCGAGTCACCGGGGCCGGCATGACCGTCATGCCGGCGTTCGGGGCGGGTGGGGCCGCAAGCGTTCCGGCCAGCCCTCCCGTCAAGGTAGGTGAGGGTACGGTGATCGCGCCCATGCAGGGACTGATCGTCAAGATCCCGGTCAACATGGGCGACGACGTCAAGCTCGGGGACGTGGTTGCCGTGCTGGAGGCGATGAAGATGCAGAACGACATCGTCACCACTGCCGCAGGCAAAGTGCGCGAGGTTTACGTCAGAGAGGGCGAGGTCGTGAGCCCGAACCAACCTCTCCTCGCTGTCGGATGAAACCAGAAGGAGCCTTCCCGCCCGCGCCTTCGCGCAAGAAGAAGCTCTTCAAGAAGATTCTCGTCGCGAATCGCGGCGAGATCGCGATTCGCGTCATGCGCGCGTGCCGCGAGCTGGGCATCGCCACCGCGGCCGTGTACTCCGACGCGGACCGCCACGCGATTCATGTGCGCTACGCCGACGAGGCCCACCACATCGGTGGGGCGGCGCCGAGCGAGTCCTATTTGCAGCTGGAACGCATCGTCAAGGCCGCCCACGACTGTGGAGCCGACGCCATCCATCCTGGCTACGGCTTCCTGTCCGAGAAGGCCCCGTTTCCGGAGGCTTGTGAGGCGGCGGGGATCCGGTTCATCGGGCCGCCCGCCTCCGCGATGCGAATCCTCGGCTCCAAGCTGGCGGCGCGCCGGCTGGCGACCGAGCACGGCGTGCCTGTCACCCCCGGCACGGGTGCCATCGCGGACCCGGCGCAGGCTGCCGAGGCTGCCCGCGCGATCGGGTTTCCGGTGATGGTGAAGCCATCGGGCGGTGGCGGCGGAATCGGAATGAAGGTGGTGGAAACCGAGGACGAACTGGTGGCCGTGGTCGAGAGCAGCGTCCAGGCCGCTAGCTCCGCCTTCGGCGATCCGACGGTCTACATCGAGCGCTACATCCGCAAGCCTCGGCACATCGAGATCCAGGTCATTTGCGACACCCACGGCAACGCGGTGCATCTGGGCGAGCGCGAATGCTCGATCCAGCGGCGGCACCAGAAGATCATGGAGGAGACTCCGTCACCCGCCGTGACTGCGGAGATCCGCGCGGCGATGGGCGGGGCGGCCATTCGAGCCGCAACGGCAGCCGGCTACGTCAACGCCGGCACTGTGGAGTTCCTGTTCAGCGATGGCGAGTTCTACTTCCTGGAGGTCAATGCGCGACTCCAGGTCGAGCACCCGATCACCGAGGCGGTTACCGGCATCGACCTCGTCAAGGAGCAGATCCGGGTCGCCGCAGGGATGCCTCTGAGCTTCACACAGCGCGAGGTGACCTGGACCGGGCATGCGATCGAGATGCGCATCAACGCCGAGGATCCGCTGCGCAATTTCATGCCCAACCCGAAACGGATTACGCGCTGGGTCACCCCGGCTGGCCCAGGTGTCCGCGTCGACTCGGGGTTTGGGCCGGGCTCGGACGTACCTCAGAACTACGACTCGCTGGTGGCCAAGCTGATCGTCCACGGCGCGGACCGGGCGGAGGCGATCGCGCGAGCGGCTCGCGCCCTGCGCGAGTTTGTCGTGGTCGGACCTGCGACCACCCTCCCCTACCACCGTGCGATCCTCGACAGTCCGGACTTCCGGGCCGGCAACCTGACCACCCGCTTCATCGACGACCACCCGGAGCTGGTCGAGAAGGCCAAGAGCCTGGCGGAGGAAGTCTCGCCGTTCGACTACGGCCCCGATCCGCGTCACATCGCCGCTGCCGCGGCGGCGGTGGCTGCGGTGGTCCACCGGCAAGAGTTGAAGCGCTGAACCGTCTCCCGCACCCGGAGAGCGGCAGGCCCTTCCAGGTTGGTGATTCGGAGGTGATCGCCCGGTCCGGCCTCTTCACCCTCCGCAGCGACGTCATCCGGTTTCCCGATGGAGCCGAGACTCCGTACACAGTCGTCACCAACCCTGACTCGGCGTTCGTCGTCCCGCATTTCGCCAACGGCGACACGGTCCTTGTGCGGCAGTGGCGGCATGCCTGGGATCAATCCTCGTGGGAGGTGCCGGCAGGCACCTGCGACGAGGGCGAGGACCCGCTCGATTGCGCCCGTCGAGAGCTGGCCGAGGAAACCGGGTTGGTGGGTGGGCGCTACACATCCCTCGGCGTCGTGCATGGTGCCGCGTTTCTGACCGGACGCGCACACCTGTTCCTGGCCGAAGACATGACCGAGTCCAATCGGAGCCCGGAGTCCTACGAGCAGGACATGGAGGTGCTTCGGCTTCCCTTCTCAGACGCACTCGCGGCGGCGCTCGATGGAGACATCGCGCATTCAGGCTCGGTGACGTCGCTGAGCCGGGCGGCGCGAGCGCTGAAACTTATTTAGGCGTTGGCGTCGCCGGCGGCGCTGACGGGGATGGCGTTGAGGCGGGCGGCGTTGGGCTTGGTGACGGCGTTGCAATCGGGTGACCGACGGTGGGCCCGAGTGTGCCTGGTCCGACCACTTCGAGGTCGTACTCAGACTCCATGTGACGGCCGTCCACGTCCTGCAGCTTGGTGAGCACCACCAACGTGTACGGCGCGCCTGCGTCGAGGTGAAGGCCGGTGATCGTGACCGTCCGATGAGCGTAGGTCGTCGTGCCATCGACCGGCTGGTCCTTGGCGTCCCTCACGACCACGCCGGTGGTAACGGTGCTGGCGACGAGGTCGCTGTCAAACGTCACGGCGACCTGCGTTGCCGATACGTCAACTGCCACCACCTCGGGTCCCTTCCCAAGGTGGCGCCGAGAACTCGCCGCGGCACTGTGGATCAGGAGCGGATCGGTGATGACGCTGCGCTGGAGCACAAGCGTTTCCTGCATCTGAGCGTCGTCGACCTTGCCATGCGTGAAAACTAGCCGCACGACGACGCGAACCGAGTTGGGCCCGGTGTCGCTCAGCTCGCTGGTGAGGATGTAGAAGCGCGAGAAGTGCGCATCACCGGTCGGAACCAGGCTCGGGCCACCGTCTGAGTAGGCGGCTCTCCCGGAATCGTCGAGGAAGGCCTTCGCCTTGTCTTCGGTCCCGGCGAGGCGAGCTTGCATGAAGGCGGTCACCAGCGCCGACGCCTGGTCCAGCGGGCCTGGCAGCGCAGCCGTGGCCGGCGCCTTGGCGCCCCACAAGGTGCCTCCGCGCTCGAACGAGAACGTGGCGCTGTCTGGTGCCCAGACCGGCCGGTTGAAGGAGCCGTCGGCCAGCTTCCTCAGTCCTGTCCCGTCCGGCCGCACCTCAACCAGCTCGGTGTCGCTGCCCAGCAGGACCTCGTTCTGGGCTGACCAGCTCGGATCCCCGCTGGGAAGGGTGGACACGGTGTGCCCTTGCATGTCGGCGATCACGCTGTTGTAGATGAGCCTCGAGCCGTCCGGCGACCAGCCCTGGAACGTCGTCCCTGAGCCGACGCTGCCGAGCTGGAACGACTTGCCCGCCGCCGTGTCAAGCACAAACAGGCTGTTGGCCGACTGATAGACGGCGTGCGCGCCGTCCGGGGCGATCGAGATCAGGGCGGTGGCTTCGTTGGGGCCGGGAATCGACGCCACCTTGACCAGACCGTCCGCTGCCTGCCTGTACACCCCGTCGTTGGCTCCCCAATAAAGCTTGTCCCTGACCCAGCCGAGCGAGGTCGGAGCCGGTGCCACCGAGAGCGCGGTGGTAGCGCTGCTGGCCAGCGTGAGGATCTCGATCTTGCCGCCCCGCACGTAGGCAATGCGGTCACCGGCGGGGGCTATGGATGGAAGCGAGACCCCGCTGGGAACCAGGATCTTGACGTCTCCAGCCTTGACGGGCACGGCAACCAGCGCCCCGCCGGCGGCGACGACGTAAAGCGTCACGGAGTCTGCGGACCACTGCGGCGGATAGGCGATGCCCTGGCCCAGTGGCGTCAGGGGCTGCTGAGCGGTCAGCAGTGAGCTCGGCTTCGCAGTAGGCGTCGGCGGCGGAGGCGTGGTCGTAGGCTGGGTGACGAACGTGATCGTCTGCGGAGCTGCGAGCTGCTGACCGGCGGCCGTTCTCGCCCCGGGCCCGATGGTCACCTGGTACTGGGTGTTGGGGGCGAGGTCGCCGGTGAGCGGCTGCACCGCCAGCGTGTTCGCCTGCCAGCTGTATGCGACCTGGGTCGCGGGCTGGATCTGTACCGCCCCCTCGGTGGATGGATGGTCCATCGGCTGGTTGAAGGACACGAGGATCGGCTGCTGCAGGCTGACCGCCTTCCCGTCCTGGATGGGGCTCGTGATGACGATCTCGTTGAAGCCGCCGGGCTGCTGCGTAGACATGAACACGACCACGGCGGCCAGGATGACCACTCCTGCTGCGGCGCCTGCCCAGGCGAGCCCGGGCGGCGACGCGATGCGGCGCCACCAGGGCACCTTGCCTTCTGTCATCGCCCAAGCTCTCAACATCAGCTGGCGGCGCAGCCCCGAACGGAAGGCGTCGTCGAGCTTAGGTTCTGGCGCCCGCACCGAGCTCAGCAGATGTGCGAGGTGCAGCAGCTCCGAGTCCTGGAGGACGTCGTCGAGCTCGGGATCCACTGGCGTGCTCATTCCGCGGGCCTCAACGCCTCCGACTCCTCGCGGAGGCGGCTCATGCCTCGGTGGATGAGGAGTTTCACCGCGCCTGGTGTTTTGCCCATAGCGACGGCGATGTCCTCGATCTTCATGTCCTCCTGAAACTTGAGCACCAGCGCCGTCCGCTGCTGGCCAGGCAGCTGCTCGACCACGGCCCATATCCGCCGGATCTCATCGCGATGCGCTGCCTGCTCCTCGAGCGGGGGGCCCGCTACCGACAGGTCGTGAAAGTCCTCGAGTGGATGCGCAGGGCGCAGCGTGCGGTAGCGGTCGGCGATGGCGTTCACCGCGATCTGATAGAGCCAGGCCGCGAACGGGCGCCCGGTGTCCTGGTACCGGGAGATCGCCCTCAAAGCCTTCATGAAGACCTCCGAAGTGACATCCTCTGCCGCTGTTTGCTCCCTCACTCGTGAATACACGAACCTGTAGATCTGCTGAAAGTGGCGGTCGTAGAGCGCCCCGAACTCACGGGGGTCCCGCTTGGCGCGTTCGACGAGCTCTCGCTCGTCGTTGCGCGGCTGGTCGCTCACGGGCCCATCAGCCTGCAGCGGTTCAAACGGGGGGCCTCGGGCGCTGGTTACGAGATGCGGGCATGGGCTCCGAGATTATTACCTGCCCCCATCATCGTCCTGCGCGCGCTCGGGGTGGGGCACAGCATCTTGTAGCCACCGGCGCTCGATCCACTACATCTGCCCTGGAGCCTGGGTGCCGGTATAATCATGGCCGTCCCCCAGTGTTCATTGGGAGCGGTCGTCCTTCTTGATCGAGCGATACTCTCCGCCTGCGATCCGGGCGGTCTGGTCCGACCAACACCGGTTTGAGCTGTGGCTTCGCATCGAGATCCTCGCTTGTGAAGCCTGGGCGTCCATTGGTCGCATCCCCGAGGGGGCCCTGCCCAAGATTCGCAAGGCCACCTTTGACGCCAAGAAGATCGACGAAGTCGAGGCCAGGGTTGGCCACGACGTGATCGCGTTCCTGACCGTCGTCAATGAATCGATCGGCCAGCCCGAGGCGCGCTATGTCCATCTCGGCATGACCAGTCAGGACCTCAACGACACTGCCCTGGCGCTGCAGCTGGTCGAGTCGGCACGGATCATCAGCGCAGACGTCGCCAAGGTGCGCGATGTGGCCGCCGAGCTGGCTGTCCGCCATCGGCGGACGTTGATGGCAGGTCGTACCCACAGTGTCGTCGCCGAACCCATCACCTTCGGCTTCAAGGTCGCCGGCTGGGTGGCCGAGCTCGACCGCGCTCAGGCGCGGCTTGCGCGAGCCGGCGACGAGGTGGCGGTTGGTCGCGTGAGCGGGGCGGTCGGCACCCACGCCACAGTTGACCCGCGCGTCGAGGCGCATGTTTGCAAGGAGCTTGGACTCCAGCCCGATGCCGTGTCGACGCAGGTCATCTCGCGTGACGTGCATGCGGGCTTCATGGGCGCCCTCGCGTTAACAGCCGGCACATTAGAAAGGATCGCGACCGAGATCCGCCACCTGCAGCGCAGCGAGGTCGGTGAAGTCTTTGAACCTTTCGGGAAGGAGCAGAAGGGCAGCTCGGCCATGCCTCACAAGCGCAACCCGGTGATGACGGAGCGCGTGTGTGGTCTCGCTCGCGTGGTGAGGGGTCACCTCGTCACCGCCGTCGAGAACACCGCGCTGTGGCACGAGCGAGACATCAGCCACTCATCGGCGGAGCGAATCATCTTTCCGGATGCCTGCGCCGCCGTCGACTTCATGGCCTGCGAGATGGCCAAGGTGCTCCGCGGCCTCGAGGTGCGACCTGACCGAATGCTGCGCAACCTACAGTTCGGCGGCGGTGTCGTGTTCTCGGGCCGCGTTTTGCTGGCTCTTGTCGAGAGTGGCATGTCGCGCGAGGATGCTTATCCCGTGGTGCAGAAAACGGCGATGCAGGCGCTCGACGCCGAGGGACCAGGGTTTCGCGCACTGTTGGAGGACGACGCCGAGGTCATGAAGCGCATCGGCGCCCGGCTCGATGAGATCTTCGATCCCTGGGCAGGCCTGGAGCACACCAACCTTGCGTTCGACCGCCTCGGACTGGGCGCAAAGGCGCGATGATCGCCGGCCCTGCGCTGGTCGAGACCGACCTGCCGCTGAACGTGTTCGCACACGGCAAGGTCCGTGACACGTATGAGCTCGGGGACAACAAGCTGCTGATGGTCACGACCGACCGTATCTCGGCCTTCGATCGTGTGCTGCCCAACGGCATTCCCGATCGGGGCAAGGTCTTGACCCAGCTTTCGATCTTCTGGTTCTCGCAGACCCACTCCTTCCAGGAGAACCACCTCGTTTCCGGCATGGTCCCCGACCTCCCACCGGCACTGGTCGATCATCGCCACGAGCTCGCCGGCCGGTTCATGATCGTGCGCAAGGCCAAGCGCATCGACTTCGAATGTGTCGTGCGCGGATATCTTGCCGGCAGCGCCTGGAAGGAGTACCAGGAGTCGCACACCCTGGCGGGCGAGGAGATGCCGCCAGGGCTCCGCGAGAGTGAGAAGCTCGCCTATCCGATCTTCTCTCCGGCGACCAAAGCAGAGAGTGGCCACGACGAGAACATCACCTTTGCGGAGATGAAGAAGGAGCTGGGCGAGGGCCTCGCCACCAAGCTGCGCGATCACAGCCTGGCGCTCTACAAGTACGCCTCCGAGCTTTCCGAGCGGCGAGGGCTCATCCTCGCGGACACCAAGTTCGAGTTCGGGTTGATCCGCGATCAGATCGTGTTGATCGACGAGGTGCTCACCCCGGACAGCTCCAGGTACTGGGAGGGGACCACGTACCAGGCCGGCATATCCCCCGATTCATATGACAAACAGTTTGTTCGCAATTGGCTCCTTGGCTCCGGTTGGGACAAGGAGTCGGAGCCTCCCAGCCTTCCCGACGATATCGTGGCGCAGACGCGCCAGCGCTACCTCACTGCGTACCAGCGTCTCGTCGGCAAGCCGCTGTTCCCGCGAAAGGCGCGCAACGAGCGATGAGCTCCACATCCCGACCTCAGGCGTTGGCGCGCGTGATCGTGACGCCCAAGCCGGTCGTCAACGACCCGCAAGGCATCACCGTCAAGCAGGGCCTGCGCACGCTCGGCTTCAGTGAGGTCTCCGACGTCCGCGTCGGGAAGTACATCGAGGTGCTGCTCGACGCCTCCAGCGTCCAGGAGGCGAGGGCGCGGGTAGAGGCGATGTGCCGCCAGCTGCTCGCCAATCACGTGATCGAGGATTTCCGTTTCGAGATCGATCCTGGGGGGCGCCGCGCCGAGTGAGAGCACCCGCCTTAGAACCCCACGAAATCTTCGATTTCGCGGGGACCCCGCGCCTGCTTCGAGAACGGTGTGGACCATGAAGTTCGGTGTCGTCGTATTCCCCGGAACATGGTCGGACCGAGACTGCGGCTGGGTGATCGACCAGGTCCTGGGCGCGTCACTGCAGTACTTGTGGCACAAGGACGCCGACCTCAAGGGCTGCGACTGCGTGATCCTGCCCGGCGGCTTCGCTTACGGCGACTACCTGCGCACCGGGGCGATCGCACGCTTCGCGCCGGTGATGGAGAAGGTCGGTGAGTTCGCGGACCGGGGCGGGTTGGTGTGGGGGATCTGTAACGGCTTCCAGATCCTGTGCGAGGCGGGCCTGTTGCCTGGAGCGTTGATCCGCAACGCTTCGCTCGAGTTCCGCTGCCAGTGGACCAACCTGGTCGTCGAGCGCGCCGACCTGCCTTTCACGTCTCAATGTGCGAACGGCGAGGTGATCAGGGTGCCCATATCCCATGGCGAGGGCAGCTACTTCGCAGATCCCGCCACCCTCTCGCGTATCGAGCAGAACGGCCAGGTCGTGTTCCGTTACTGCGACCAGGCGGGCCGCATGGTGCCCGGCGCCAATCCGAACGGTTCGCTCCACAGCATCGCCGGCATCGTGAACACCCGCGGCAACGTGCTGGGGATGATGCCCCACCCCGAGCGCTGCGCCGAGGCGGAGCTGGGCGGCACTGACGGCCTCAAGCTGTTCCAGTCCGTGCTCGAGAATGCGGCGCGGGTCCTAGTCAGTTGACGATCAGGCAGCCCCGGCCGGCGGCCCTCGACGGATCTTCGGCGCCCATGCGGCCCATCTCCGTTGTTGCGGTCTGCGCTCCTCGCTCACGCATGTTGAATGCGATCGACTGCGGTGCTCGACCGCGCCTAGGATCTGGGCCACCTTGACGCCGAATCTCTCGCCGAGGTCACCGGCCGAGACTGCGCAAGTGGACGAGCGCCAGCTGCGCGAGGTCGCCCTCACCGCCGACGAATACCGCACCATCGTCGAGCAGCTGCAGAGGCAGCCCAACACCGTGGAGCTCGGGATGCTTGGTGTGCTCTGGTCCGAGCACTGCTCCTACAAGACCTCGAAGGCTCTCCTGCGGCGCCTGCCCTCGAGCGGACCCAACGTTCTGCAGGGGCCGGGCGAGAACGCAGGCGCGATCGACCTTGGGCAGGGTTGGGCGGCTGTGTTCAAGATCGAGTCGCACAATCATCCATCCGCGATCGAGCCTTACCAGGGCGCCGCCACGGGCGTCGGCGGCATCCTAAGGGACGTCATCGCAATGGGCGCCCGTCCCATCGCGCTGCTTGATTCGCTGCGGTTTGGTCCGCTCCCGGAATCGCGTCATCACTTTGAAGGTGTCGTGGCGGGGATCGGCGGCTATGGAAACTGCATCGGCATCCCGACCGTGGCGGGCGAGGTGTACTTCGAGGAGTGCTATGCGCAAAACCCGCTGGTGAACGCGATGTGCGTCGGCATCGTGCGCGCGGATCAGCTCATGCGCGCTCGCGCCGAGGGGACTGGCAACATCCTGCTGCTGGTTGGTGCGGACACCGGCCGCGACGGCATCCACGGCGCCTCCTTCGCTTCGATCGAACTGAATGAGGACAGCTCGGAGCGCAGGCCTGCGGTCCAGGTCGGCAACCCATTCCTGGAGAAGTGCCTTCTAGAGGCGTGCATGGACCTCGCCCACACGGACGCCGTGGTCGCCATCCAGGACCTCGGCGCGGCCGGACTCACATCGTCGGTGGCCGAATGTGCTGCCCGCGTATCCGGCGCCGGCGTTAGCGTGGACATCTCACGAGTGCCGCTGCGCGAGCGGAGGATGACCCCCTACGACGTGATGCTGTCCGAGTCGCAGGAGAGGATGCTGGTGGTGGTCCGGCGTGGCCGCGAGGCCGAGGTGGCGCGAATCTTCGAGGCCTGGGACCTGACGTCGGCTGTGATCGGCGAGGTCACCGACGACGGCCACCTGACCGTCGTCGACGGTCGTGATGAAGTCGCTCGGCTTCCCATCCAGCTCCTCACGGAGGGTGCCCCGCTGCGCCGGCTCGAGGGTGCGGCACCCAAAGAGCCGCCTGGCCTCGACCTCGACGCGCTGCCGCCACTGAGCGACCCGGGCGCAGTGCTGCTGCGCCTGCTCGCCAGCCCGAACCTCGGCAGCCGCCGCCCGGTCATCCGCCGCTATGACCACATGGTCGGGGACGCGACCGTCGTCCCTCCCGGCGGGGACGCAGCCTTGCTCCGGGTCAAGGGCACACGCCTTGGCCTCGCGATGACGACCGCCTGCAACTCGCGGTACTGCCACCTCGACCCCCACGTCGGTGCCCAGCTGGCGGTGGCCGAGGCGGCCCGCAACATCATCGCGACCGGTGCTCGGCCGCTGGCCGTCACCGACTGCCTCAACTTTGCCAACCCCGACCGGCCGGAGGTCTATTGGGCGATGGAGGAGACGATCGCCGGCCTGGCGCACGCATGCCGGATGCTCGAGCTGCCGATCGTGAGCGGAAACGTGAGCCTCTACAACGAGTCCTCAGGTCAATCCGCCATCTACCCGACGCCGGTGATCGGCATGGTCGGGCTGATCGACGACTACTCCCGGAGCCTGGGGGCCGGTCTGCGCAGCGAGGGCGATTTCGTCTTGATCGTCGGCTCCAGCCACAACGACCTGGGCGGCTCGGAGTACCTCAAGGTCGAGCACGGCCTCGTCGCCGGCCGCCCCCCGGCGCTGGATCTTGCCCGCGAGAGGGCCGTCGCCAGGGTCCTGCTCGAGGCCGCGCAGCGCGGGCTCCTGCGCTCCGCTCACGACTGTTCGGACGGAGGCATGCTGGTGGCGCTGGCCGAAAGCTGCCTGCTGGGCGGCATCGGCGTGAGATGCCCCGGCCTGCAGCCGGAGGCTTCGCTTCGTCTCGACGCCGCCCTCTTCGGTGAATCCCCCAGCCGTTTCATCGTCAGCGCAGCGTCGCGCGCGATGCCCGAGCTGCAGACCCTGTCCCGCCGTCACCACGTCGAGATTTCGCTGCTCGGCCTGGCCGGAGGCGACACGATCGAGTTCGAAGGTCAGTTCCGACTGTCGCTTGCGGAGATGAGTCAAGCTTGGGAAGGAGCCTTGGGTTAGTCCATGTGCGGGGTTTTTGGAATCTGTGCCGGCCAGGGGATCGACGTCGCCAATCTCACCTACTTCGGACTGTTCGCACTTCAGCATCGCGGCCAGGAGTCGGCCGGCATCGCGGTATCGGATGGGGTGTCTGTGCGAGTCCATCGAGGCATGGGGCTCGTCGCCCAGGTTTTCTCGCCGGCGACGGTCCAGGAGATGGGCGAAGGCACGATCCTTGCGCTGGGCCACACTCGGTACTCCACAACTGGCGCCAGCCGCGTCGAGAATGCCCACCCGCTGCCATTCCACCACCCTCAGCTCGGGCCGGGCGCCATAGCCCACAACGGCAACCTGCTCAACGCCGAGGCGATTCGGCGCCAGCTCGAGGAGGAGGGCGCGACGTTCGAGACGTCGCTCGACACCGAGGTGATGGCGCGGCTGATCGAGCACACACATGGGCGCAGCTGGGAAGATGTGATCCGGCGGACCTTTGCGCGGATCGTCGGCGCCTATTCGTGCGGCATCATCACGCCCACGCAGCTGATCGCGCTGCGTGATCCATACGGCTTCCGCCCGCTGTGCATCGGGTTCATCCCGCTGCCCGGACAGCCGGCCCACGTGGTCGCGTCCGAAACGTGCGCCCTCGACACGGTACACGCCACGTTCGTACGCGAGGTGCAGCCGGGAGAGATGGTGGTCATGGACCAGCATGGGGTCCACAGCCTCACCTTCCAGACGTCCAACAAGCACGCGATGTGCGTCTTCGAGTTCATCTACTTCGCCCGCCCCGACTCCATCCTGAAGAACTGCGAGCTCGAAGAGGCGCGGATCCGGATGGGGCACGAGCTGGCCAAGGAGGCGCCCGTCGAAGCCGACATGGTCATCGCGTTCCCGGATTCAGGGACGCCCGCGGCGATCGGTTACGCCGAAGCGGCCGGGATCCCGTTCCGCGAGGCCCTGATGAAGAGCCGGTACATCAACCGCACCTTCATTCAGCCCGATCAGTCGCTGCGCGAAGCGGGCGTGATGCTCAAGCTGAACCCGCTCCCGCGCTCGATCCGGGGCAAGCGGCTGGTTGCCGTCGACGACTCCATCGTCCGCGGCACCACCTCGCGCCGGATCATCGAACGGCTGCGAGCGGCGGGCGCCAAGGAGATCCACATGCGTATATCGAGCCCGCCCATGCGCTACCCGTGCTTCATGGGCGTCGACATCGGCTCCACCAAGGAGCTGATCGCCGCGGGCCGCACCGAAGAGGAGGTGCGCCGGCACATAGGCGCCGACAGCCTGCAGTACCTCAGCATCCCCGGGCTCATGCGGGCGATCGGCCGCGGGCCAGCGCAGGAGTTCTGCCGTGCCTGCTTCGACGGCTCCTACCCGGTGCCGGTGCCACAACAGCTCGAGATGGACAAGATGCAGTTCGAAGAGCCTCCGCACGACCCCGACGCCGGGGCCTCGCGCGCACACGTCGCGGAACCATCTTCGCCGCTTCTGGTCCGCCCGAACAACTGATGGATACCGAATCACTGTCGTACGCCGCGGCCGGCGTCGACATCGAGGCCTACGAGCGTGTCCTCGAGAGGGTCAAGCCGCTGATCGCAGCCACCCACGGCAAGGACGTGGCAGTAGGCGTCGGGCCGTTCGCGGGCCTCTATGCACTTCCGGACGGCGGTCATCTCGCCGCCAGCACGGACGGTGTCGGAACCAAGGTCAAGGTCGCCATCGCGGCTGGGTCCCACCGCGGCATCGGCGTCGACATCGTCAATCACTGCGTCAATGACATCGCGACGGCCGGCGCTCGGCCGCTCTTCTTCCTCGACTACTTCGCCACTGGCAAGCTCGACCCGGCGGTCTTCGAGCAGCTCATCGACGGGATGACGGCGGCCTGCCGCGAGTCAGGCTGCGCGCTGCTTGGAGGCGAAACGGCCGAGATGCCAGGCCTTTACGCGCTCGGCGACTACGATCTCGCCGGTTTCATCGTCGGCCTCATCGCGCCTGGGCGCCGAACTGATCCCGCCAAGATCCAACCTGGCGACGTGCTCGTCGGGCTGCGCTCCAGCGGCCTGCACACCAACGGCTACTCCCTGGTGCGCAGAGTGTTCGAAGACGTACCGCTGACGCGTGTGTACCCAGACCTCGGCCGGCCGCTCGGCGAGGAGCTGCTCGTGCCCCACCGCTCTTATCTGGATGAGCTGAGCCGCGTCCACTGGAAGGGAGCCGCCCACATCACGGGAGGTGGCGTGCTTGGCAATCTGCCTCGCTGCCTGCCGGATGGACTCGGCGCTCGCTTGCACGCGCGTTCGTGGGAGGTGCCGGCGATCTTCCGGATGGTGCAGAAGCGCGGCCGCGTGGCCGATGACGAGATGTTCAGCACGTTCAACATGGGCTTGGGCATGATCCTGGTCGTGGATGCGAAGGACGTTCCGGCCGGCGCCCTGGTGGTCGGCGAGGTCGTCCCTCGCACCGGGCGTGAGCGGGTGGTGATCAACTGATCACCCCACCCTCTTCTCCCCGATGAGACTGGGGGTCGCGGTCTCCGGCCAGGGGACCAACCTCCGCAATTTGATCGAACAGGGCTTCGATGTCGTCGCCGTGGCCACCAACCGTCCGTCCTGCGGCGGAGCGGCGCTCGCCGCCGAGCGAGGCATCCCACTGGGGGCGCTGCCGGTGAAGAAGTTCGACTCGCTCGAGGAGCGGGATGCGGCGATGCGCGATTTCTTTTTCGCTCACGGCGTCGAGCTGGTGGTCGACGCCGGCTACGACCGCATTCATACCGAGCCCTTCCTGGAGGCGTTCCGAGGCCGGATCATCAACATCCATCCGTCGTTGCTCCCAGCCTTCGCAGGCGGGATGGACGCCGTCGAGCAGGCGTTGCGGCAGGGGGTCAAGGAGACCGGGGCGACGGTGCACATCGTCACCGAGGAACTCGATGATGGGCCCATCCTCCTCCAGGAAGGGGTCCCGGTGCTGGAAAGCGATACCGTGCAAACCCTGCGTGATCGCGTCCACGAAGCCGAATTCAGGATCCTTCCGGTGGCCATCCGTCTGATGGAGGCGCGACTTGCCAAGAGCCCTGCTCTCGGTTAGCGACAAGGCTGGGCTCAGCGGATTCGCGCGTGGGCTCGACCGCCTCGGCTATGAGCTGTATGCGACCGGCAAGACGCGAACGGCTTTGATCGAAGCCGCCATCGACGCTCAACCGGTTACGGATCTGACCGGATTTCCGGAGATGATGGACGGCCGCCTCAAGACGCTCCACCCCGGCGTCCATGCCGGCCTGCTCGCCCGCCGTGACAACCCCGACCACATGGAGTCTCTCCAGCGCCACGGGTTGAAGGAGATCGACCTCCTGTGCTGCAACCTCTACCCGTTCGTCGACACTGTGACCCGCCCAGGCGTCGCGTTCGAGGAAGCTGTCGAGCAGATCGACATCGGTGGTCCGGCGATGATCAGGGCTGCCGCCAAGAATCACGAGGCGGTGGTGGTCGTGGTGCGTCATGAGCGATATACCGATGTGCTGGACGCCCTGCGTCGCGGCGGTCCGAATCGAGCCATGCGCCGGCTGCTCGCGGCTGAGGCCTACGCGCACACTGCCGCTTATGACGCGTGGATTGCCGCCTACTTGGGCGGAGCTGGCGGGTCTGGGTTTCCGCCGGAGCTCTCATTCGCGGGCCGGTTGGCGCAGCCGCTGAAGTACGGCGAGAACGAGCACCAGGAGGCAGCGTTCTACCGCTGGGGACCTGACCCAGGAGGGCTCGGCGGTGCGCGGCAGCTGCAGGGCAAGGAACTCGGCTTCAACAACATCCAGGACGCGGCGGCGGCGTTCCAGCTGGTGAGCGATTTCGATCGACCGGCCGCGGCCATCGTCAAGCACATGAACCCATGCGGCCTGGCCGTCTCTGACAACATCGCGCGGGCATACCGGCTCGCGTATGAATGCGACCCGGTGTCCGCATTCGGGGGCGTCGTCGCCGTCAACCGGCCCCTCGATCGGGCCACCGCGGACCAGATAGTTCAGATCGTGACTCACCTCGTCATCGCCCCCGAGGTGCTCGACGAAGCGACTGAAGCCCTCGCTCGCCGAACCGCGATGATCGTGCTGGCGGCCAAGCCTGCACGACCCGGGCTCTTCGACTTCGACCTTCGCGCCGTACCGGGGGGCTTCTTGGTCCAGGAGTGGGATCGAGCCGCGTTTGATCGCGCTTCTTGCAGGGTCGCCACCCGGCGCGCGCCCACGGAACAGGAGTGGGAGCAGCTGGGCCTTGCGTGGACCGCGGTCAAGCACGTGAAGTCCAACGCGATAGTTTTGTTCAAGGACGGTGTCGCGGTCGGGGTGGGCGCTGGGCAGATGTCACGAGTTGAGGCGGTCCAGCTTGCCGTGCGCCGCGCGGGCGATCAGTCTCGCGGGTCGGTCATGGCGTCCGACGCGTTCTTTCCGTTTGCCGACGGTCTCGAGGAAGGGATTCGGGCCGGGATCACTGCGGCGATCCAGCCTGGCGGCTCAGTGAAGGACTCGGAGGTCGTCGCCGCGGCTAACGCGGGCGGACTGGCGATGCTCATGACCGGCAAGCGTCACTTCAAGCACTAGCCCAGAGCGAATGGGTGCTGGATTCGGGGAAGAGGGCCGCCGTCTTTCGTACGGTTCCTATCTCAAGGTGGCCGAGCTCCTCGCCCTGCAGCACCGGCTCAGCAGCGAGCAGGACGAGCTGCTCTTCATCGTCGTCCACCAGGCGTACGAGCTGTGGTTCAAGGTCGTACTCCACGAGCTCGAAGCTGCCCGCGACAGCATCGATGCCGGCGACATCTTCTTCGCCCGCCATCATCTGCGCCGCGTGCACGTCATCGAGCGACTGCTCGTGGAGCAAATCGAGGTCCTCGAGACGATGTCGCCGCAGGATTTCCTCGCCTTTCGGTCTCAACTTGCGCCCGCGAGCGGCTTCCAATCGGTGCAGTTTCGAGAGATAGAGTTCCTTTCCGGCTTGAAAGAGCCCAAATACCTCTCGCGCTTGGAGGCCAGCCCGGACGAGATGAGCCGTCTCCGCCGCCGCCTGGACGAGCCCTCTCTGGCGGATGCCCTGCGCGCTCTGATCGAGCGGCGCGGATCGCCGGCGCTGATCGAAGTCTTCCGCGATCGGGAGCGCCACGGCGACCTGTTCGACCTCTGCGAGGCGCTGCTCGACCACGACGAGACCTTCGCGCACTGGCGTTCGCGTCACCTGCTCATGGTCGAGCGGCAGATCGGAGCCAAACCGGGTACTGGCGGCAGCACGGGCGCGCGGTACCTTCGCGCGACCCTCGGCAAGCGCTTCTATCCCGAGCTCTGGGAGGTTCGCTCGCAGCTGTGAAGCCTGGATTCGCGGGCGAGCGGCCGGAACACCACATGAAGAAGACGAATATGGAGAAGCCGCGGGTGACATGCGGTACGTGCCGGATGTTCGACGGCACGGCGTGGTGCCGGCACTGGAATTTCCACACCACGGCGGAGTCGCCGCCGTGTAGGTTCTACAAGAAAAAGGGGGCTGTCACCTAAGCGAAATCGCCGTCAAGCCCACGCCTGATGGCCGCTTTCTTCGAGCGCCACCTTCTCCTCCCCGCGCAGTAGAAGGCTGCGTCATCGTCGCCGCCGCTTATGCCGCTTTCACCTCGACATCAGCCACGTCCCTGTCGTCGTGCCGCGCGAGAATCCGCTTCCGCCCGACGCCACCGGGCGAGCGCAGAACGATGAGGACGACCAGCAGGCCGGCCGCGACACATGCTGCCGCGATCACGAAGCCCAGCTGATATCCACCGGTCAGCGCGCTCGCGAGGGTGTCTCCCTGAGTGACGAGCACCCGGGCGTGGTCGGCGGAGATGGTGCCCAGCGCGGCCAGGCCGAAGGCCGCGCCAACCTGCATGGTGACGTTGGCCACGCCGGAGGCGATGCCGGCGTCGGCTGCGGGAACCTCGGCCATCATGATCGTGATCAGCGGCATGAAAGACATGCCGGCGCCGATGCCGAACAGCAGGTAAGCCCCGAAGATTCCCGGGAAATAGCTGGCATGCTCGTCCGCAGTGGACAGTAGAACCAACGCCGTAGTGATTGTCATCAGGCCCGGAATGAGCACGGCCCGAGGACCGAAACTGCGCATCAGCCTCGCGGTGATCCCAAGCGAAAGCACCCCAAGCACGACCGTGGAAGGCAAGAAGGCGAGACCGGTCCCGAACGCGCTGTAGCCCTTGACTCGCTGCAGGTAAAGCGCGCCCAGAAAGAAGGTAGCGAACATCCCGGTGGCGAGCATTGCGCGCGCGGCGCTGGCGCCGGTGAGGCTGCGCAGCCGCAGGATGCGCAGCGGCATGATCGGATTCGTCAGCCGCGCTTCGAGCGCAAGAAACGCGACGAGTAAAGCCGAGGCCGCTCCGCCGAACCCGAGCGTGTGGGCCGAGCCCCAGCCCTGATCGGCAGCCGTCACGATCGCGTAGACCCCGATCACCATGGCTGCGGTGACAAGGATCGACCCGGCAACATCGACGCCATGGCGGAGCCCGATGCCCTCGTTCTCCTCAATCAGCCACCAGCCAAGAAGCAATGTGCCCGCGCCAATGGGCAGGTTGATGAAGAAGATCCAGTGCCAGTTGATCATCTGGGTCAGCGCCCCACCAGCCAAGAGGCCGATCGAGCCGCCGCCCGCGATTACGAAGGTAAAGACGCTCATCGCCTGCGCCCGTTCCGTGGGCTTGGGAAACCCGGTGACGATCAGCGCGAGGATGACGCCCGCAGACAAGGCCCCGCCAACGCCCTGCAGGAAGCGTGCGCCGACCAGGACGGCGGGGTCATAGGCCAGCCCACACAGAACCGACGCTGCCGTGAACAGCACGACTCCTGCGAGGAAGACCTTCTTCCGGCCGATGAGGTCGCCGGCGCGGCCCGCCAGGAGCAAGAGGCTGCCGTATGTGATCAGGTAGGCGTTGACCACCCACGTGAGGTTGGCCTGGGTGAAGTGAAGATCGCGCTGGATCGAGGGCAGCGCAACGTTCACGATAGTCGAGTCCAGGACGATCATGAGCTGGCCGAAGCACACCACGATCAGGGCCAGCCAGCGCCGGCGATCGCTCAGGGATGTCTTGATTGTCGAGGGCACTAGATCCATACCACCTCCTTGGACGAACCCACTGTCGGGACGATCACTATAACAGGATAATGATGATCCTTATTGCATGGATTATCTGCAAAGTGGGAATGATTCTCATCTAGTGGTAGGATCAGGAGTGATGGAGAGCGGTTCCAGTACGGGGCTGATCACGGTGCTCACCAAGCTGTCGAAGGCCCTCCACCGGCGAACCTCCGAGGCCATCCTTGGTATTACGTGGCGCCAGTTCCATGCTCTCGGCTACCTGCGCGAGCGTAACGAGGTCGCCCAGCAGGAGCTCGGGGAAGCCATGCTGATGGATGACAACAGTGTCGTGCTGCTGCTCAACGAGCTCGAAACAGCCGGGTTCTCCGTGCGCCACCGCGACCCGGGGGACCGCCGGCGGCACCTGGTGGAGATAACTGCTGCCGGCCGTCAGGCGTTCGACCGCGCCGAGAAAGCGCGCGAGGGCATCGAGGACGAGCTGCTCGGTGAACTCAGCCTAGAAGAGCGGGCGACGCTCCGGAAACTCCTGAGCAGGGCGCTGGACGGCCTGCTTCGGGTGCCCGTCGGGCCCCATTCGCAAGCCTAGAAAGCCGCGAGATCGATGTCCGGCGCCATGGTCACTGGCTCCTACTCAAGATGGGGCGTTTCAGCGCTATCGGGTTGGACGATTGGGAACTGTCCGGGCTGATCACCCTTTCGGCCGGCAGCAGCGCCATCGCCAGCAGCCACGCGAGCTCCATCAGCACCAACGGCGCAAAGCCGACGCCGCCCGCGAGACCGAGGTCCATCGCCACGTAAGAGACCACAATGGCGGTGACCGCGAGGGGGGGCGGCCTCAGCCGCAGGTAGAGCCAGCCGGCGGCCACCAGCGTGACAACGTCCGGTTCGTGCAGGTAGGGCGTCATCACCAATGAGCCGACCAGGGCGATCGCCATCGGCAGTTCGGGGCCGGACTTCCGATACCGCCAGGCGGCGAAGAGAGCCAGTGCCGCCACCGCGACCTGTGCGATCGTCCCCGCAATACCGTTGCCCAGCAGGCTGGGCAGCGAGATGTTGGGAACCGATTGCCAGGCCTCCGGGTGGCGGTACACCTCGCCCAGCCGGCTGACGTAGGCGCTCAGCCCCGGCGTTCCGATCGCCAGTAAACAGACGACACTGATCACGGCCGCGCCGACTGCCCACGCTGCGAAGGCGCGGCGCCCGGCCAGCAGAAGCGCGAACGGGACCAGCAGAGCCTCCTGGGGCTTGAGCAGGGTCAGCAGCAGCACCAGGCCGGCCGCGGTGTCGCGCTCCTTTCGCAGCAGCCACCACGAGACGATGACCGCCGCAAACACCACAAAGACGACCTGGCTGACGTAGAGCCCAAGCCCCACCGGCAGCAGCGCCAGCAGCGCCACCAGGTGGCCGCCGCGCACCCAACGGATGCCGGGCGCACCCAGCCACCAACCGAGCACCAGCGAGCCCGCGATCAAGGCCAGCCAGAGCCCGTAGGCGGCGAAAAACGGCAGCAGCGCCAGCGGAACCGTGAACAGGGCCATAGTGGGCGGCTGGATCACGGGGTATGGCTGCAGCGGACCGCCCAGGGTTGAGGCCATGGCATCCCAAACCGGCTGGCGCCTCGCCTCGTCATAGATGTGTTCGAACCCGCTCTGCAGCCCGATTGTGGAGACGCCGTAGTAGAGGGCAAAGTCGCTGCGGTACGGCCTCAACACCGCCCCCAGAAGGGCCCTGCCGACCAGTACAACGGCCAAGGGGAGGAGCGCCCCCACTGCCATGGCGAACCACACGCGGCGGTCTGAGAGGGCGCGCCGCATCCGGCTCAATCTACACCGGGCGCCGGGGTCCGCTGTCGTGGAGAGAACGCCTGCCGGCCCCACAAAGACATGGGCCGGGGCGGTGCCTTGGTGCAGACGATCCACGATCATCGCCGCGCGCTACACCCCACGAAATCGACGATTTCGCGGGAGCCCGGGAGCCGTTCTCAGGCGCTAGTTCAACCTCTCAACGATCATCGCCATCCCCTGGCCGCCGCCGACGCACATCGTCTCGAGGCCGTACGTCTTGTCCCGCTCGCGCAGCCCGTTCAGGAGCGTGCAGAGGATGCGGGCGCCGGTCATGCCGAACGGGTGGCCCAGGGCGATCGCTCCACCGTTCGGGTTGAGCCTGTCGCTGAACGGGTCGACGCCGATGCCTCGCGCCGAGGGGATCACCTGCGCAGCGAACGCCTCGTTGATCTCGACGATGTCGATGTCGTCGATCCTCATCTTGGCTCGCTTCAACGCCTGCTTCGAAGCGTCGATCGGACCCAGTCCCATGAACTCTGGCTCCAGCGCCGAAAGCCCCGTCGAGACCACCCGAGCGAGGGGCTTGATGCCCAGCTGCTTGGCCTTGCGGTCCGACATCACCACCACTGCCGCGGCACCATCGTTGAGCGGGCACGCGTTGCCGGCGGTGACCGTCCCGTTTTCGCGGAAAGCCGCCTTGAGGGTCGCGAGCACCTCGACGGTCGTGCCTGGGCGCGGGCCGTCATCCTTGGCGAACAACCCGCCGCCGGGCAGCGGCACCGGGATGATCTCGCGGTCGAAGAAGCCGTTGTCGCGCGCGGCGACCGCCGCGTTCTGGCTCTTCACCGCGAAGCGGTCCTGCTCCTCGCGGCTGATCTTTTCCCGCTCAGCGACGTTCTCCGCCGTCTCGCCCACCGAGATATAGATGTCTGGGTATTCCTCGGTGTTTCCGCGGACGAGCTTTTGGTTGTACGAATCGGGAGGGTCCGGATACCCGCTGCCGTAGCGAGAGACGCACTCCACGCCGACCGACAGGAAGACATCGCCTTCGCCGGCCTCGATAGCGTGAGCGGCCATTCGCGTCGTCATCAGCGATGACGAGCAGTAGCGGTTCACGGTG
>WNFB01005062.1_pt1 | contig 21182 bp, 16 predicted proteins | sample 5400501 | NCBI WGS metagenome assembly WNFB01 (sample SAMN13153341, study PRJNA577476) | soil metagenome | isolation source: 200 cm saprolite under Douglas fir tree site 2 hole 1 | place: USA:California | collected 2015-04-18 | reverse complement strand
AGCATTATTTTTGGAGTCTCAGGTATCGGATTTGCAGACGACACCGATATCTATCTTACTCCTTCCTCCGTGTCTCGCGATGATTCGCCGAATGTGCTTCTCGTTATCGATAATTCGGGAAGTATGAACGATACGGTTATTTCATCAACAGCATACGACCCGGCTACTACTTATACCTATGGTGGATCGGGAACTGCTTTTGATCCCACTAAAATATACTGGATAAAGTCGAGCCAGTCGCTGCCTGCCTCCAGTACGACTTATCCCGGCCAATTGTTCGCCATTGCCAACAATCATTGCGGCAGTTCAACCGTGCCCAATGCATACAACGCTGCTGACACAAACGGCACTTACACCGTAAGAGCGGCCAGTTGGAAAACAGCCAATGGCTGGACAGCGCTTAACACCTCCGACCTTGTAGTCGAGTGTCAAGCCGACAACCCGGCAGATGCATCGGGTACCTTTGCGAGAAAAAGCCCAGGCGGCGGTGGTGCGCCTGTAACGATGTATACGAGTACCTCAAATCAAGCACTGACTTGGACCAGCGGCATGCAAACCACCATGTATAGCGGCAATTATTTGAATTTCAAGAGTATTCCCACGGCGGCGCCACAATCAAAAATATCCATTGTGCAGACGGTGGTAAACAACCTTATTGACTCTAATCCGAATGTGCGATTTGGCTTAATGACATTTAATTTTGATGGTGGAGATGGACCCACCGACGATAATGGCGGCCGGGTCGTATTTAAAATAAGCGATATGAATGCAACTAACCGCGCTCAGCTCCATACTATTGTCAATAGCTTAACCGCCAGTACCTGGACGCCGTTAGCGGAAACCCTGTATGAGGCTTCTCTCTACCTCCGGGGTCAAGCCGTTCATTACGGCAATAGCACCAATCCTACAGCACCCGCGGCCGATACCACCGCGCAAAGCGGCGGTAACTATATCTCGCCGTTTAACTTCTCTTGCCAACAAGCCTACATTATATATCTTACGGACGGCGATCCAACCAATGATAGTAATGCCGATTCCTTAATCGATGCTCTGCCGGGCATCGGCACCCCGACCGTCGTAGACCTTTTTGATGCAAGCCACAAAGACAGATTATCGGTACTCGCCGGCTGGATGTACAACAATGATCTCAATGCCAGCCTAACTGGCGTACAGCGCGCGGTTACCTACACGGTCGGCTTTAATGCCGGCAGCGGCATTTCCACCCAAGGACTGACTTTGCTTCAGAATACCGCTACGGCTGGTCATGGCATTTTCTATGCCGCAACCAATGGCGATGAAATATCGAATGCGCTACAGGGCGCCATAATAGACATCCAACAGACTACCAGCTCGTTTGCCGCCCCCGCCCTTTCGGTGAACGCTTTTAACAGATTGTTTAATCGCGATGACGTTTACTTTGCGATGTTCAAACCCTCCACCACCGCAGAATGGGATGGTAATATTAAGAAATTCAAACTCAATACAACCGGCGACATTATTGATGCAAATGGCGTGTTGGCAATTGACCCGGCGACTCAACGCATAAAGGATACAGCGCAGAGTTTCTGGAGCACGGTTGCGGATGGCGGCACCGTCACAACCGGCGGCGCGGGCTCGCTGATCCCCGCGCCCGGTTCGCGCACGGTTTATACCTACACCGGCACCTACCCCATCGTCTCGCCGGTAGACTTATCCTCTGCGTCCAATCTTCTAGTCGATGCAAATACGGCGATAACCGCCACTATGCTGGGATTACCGGCTACAGCTACCGCGACAGATCGGACCGACTTAATTAATTGGATACGCGGCCAGGATAGCTACGATCATAATCTGAATGGCTCGACAACAGATACGCGCTGGGCCTTTAGCGATCCCTTACACAGCCGGCCGGTCGCGATAACCTTCGGCGGCACTAATACCAACCCCATCATTAAACTGTTTGTCGGTACCAATGACGGTGTCGTGCATATGATCAACGACAAGACCGGGGTGGAGGAATGGGCCTTTATTCCGCCGGAGCTGTTCTCAATGCAATTCACTCTCTCGCAGGACGGTTTCGGCAATCATCCTTATGGTATGGACGGTACTGCCACATTCTGGATTCAGGACAACAATAACAATGGCATTATCGAGCCCGGTTTGGGTGATAAAATTTATATGTTTATCGGCATGCGCCGTGGCGGCCGCAATATCTACGCCTTCGACGTTACGCCGGCCGCGACATTAACCGATCCGGCGGCAACCGGAGGCATCGTGCCGAAACTGCTTTGGGTTATACGTGGCGGCGTAGATGCCGATTATTTGCAACTGGGATATACCTGGTCAAAACCGGCGGTAACGCAAATCCGCGTGGCCTGTTCGGGTGTCGGCTGCAATGCAGGAGACAGTGTCGCCAAAACCGTCTTACTTTTCGGCGGCGGTTATGATCCGCACCAAGACTCCGCTATTCCCGCCGGACCGGATTACGCCCCGCCACAACAAGGCATGGGTAATGCGATCTACATCGTCGACCCGGCCACGGGACAAAGGCTATGGTGGGCAAGCGGCGGCCCGGATTCAGCGGCCGTCAATCCAACACTAACGTTGACCAATATGAGCTACAGCATCCCCGCTGATTTAGCTTTGATCGATACCAATGGGGACGGCGCGACCGACCGCATTTCCGCGGCCGATACCGGCGGGCAGATCTGGCGCATCGATTTAGCATCGACCTTAAGCTTAAACACGAATGCCGGCAGCCGCGGTTATATTTTCGCGGATATCTCCTGCCCGGCAGGCACAAGACCGCCCTGCACCGGAACCGCGGTTCAGGATCGGCGTAAATTCTTTTATCCGCCCGATTATGTGCAGATTACCGATTCCGATTTTTCATTAACCGCAAGTTACGACCTGCTCACTATCGCAAGCGGCGATCGCGAGGATCCTTTGGATCAGTTAACGGTTGGCGCTATCCCGAGCGTCGCCCCGGTCTATAATCGGATTTATGCCTTCCGCGATTACAACATCAATAGTTACGCAGGGACTACGGTTGCCCTGCCCTCGCCATTACAGGAGGCCAGCCTGTTCGATGCAACCGCGGACATATTGCAAAGTACGACCAACTTAGGCTACACCGCCGCTGTCAGCAGCATCAAAGCTGCGAGTGGCTGGCGTGTTGACCTGAAAGAACCCGGCACTACCGCACCTGCCGGCGCACCTGCCTTCTGGCCATGGGTTGGAGAAAAAGGCCTGGCAAAAACTACTATCTACCAAGGCGCCGTTTATGTAACAACCTACACGCCACCTAGCAATGCCACCTCTCAACTGACCTGTTCAAGGGATGACGGATTAGGCAAACTGTATGCGCTAAATACACTCAACGCCGACGCCGTCTACGACTACAACCAAAGCGGTGGTAGCCTAACCGTGGAAGATCGACAGGTCACTCTAGGCGGCGGTATTCCGTCTGAACTGGTAGTTGTGATCCGCGACTCCGGCGTCACCGGGTTAGTAGGAACAAGCGGCGGCGCCGCAAAGCCCGCCGGCATTCCTGGAGGTTCGCCAAGGTCTAAGACTTACTGGTATCAGGAATAGCAAATGTGGATGATCCCCCTGCCGCTTTCAGGCAGGGAGGTATTTCGATAAAATTTATTAAATGCAGTTAAGATAAAATCAGGATAATTAATAAAGAGGACAGGCGATGAACTTTTTAACAACAAAGATAACCAGTATCTATAACGAAAAAGGTTTTACTCTAACGGAGTTATTAATTGTGGTAGCCATTATCGGCATATTGACACTTATCGCCTATCCCACTTATCAAAGCCAAATGCTTAAAACAAGACGCAGCGACGCCAAAATCGCCTTGACTGAGATCGCGAACCGGGAGGAAAAATTCTTTTCAAACAGCGATTCGCCGCATTACACGGGAACCATCCTGAGTTCGCCACCGGTACCCCCCAATCCTCCGACCGGGCTTGGTTATACTTCCACTCTCTCACCTCAAAGTTATTACACCCTCAGCATCGCCGCGGGCACTACAGGCAATCTCACTACCAGTTTTGTCGCCACCGCAAAAGCTGCAGCGACTGGGGCGCAAGCGGGTGACACCACATGTTCAACAATGACTATTGATAACACAGGAACGAAGGCACCATTAAGCGGCTGTTGGTAATGTATTTAGGGAACCTCTGAAAAAGTCATCCCTGACATTTTTCAGAGACGAAAAACGAAAAGTGGCCGCTCTTGCGCATCCTTGCGCTCGGCCGTGCCCTCCGTCCCGCCTCCCGCGGCATTACTACTTCCCTGTAGGGCACGGCATTCATGCATCCGTGCACAGCATGATTTTCGTTTTTCTTCATTTTTCAATTACTTGCGTAATTGAAAAATCCGTCAGGAGCGGATTTTCGCGTTAGCCCCGTAGGGGCTTGGCGCAGGGATGCGTCAAGCAAAAATGGCGGCACATCCTTATGCCGCAGGAACCTCTGACTTAATCAGAGGTTCCTTAGATTAATTTTTTGCTTGAAGAGATTTTGGTATAGGAAAAACCACGTGTTCAGGCTTGCCCGCGCGCTCTTGCACAACTTCAGCGCCCCAGGTTCGTAACCGCTCAACGACGCGTTGAACCAAAACTTCGGGCGCCGAGGCACCCGCGGTTAACCCAATCTTTTCCACATTATGCAGCCATTCCCGCTGAAGATCGTCGGGCCCGTCAACCATATACGCGCGGGCGCCTTGCGCCTGCGCCACTTCTCGCAGGCGATTGGAATTGGAGCTGTTAGGCGAGCCGACGACCAGTATCACCTCACAGCGGCGCGCTAAGTCCTTCACCGCATCCTGCCGGTTCTGAGTGGCATAACAAATATCATCCTTACGCGGCCCTTTGATTTTTGGAAAACGCGCACGCAAGGCATCGATAACCCGCGCGGTATCATCCATGGACAACGTGGTCTGGGTAACAAAAGCAAGATTAGCGGGATTTTGCACTTGCAGGGTCACCACGTCTTCCGGCGTTTCGACCAAGTACATGCCGCCATCAACCTGCCCCATCGTCCCCTCCACCTCCGGGTGCCCGGCATGGCCGATAAGAATGCATTCCGTATTAGTTTTGCGGTAGCGGACAACCTCCATATGCACCTTCGTCACCAACGGACAAGTGGCGTCAAACACCTTAAGGCCGCGCCCGTGCGCCTGCGTGCGCACCGCATTCGAAACCCCGTGGGCGCTGAAAATCACGATCGAGTCATCCGGCACGTCGTCCAGCTCTTCCACGAATACCGCGCCGGCGGCGCGCAATTGCTCGACCACGAAGCGATTATGCACCACCTCATGGCGCACATAGACCGGCGCGCCGAACAGGTCCAACGCGCGTTCAACAATCTCAATGGCGCGGTCGACACCGGCGCAAAAACCGCGTGGATTGGCGAGAAAAACGTGCATGGTCAGGATCTCAAAGGGAGGCTTATTATGACGCTATTCATCTACCCGGTCTATGCCGCTATACAAATCAATCACGCCTGCTTTTTACGGAGTCCAATTCCCAATGCATCCAACAGCAAAAAAACCGCACCGGTGCTGATTGCCGCATCAGCGATGTTGAAAGCGTACCAATGCCAGGCGCCAAAATGAAAATCGATAAAATCCACCACATATCCAAAACGCAAACGATCCAGCAGATTGCCCACGGCGCCGCCTAAAATCATCATGAGTGCTATTGCTGTTTGAATATCATTCATACCCAAACGGCGAATAATAAAAAAAATAATAACGGAAACAGCGGTAGCAATAACGATGAAGAATATATTTTGCCAACCGCCGGCGTTGCTTAAAAAGCTAAATGCCGCACCGGAATTATAGAGCAATGTAAAGCTTAAGAAAGAAGTAACCGGAACCTCGACATGATAGACCAAATTTTTGATCGCCATATACTTCGTCAACTGATCCAAAATAAATACCAGCAGCGTGATCCAGGATAACCTAAACATCAGGCGTACTCCCGGATTTCGCCGTTGCCAGTGACATTTTCCACGCAGCGTGCGCAGATTTGTGGATGTTTGTCATCCGCACCGACATCGGCGCGATGATGCCAACAGCGAATGCACTTGACATGAGTGGAGGCCTTAACCCTAATCCAAAGATGATGGGCAGGGATTACCGCCTGTATTGCATCGCTGGGATGATCAGTTTCTGCGTGCACATGCACGTAAGACGTAATAAAAGCGAAACGCAGCTCGTCGTCCAGCACGTTGAGTTGCCCATATAATTCCGGATCACAATATAATTCCACCTCAGCATCGAGCGAGGAACCGATTTCCCCGGCCACACGCAGTTTCTCCAATTCACGCGAAACCTGTTCGCGCGCGGCGAGTACGGTATTCCAAAATTCATCGGTAGTGTCCCGAGTTCCCGGTGGGGTTTTTACCACAGGGAATTCATGCCAAATCGCAAACAATACGTTCTCGGCCCGTTGCCCCGGCATAAATTGCCAGATCTCATCAGCGGTAAAACTCAAGATCGGCGCTATCCAGCGCACCAACGCCTCCAGAATATGAAACATTGCCGTTTGCGCCGAACGACGCGCACGGCTGTCGGGTTTTGTCGTATAAAGCCGGTCCTTAAGCACATCTAAATAAAAGCTGCCTAACTCAACCGAGCAAAATTGATGCACCTTTTGATAGATCAGGTGAAAGCTGAAATTTTCATACGCTTGTTGAATTTCTTCCTGTAAGCGATCTGCCTGCTGCACCGCCCACTGATCCAGCGCCAACATATTCTCAAAACGCACAGAATTTATCGCTGGATCAAAACCCGTCAGATTACCCAATAGATAACGCGCGGTGTTGCGGATACGCCGGTAAGAATCGGCCATGCGCGTCAGAATTTCCTGAGAAAGCGATAACTCGCCGGAATAATCGGTGGAGGCCACCCAAAGCCTGAGAATATCGGCCCCTAATGTGTCCATTACCTTCTGCGGCGGGGTGTCATTGCCCCCGGATTTGCTCATCTTATGGCCGTGACTATCGACGACAAACCCGTGGGTTAAAAGCGCGTCGTAAGGTGCCTTACCATTAATCGCGCAGCCGGTTAGCAACGAGGACTGAAACCAACCCCGGTGCTGATCCGAGCCTTCTAAGTAAAGAATCGGGTTAGGGTTTGAATTGGAGGGTTTGAGATCAGCGCGCTGGCTAAGAATGGTGTCGTGGGTGGTGCCGGAATCAAACCACACATCCAGGGTATCGGTGACTTTACGATACAGCGCCGCCTCATCACCTAATAGCTCGCGCGCATCCAGGCTAAACCAGGCTTCAATGCCCTGCTGCTCCACGCGCTTTGCGGCCAGCTCTAACAGCTCCAGCGTGCGCGGGTGCAGCTCCCCGGTTTCTTTATGTACAAAAAATGCCATGGGCACGCCCCAGTTGCGCTGGCGCGACACGCACCAGTCCGGGCGGTTTCGGATCATGCCTTCCAGGCGGGCGCGCCCCCACGCGGGGAAAAATTCGGTCGCATTCGCAGCGGCCAGGGCGATCTCGCGCAACGTCGGCGAGGCGGGACTAGTCTTGTTTTCCATACCGATAAACCATTGGTGGGTAGCGCGGAAGATGAGCGGTGTCTTATGCCGCCAACAATGGGGGTAGCTGTGACGCAAAGCCTCGACATGGATTAAGGCGCCGCGTGATTTGAGTACTTCGATCACATGGTCGTTGGCCTTGAACACGTGCTCGCCGGCGAATAAATCCGTCCCAGGCAGGAATTTCCCGTCACCACCGACCGGGTTATACACCGGCAACCCATAACGCGAACCGACGACATAGTCATCCTGACCATGGCCGGGAGCGATGTGCACCGCACCGGTGCCGGAATCCATGGTGACAAAATCGGCCAATACGATCGGCGCCTCGCGCGCATAGAAGGGGTGTTGCAGCTTAACGCCTGCGAGATTGCTGCCCTGACAGGTCGCTAACACATGATAGCTGTCGACGCCATAGCGCAGCATGGTGTCTTTTAACAGCGCCTCCGCCAGCAATAACCGCTCCGGCCCATGCTCGCCGTCGCCCTGGACCAAGGCATAGGTTTCTTGCGGGTTGAGCGCGACCGCCTGGTTGGCCGGCAAGGTCCACGGCGTGGTGGTCCAGATCGGCACCGCGATCGGCCCTCTTCCAATATGCTCCGGCACATGTTGGCACTGGGCGAACAACGCGGCGTCATCCAAGACCGTAAAGCGCACGTCAATCGCAGGCGAGGTTCTGTCTTCATACTCCACTTCCGCTTCCGCCAAAGCGGAACCGCAATCCACGCACCAGTGTACCGGCTTGCTGCCCTGATAAAGATAACCCTGCTTATAGATCTTGCCCAGCGCCCGGATGATATCCGCTTCCGTTTTGAAATCCATGGTGAGATAGGGATGATCCCAATCCCCCACTACGCCGAGGCGGATAAAATCCGCTTTCTGGCGTTCGATTTGGGTCTCGGCAAAGGCGCGGCATAGTTGCCGGAATTGCGCCGGCGGGATATTTTTGCCATGCAACTTTTCCACCTGATGCTCGATCGGCAGGCCATGGCAATCCCAGCCCGGCACATAGGGCGCATCGAAACCGCTTAAGGTTTTGGACTTAACAATAATATCCTTCAACACTTTATTTACCGCATGGCCGATATGGATGTCGCCATTGGCATAGGGCGGGCCGTCATGCAGGATATATCTTGGCCGGCCCGTGCTCGCCTCGCGTAACCTGGCATACAACTTCATCGCCTGCCAACGCGCAAGAATTTTGGGCTCGCGCGCGGCGAGATTGGCCTTCATCGGAAAATCGGTATGCGGCAAATTCAAGGTATTTTTATAATCGTTTTCGCTCATTGCTTAGATCTTGTGGGCACGTAACCAAGTTTGCGCTTCTTCTATATCATCAAAAATGCGCCGTTTTAGTTCTTCGACGGAAGCAAAACGTTGTTCATCGCGTAATTTACGCAAAAACCGCACTTCGACATCACGCCGGTAAATTTCCCGGGCAAAATTAAATAAATGTACTTCCAACGAGCTGCGCATCCCATCGACGGTGGGACGTGTACCGATATTCGCCACACCGGGAAGCGGCCCAGGTTCAAGTCCAACTACCTCCACCACGTACACGCCTTTAAGCGGAGCGGTTCTGCGTTGCAGAGAGATGTTCGCCGTTGGCACACCAATCATGCGGCCGCGCTTGTCGCCGTGAATTACGCGTCCGCTTATTGCGTAAGGCCGACCCAATAATTTCCCGGCGGAACCGAAATCGCCGGCCGCGAGTAGCCGGCGGATACGGGTGCTGCTTACCCGTTGTCCATCAATATTCACCGTCCGCATGGGCGCTACGTCGAAATGGTATTCCTGGCCGGCCTGTTGCAATAAAGCGAAATCGCCTTGCCGATTTTTTCCAAAATGGAAATCGTCGCCGACAACCAGGTAACGCACCCCTAAATTATTCACTAAGATGCGACGGATAAACTCACTCGCCGACATATCTGCCAAGCGCGCATTAAATCGCAGGCAAAGCACGCGGTCTACTCCGCAGCGCCGTAAGAAATGAAATTTTTCCCGGAACCGAGTCAGCCGTGCCACCGCTTCGGTCGGCTGAAAAAACTCCTGGGGCTGCGGCTCAAACAACATCACCGCTGCCTGCAACCGGAACTCGCGTGCCTTTTCTATCAATTGGCCGATAACCGCCTGATGGCCGCGATGCATGCCGTCAAAATTGCCGATCGTGGCCACGCAACCACGATGGTGCGGCTTCAGGTTATGCAATCCACGTATTAATTCGATCACTTTGTGCGCCTGGTTAAAAACGCACAAGATTACCGTCTTGACCTGATCTGGTCCAGCAATGAAACAATGAAAAGGGGGCTAAGGCTGCGTGCTTAACAGGCCCAATCGGGATCGAACTCCTCAATCACTTCACGCAACGGGCGTCTGCCGGGATAACCTTCATGATAACCATGGTAGTGGGCCAGTTTTAATTCGGGAAATTTCCAGCACACATAGCCGTCGCCGGTATCGAAATCCACCAGCCATAAGCCTTTAACCACCAATCCCAGGCGCTCCATTTTGGCGACCCAGCGCCTGACGATGATCTCATATTGTTTTTCCACATCACGAATAAGCGGATTGCTGGGGATCATGGCTTCAAGATTATGCCGTACCGGTTCAAGTTCAGCATAGGCCGCTTGCGTGATTTTGCGTACGAGCGGAAACAGCGCCTGCGCCTCGGAAAGAGTAAAGATACGCGGATCATCGCGCGCTACGATCTGATGGATCTTCGCCATGTTTACGCGTCCTCTTTGAAGCCAATTGGCTTAAGCAGTAATTCTCGCAATTTCACACCCAAAAAAATCATCGCGGTAGTGTAAATAAGCATACCAATAATAATCCAAAAGGCTAGCCGGGTTACCCGCTCGCCGGCGGAGGCATTTAACCACGTGGCGGTATCAGCGCCCTCCCACCAAAGAACTATCCCCATCAGGGCGCTGGCCAGTATGATTTTGCCTAACAACCCGCTCCAGCCCGGCAGTGGAATATAGACACTCTGTCTGCGCAAGCCTTGAAACAATAAACCGGCATTAACCATGGCCGCCAACGAAGTGGCTAACGCCAAACCGCCGTGGGCAAGAGGAAATACCAGCAACAAGCTTATGACGATATTGACCACTATGGCAATAATGCCGATGCGCACCGGCGTTTTCATGTCCTGACGGGCATAAAAGCCCGGCGCCAAAATTTTAATCAGCACAAACGCCGGTAATCCGACGACAAAAGCAATTAAACTGTATTGCGTCATTTCAACGTCATGGGCATTAAATTTGCCGTATTGAAATAAACTGATAATTAAGGGCGCGGACATCACCAAAAGGCCGATGGTGGCCGGAATGGCAATGATAAAAGTTACGCGCAACGCCCAATCCAGCATGTGGGAAAATTCTTCGCGCGAGGCCTGCGCGTGCTTTTGCGATAAGCTTGGCAAAATGACGGTGGCAAGCGCCACGCCAAACACCCCCAGGGGGAACTCCATCAGGCGATCCGAGTAGTAAAGCCACGATACGCTGCCGGTAACCAAAAATGACGCCAGCAGCGTATTCACCAGGAGATTGATTTGCGCCACCGATACGCTAAACACGGCCGGCAACATCAAACCGAACATCCGCCGCACGCCCTCGTGCTTGAAATTAACGCGCGGACGTGGCAGCAAATGTAACCGATGCAATGACGGCAATTGAAACAGAAGCTGCGCCACGCCGGCGATAAACACCCCCCAAGCCAGCCCGGTGACCGGTTGCGCCATCCGTGGCGCCAGCCACAGGGCGGCGCCGATCAGCGAAAGATTAAGCAACACCGGCGTGAACGCCGGCACCCCGAACCGCCCATAGGTATTAAGGATGCCGCCCGCCATGGAAACCAAGGAAATAAACAATAAATAAGGGAACATGATGCGCAGCACCTGCACCGTCAGATTGTACTTTGCCGGATCGGCCAGAAATCCCGGAGCAAGAATCATCACCACCAGCGGTGCGATCAAGGTAACCACCAACGTAACCAAAATCAACCGGCACAAATGCCTGGGAAAATGCGCCTTCGCCGAAAATGCGACGCAAGAAATTAGGGATGCGAAAAGCGACATAAAAGGCGTCGGCGGCAATGCCGCTACCTGCGCCGATCATCTTGGCAAAAATCATGTCACGCACTAGGCCGGTGATGCGTGATAGCAGAGTCATGCCTGCCGTCACTAAAGTTGATTGAAGAAGCTTGCGCGACATATTGTCATCATTTAGGGTTAGTCAACAGTAGAATAACGGCCAATCGGCCGGAACGCGAGATTGACAAATATCGGCAAAATGCGCATAGTGGCGCGCTCTTAAAATTAGCTGGTGAAGGAAATCAACCTTGGCAAACACAATCCAGGCAAGAAAACGCGCACGCCAGGCGGAAACGCGGCGGCACCATAACGCTTCGCTGCGGTCGGTGCTGCGGACTTATATTAAAAAGGTTACAAAAGCAGTCGAAGGCAAGGATAAAAATGTCGCGCAGCAGGCTTATAAAGAAGCCGTATCCGTCATCGACCGGGTAAAAAATAAAGGGTTAATCCATAAAAACACCGCCGCCCGTCACAAGAGCCGGCTTAACACCCGCGTGCGCGCGTTATCGGGCTAACCCGAAAGTTATACCCACCCGGACGAGGCGCGTGAAACTGAGGCAGTAACTTACGTACGTAAGGAAGCGGGCAGCCGAAATTTTCAGTTTCCATAGTGGTAGCGGCAGGCGGCGATAAAGACCTTGCCCGTTGATGCCTTGTAGACCAGCCGATGCTCTTCCGTAATACGGCGTGACCAGTAGCCGACCCATTCGTGCTTTAACGGCTCCGGCCGATCCCGCGGAAGGGATCTTTCTGGATAGCGTCAACCAGACGGTTGATGCGTTTTTGGATCCTCGGGTCTTTTGCTCTCCACCACAGGTAGTCCTCCCACGCTTCATCCGCCCACAGCAGTTTCACTTCACTTAATGAGCCGTCGCGGCTTTGCCTTGTCCCTTTCAATCCGGGCGACAGCCCGGCGCAGGCGGCGCGCCATTGCCGGGCTGCGTAAGAGGTAAGCGGTCTCCTGCCAGGATTCGAAATCTTCCAGTGAGATCAGGACGGCCGAAGCTCCCTTCTGCCGGGTAATAATGATCGGCGCATGATCCTCGTTCACCTGGTCAATCGCCTTGGCCAGATTGTTGCGGACAGCCGCGTAGGAAAACGTTTTCATGTCAACTAACCTGTACAGATTATTGAACAGGTGTATGCTAGCATAGCATTTTCTGTTATCGGAATTGGATAGCTGTTATGTGTCAAGCCGGACAACCGAATCGCAACCCCTGCCTTTAGCCTTTAGAAACCCGTGTTCACAATGAAGCCGGCGCTAATGATTTAAATGGCACTAGTTTGTTTTATAACCTTAAATCAACACCATATTATCGCGGTGAATCAATTCAGGTTCGTCGATATATCCCAAAATCGATTCGATTTTGTCGCTCGCATGACCGATGATGCGCGCGCTCTCCTCGGCGCTGTAATTAATCAGTCCGCGCGCGACTTCCATTCCCTCCAGACTTAAACAGGCCACCATTTCTCCGCGTGAAAAGTTTCCTTCCACTGATTTAACGCCAACGGGCAGCAGGCTGCGCCCGGATTCGCGCAACACCTTAACCGCCCCGGCATCCAAAACCAGCCTGCCGCGGACCTGCAACTGCCCGGCCAGCCATTGTTTGCGTGCGGCAAGACGGCTTTGTTCCGGCGTTAAATGAGTACCGATCATCTCACCGGCAAGAATGCGTAATAAAATATTTTGCTCGCGTCCGGAAGCGATAACGGTAACGGTGCCGGAGCGGGCGGCTTTTTCCGCGGCAGCGAGCTTGGTGCGCATGCCGCCGCGGCCAAGCGCGCCCGGCTCCCCGGCTATTTCCTGTAATCGCTTATCGCCGGCTTTGCCGGTACTGATCAAGGCGGCGTCGGCATACCGGCGCGGATCTTTATCATATAATCCGGCTTGATCGGTCAGAATAATCAACAGCTCGGCCTCGACCAAATTAGCCACTAATGCGGCCAAGGTGTCGTTATCACCGAAACGGATTTCTTCCGTCGCCACCGTGTCATTTTCGTTAATAACCGGGATAACCCCCCAGCCTAATAAAGTAGAAAGCGTGCTGCGCGCGTTCAAATAACGTTGACGATCAGCGAGATCATCGCGGGTGAGTAATACTTGCGCGGCATGCAAGCCATGGCGCTGAAATTCCGATTCGTAAATTTGCACAAGTCCCATCTGCCCTACCGCCGCCATCGCCTGCAATTCATGCAAGGCATGAGGACGAGTGCCTAAACCCAAGCGTTGCATGCCTGCCGCCACCGCCCCGGACGACACCAGCGCTACGTCAATGCGCATGGACCGCAATTGCGCTATCTGGGCGGCCCAGGCGGCAATCGCGGGCGCATCCAGCCCTTGGCCGGACTTAGTTAATAACGTGCTGCCGATTTTAATAATGCACCGGCGTACCTGTACTTCAATTCTATTCTGCTTGTTCACGCATCCTCCTGCAGCTTTTTCACCGTCTCCTCTTGCTGTTGCTGCTTTAACTGTTCCAAACGATCCATGAGCCTACCCACTAATTCGTGGCAACCTTCACCGCTAATAGCGGAGATCTCAAAAACCGGGGCGCGCGAGGCAAGGCTTTGCACTAAGCGGCGGCAATGCGCCTCCCGTTCTTGTATCGGGATCAGGTCGATCTTATTTAATACCAGCCAACGTTCACGCGCTGCAAGTTCAGGACTGAACTTTTCCAGCTCGGCGGCGATGGTTTGCACATCATGGACAGGATCGGCATCTTGGCCGAACGGCGCTACGTCCACCAAATGCAATAAAATCCGAGTGCGCGCCAAGTGTTTTAGGAAACGAATCCCAAGACCGGCGCCGGCATGCGCGCCCTCGATCAGGCCGGGAACATCGGCGATAACAAAACTGCGATACCGCTCCAGCATCACTACCCCTAAATGCGGGTGCAAAGTAGTAAAAGGATAATCCGCAACCTTCGGGCGCGCCTCTGAAACGGCGCGCAAAAAAGTTGATTTACCGGCATTGGGCATCCCCAATAACCCGACGTCCGCCAGCAATTGCAGTTCCAGTTTTATCTCGCGCCGTTCGCCGGGGGTACCCGGAACCGTACGCCGGGGCGCGCGGTTGGTGCTGGATTTAAAATGGGTATTTCCCAAGCCGCCCCGCCCGCCCTTGGCCACCAGCAAGGTTTGCTCATGCCGGGTTAAATCGCCGATCTGCTCGCCGGTATCGGCGTCATGAACTAGAGTACCAAGCGGTACCGGGACCATTAAATCTTCCCCTGCCTTGCCGGAACAATTTCGTCCACGCCCTTTTTCCCCATGCGGCGCCCGGAATTCCTTGGTATAACGAAAATCGGCCAAGGTATTGAGGCCGCTATTAGCGACGAGATAAACGCTGCTGCCGTGGCCGCCGTCGCCGCCATCCGGTCCGCCGCGGGGAATAAATTTTTCCCGCCGGAAACTGAGTGCGCCGTCTCCGCCATTGCCCGCGATGACCCGAATTATCGCCTCATCAACAAATTTCATGTTTTAAAAATAAAAAACCCCGCCGGTTTACCGAGGCGGGGGTTTGTGCCCTGGAGAAACTATTGTGCGACTACGCTGACGGTTTTGCGCCCGCGCGGACCTTTGATTTCAAACAATACTTTACCGGCGGTCTTGGCAAATAACGTATCGTCTTTACCGATCCCAACATTGGTCCCCGGATAGAATTTAGTGCCGCGCTGGCGGACTAAAATATTGCCCGCCAATACGGTTTGCCCGGCATAGCGCTTTACGCCTAAACGCTTCGATTCGGAATCTCTGCCGTTACGTGAACTGCCGCCCGCTTTTTTGTGTGCCATTGCTAAATCCTCGTTTTACGTCTTTCAGGTATTCGGGGAAGTTTGATCTTTCGTGGCGCGGTGGCCGGCAATATCGACTATCTCCAACTCGGTATAATCCTGCCTGTGCCCGGCATGCTTACGGAAATGTTTACGCCTGCGCGTCTTAAAAATTCGGATCTTTTCCCCGCGCCCATGTCCCTTAACCATAGCGGTTACTTTGGTTTCGGCTAATAGTGGGCTGCCCACGCGCACGTCCGCGTTATCGGCGATCAGCAATACCTTATCTAAATTCACCGATGCACCCGCGGCCAGCGCTAATTTTTCCACGCGCACGACATCGCCCACCGCTACGCGATACTGCTTGCCGCCGCTTTCAATCACTGCGTACATACATCTCCGATCCCGGATTTGAAAAAACAATTTTAACGGCTGGGCCGATCGAGGTCAAACGCCTTGACAGGCTGCCGCACAAGCCCCAGCATCCAACTTTTACCTATCACCTTAATAATAACCGGTATTTGTATGGATCTTGAAGCTATCCACGCGCTCATCAGCAGCGAGAGGCAGGCTGTGGATCGCGAAATTAACCTTAGGCTGCAATCCGAAACCGCGTTTATTAATCAAGTAGGCGCGTATATCATTCACAGCGGCGGTAAGCGGTTACGCCCCACCATTGTGCTGCTGAGCAGTAAGGCGTTCGCCTACGAAGGCCCGGCCCATATACAGCTTGCGACGATTATTGAATTCATCCATACCGCTACCCTGTTGCACGATGATGTGGTGGATGCCTCACAGATGCGGCGCGGCCAGTCCACCGCCAACACGATTTGGGGTAATGAAGCAAGCGTCCTGGTTGGTGATTTTCTATATTCGCGGGCGTTCGAAATGATGGTCGAGGTCGGCAGTCTGCGGGTCATGGAGATTCTGGCGAAGACCACGAATACCATTGCTCAAGGTGAAGTTATGCAATTATTAAATTGCCATGACCCGGAAATTACCGAAGCCCATTACATTACTGTAGTACGCAACAAAACCGCCAAATTATTCGAGGCGGCGGCACGGCTAGGCGCGGTGATCAGCGATCAAGCAGAAGCCATGGAAACGGCGCTGGCCGCCTACGGCACGCATCTTGGCACCGCCTTCCAGTTGATCGATGACGTCCTGGATTACGAAGCCGATGCCCGCACCTTGGGTAAAAATATCGGCGACGACTTGGCGGAAGGCAAGCCTACGCTGCCGTTCATCTATGCCCTGCGCCAGGGCAATACTGGCCAACGCCAATTGTTGCGCCAGGCCATTCAAAATGGAGGGCTGGAGCATATTGACGCAGTAATCACCGCCATTGAATCGACCGGATCCATCGCGTACACTGCGCGTCTAGCCGAAAACGAGGCCCTTTTGGCAAAACAGGCCCTAGCGGCGATACCCGATTCGCCCTATAAGCAAGCGTTGCTTGACCTGGCCCACTTTTCCGTGCATCGCGATTATTAATTGGTTTATTCAGGCAAACATCTCCAACGCGAAAAGATTTTAAATCAGAAATTAACTACGGGGTGTAGCTCAGTCTGGTAGAGCACTAGCTTCGGGAGCTAGGGGCCGGAGGTTCAAATCCTCTCACCCCGACCAACTGGTTTAAGGCAAGTCAACCATGGGACAACTGCTACGCATCTTCCTTATTTTGCTGGCGCTGTGGCTCACCATCCGCCTGATCCAAAGATATATTAAACGCCGTCCGTTTTCGCGACCACAACAAACCACGCCAACGCGCATGCTGCCTTGCGCCCAATGCGGCACCTATATTCCCGAATCTGATGCCCTTGTTCTGCGCGGGAAGGTCTATTGCTGCGCCGGTCATTTACCTCCCGATAGTTAGCCGCTAGTTAAGTACGCTAAAAAAGTCCATCCAGGACTTTTTTAGCCACGCAAAGCAAAAAGCGGCCGTGCCCTCCGTCCCGCCTCCCGCGGCATTACTACTTCCCTGTAGGGCACGGCATTCGTGCATCCATGCACAGCACCGCTCCTGCGCCTCCCTGCGCTCGCGGCATTCGTGCGTCCATGCACAGCACCGCTCCTGCGCCTCCCTGCGCTCGCGGCATTCGTGCGTCCATGCACAGCATGATTTTTGCTTTGCTCCATTCTTCAAGCACTTACGCGCTTGAAGAATGATGCGGCGCGTCTCTGCGGCGCCTACCGTTGCTGAAAAATACTTTTTCAGCAACCTGGTAGTAAGCATCCATACTTTGCCTTCACGGCAAAACTGTGCTACTTCATAAGGTTATGGATGCCATGGACAACGTACTGCCGGATACCGGCATAACGGCGGCGGAAGCCCAGTCGGCCGTCGTAGAACAAAACTGGAAGCTACTACATTATTTCAATCTCTATCGGCTAGGGATGGCCGCTTTAGCGATCGCGGTAGCATTTTCTTCGAAAAAAATTCCACCCCTTGGTGACATTTCGCCGGCGTTATTCGCCTTTTTTAGCCTGGTCTACGGCGGAATTGCCTTGGCCAGCCTGGAAACCATTCGCCGCCGCTTACCGGGGTTTGAAACACAGGTTACCGTGCTGGCTTTTGCCGATGTCGCCGTGATTACCCTTTTAATGCATACCAGTGGAGGCATGACCAGCGGCCTGGGATTATTGCTCATGGTAGCCGTGGCCGGTACCAGCCTGATGCTGGGCAAGCGCATGACGATTTTTTTCGCTTCTCTCGCGACGATATCGGTATTGATTGAACACTCCTGGGGTTTTCTTACCGGCAGCGAACAAATCGCCGACGGCTATCCTCAAGTTGGGATGTTGGGTCTTGGCCTGTTTGCCACCGCGACGCTGACCTATACCCTCGCTAATCGATTGCGCTCGACCGAGGCATTAGCCGAGCGCCGGGGTGTAGATTTGGCAAACCTCGCTCAGGTTAATGAATTCGTTATCCAGCGTATGCAATCGGGCGTAATCGTTTGCGATCGTGCCGGCCATGTGCGCACCATCAACGGTACGGCGAGAAATTTCTTAGCCGTGCAGCATGAAATCAGGGGGAAACCCTTATTAGCCGACCTTTCGCCTGATCTTTCCACCCAATTATTTCAATGGATGCAGGTCCCCGCCAATCGCACCCGTAAATTATTGCGAACACGTCCCGGTTACACCTTGTTGCCGCGCTTCGTATTAGCTGGTGAGGACCAGAATTCCGGAATTTTAATTTTCTTGGAAGACACCTCCATCCTGCGGCAGCAAGCACAACAGCTTAAAATGGCGGCGCTCGCACGACTTACCGCCAGTATCGCGCACGAAATACGCAATCCTCTCGGCGCGATTACCAACGCCGCCCAACTATTGGGAGAATCATCGAGCGAAAACAATGAAGAGCGGCGTTTGTTGAGAATCATTGAAGAACAAAGCCGGCGCATGAATACGATCGTGGAAAACATCATGCAATTAAGCCGACGCGATCATGTCAGCCCGGTCAAGCTCGAACTCGAGCCGTGGGCACAAGCGTTCGTCCCACCCTTCTGCCAAACCTTACAAATACCGACTGAGGCGATTTCTATTGTCGGCGGCAAAGGGATCCACGTTTGCATGGATCCTGACCAACTCTATCAAGTGGTCGCCAACTTATGCCAAAATGCCTTCCGCCACAGCCCGGCCTTTTCCAGCCAAGCCTTAATTGAGCTTGAAATCGGCATCGATGAGGAGGAAAAACGCCCATTCCTGGACATAATTGATTGGGGTACGGGTGTACCGCCGGAAATTGTCGATAGTATCTTTGATCCGTTCTTCACCACCACTCCCAAGGGCACTGGACTTGGCCTATATATTGCTAGAGAACTGTGTGAAGGAAACGGCGCCAGGCTGGATTACCACTTCGGCGAGGGCGCGGGGAGCCGTTTCCGCATAACTTTCTCCAGGGATGAAGAGTGCACCGAGTTTGGTTTATAAAATATGTCCAAAAGCCAGGTTTTAATTATCGATGACGAAGCAGACATTCGAGAACTGCTGGAACTTACTTTAGGCCGCATGAATTTGGAAACCCGCGCCGCTGAAAACGTCGATCAGGCGCGGCATATGCTGGCGGAATTTAAATTCGATTTATGTCTGACCGATATGCGGTTGCCGGATGGCGACGGCATCGATATCGTACGCCATATTCAAGAAAAGCATCCCTACCTGCCGGTAGCGGTAATCACGGCGCATGGAAACATGGAAACCGCGATCGCCGCGCTTAAGGCCGGCGCCTTCGATTTCGTCTCTAAACCATTAGATATTAATGACTTACGTAACTTAGTGCGCTCGGCGCTAAAAGTCGGAAAATCCGCACCGCCGAGCGAACAAGCGGGGGTTAAGAAACTATTAGGCGAATCCCCCGCCATGCAAAAAGTACGCGCGCTCATCGAGCGCCTCGCGCGTGGCCAAGCCCCGGTTTACATCAGCGGCGAATCAGGCACCGGCAAAGAATTGGCCGCACGCCTGATTCACGAATTAGGCCCACGCGCCGATAAAGCGTTTGTGCCGGTGAATTGCGGCGCCATCCCGGAACAATTGATGGAAAGCGAATTCTTCGGCCATAAAAAAGGCAGTTTTACCGGCGCCGTGCAAGATAAGGAAGGCCTCTTTAAAGCCGCCGATGGCGGTACGCTATTTTTGGACGAAGTGGGTGACCTGCCCATCCCAATGCAAGTTAAATTGCTGCGCGCCATTCAAGAAAAATCGATACGCGCGGTCGGCACGCAGGCGGAAATCCGCGTCGATGTCCGGATTTTGAGCGCCACCCACCGCGATTTGCATGAACTGGTCAAAGCAGGCAAGTTCCGCCAGGATTTATATTATCGCCTCAATGTCATTGAGTTACCTATTCCCAGTCTCCGTTTTCATCCGGAAGATATTCCCTTATTGGCAGAGCAATTATGCGCCAAACTGACCGGAAATCTTGCCGACAAAGCCCCGCGTTTATCCGCCGAAGCGATAACCGCCCTGGGCAACTATGATTTTCCCGGGAACGTGCGCGAATTGGAAAATATCCTGGAACGCGCCTTAACGCTGTGTGACGGCTCCGAAATTTCCGAACAGGATTTGCGCTTGCCGCAAACTCAAGATGAACTTGGCCACGAAACAAACTATTCCGGCAGTCAGTCTCTGGAGGGCTATCTGGAACAGGTAGAAAAAGAAGCCATCCAGAATGCGCTGGCACAAACAAACCAAAATAAAACCGCGGCGGCGAAAGTGTTGGGCATCACCTTTCGCGCCCTGCGTTACAAGCTGGAAAAACTGGGTATAGAGTAACCGCTTAATTGGTTTTTAGCCTTCTTTAAAGCAAAAGTTTGACTAAAAAATAGACAATAATGCCAACCGGAACCGCGCAAGTGACGTTCTGCCGAAAAACGTCACTCAGTTAGTTAAGGTAGTTCTACATAAGGCAGGCTTAACTTGTTGTTAAAAAAGCTGCTCTTTTCTTTATACTTGCTGGTATATTTCTTGCCCATATCTAGCCTAGAGAATGCTTCGCTATTGCTGAAATGCATAAGTTCAGAAGCCTTTGGCACTCCTTTAGCGAAGGAGTGTCATGCTTAATAAACGGCGACTAAGGAAATGGGCCGGTTTTTTAAAGCAGCCCGATCGTACTAAAACTAACTGGATGCTTCTCAATGTATAATCTGCAACGCGGCTTTACTTTAATCGAACTGATGATTGTGGTCGCCATCATCGGCATCCTGGCGGCCATCGCCATTCCGGCTTACCAAGACTATACCATCCGCGCCAGGGTGACTGAAGGCGT
>WNFB01001297.1_pt1 | contig 21184 bp, 15 predicted proteins | sample 5400501 | NCBI WGS metagenome assembly WNFB01 (sample SAMN13153341, study PRJNA577476) | soil metagenome | isolation source: 200 cm saprolite under Douglas fir tree site 2 hole 1 | place: USA:California | collected 2015-04-18 | reverse complement strand
CCTGAGCTCGTGCTCGAAGCAAGCCGCGGAGCGGCAGTTCGATGTGCGCGTGGGCACTCACCGTGTGTCCTTAGCGAACTCGACAAGGGAAACGACGAACTGGTGTTCACCACTTTCGATCCCCTACGGGGCAGAATAGGCGAACTGGTGAGGCTTGCCACCAGTCCGGCCGGGTCGCCGGCCTGGGATCTGTCTCCCGATGGCTCAACCGTAGCCATCGTGGATCTTGATGAACACCAGGACCGTATTCGGCTGGTTGAGCTGGAGAGCGGATCGTCGCGCTCGATAGGTGTCGGCCGCTCGGAGCGTCTGTCGGGCATAAGTTGGTCAGCCGATGGGAGGACGTGGTTCGTCACGGGGTCATCGCTGCGAGGGGCCGCCGTTCTTCAGGTACGCTCGGACGGTGCGATCTCCGAATTGTGGACGACCAGCACCAATCTAGTAGCGCCGCTAGTCTCGCCTGACGGTAAGGACCTGGCTTTTTCGACTTCAACCTACAACAGCAACGCTTGGGTGATCGAGAATTTCTGACAACTCGTCGGCGGTCAACCCGCTCCTATAAACAGTGGCTCCCATCGTCCACAAGCCCCGCTCAGTTAGAATCTTCCAGTGGCGATCGCCATCCAATGTCGCGACCTGCGGAAGACTTACGACGGCAAGGTCGAGGCCGTTCGTGGGCTGAACCTCGAAATCGAAACCGGCGAATGCTTTGGCCTCCTCGGACCGAACGGTGCAGGGAAGACCACCACCATAGAAATCCTGGAGGGTCTGCTCGAGCCTACCGCCGGCCAAGTCACCATTCTCGGTCACAACTGGCAGAGGAACCCGCGTGAACTGCGCGAGTGGCTGGGCATCTCGCTGCAGGAAACGCGGCTCTCGGAAAAACTCACAGTGCGCGAAACCATCGAGCTGTTTTCCGGTTTCTATCGCGAGCCCCGCTTGCCGGACGAAGTCCTGGACCAAATGCAACTCACCGAGAAAGCTGACTCCTGGGTCGGCAAGCTCTCCGGCGGGCAGCGCCAGCGCCTCGCCGTCGCCACCGCTCTCGTGGGCAACCCCAAAGTTCTTTTTCTGGATGAGCCCACCACGGGTCTTGATCCGCAGAGCCGCCGCCAACTCTGGGATATCATTCACGCCTTCCAGCGCAATGGCGGCACCGTGCTGCTCACTACGCATTACATGGACGAAGCCGAGCGTCTCTGCGATCGCCTCGCCATCATCGATCATGGCCAGGTCATCGCCGAAGGCACTCCCGCCGACTTGATTGACCGCCTCGGCGGACATCACGTCGTAGAATTCTCCGTCAGCGGCAACTCTGACGGCGCTGCCCTCGATTCATGGCGTGGGCTGCCCGGAGTCGAATCCGTCCGTCATGACGATGGTCTGGTTTGCCTGAGTGTGCGCGAGCCGCACTTGACCATCCCCGCGCTGCTCGATGCAGTCGGGCGGCAAGGCTCGCAACTTCTGCACCTGACCACGCGCCAGGCGAGCCTGGAGGACGTGTTCGTCCGCCTTACCGGCCGCCATTTGAGGGAGGACTGATGGAGCATGAAATTCCCGATGGAGCGACGCGCGTCCTCGCCGTCCAAGCCGAGCGCAGCTCGGCGCCAGACGGAGCACGGTGAACTTGAAAGCTTGCCCATGACCCTTGCCCAACAAACTCCCGCCGATTTGGAAACGCCGCGCACCTCTCCGCCCCGCCGCAACGGCCGCTGGTCGGGCTATGCCCACCTGCTGATGGCCCGCATGAAGGAACTGCAGCGCGAACCCGAGGTCATCTTCTGGGTCTTCGTTTTCCCGCTGCTCTTGGCGCTCGGACTCGGCATCGCCTTCCGCAACAAGCCCACCGACATCACTTCGGTTGCGATTGTCGCCGGACCGCACGCCCAGGATGCCCTGGCCATGATCCAACGCTCGCCGCAAAAATCCTCAATTCGCGCCCAAGTGCTCGACCAATCGTCTGCGCTCCAGGGCTTCCACCTCGGGAAGTACGATCTGGTGGTTGAACCCGATGGCAAAGGAGGTTTCCAGTACCGCTACGACCCGGCGCGGCAAGAGAGCGTGCTCTCACGCGCTGAGGTCGACGACGCGCTCCAAACCTCAGCCGGGCGCAAAGATCCGCTGCCCACCTCCGCCGTCACATCCACCGAACCCGGCTCGCGCTATATCGACTTCCTCATCCCCGGGCTCCTGGGCATGAACCTGATGAACTCCGGTATGTGGGGTATCGGCTTCGCCCTGGTGGAGATGCGCCAGCGCAAGCTGCTCAAACGCTACTTAGCCACTCCCATGCGCCGTACCGATTTCCTGTTGGCGCTCATGAGCAGCCGCCTGGTGCTCATGCTCGTCGAAGTCGGCCTGCTGCTCGGTTTCGGCGTGCTGGTCTTCCACATGCGTGTGCTGGGGTCGCTCTTGGCGGTCCTGCTGCTGGGCGCCATTGGTGCAGTGGCGTTCGGTGCACTCGGCCTGCTCACCGCCAGCCGCGCGCAAAAGATTGAAACCGCCAGCGGGCTCATCAACGTGGTGATGATGCCCATGTGGATCTTCTCTGGCGTCTTCTTTTCTTACGAACGTTTTCCAGCGATGGTGCAGCCATTCATCAAAGCGCTGCCGCTGACTGCCCTGAACGACGCTTTGCGCGCCACCATTCTGCAAGGCTCACCGCTGACCGCTCAAGCCGGACGCCTGCTGGTTCTCGCTCTCTGGGGGGGCATTTCCTTCGCTCTGGCCCTGCGCTGGTTCCGCTGGACATAACGTGAGCACCTTGCACTACGTGTACTTGTGAGCGTTTTCTCGCAAGGCTCAGTGTTAAAATGTGCTTAGCCCGAAAATAAGTCTTGGCAGCATTGGGGAGCGCGCCGCTATTTCAGCCTCCCTCGGATATTTCCCAACGGACGGTCTCGCCTGGTTAGCACGATTCGCTGACCCTACCGCCCGGAACTGCGGGCTCCCCCCTCGACAGTTCAATGCTTTGTTGCGCGGATTCTTTGTGTCACTTCGCGCGGCGCGTACAGCTTTGTTGTGGTTGGTTGCTGGAATCAGGAGCCGGCATGAAGGCACTCGAGCGTCAGGTCGCCTACAGTTCTTTTCTGGATCGGCTTAGGTCTGCTCCAGCCCGAATCCTCCTGCTCGATTACGACGGGACTCTCGCCCCATTCACTGCCGATCGCAGCCTTGCCCTCCCCTATCCCAAAATGCCGGCTTTACTGGTGCGGATCATGGCTTTGGGCACGCGTGTTGTCCTCATCAGCGGCCGCCCGGCGCGGGAACTGGTTCTTCTCAGCGGCATCCATCCCCACCCGGAGATTTGGGGAAGCTATGGTTTGGAGCGGCTCAACCCGGATGGCAGCTACGAAGTGGGTGCGCTTTCCCACCAGCAGCAGGCGGGTCTTCTCTTGGCGGCCAAGGCTCTGCGCGCCAACGGACTTGGACCACACACGGAGTTGAAACCAGGCAGCATCGCCGTGCATTGGCGAGGTCTGGGCACGCCCGATGCGGAAGAAATCAACACCAGAGTCCGTCGACTCTGGCGCCCACTGCTCGCCGACTACTCGTTCATCCTGATCGACTTCGATGGCGGTCTGGAGATCCGTGTCCCCGGCAGGAACAAAGGGGATGCCGTCGAGACCATCCTTCGCGAGAGCGGCCGGGACGCGGCCGTGGCCTATCTGGGCGATGACACCACGGATGAAGAGGCCTTTCGTGCGCTGAGGGGAAAGGGACTCACCGTCTTGGCTGGTCCACAATTCCGGCCCACTGCTGCCGAGATCTGGCTGCAACCGCCCCAGGAGCTCATCCGATTCTTCGAGGAATGGCTACAGGCCGCGGGAAGGGAACAACGACGCTCAGCAAAAGGGGTCTGATCCTGCGTGACATGGTGAACTCAGAGATGCCGCCTCCCTAAAATCGCGCAGCGCCCCCGAAAATGAGGAAAGCCGCCTTCGTTCGCTGCTCGCTCTCGATTTCCGGCTCGCTTCTCCAGGAAATCAGGAACGTCGGTTCGTTTTTTCCCTTGTGTAAGCAGGATTATGGAACATGCGGCCTTCCGAACTTTATGCGCCCGCTTCCGTTCAGCGTTGCCAGCGCCTTCGTTTCAATGGTAATCTCGCTTTTGCCTGTCGTGCGGGAGTAGTTTAGCGGTAGAACGCCAGCTTGAGCCGTTTAGCGGGCGTGAGCCTGATCCTGAGCAGCGCGAAGGGAAGGCGGGAGTCCGCTGGCGAAATCCTGAGCGGAGCGAAGGATCTCAAGTCGAGGCGTTTGCGCGGCGTCTGAGCCGCGCTCCGAGATCCCGAGTGGAACGAGGGATCTGATCACAGTGTGGTGGCAACGAGCGGGAGTAGTTCAGCGGTAGAACGCCAGCTTGAGCCGTTTAGCGGGCGTGAGCCTGATCCTGAGCAGAGTGAAGGGAAGGCGGGAGTCCGCTGGCGAAATCCTGAGCAGAGCGAAGGATCTCAGACTATCGTCGTAGAATGAGCGGGAGTAGTTCAGCGGTAGAACGCCAGCTTGAGCCGTTTAGCGGGCGTGAGCCTGATCCTGAGCAGAGCGAAGGGAAGGCGGGAGTCCGCTGGCGAAATCCTGAGCGGAGCGAAGGATCTCAAGTCGAGGCGTTTGCGCGGCGTCTGAGCCACGTGCCGAGATCCCGAGTGGAACGAGGGATCTGATCACAGTGTGGTGGCAACGAGCGGGAGTAGTTCAGCGGTAGAACGCCAGCTTCCCAAGCTGGATGTCACGGGTTCGATCCCCGTCTCCCGCTCCATTTTTCCAACAACTGATAAGCCCGTCTATTTCTGAGCCCCGAATGCCCGGGAGTGAAATTCCATGGTCTCCCCAATGTGCGCCAGGAAGAACGCCAGGCTGTGGTCGCCGGGATAGAGGTGATACTGGTGGGGAATGCCCTCGGCCTGGAGTTGGCGGTGTAAAGCCTCGCTGCCCTTTTCAAAACCGAAGTCATCTTCCTGGCCACAGTTAAAGTAGATGGCTAACTTGTGCAGGCTCGCTTGATTCCTCTTCGCCAGAACAAAAGGACTGTTTTCTTTCCAATGCGCCACATCGATGGGCTGCCCGAAGACTGTCCCCAGCAGCTTGCCTATAGGCGCGCCGGAGCGCCCTGCTGCATCGAGCTCCTGCGGTGACTCGGTCATCAGCGCGGCGCTCTGCGCGCTGACCGAGGAAAACAACTCCGGATGTGCGAAAGCGAAGCGAAGTGCGCCATAGCCTCCCATGGAAACGCCGGTGATGGCTCGCCCTGCCCGCCCCGGCCGGATGCGGTATTTGCTCTCGATATAAGGCATGAATTCCCGCAGAAAAAATTCACTGTAACGCACCGAACCGTCGGCGGAGTTGATGTAGAAGCTGCGCATCCCTTCCGGCGCAGCCATCAAAAAGTCGCCAATCTTGTGCTGCTGGCGCAAATCCTCGATCAGGTTCCATCCTCCCGTGTTGATCAGCGTCTGCTCGTTTTGTCCAAGACCGTGCAGAAAGTAGAGCACCGGGTAGCGCCGCGGAACATGTTTCGAATCATTTGCCTCATAACCTGGGGGCAATTGCACGCAGTAATGGACCACCCGTCTCAGAATCCGGCTATTCAACGCATTACAATCGATCCGGCTCTGTCCCTGGGCTGTCGGAGGAAGCCCCGTCAAAAGAAAAGCTGAAATTGGGATAAGGAATCGGAGCGGCCTGAACATGAATTTCAGTCTACTCGTAGCGTAATGCCTGCACGGGATCGAGCCGGGCTGCGCGCGCAGCAGGATACAAGCCGGAGACCAGGCTGACGACGAGGGCAAACCCGATCGCTCCGGCGACCAGCCACCAGGGCACGGACCAGAAGTGTTCCGGCGGCAGAGCCTGCCGTTTCAGATAGACGTTCGTTCCCAGGTTGATCACCTGCCCAATCGTCCAGCCCAACCCGACTCCTACCAGGCCGCCCAGCACTCCCATGGCTCCGGCCTCGGCAAAAAAGAGCTTCTTGACGTCTCCGTCGCTGGCGCCAATGGCCTTCATGATTCCGATTTCCCGCCGCCGTTCCAGGATGGCCATCACCAGCGTATTCACGATGCCGATCGAGGCCACCGCCAGCGCCAGGCTGCCGAAAATTCCTAGGAAGAGGTCCAGCACTGCAAAAAACTGCCGCAGGCTGCGCGTGGCATCCAGAATTGAGAAGGTACTGAATCCCATCTTCTTGATGGCATCCTCGACCGATTGCACCTGCTTGGGATTTTTCACGCGCACGCTGATCGTGGAATAAATGGGCTGATTGCCGAAAGCCCGCATATTGTCGCGCAGGTCTGCAGGCTGCATCAGGTGCAAGCTCTCAGCCAGCTTCAGGGGCAGAAACACTCGTGCGCGTGCAGCCCCGCGCATACTGTCCGGATCAAGGTCGGAAACCCCGACGATCGTGAGCTTCTGCTCTCGCGAAACCACCGAATACGCCGCTCCCGCCGCACTCTCACTCTGGTCTGCCTCGGTCGGTTCGCCGCCTCTCTTTATGTTCGCAGTCTCCGTCTGTGCTGGTGCAGCCACCCGCTCCGCGTAGCGCATCACCAATTCTTTCCCCAGCAGCGGCTTGGCTACTTCTACGACGCTGGCCTCCTCCGCCCCGGGCGTCGGCGTCTTACCCGCCACTTGCGCCGCGAACGACTTCTGCAGGATCACCTCCGGCGCTGTATCTGAAGAGAAGAAGCTGCCCCGCATTCCCTCGAAAGCGTCGTTGGACTTGGCCGAAGCCGGAAGGCCGGCCACCATGGTCAAGTGCGGCTTGTCTTCATAGCGCACTTCCGTGATGAACCGGATGTCGGGATATGCCTCCATCACGTTGGGGAGATGCTCGATCTCCTGCCGGGTCGGTTCGTCCAGGATGCGGCTCTCGGCCGGAACTGGACCGCTTCTTTCGTCCTCGCGACTAAGATTACGGATATCGCGCCGTGAAGTGACGATCACCGTATCGAACAGCCCTGATCTTACCAAGTGCCGCGTCGCCAACTGTTGCAGGCCAATGCCCAGCGAGAGCATGGCGACCAGCGATGCTACCCCCACCGAGATGCCAACCGTCGTAAGCGAATTCCGCAGCAACGATTCCCGCAGGTTGCGCACGGCGAGCTCGGAGAGATCGTAGGCTTTCACGCTCGTTCTCCGTGCAGCGGGATGCCGGACGCTCCGGCAAAGTTCGGCTGATCCTCCACCAGCTTGCCATCCGCCAGGAAGATCATTCGTTTGGCATATCGCTCCGCCAGAGCGCGCTCGTGCGTGACCATCACGATGGTCATCCCCAAAGACTCGTTGAACTCGCGAAGGAAGTTCATGATCTCGGTGCCGGTGCGGCTGTCGAGATTGCCGGTGGGCTCGTCGGCCAGCAGCAGTTTCGGCCGGTTGATCAAGGCGCGCGCCAGCGCTGCCCGCTGCTGCTCGCCCCCAGAGAGTTCACTTGGCCGGTGAGTCATGCGCGCGCTCAGACCGACTCGCTCCAGTGCCTGCCGCACCAGCCCCGCGCGCTGGCTGCGATCGACTTCTGCAAAACGCATGGGTAGTTCCACGTTTTCCGCCAGGGTCATACTGGAAACCAGGTTGAACGATTGAAAGACCATCCCCACGGTGTGCAGGCGGTGTTTCGCCAGTTCCTCGCGCGAAAGCTGTGCCAGGTCCCTCTCGTCGACCATCACAGCTCCCGAGGTTGGCCGGTCGAGCCCTGCAATAAGGTTTAGCAGGGAAGACTTGCCGGAGCCGGAACTCCCCAGCAGCGCAACGAACTCCCCCGAGCGCACCTGGAGCGAGACGCCATCCACGGCCCGTATGACGGTTTCCCCCATACGGTAATAACGACAGAGATTTTCGCTGCGGACGGTGAACCAGCCGTTCTGTCTGGATTGGTCGGCGCTGGCGGTCATGAATATCTACCGGACCTCTCCTCTTATTAGACGCAGCGCATCGGCAGGATTCACATCGGCATCGCCATTTTTTTCCTGACCACTTTCGTCGGACGCCACCGGCACGCTGTCTCCCTCGCCGGGCGCCAGGAAGAGATTACTCTCCACGCCTTGCTGCTTCGTATAGAGATCGTAATAGCGCCCGCGCGCGTCGTAGAGTTGCTCGTGCGTGCCGCGCTCCACGATCTCTCCCTGCTCGACCACCAGAATCTGATCGGCGCGGCGGATGGTCGAAAGCCGGTGTGCGATCACAAACGTGGTCCGCCCCTGCATCAGGTAAGACAGCCCCTGCTGGATCATCGCTTCCGATTCTGAATCAAGGCTGGAGGTGGCTTCATCGAGGATCAGGATGCGCGGCTCCGCCAGGATGGCGCGCGCAATCGAAACCCGCTGTTTTTGGCCTCCGGAAAGCTTTACCCCGCGCTCACCCACGAGCGTGTTGTATTTCTCCGGGAAGCCTTCGGCGAACTCATCGACGCGCGCAATCCGGCATGCCCGCATGATTTCCTCTTCGCTGGCATCCGGGCGAGAAAACGCGACATTCTCACGAATCGTACCGTCAAACAGGAAAGATTCCTGCAGCACTACCCCCAGCCGCGTGCGATACGATTCTAGGCGAACCGTGCTTAGGTCGACTCCATCGAGCAAAACCCTGCCCTCGGTGGGCAAATAAAAAGCGGAAATCAATCCGATGGTAGTGGACTTGCCCGAACCCGAGGAACCCACCAGCGCTGTCACCGTTCCCGGCTCGGCATGGAAGGAAACATCGTGCAGCACCGTACGGCTGCCATCGTAGCTGAAGCTCACGTGCTCGAATTCCATCTTGCCAAAAACGTCCCTCAGCAGCACCCTGCGTGTGGGATCTTGATCCTCGGGACGCTCGCGCAGGATTTCCTGGGTCCGCTCCAATCCCGCGAGAGCCTCGGAAAGCTGCGTTCCGATACCAACAATCTGAGTCATAGGCGCGACCAGGAAACCTAGGAACAGTGTGTACGCAAAGAAGCCGCCGATGGTCAGAGTACCGGCCACGATTTGGCGTGCACCCACGTACATGATCACCGCTCCCACCACCCCGAGCAGCAGGCTTGCAGAAAGACTCATGACCGAGGTCACGGTGAGCGTACGCATCACATTGTTCAGCAGGCGCCGCACCCCGCTGGCGAAAACCGCCTCCTCCCGCTCCTCGGCGTGATATCCCTTGATGACCCGCACCCCACCCAGCGATTCTGCCAGGCGGCCAGTCACCTCGGCATTGATCTTGCTGCGCTCCCGGAAAATCGGACGGATCGTGCCGAACGCTTTCCTCAACGCGATCCCGAAGCTGAGCAGGAAGCCAAAGGCAATCATCGTCATTAGCGGGCTGATGCGGAACAGCACTACCAGCGCGATACTAGAGGTGACCAATCCCCCGGCAAACTCCACCAGGCCCGTCCCCAGCAGATTTCGTACCCCTTCCACGTCGCTCATGATGCGCGAAATCAGCGTACCCGTCTTATTGGCGTCGTAGAACGCGACTGGAAGCCGCGAAATGTGTACCTGGACCTTTTGCCGCAGTTCCGCAATCAGCCGTTGCGCTGCCTTCGACAACAACTGTGTCAGGGAAAAGGAAGTGATTCCCTGAATGATGGTCGCGGATAAAACCAGCAGCACCAGTCGCCGCAATACTTCAACGTGATGCTTGGCAATGACATTATCGATGAGAAACTTGGTCGAGTAGGGAAGCACCAGTCCTGATACGCGATTCACCACCATGAGCAGGAAACCCAGTGCCAGCAGGCCACGGCGTGGACGCATCAGCTCCCAGACCACCGGGAGAATAGTCCGCAACTTCTGCACGCTCAGCGTGGATCGTTGCTCTGGCTTTGAGGCGGAACTCACTGTTTGGTTAGACTTTACGGGATGACGGATGGGTTCATTATTACTAGGTCTGCTTGAGTATTGAGCATTGCGCAATATTGTGACATACCGCGGTTCTCTCTCATCCGGTTTCTTACTTCGCTTCGTGGAAGGGCACGGCTTCAGGGAGCCTGCCCTGAGCGAAGTCGAAGGGTACCTCCCGGGCTCATAAAGACTGGGCTTTAGCCACTGAGGAACAGGAATCTTATCCCTCATCTCATCGGTTCGCCGCTCTTCCATAGGCCAACGAATGTCGCTATATTGAGCGAACCTCCATAGTAGGTTTGGTTGAGAACACTGGTGAGCGGCGTCGATGCTGGCCCCCAACCGCGAACCAGCAAGAAAGCACCCCGCGTTCTTCTCGAACGCGGGGTGCAGAGCTGGGGAATCTAAAAAACTCAGTGGAGGAGATCCAGCGTGTTGTCACCGTCGTCCACGAAGTAGACGCCGGCTCCATTGGGGGCGACGGCCAAACCGAACAGCGTGCCCGCCCCCTGGCCGCTTGTGTCGATCGCCTTCACCGCCACTTGCGCACCGGCGGGAGTTGTCTCCACCAGATTGCCATCGTTCGCGTTGGCGGTCAGGATGTCGCCGTTGGGGACCACCGCCAATCCGAGCGGTCCGTTGATTGCCCCACCTTTCGACACAGTCTTTCCCCTGCCGGCGCTGGTAAAGCGGACCACAGCGCCGGGAATGGCGGCGATGCGGCTGACCAGTGTGTCGGCCACGTAGAGGGTGCCGTTCGCGCCCAGCCCTAGGCCGGTGGGCCCGATGACCAGGGCATTAGGATCGGTCCTTTCACCAAAGCCAGAGCCAATGACGGTTCTCAATATCTCCCGCGGCCTGCCTTCGTCCGGGACGAGCAGAAGCATGCGCACCACGGTTCCTCTGTTCACCACACTGCCGTTTGCCGCCACCGTGCCGTTCAGGACGTTGGTTACGAACAGCTCCGCGATCGAACCCAGATCCAGCGCGGTCATATCCCAGGGGCCGTTGATCCGCACACCATTGGACGAACCGGAAAAGGTCTCCACCACGTGACCCATGTTATTCAGCACTAGCAGGCAACCAGCCTTCGCAGTCGCAGCGCTGCCATCGGCTGTTGGCAAACTCCCGACAATTACCCAGCCTTTGCGCAGCACCACCAGTGCCGTGGTCAAGCCTACGCCGCCGGGGCACGGTCCTGGCAGTGCCGCAGCGTTGATGTGCGCGAACAGCTTGACAGTCCCATTGGGCGCGATGTCCATGATCGTGGTGCCCGTGCCCTGAAGGTTCGAACTGTTGTTGAAGTTGCTGACCAGCACATGCCCGCGGATCAGCGCCCCCGTGGTGCGGGGAACCACCGCCACGCCGTAAGGGTTCACGTCACCGTTCGCCGGAACCGTGGATGCAACTTTGCTGGTTGCGTTCAATGGTCCGATGAACGAGCTACTGGCGGTTGCCACACTTGGCGCCAGCACCAGGACGGCACCCAGCATGCCTACTCGGTTCAAAAACGTAAAGGGTTTCATGGGTTTCATCTCCTGCAGGCGGTTTTCGACTTTCACATGGAACGGTGTGCCAACGCTCGGAGGCGGCCCAGGAGTCTTTCAGGACCTGTTTTAGGAGGGAACCGGAGGAATCGTTCTGGCGCAGACTCGTCCCCTGCAATCGGAACCCGGGTCTTTTCCTCTATAGCGACAGCCTTTTCACAGCCTGGCTAATTAGGAGGCTGGTCTGGCCCAGCCCGCGCCCTTGTCAACAAATTGTAAAATCGCTGTCACTTTTTCTCCGCGATTGCCCGCAAAGCCAGCCGCTCCAGAGCCTTCTGCAGACTCGAATTGAATTCTTCGACCCGCCATGTCAAAATCTGAATTCTTCCGCAATCAACAGCACTAATGGAAGTTGTCTTGGGAGGAATCCGGCTAAAGCCGATTCTGACCGCTGCTTCTAGTTGAGCACGCCGTATGCCCGCGATGCCGGCGTATTACTGAACGGAGGACCTATGAAAAAGCTCTCAACACTACTGATGCTGTTGGTCTTTCTCGCCCTGCCGGTGCTTGCCCAGATGGGGCAGTATCGAAGCCAGCTTTCCGCCGAAGATCAGAAGCGTTTCGACAGCTACTACCAGCGCTGGCTGGACTACAAGCGGACCAACAACCGTGACCAAGTCGTCAGCATGGAAGAACGCATGCAGGATGTGATGCGGCACTACAACATTCCGGTCAGCGTGCCCTATGGGGCAATCGCGTCGTCGGGTTCCCGGGGCAGGTACAGACAATACCGTGGCCAGTTCTCCGCCGAGGACCAGAAGCATTTCGACAGCTATTACGAGCGCTGGCGGGAGTACAGGCGCACTAACAATCGCGAGCAAATCCTCAGCATGGAAAAGCGGATGGACGATGTGATGGCGCACTACAACATTCCGCTCACTGTGCCCTACCGCGCACTCTCCTCCTCCGCTTCCGACGACGACGATTATGACGCAGATAGAGATTGGGACCACTGGCGGCGCCGCCTGGAACCTGAAGATCAGCGCCGTTTCGATAGCTATTACAGCCGCTGGCTCGAATATCGTCGCACCGACGACCGTGACCAGATCCGCAGCATGGAAGATCGCATGCGCGACGTGATGCGCCAGTACAACATCCCCGACGACGTTCCCTTCGACGACGTTGCTTCCTCCGACTCGGCACGATCGGAATACAGTAATCTCAGCATAATCAGCGCCAGCTACGGCTACCGTGATCGCGTTGCGAATGTTACCGATCGATTGCGGCAGTTAGCCCAAAACGGCCAGCTCACCATCGCCGTGAACAATGATTCCATGGGCGGCGACCCCGCGCCCGACCGGCCCAAGAAACTGGACGTCACTTATTCCTATCGGGGGAGAACGCGCAGCGTCACGGTCATGGAGGGCGACACGCTAAGCATCCCATGATGTGCCTGATCGCTTTCTCGCGCCTTTGACGGGCGCTGCTATCTCTGTCGGTAAGATTTCGCGGCCCCTCGACGAACTTTGCCGCAACCCCTATGATGGAGAGATCACGTCATCCACCGAGGTAATTCAATGTCCGAACCGACTTATGAAGAACTCAAAGCGCGCTTGGCGGAACTGGAAAAGCAGGGTTCACGCCGCACCGCAAGCCTGGAATTTCGAGTCGGAGAAAAAGGCGGGGTAAGCGTTTACGGCCTGGGCCGCTTTCCGGTAACTCTTTACTACGAACAGTGGGTGCGGCTGCTGGATGCCACTGATAAACTTCGCCAATTCCTTGAAGAAAACAAGGCCAAGCTCAAGCTCAAAGGACAGTAAGCCCGATCGCGAATCGTACCTGCACCTCACCACTCAGGGGCGCAGAAGCGGTCTGCCGCGCGAAATCGAGATCTGGTTCACCCAGCGTGCCGGACGTTTCTATGTGATCGCCGAATACCCCACTTCGCACTGGCTACAGAACCTGCGGGCTCATCCCAAGGCGCAGGTGCGTCTGGCAGGGAAGAGCTTTGCCGCTCGCGCTCGCATAGTTTCGCCTGAAACCGAGCCCGAGCTGCACCGCGCTGTGCAGGCCCTCTCCCGCCAGAAATACGGTTGGGGCGAAGGGCTGATCGTGGAATTGATTCCCAGTGCATCAGCACCTACTGCGTAGGGACGGCCGCTCCCGGCTGTCCCGCCGAGCAGCGCCCGGCAGCGCTGTTTCCCAACCCGTCTGTAACTATAATTGCTGGCACCTGACAAAAAGCCGGAGCAGAACAGCTGCCACGGCTTGCCTGTGTATTGCCCGCGCCGCTTGGTTTGCTTGAATCTATAATCTCCCTGCAGTCTCCGTCCCCGGCTGAGAACTGGAAACTGGGAACTAGGAACTGAGACTAACGACTAACGACTAACGCCTAACGACTAAGCATGCCCTCCAACGATATCCTCACGCTCCCGCCCCCTCCGGCTGACGCTCGTCTCGCCTATGGCGCCGGCCCCAATCAATTCGGCGATCTCCGTCTCCCCAAAATCAAAGGCCCGTTCCCGGTCGTGATGAACATCCATGGCGGCTTCTGGCGCGCCAGGTACAACCTGGCTCATGCCGGACATCTCTGCGCCGCGCTCACCGCCAAGGGCCTCGCCACCTGGAATCTGGAATATCGCCGCGTCGGCAACCCCGGCGGCGGATGGCCGGGCACATTCGAGGACATTCGCAATGGCTACCGTTTCCTGCCGCAGATTGCGAAGCGATACAACCTGGATCCCACCAAAATCGTGGTGATAGGCCACTCCGCCGGCGGCCAGCTCGCGCTCTGCCTCGCCGCTCACGAGCCATCTGTCAAGCGTGTGACCTCATTGGCGGGCGTAGTGGATTTGCAGCAGGCCTGGCAACTTCACCTCAGCGATAACGCGGTCGTGGACTTTCTCGGCGGCAAGCCTAGCGACGTGCCCGAACACTACCGTGAGGCCGATCCCATGCAACTCAAGATCGGCCACGCTACGCAATGGCTTATTCACGGCGCCGCCGATGATGTTGTCCCGCCCCCCTTCAGCCGGAACTACGCCGAGCAGAAAAAAACCCGCAGCGAAGATGTGCATTACCTGGAAATCTCCACCGCAGGCCACTTCGACCTAATCGATCCCCGCTCCACAGCCTGGCCAAAGATCGAAAACACCGTCCTGCACTTACTTCAAGCCTAGCCACGGGCTTCCACCGATTTCCAAAGCTCTAAGAATGAAGAATAATGGGTCGTCTCAGGCCAAGCTTCAAAGCTGACCGCGAAACTCAAGCTTCAAAGCTGACCGAGAAACTCAGGGTTTTGGGTGGCGCAGCGCTTCAGCGCTGCGGATGAGTGCCCTCGAACCAATGAGGGCTTTAGCCCCTGAGGTGACAAATCTGCTTTTGACATCCGTGTTGATCCGCGTAAATCCGCGGCAAAAGAAGTGCCCTCGACTTACTTCAGCCCATCCACCACATAAAGCTCGCTCAAGTTGCGGAGGTAATAGTACGCATACGACTTCCCGTCGCGGGCAAAGAAGGCCCGGCCAATGTTTTGCACACCGGTGGGATCGGCAGGCCCATAGCTGCCTACCAGCCGGCGCTTTCCGGTCGTCAAGTCTAGCAAGTAAATCTTGCGCTTGGGAAAGCTATCTGCGGGGTCGTCTGTGCTCAGGTAAACTGATTTCCCCTCCGCCGCCCACTGGTACGGTCCGTCCTTTTCTCCCAGCGCCGCGACCGGGCGAGCTTCGCCGCCCTCCACTGGCCACAGCACCCACGAGCCTTCAGGCTTGCGCAACAGAATCGTTTTGTTGTCGGGGGACAGCAGGTTCCCCGAAATCCCTTCCGGCGTGACTGGGCGCGTCCGGCCAGTGTCAACCTCGAGCACAAAGTCGCGCACGTTGTGCCCGGGTTCATTGCCCTCGAACAGGATCCGCTTCCCATCAGCGAACCAGGTGCCATCGAGATGATTAATCTGATCATGAGTGATCTGACGTGGCTCACCGGCGCCGGTTGGCAGCAGCACCAGGGGCGCAGGATTCGCGGCCAGAGGCCGGGTTAGCACCCACTTCTGATCTGGAGAAAATCCCATGGGTTCACCATGTCCTAGCTCCACCGCGGGTGAGCCATCCGTACGACGCATGTAGACGCCATATTCCGGGCCGCCGCCCTCGCCCTCCTCGGAGAACAGGATGTATTTCCCGTCCGGCGACAGTTGACGCGGTAAGGACCAGTCGAGCCAGTCTAGTTCGCGCTCATGGCTTTGCCCTGGGCCTAGCGCCTCAATGACAAAATGAGGGCTGTCCTTGCGCACTAAGGCCTGCCCCTGACGGCTGACGGCCTGTAAACCGAGGTCCGCAGGAGCACGCAGCCACGGGCGCAACTTGCCGGAAAGCGAGACCGCCCACAACGATTTATTGGACCCAGTGTCGCTCGCACTGAACCACAGTTCTCTGCCTGAGGGCGCCCACGCCAACCCGTCCTCGGCCGACCACGTGCGCGTCAGTGTGTTCTTGTGGCCGGCAAGATCCACCACTGCAACCTCGCCCCGGTTATCACCATCCGGCGTGGGATGATCGAGAAACGCCACCCTGTCGCCATTCGGAGAAACTCGTGGCGCATCGATCCAGCCGCGCGTCTCGTAGAGTACCTTGCCGATCGGGTATTCCAGCCGCCATGTCGCGGTAGCAGGTATATATCTTGTCACCGCGATATCTCTACCCGTTGGACCCCAGCTGGCATCGCCTACGTCATCGAGTAAAGCGCGCGGCGCTCCGCCAGCCAGCGGCGCTCTCTGTAGAATCCCACGCCAGGCAAATCCACTCATGTGAACGCCATTTGCCCGGGTGGCCATCTCGCCTGAAGAAGAAATCGCCAGCAGAGTAGCGTCAGGCATGCCCAAGGCACGCTCGCCCGGGCTGTCGGTACGCCCGGAATACAGATCGGCGGGATTGCCCTCCCAGTTTGCGCGGTAAATGACGGCTTGACCGTCGGGTGCAAAGCGCGCATTGCCAATGCCTCCGCGCCGGAAGGTGATCTGGTGAAACCGCGGCAGGGGCGCCGGACCGAACATCCCGCGCACCAGCAGGCCGAGTGCAAACGCAATCAACGCCACCGAGGCTATTGCGGGATACAACAGCCAGCGCCGGGATACAACAGGCATCGCCGCCACCGCTCCCGATCCGGTCGTCACGCCCGAGAGACCTTCCAGCGCGAAGGCGATGTCGCTGGCCGAGCGGAAGCGTTCTTCCGGATTCTTCTCCAGGCAGTGGCGGACGATCCGATCGAGCGCCGGTGGCACGGTCCGGTTGCTGTCGCTCAGTTCGGGAACGTCGTCCTTGAGGATGGCGCTCATGGTATCGGCCGAGGTTCTGCCCTCGAACGCCCGCTTGCCCGTCATCATTTCGTAGAAAATCGTGCCAAATGAAAAGATATCCGTGCGGTGGTCCAGCTCCAGGCCACGCACCTGCTCTGGTGACATGTATCCGACCGTGCCCATCACCATGCCCGGAGTGGTTTTCGAGGGCAGCGTGGGGCCGCTGGTCACCTCTAGGCCGGTATCGTCGCGGAGATAGAGCTTGGCCAAGCCGAAATCAAGAATCTTCACTCGGCCGTCGCGAGTAATAAAAATGTTATCCGGCTTGAGGTCGCGATGGATGATGCCCTTTTCGTGCGCCGCCGCCAGCCCTCGTGCGATCTGCGCCCCAACCTCGGTGATTTTACGCACCGGCATCGGGCCGCCCTGCAACCGCTGCCGCAGGGTTTCGCCTTCTAAAAGCTCCGAGACGATGTAGGGTCGCCCATCTTGCGCGCCCACGTCGTAAACCGCCAGCAGGTTGGGATGATTCAGCGCCGCCGCGGCCCGCGCTTCCTGCTCAAAACGCCGCAGGCGGTCCGGATCATCCGCAAAACTTGCAGGCAGGATTTTGACGGCTACATCGCGGCCCAGGCGGGCATCATGCGCCCGATACACTTCTCCCATGCCGCCCGCACCAATTGATGCCGCCAGTTCATACGGACCCAACTTAGTACCGACCGAGGCCATGCCTGCCTTTCCCGCCGTGGGGAGGGTACGACCTCAACCCCACTTCGAAAGCTCTCATGAAAACAGCTCCAGGAATCACCAAATGCGCATCAAGAATCCAACCAAACGGAAAGCAATGTTAGGCGGCGTGCCTGCGCGAAGTCAATCCGCAATGCTGTGGAACGACTGGGAAAGGCACGGTCTTACAGGATGCTGAAAAACTCGGGATTCGTATCAGGGTATGGCTTCAGCCATACCGTAAGTGCCATGGAATAAAGACGGCTTTAGCCGCTGCGGGTCCAAAGAAAGCGCGACACGACTCTTTTCAGCAGCCTGTTTAGCCGTGCCGAAACCGAACCAAAACTTGTGATTCCGAGACGGCTTCAGCCCCGAGGAATGTGGTTTTGGGTGGCGCAGCGCTTCAGCGCTGCGGTAAGCGCTTTTTTGCTCGCAGGGGCTTCAGCCCCTGAGCCAACAACACCCTGTCCCCTCTGTGGTTGACCCGAATTTAAGCTACATTCCGCAGCAGCAGCGCCGAATTCTTCGACCCGAACGCAATGCAATTGCACACCGCGTGCTCGATGGCTTTCTTCCGTCCCACCTCCGGCACATAATCCAAATCGCACTCCGGATCAGGCGTTTCCAGATTGATGGTCGGCGGAACCTGCCCGCTCTGCATGGCAACAATCGTCGCCGCCACTCCCGCCGCGCCGCACGCCCCCTGCGGATGCCCGATCTGCGATTTCAACGCCGACATCGGCACCTCGCGCGCATGCTCACCCAGCACCAGCTTCAGCGCCCGCGTCTCGATTCGGTCGTTTAACTGTGTCGAAGTCCCGTGCAGGTTCACATAGTGCACATTCTGCGGCCCAACTCCCGCCTCCTTCATCGCCAATTCGATCGCCCGTGCCGGTTCCTCGCCGCATTCCTGCAGCCGCACCCGATGGAAGGCTTCACACGTGGAACCGTATCCGCAAATCTCGGCCAGCACCTTCGCTCCCCGCGCCCGCGCATGCTCGTATTCCTCGAGCACGAACATCCATGCCCCCTCGGCCAGCACAAAGCCATCGCGATCCACGGAAAACGGACGCGATCCCCGCTCCGGCGCATGGTTCCACGAGTCGGTCAGAATCTTCATCAGGATGAAACCCTTGACGATCCCCAGCGCGATGGGCGCGTCCGCCCCGCCACTCAGCACCATGTCCAGCCGCCCCGACTGAATTTGGCGCATGCAATAACCAAACGCATCGGTTGACGACGTGCACCCGGTGGTCACTACGTGGCTCGGCCCCCGCAGCCCGAAACGCACGCTCAATTCGCTGGAGAGCGTCCCCATCACCCCGGTGGGTACGCAGAACAGGCTCATCTGCTTGTATTGTTGATGGAAGAACAGCCGGTACTGCTCTTCCGTGAATTCCTGCGATCCTCCGCCCGAGCCCAGGATCACACCAAAGCGCCGTTTTCGTTCCAAGGGCAGGGAAGCAGGATCGATCCCCGCCTCCCGCAGAGCTTCCGTCGCCGCCGCCAAAGCCAGCGGCAATACCCGCGACACATGTTTGCGCTCGCGCTTTTCCACCCAGGCCAGTTCGTCGAAGTCGCGAACTTCGCCCGCAATCTGCACCGGAATCTCGGAGGGATCAAACCGCGAGATCCGCCCCACGCCGCTGCGCCCTTGCAGAATTCCCTCGGAAAAGGCCGCATTCCCCACGCCATTGGGACTCACCGTCCCCATCCCGGTGATCACGACCCGTCGTTTCACTGCCAGCACCGTTCTCCTCGTTCAAGACTATATACGAGTCCCAACCCTAATTTAGATGTAGCACCGCTGGAAGCAGGCCGGACCCGCCCCTGTCAAATAATTGTCACTGCGAGCCGGAATTCCGGCCTGCGACGGGAGGGGATGACTCCAATTGGAACTGGCTATTGTCCCTGTCATTCTGGGCGGGTTTCAGCCTCGCACGGGAGGGCATGGCTTCAGCCATGCCACGCTCGCCATGAATTCTTGTCATTCCGAGTGGACTTTAGTCCGCGAGGAATCTGCTTCTGATTCTTCCTTCGTGAACCTTACAACTCATCTACTCGTCTCATAAATGAGTTGTCCAGCGGTTGCTGGTCAAATGGCGATTTTACGACAGTTACCCGTCCGTTGAATTGTCAAAGGAAGCAGTCACTTCAAAGGCCGTCCCTGCGTTCGGTAGTACGAGAACATTAGCCGGATCATTTTTCCTTTTGACGCGCCGGTCACCTCAGCAGCAGTAGCCCCGCTGTTCGAAAGGCGGGGCCACTGCTGACCCGTGCCTACGTCTAGGCCGCGGACTTGCTGAGCCATTCCGCGAATCGAGTTGGGCCGATGCGCGGGTTATCGCCGGGAGTGAGGGACTGATCGTTCACCTCTGCACCGAAGTAGCGCGCGTGAACGTCAGCGGTTACCTGTCGTGCGTCGTGTTTTGCGCTTAGGAGTCGTCTGGCAAGTTCGTCCATCCGGATCGGCTCGGGCCCGGCCAACTCGACCATGCCATTTACCGGCTCACCCTCTGCGACGCGGGCAAGTGCGGCGGCGACGTCATCGGCCGCGACCGGCTGCATGAGGGCAGATGGCAGGCGAACCGTGTTGCCCTCGGTGCTTTCATCGGCGATTCTGCCGATGAACTCGAAGAACTGCGTCGCGCGCAGAATTGTGTAGGGCACCGTCGCGGCCTTGATCAATTTTTCTTGAGCAATCTTCGCGCGCATGTAGCCGCTGTCGGGCGAACGGTCGGCGCCGACGATCGACAGAGCAACATGATGTCGCACACCTGCGGCTGCTTCTGCAGAAAGAAGGTTGCGGGTTGAGGTTTCGAAGAACTTCAGCACTGCTGCGTCCTCAAAGGAAGGCGAGTTGGTTACATCGACGACAACCTGGGTGCCCGTCAGTGCTTCGGCGAGTCCTGCGCCGGTGAGTGTGTCGACGCCTGAAGCTGGTGACGCTGCCATCGCCTCATGGCCGTGTTCCCGAAGGTTGTTCACGAGTTTTGTTCCGATAAGACCGCTGCCGCCAATCACTACGATTTTCATAATTAACCTTTCGTTTGCCGCCCGCAACGGGCGAGTGAAGTCCGAGATCTTCCCCGGCGTAGTAATAAGTTGTAGTTCTCATTCACGGATGGCATGGTGGTCATCTCCCACTCACTTCACTGGCACAAGCACAGGGGCGCCTTTGTCCTTAACTAAGAACACGACGAATTTCGCTGGCTTGGTTTCGCTTGCATTCCGGCCAACGACATGAACATCGTCCGGGCCTTCATAAAAACTCTCCCCTGGTGTCAGGGTGATTTCCTTCCCGCCCTTCACTTGCATCACGACGGAGCCTTCCAGCACGTAAACAAACGCATAAGCATTGTGTCGATGGATAGGGTCCGACCCGCCGGGCGCATATTCCACCGTGATCATCAGACCTTCCTTGCCGGGAATGTCCGTCAGATCTTTCGACATGAGCGGCGTGACCTTAGGCTCCTGAGCTATCAGCGTGCCGGCCATGAGACATACCAAACCCAACATTCGTTTTGCGGTCGTCATAGTTAACCTTTCGTTGGCCCGAGGCACCCACGGCCCCATGGTTGTGTGTGCCAGCTAAGCCGGTATCCACCGGTTCCGGAAGCCACGGGCCGACACACATTTCGCGCTGCTATTGCCGTTGAGCAGCACCACAGCATCATAGGACCAGCACTCCCGCTACGCAAGCAGGAGCATCAAAAGCTGATTTGCCTGTTGAAATCAGGCGTGGGTGTTGAAAAAGTCACTGGGATTAGCAGGTAGAAATTTAGCAGAGGCATGTTACAAGGAAGCATGCTTTGCTGGATTTCCATTTTCGGAGGCCTGCTGATCATGATGGGGCAACACGACCGTTCCGAAGC